>VOFH01003127.1_pt1 | contig 35592 bp, 57 predicted proteins | sample 5384091 | NCBI WGS metagenome assembly VOFH01 (sample SAMN12384727, study PRJNA508395) | human gut metagenome | isolation source: healthy gut G | host: Homo sapiens
GTATGCTTCGTTCAGTTGTATTGCTGAGATTACAGTCCACAAGTAGTCCTACTCCTGAAATGGCGACTTTAGACTGTGGTACTTGCAACTTCGGAGGAGATGAGATCTTCATCAACACCGACAATACTATAATAAACTTCGCAAAGATCATGCAGGAAAGAGGCATCAAGCCTGAATGTGAAGTGTTCGATAAAGGCATGATGAACACAGCCATGAAGACTGCATACAAAAAAGGTTTCCTGACTAAGCCTATTCACTGGGATTTCGTTCTGGGAGTTCAGATGACCGCTACTATCAGAGGCCTGGTATACATGGTAGGAATCCATCCCTGAAGGCTCCACTTGGACAGCTACGGGCCTGGGAAAGAACGCATGGCACATCGCAGCCGCCACCATCAGCAGGCGGTCACGTAAGAGTTGGCTTTGAAGACAACCTGTACATGGAAAAGTGGCGTTCTGGCAGAATCCAACGGCCAGATGGTAGCTAAAGTTGTAGAGCTGGCTAAGATGCTGGGCAGAGAGGTATCAACCCCTGCCGAAGCAGAGAGATCTTAGGACTTGCTCGCTCAAATAGTACTTAAAAGAAAAGTGTATTCAAGATTATCGTATGGGTACCCGGATGAAAACAAGACGCGAAACTTGATTTACAGTGGACAGTGCTCTTTTGTATGACGATTTCTTACATTTCTGCCGAACACTTTTTGCCCACTGTGTAATATTGAAGTAAGTTTGTAATATATATATTGGGGGATGGCAGATGAATAGGTATACAATATACTTAATTTTAAAGTGTAGAAAAAAGATTGATGTAAAGAAATCATATTATACTAACAAAACATTAAGGCAGCCGAATAGTCAAAAGGCGTTGGATATAAGATAAGGTTCTATCGGATTGTATGGATGAAATATATGAAAATAATTTTTAAAATGAGGGGGTTGTGTATGAAAAACGATGAAAACAAGAGCGATTGCCTCATGAACGGAAAATGCCGTTTGATGGAATAGCTGGCATACGCTTTGTTTATAGTTATGTATTTTCGAGGCGGCACCGCATTTTAAATACATACACGGATTCAACAAATTGCTCGGCTATGGAAATGACAAATTCATGATTCTGCTCTTTGTGGTATTTTGCAGCATTTACAGTTTTCGTAATAGTCCACAATCATAAACATATGAACAAAATAAGATTACAAGATGGGCGTGTTATATCAGCGCTATCGGAGTACTATATATTTTTGTCGACTATTGTTATTTAAATAGCTCAGGCAGTTGCTGAACACAAAGACATTATTTTGCTTCCATTGAGGTTCATAATGGTATAAAATATAAAAGACCTTATTGCCTGGAGCTTTTACCGAAGCCAAATACTGGCTTTCATCAAATTACTGCAGGAGAAAATCCATGTCTTTTGCATCAAGGAAAAATGAATTATCGAGAACTGACGCAGAAAAAAGTGCTGCCAGCTTGCCGAGATAGCGGATTTTGAGAGTGTCAGCAGCATAGGCCTGGCAGGAGGAGATTCAAGATCATCATAACTTCTGAGAACCCGGCAGTGATCAGGCATTATAAACTGCTGCACAGATTATTTCGACGCCGAAGCAGTGCACTGGAGGTGTCCAGAGGCTTCTTCTACATAGGAAAGGAGAGAATATAAGATAACCATAGTCCGGACAACAGAAGCGAACAGATACTCAGAGAAACAGGCATATTGCTCGTCAGAGAAGGAAACAACTATATATCAGACGGTATATACGACTAAGTAAAAAAAAACAAATGCAAGAGGAGCACCTGAGAGGCATATTCATGGGGCGGGCACCATGAGGCGACCCTGAAAAATCTTATCATCTAGATTCGTATGCGGCAGTGAATCACTCTTAAAGACCTGAAAAAGATGATAAACTCTTTTGTAGATCTGCAGGCCAGAGATTTCCAAGAGGAATACTTATGTGGTATATATGAAAAAAGCCGATTACGTGGCCGACATGCTGGGAATAATGGGCGCAGACACCATTCGCTGATAATTGAGAACACATTGGTGGAAAAATCCGTGAAGAACGAGGCCAACAGGATGGCTAACTGTGATAACGCCAATACGGACAGAATCGTCGCAGCGGCCATGAAAACAGGTGAAGGCCGTAGAAAGATTCAAGAAAAAAAGGTTCGAACTGGCTTCCCGACAAACTCAGAGAGGTAGCGGAACTGAAAAGAAAAATCCTGATATATCCATAAAAGAGCTGGGAGAGATGTGCAGACCGCCTCTGAAAAAAATCGGGAATAAACGGGCCGGCTTAAAAGATCGAGGAAATAGCCTCCTAAACTTTAAATTATTAGCATAGACTATGCTTTATGGGGATGAATCATCTTCATAAAGCATAATTATTTTTTGTATACTGAATATTTGACAAAAATTTTGATATATATGAATATTTTGTGGTAAATTTAGAAAAAGGGTTTTTTATTTTGAAATAACAAGGCAAGGAGGGGGAGATTGTTTACAGAAGAACTTAAACTCATTAAGGATGCTGAAGACCAAGCCGACAAGATGCGAAAAAAAAAAAGGCGAAAGTCTCGGCAAAGAAGTTAACGCGGGAGACCGACGCAAAGCCGACAAGATGGTAGAGGAGGCTTTTTGCCAGGGGAGAGAACAATGCCAGGCTTTTGCTTTAAAGACGGGCAGGAGATCAGCAAACTTTATGATAAAACAATTTTAAGAGCTCTGCCGGAGATGGAATTAGCGGCCCGGGAGAAAAAAAGAAGAGGCGATAAGATTCATTGCAGAAAGGATCATTGGATTCAAGTGTCAATTGTTAAAATGCAGAAGATTGCAGTGATAGGCCTTGACAAGCAGAAAGAATCCATAATGTCCAGATTGATGGACTTCGGAGCCGTAGAGCTTACGGATCAGAAGAATAAACTCTCAGATGAAACTTTGAGTTCTATAGTGACGCTGGATGACAGCCATGCAAAGGCCATGAGCTTGACGCCAAGACTCAGCCGCGCCGAAAACGCCCTGCTTTTTTGGAGAAGCACGATAAAGGCTAAGGAACCGCTCTTTTAAGACCAGAAGAATCATGAAGCAAGAAGCGGCACGGCAGATAGATATGGAATCTGCAGAAGAGGATATCAGGAAAAGTGCTTGAGCTGGAAGAACGCCTCAAAGGACGCCAACGATCAGATGAATAAACTGGATCAGGAAGAAATCCTCATCACGCCGTGGCTGGGGTATGCGATGCCCTTATGAAATGATACGTACTCCTAAGACTATCATTCACGAGGGTATACTGCCTTTTAGGAGCAGATGTTACGGAAAATCATGAGAGAACTCGGAAGATCTGGGAGGGATAGTCGCAAAGCTTATCAATGCAGATAAAGAGATGAATTATATAGCTTTCATCTGTCTCATAAGTCAGGAACAGCAGATATTATCTCTGCTGAAACAAAAGAGGATTTTCAAGTGTATTTCAGAGGGCTTAAGGGGACGGCCAAAGAAAAACCTCGAGAGAATCAGATCAGAAAAGGAAGTTCTTCAGGCCAAGATCCAGGAGATGAAGACTGAAGCGTCAAAGATGGCTAATCTGCAATCAGTGGAAAAATTACTGCGATATGACGGGCCATAGCTTCCGAAAAAAGAAAAGATCAAAAACAAATTGCTCAAGACAAAAAAGACGTTTTACCTTGAAGGGTGGATCCCCAGAGGCTCTGCAAAAGCGAGAAGCTCTTAGGACGGCATGAATTGCTGCTACAGGTTTGCGGAGGCAGAAGGAGACGAAATTCCGGTACTATTGGATAACAAGAATTTCTTCGTACCTTTGGAAGCGATCACTGAGATGTACTCGCTGCCTGATTACAGAGGTTCGACCCCCACCAGCATATTCGCCATGTTTTACGCCGTATTTTTCGGCATGATGCTCAGCGACGCCGGATATGGAATAATCATGACCGCCGGATGTTTTGCGGCTCTTAAAAATTCAAACTTGAAGGTAACACGTATAAGATGTGCAAGTTGTTCTTCTCTACTGTGGCATCTCCACTGTGATATGGGGAGCCCTGTTCGGAGGATGGTTCGGAGACATGGTTTCCGGTATTTGCGAGAACTTTCCTGGGCACGGAGATAGCTATAGACCCTATATGGTTTCAATCCGCTGGACGATCCTATGAAGATGCTGATATTTTTCTCGGCCTGGGCATAGTCCATCTTGTTTGTGGGAATGGGAATCAAAGGCTTACATGCAGATCAGAGGGACATTGGTTTGACGCCGTGTGCGATGAAGGATTCTGGTATCTCACCATCCTGGGTCTGATAGGCTGGCTGGGCGGAGGAATGGTTCTTCCGGCCGCTGTATCTATAGGAAAATGGATGACTATAATAGAGCGGCAGGTCTGCTCCTGACAGGAGGCCGGCATAACAAAGGGATTCGGAAAGATAACGGAGGTCTCAGCAACATATATAATATCACCGGATATATGTCAGACATTCTGTCTTATGCCAGATTGCTGGCTTTAGGGCTGGCTACAGGAGTAATAAGCGCAAGTGGTGAACACTCTCGGATCACTGTTTGGAGGCGGAATAGGCGGAGCAGTTGCTCTGATAGTGATATTCTGATGGGACACACCATGAATCTGGCCATAAACGTTTGGGGAGCCTTCATACATTCCAGCAGACTGCAGTATGTAGAATTCTTCGGAAAAGTTTTATGAAGACGGCGGCGAGCCCTTTGACCTTTCGAAGAAAACCAAATATATAAAGATAGAGCAAGAGGAGGAATAAAAGATGAATATGATAGACGGCAATACATTATTTATTTAAGGGCAGCCATCGCGGCTCTGGCAGGCATAGGAAAGCGCCATGGGGTAAGAGTATAGCCGGACAGGCGGCGTCTGCAGTAGTGGCAGAGGATCTAAGAAATTGTGGAGCCATCATTTGCAGGCCGGAAACATAGGAAGTAATCTACAGTTGATAATCGCCTTTCTCATAATGATCAAATCGGCCTTCTGGGCGGAGAAATGATCGACTTACCATGGCTCAGGGGAGCATACTTCCTGGCAGCCGGCCTTCCGATCGGTCTTAATGTAGGCATTTGGTCAGGGAATAGCTCAGGAGAAAGCTGCAGCAGCTGCTTTTGCAGCTCCTGCAAAGGCCTGACCAGATGGTAAAGGGTATAATCTATACTGCCATGGTAGGGACTTACGCTACCGCTCTGCTGGTTTCGGTGCTGATCTGGCTGAGAATACCGGTTTAAAGAGCGGCTCGAGGTGAGATTCGCAAAATGAGTATAGAAAAAGATCACATCGGCCATCATAGACGAAGCCCAGGCAGAATGCGAGCAGATACTTAATGCAGCGGGACCAAAATAGAGGGTCATCGCGCAGCTCGAAAAACAGAATAAAGATCGAAACTGATGTGGCGGTCAGAGGGCCGAGGAGAAGAACGTGAAAGAATAATAAGCAGACGAAGTCCAAGCCTTTGACATAGATGGAAAGAAGATAGTTCTGGCCAAAACAGCAGCTCATAGACGGCTGTTTTGAGGACACTGAGTAGAAATAGTATCTATGGATGAAGACAATATGTAAAATTTCTTGCAGCAGCAGGAAGAACCGCAGTTTCTTCAGGGAAGCCATATCTTTAACGAAAGAGAAGGCGTCCATGGGTCGCAGAGTGGTTGAGGCTCTGAATGAGGCCCAGTACCTGAGGGAGATTTTTCATCTGGCGGAAGAGACGAAAACTAAAGGGCGGGTATATGCTTCGAAAAGGGCAGGTATACATCAACAATTCGGTGGAGGCCTTGGTAGAAGACAGACGCCGTGAAGTTGACCTCCAGATGTTGCCGCTATTCTTTTCCCGCCGGAAAAATGAGGAGAAAGATCATGAGTAAAACAGAAGACTCATATATATTCTGCGCTGCGCTCATAAGGGCCAGCGAGAGATCCTTCTTCCCGAATCAGGAGCTGACGAGAGCCGCCGAGGCGGCCGACTGCCGGGCAATGTCTGTGCTGACGGAAACGGGTACGGAAGCCTCAAGACGCCGAAACCACGAGACTTTGCGAAGATGCTGGCAGAAGGAAAGAAGAAATTACGATTTCGTATTTTCCGCCATACCGCGACCAGGAAGAGCTGGAAATGTTCAGATATCAAGGATTATCACAACGTCAAAGCAGTTCTTAAGGCCGAGGATTTGGGAACTGACCCCGAAAAATACCCTGACCAAGGGAGGCAGCTTCTCCCCCTGAATATGGTCTCCATGATAAGGGAGAACTTGTGTTCATGTCTTCCGTGATGAAGGAGGCGGTCAACAGGGCAGCCGAGGTTTTCGGCAAGGGAAGAGACCCTCAGGAGATAGACATAATTCTGGACAAGGCGTGCTACAGCCAGATGCTCGCCGCCGCGGAAAAGACTGGAGAATCTGTTTCTGATAAATTACGTCAGGCTTCTCATAGACATCCAGACGTGATGGCAACTTCGTCAGACCAGGGCAGATGAAAAAGCCGTGTGGACATTCTTCAGCAAAGGTATTCTTGCCGGGAGGACAGATGGCGGAAGCCTGTTTGTCGGCGGCTATGAGGGGAGGCTTATCATAAGCTGGCGGATAGGTTCAGGCCTTACGGATTCGCGGAAATCATAGAAAGGCGGAGAAAAGGTCAAGAGACCGGCATGTACTCCTTGCTCGAGAGCTCTGCGACAACAAGAATAGAATATATAAAAGATGCAAAATACATTTCTTTCGGCATCGAGCCGGCGGCGGCGTGCCTAATCGCAAAAGACAGCGAGATAAAGAATCTCAGAATGATTTTTACGGGAAAGATCACCGGGGAACGCCTAAAGAAGTTATTTTTGGAAAGGCTGAGGGAAAACTTATGTATAAGATAGGAGTTATCGGAGACAGAGAGCGTTCTCGGCTTTAAGGCTGTGGGCCTTACGGTGTTTTCCTGCGACAGTCAGGAAGAGGCTGACGACGCAGCATTCAGAGACGGCGGCCGGAGACTACGCCATAATCTATATAACGGAGCCCTTTTATAAGGAATGATGGCCGAAGCCGGCGAGTACACGTTGATAAGAGGCTTCCCGCTATAATACCCATACCCGACAAGGACGGAAGTCTGGGCATAGGTATGGAGAGCGTAAAAGAAAGCCGTGGAACGCGCCGGGTAGGCGCAGACATCCTGTTTGGAGGTGAATAGAGCCATGAGTCAAGGTAAAGTAGTAAAAAGTATCAGGACCTCTTGTAGTGGCCTCAGGAATGGAAGAGGCAAACATGTTCGACGTGGTTCACGTGGGAGATCAGGGACTGATAGGTGAAATAATAGAGATGAGAGGCGATAAGGCCTCGATACAGGTATACGAAGAGACGGCCGGAATCGGCCTGGGAGTACCTGTTGTAAAGTACAGAGCCCCTCTTTCGGTAGAGCTGGGACCGGGACTCATAGAGACCATGTACGACGGTATTCAGAAGCCTCTTGAGGCCATGTATGACTGCGGGCCTAACATAACAAGAGGAATAAAAAGTTCCTTCCCTTTCGAGAACGAAGAAGTGGAAGTTCGTCCCTGCCGTAAAGCCGGGCGAAGAGGTAGAGGCCGGCGACATAATCGGCACGGTGCAGGAGACCATAGTGGTGGAGCACAGAATAATGGTGCCTTTCGGCGTATCCGGCGTGGTGGAATCCATCGAAGACGGAGAGTTTACGGTGGACGAACCGATATGCAAGGTCAAGATGGCGGACGGCAGCGTCAGAGAACTTACGATGATGCAGAAGTGGCCTGTAAGACGCGGAAGACCTTACAGAGAAAAGCTGGTTCCCGAAATGCCTCTCATAACGGGACAGAGAGTAATAGACACTCTGTTCCCTATAGCTAAGGGAGGAGTGGCCGCAGTACCGGGACCTTCGGTTCGGGCAAGACGGTGGTTCAGCATCAGCTGGCAAATGGGCCGATGCGGAGATCGTGGTCTACATCGGCTGCGGAGAGCGCGGAAACGAGATGACCGACGTTCTGATGGAATTCCCTGAGCTGAAAGACCCTAACACCGGCGAGTCGATAATGAAGCGTACAGTGCTGATAGCCAACACTTCCGACATGCCTGTAGCGGCCAGAGAAGCGTCCATATATACGGGAATCACCATAGCTGAATATTTCAGAGATATGGGATATTCTGTAGCCATCATGGCGGATTCAACGTCCAGATGGGCGGAGGCTCTGCGTGAGATGTCGGACGTCTGGAAGAAATGCCGGGCGAGGAAGGTTACCCTGCTTATCTGGCTTCGAGACTGGCTCAGTTCTACGAAAGAGCCGGCAGAACCATATCCCTCGGCAAAGAGGGCAGGCTGGGCGCCCTTTCGGCCATCGGAGCAGTATCTCCTCCGGGAGGAGACATTTCAGAACCGGTATCTCAGGCTACACTGCGTATAGTAAAGGTGTTCTGGTGTCTGGATTCGTCGCTGGCATACAAGAGACACTTCCCGGCCATAAACTGGCTGCAGAGCTATTCCTGTATGTGGATAGGCTTGAGGACTGGTATGCAGAAAACGTCGACAAAGGAGTTCCCTCAGCTGAGAGCAAGAACCATAGCCCTGCTTCAAGAAGAGTCGGAGCTGGAGGAAGTGGTGCAGCTGGTAGGAGTAGACGGCCTTTCCCACGAGGACAGATTAAAGCTGGAGGCGGCCAAGTCCATAAGAGGACTACCTCCACCAGAACGCTTTCCACGAGGTGGACACCTATACTTCGCTGAAGAAGCAGTATGAGCTCCTCAAGATGATTCTCACATACCATGAACTGTCCAGAGAAGCGGTGGCCAAAGGGGCTAACTTCAACGCCATACTGGAGCTGCCTGTCAGAGAGTCCATTGGCCGTTTCAAGTACGTGGAAGAAAAAGATATAGACGAGGCTTATAAAAATATAATGGAAGAGATGAGAAAAGCATTTCTGCTTTAAACGCAAAGGAGGCTGAGGACGATGATTAAGGAATATAAGACCATAAGCGAAGTTGTCGGCCCTCTTATGCTGGTAAAGGACGTTGAAAACGTCACTTACGACGAGCTGGGAGAGATAATTCTGCCCAGCGGCGAAAAGAGGCTGTGCAAGGTGCTAGAGGTAAACGGAAACAACGCTCTGGTACAGCTCTTCGAGAGCTCCACCGGCATCAACCTCAAGGAGAGCACCGTAAGATTCTTGGGAAGAGGAACGGAGCTTCCCGTATCGCCTGACATCTTAGGAAGAGTGTTCGACGGAATGGGACGCCCGAAAGACGGCGGTCCGGATATAATCGCAGAGAAGAGGATGGACATCAACGGACTGCCTATGAACCCGGCGGCCAGAGACTATCCGTCGGAATTCATACAGACAGGAGTATCGGCCATAGACGGCCTTAACACTCTCGTAAGAGGACAGAAGCTTCCTATATTCTCGGCTTCGGGACTTCCTCACGCCAATCTGGGCTCAGATCGCCCGTCAGGCCAAGGTAAAGGGGAAGCGAAGGCAACTTCGCCGTAGTCTTCGCCGCCATAGGAATAACTCACGAGGAAGCGGGTTCTTCGCTTCCGACTTTAGAAGAACGGGAGCCATAGACAGAACGGTTCTGTTTATGAACTGGCCAACGACCCTGCCGTAGAGCGTATCGCAACTCCGCGTATGGCTCTGACTGCGGCAGAGTACCTCGCCTTCGATCTTGGCATGCACGTGCTGGTAATCCTGACAGATATAACCAACTACGCCGAGGCATTGAAGTATCGGCGGCCAGAAAGGAAGTACCGGGACGCCGCGGCTATCCTGGCTACCTGTATACCGACCTTGCCACCATGTACGAAAGAGCAGGTCGTAAAGGGCTTCGACGGCTCCATAACCATGATACCTATCCTGACCATGCCGGAGGATGACAAAACCCATCCGATTCCCGATCTGACCGGGTACATCACCGAGGGACAGATAATCCTTTCCAGAGAGCTATACAGAAAGGGTATCAAGCCGCCGATAGACGTGCTGCCTTCCCTTTCCAGACTGAAAGACAAAGGGAATAGGCAAGGGCAAGACAAGAGAAGACCACGCCGACACCATGAACCAGCTTTTCGCGGCGTACGCCAAGGGTAAAGGAAGCCTTGGAGCTGGTGACGATTCTGGGAGAGGCGGCCCTCACCGAAACCGATCTGAAATACGCCAGATTCTCTCAGGCCTTTGAGAAGCAATATGTATCTCAGGGCAGAGACCGATAGGACCATAGAAGAGACTTTGAACACAGGCTGGAAGCTGCTGGAGATGCTGCCTAAGAGCAGGCTGAAGAGGATAAGAGACGAGTACATCGAAAAATATCTCGGCAAGTAAGGAGAAATTATGGGAAAGATTAAATGTGAATCCTAACGGCAGAATGATGCAAAGCGAGACCCTGATAAGGCTTTCTGGAGCCTGGCCGTGAAAACAAGAGGCTTCGTGAAGAGGTGGAGCAGGAGCTTTCCCGTGTACGAGGCTTCTCGGTGGCCAAGCGCTGTGGTGATAGTCAGCTGATGGAAGAGGCCCTGATGTTTCCCTAAAGCTGATGCAAAAAAGACAAAAGTTCTCCGAGACCAGCTGACTCTTCTGAATCCGTACGGCTTTCTTGGAGCTGGACGGCCCGGGACTTGAAATGCTGGACTTGGCCGCCAAGAGGGCTGCCATGCTTCGTGAAGAGGTGGAGCGAATATAGAGTAACAAGATATGAACTACCCAGCAGAAAAATCATATACCTTTCTGCTCGGTAATATCTTCTTTGCACGTCAAAACAGACAGATTTAAACCTGCCTTACTTCCCTTTTCTTCCGTTTTATGCTATCCTATATGCGAATTGTATTTTAGCCTTAAGCGGAGTCTTTTTCTGGAATATTTCCTGCTTGGACGAACAGGCGATAAATTCTTCCTAATCAGTATTTCCGCGACCGGAGGCGATACGCCTCCGGTTAAAACTCTTCACAATACAAGCGGCGGTTGAAAAACGTATCTTGTATTCATATTTTCTTTCCTTTTGAGGAATTTCCACACATAAGGATACAACAACAGTCATGTTATGCATGATTAAGGCGGCATAAATCTCCTGAGTTACAAAGAACTCTTTCTTGAATGAAACTTAAGCATCCCGATAATGTATTTTAAATCCCTGAAGGAAGTCTCAACTCCCCACCTCATAGAGTAAATCTCTTTTATCTTATGCTTAGGGAATTCATATGCAGGCAAATTAGTCAGTAGCATTTCATAGTGATTCTCTGCAATTCTAACTCTTAATATTCTAAACTTTAACGTAAAAGAAGATTGCAGGCTCTTGCCTCTTTGACGGCGGAAGATAGTCAAAATTAACCTGCAAGGGAATATATCTATATTTATTTTTATGTTTTTCAGTCAGAGCTTTGATTTCAAGACTGTTCTTTCTGGTTAGTGAAAGTTCCATATACTGATCAAACTCATCATAGCAAGGAAGCTGTAATCCGTCAGCAATCCCAAAAGCTCCCTGTTCTTTTATTCTCATCACATATTTCCAACCCGCCTGCTGAAGATGAGCTATATTGTTATATGCCTCGTAACCCCTGTCACACACAGCAATTACGTCAGTCAAAGATGTGCGATTAATCATTTCAATTAGCGCGCTATCTTCATTTTGACTCCGATATTTCTGCACTACAGCGTCAATGAATGTTCCTTGTATGATGTCCCAAAACGCGTTGAGATGAAACTCATTATGAAAATGCTCATCTGCTCTTGCCTGAACAAAAGAATCTTTGTCTTCATGGTTATTTGGTACATGTATATGACTTCCGTCTACAGCAATGAGACGATAGCCTTCATAGCGGCAGTCTCTGTCGAAAGTACGATTTAATGTCTGAAACAAATGAGGAAAAGCGCGTTCGGAAATCTTAGCTCGCTGTTGCACGAAAGCGGAAGCAGAGGGAGAATCGGCTGAGAAATGATTGATTCTAAGCAATTCATTTGTGAGAGTACCTCCATTTAATGAGAGGATAGAGCGTATCACAGCTTCAAAACTTTGTTTTCGATTACGGGAAAAGTCTTTTTTAGGCCGATTAGAAAATTCCTGTTTGCGATTTGCAAACTTTGTAATTTCACAGTTGAATTTACATAAAACTTCTTTAATGTTCATACGGTTTCTCCTTGCAAACAGATGATAATATCTATTTACAAGGGCCGATTTTATCTTCTAAGAAATATGAACTGATAAAATCGGCCGCACAGATAGAAGTAATTGTCAAGGCTTTTATTAAAAAATCCCACATTATTTTTAAATGTGGGATTTCTATCATCTTAACTTAATGACATTGCAGTTAAACTGGTGATTTTGATTAGAGTGTGGGAGACTGACAAGGGGACAGAAGGAGAGCGGGGCTTGACCCCCTCGATTTTGTGAAAATATGTAGTTTGAGTGGGGCTTGACCCCTTGATTCAGTAAAAATATGCTGTTTGAGTGGGGTCAGCCCCACTCGTTTTTATGAAAAGTGTGGTTGAGTGGTATGGTCCCCACTCGTTTTTGCAAAAACTTCAAAACGAGTGGGTGAAATTTTGGGCTGAAGAGAGAAAATAAAGGGATTTTGGTGCACAAATTTACAATATATGTAATTTTGCGAAGGGAGTGTAACCCACTCGATTCCATAAAAAGTGTAGTTTGAGTGGGACTTGACCCCTCGATTCAGTAAAAAATATGTTGTTTGAGTGGGGTCAGCCCCACTCGTTTCATGAAAAAACATTATTTCGAGTGGGGGCATACCGACCCAAAACACTAAAAGTGTCGATTTGAGTGGAGCCGTACCCCCCTGAAAACTCTAAAAGCCTTCATCTGAGTGAGACAACGACTATCTGTTCTTATAACTTGAGAGGTCACGACTCCACTCAAGCCGCAAGAAGCTAACTATAACCAACGGTACAACTAATAGTTTATCATATCCTCTTAAGAGCGTAAAAAACGAGCAGACTCATGTCTGCTCGCAATAGGGCGTAAGAAGTCCCTTATACAGGACACTCACGCTTTTCTCACATCTGTTAGGTTGGTATGCTGAGGATTTCCGTTAGCGATGGGCGTGGCCTTATCTGTCATTGTCAGAGTATTGATACATCCGCTCACATCAGCGCCGTCACCGGCAAGTCTGTACCAGCCGCCCTCGCTTACGGCAACTGTACCGGCAGCTATGCGCCGGGTGACTTTGGCAGGTATTCTGATGATTCCTCTGTCGTTAAACACCTCTGCCATATCCCCGTCGGATATGCCTCTGGCCGAAGCGTCGGCAGGATTTATCCACAGGGCGGTAGGGTCCAGCTCTTTTAAGAGAGAGTTCTCCTCGTTCTGAGAGTGACACCTACGTTTAGTATGGTAGGCGATGAGCTGAAGAGGATATTTTTCTTTAAGAGGATCTTCCGGGCCTTCGACGCAGTATATGTGGCCGGGAGAGCGGGGGATATCCTCCGGTCTGTTCATATCGTAGAGAGTCTTTGAAAATTTCTCTATCTTTCCAGAGGGCGTATTGAAGGGAACGCCTTCATTTATATTCTCAGAAAAGTTCACTAAAGGCTTATGGGATTTGTATACGTAAAATGATTTTCTTTGAACTCATCGAATTCAGGAGCTCCGTTTCAGATCTGCGGCATTGGTCATAGACATAACGCAGCCACTGATCAGCGCCGGAAAGACCGCAGTCAAATTCCCTTTTCAGACCTAAAAGCCGGGCGACCTCTCGTATCCACTCGTATTCAAACCGGCCTTTGAACAGCGGCTCGGTTATGTGATGATTATAGAGCAGGTAATCGTCGTCGGCCCAAGGCGAAGGGATGTTGTCTATCTCGAAGAAAGAAACGCCCGGTAGCAGTATATCGGCAAATTTAGCGCTGGGAGTCATGAACAGATCCGATAAGATCAGATAGGACAGTTTACCTTCCGTCTGAAGTATGCGCTTCGTATCGTTGGAGTTGGAATGTTGATTCATCACTATCCCGCTGGCCAAACTGTAGATGATTTTTATGCCGGAATCAAGTTTACTTTACCCCTTTGAGACCGGTATACTCAGGGTTTACAGTATCCGGCCGATCTATGGCTCGAGTCCACTGGAAAACGGGAATCTTTCCCGGATAAGGGTTATCTAAAAGACTCATGCCGGGAGCGTCGTGCCCCTCCTTTAAATAAGGGATACCGGTGCTTCCTCCGCTGAGACCCACGTTTCCTGTCTTACAGGCCAGAGCGACAAAGCCTCTGCACACCTGCTCTCCCACCAAGGTTCTCTGGGGAGCAAAGCCGGGCAGCAGGGCGGCAGGTTTGGTACAAGCGTACTCTATGGCCAGCTCTCTGATGACAGAAGCAGGGATACCGGTGATTTTTTCAGCCCACTGGGGAGTTTTTTCGATGCCGTCTCCTGAGACCGAACACATGGCTGTGATAACTTTCCCTGGTCGGAACGCTGTCAGGCATGTGATCTTCATCAAATCCTATGCAGAATTTATCCATGAACTGCTGATCCTGAAGCCCCTCCTGCCAGATGGTATGAGCCATAGCGTCGATGAGAGCCGTATCTGAAGACGGTCTGATGGGAATCCACGTATCTGCCATGGTCATGACAGTATCGCTCATGCGAGGATCTATCACTATGATCTTGGCGCCTTTTTCCTTAGCTTTCATAAAATAATCTTTTGTCCCAAGTCCGTAGTGGCATGTGGCGGGATTAAAGCCCCACATGATGATGAGCTTTGAATCCACATATGTGGACTCGTGATTGCCTGCCCGCACTTTACCATATATAAGGGGGGCGATATAAGCGGCGCAGGCCGCGCTGTAATAATTGTAATAATCCAGATAGCCTCCGTCTAAAGACAGAAGATTCTTCATGAATCTGTCGCCTCTTATGGCGGCGGAAACTCCTGCCGCATTTATTACAAAACGAGAACCGGGGCCGTATTCTTTCTTTTGCAAGACGAGTGGCCTCGGCTATTTTAGAAACGGCATCTTCCCAGGATATTCTTCTGAACTTTCCCTCGCCGCGGGCGGCTATGCGTTCCATAGGAAACCTCAGTCTCTTTGACGTCAGGTAAGTATGACCGTAGGCTCTTCCCCTGGGACATCCTGAAAAGCGAAGGGGGAGTTCCGTCGGTATCGGGCTCGATGGAAAGCAGACAGCCTTCGCTGACGGTAGCCAGCATCTTACATTTGCTTCCGCAGTCGCAGAAGCTGGCTACGCTGATCTTTTTCGGCTCTTCCACCGGAATTTCAGGCTGCTTGTTCCACATGTAAAAGTCCGATTTTTTCAGCAATTTTTCTTCTCCCGTCTGGTCGCCAGGCAGAAGTTCCAAAGCCCAGTCGAAGTAATCGCAGGAGATGATTTTTTCTAAAAGAAAGATTATGAAATCGGGAGCGTCGTACTTTTTCAGAGCCAGCAAAATCGTGTGAATCGTATCTGTGAGAAATTGTTCTTCAAACTTCGCGACGACCCGGCTCGCCTCGCTTTTCGTCCATGGAACCTTTGAGGCCGCAGGCTGTGAGGTATTCTGCGAAGCGCAGCTGCTGACCTATAAAATCGGCCGGATTTCCGTCCATGTCTACAGTTTCATATCCGTATTCTTTATAAAATTTTATTACGTCACAAGTCACATGATTGAGCAGGACATCTTCGCCGGTCTTAGCCACAGAAGCCCACAGAGGAACGTATATATCGCTGTCCGTTCCGTAAAAAAGATCGCTATAAGTCTGATCGTCTGTGATTTTCTTTCCGCAAAACTCGCAAAACTGTCTGTAATCCTGAAAAAAGAGACGAAGGGCATAATAATTCAGATATTGCTTTTTAGTCATTTCTCATTCCTGCCTTTATTTATCATGTCTTTTAACTCTTGTATTCTAAAAAGATTGCCGATGATGGAGGCTCCTGCCAACCTGCCCTGCCCAATATTGTTTTTCAAAGAATTCTCCCTGAGAAGGATTTACTGAAAATATTTCTTTCGAAGTAGAGCTGAATCGGCGGGACTTCGTAATCCTTGTCAGGATCTTTTCCCATATCGCCTAAAGCGAAAAGGCTTATCTGAGGAGTGTTCAGCATCAGGGAGGTGTCGTAACTCTCGAGGAGGAGCCCCGAATCTTTTTTCCGTCAGATCTGCGGCCGCATTGGCGCTGGCTGTCCTTCCCTGTACCATGGCTTCTGACCATAATGCGTAGTTTAAACTGTTATGCTGAGCGCAGTCTCCTGCGGCATATATATCTTTGTCAGAAGTCGGCATCTGTCGTCTATGTCGATGGCCCTGGGTGCAGATACTGAATCCGGAAGTATGGATGTGTCTGCCTTTACGCCGCAGGCCATTATCACCAGGTTACAGCAAAACTTTCTCCGCTTTCGAGAGTGACGCTTTTAACTTGATTTTCGGAAGGCGAGGCGTCTATAGAGGATATTTTAACATCGGTATATATCGATGCCTGAGAGCTTCCGGCAGATCATATCGGAGAGCTCTCGGTCTATTTGTCTGGTCATAAGATATGGCATGGCTTCCAGCACAGTGACATGAACTCCGTAGCGAGATAATTCTGCCGCCGTTTCAAGGCCTATGACTCCGCCGCCGATGATCACGGCTTTAGATCCGGCTTTACAGGCTTTTTAATATCGTATATATCTTCGCTTCGTCTTATGGTAAAGACGCCCCTGCTGCCTGCTCCTGCGATAGGCGGTACAAAGCTTTCTGCTCCGAGAGTCAGGATGAGTTTGTCGTAAAAATATATCTTCTCGCCGTCGCATATGTGCATAGCGCCGCTGTCTATGGAAGTGATCCTGCGGTCTGTGTGAAGTGAAATACCGAGTTCTTCATACCAGGAATGATCATGTATGGTCCAGTCCGAAGGGATCGAAACTTGCGAAAGGCGTCTTGGTGAGCATGGGGCGAGAATACGGCAGATTTTTTCTGCAGTAAATATGTTTATGAGGCCGCCAGAGTCTCGCTCTTATGGCTTTTTGCGGCTTCTATGCCAGCTATGCCTGCGTCCGATTATGACGTATTTATTCATGTGTTGGTCCCGCCTCCTTTATCACCGGTCTTTTCTCAGGCTTGTTTATATAGAGACAGGGGCGCGTCTTCTCGGGATCCGGAAGAAAGCTCATATCTGCCGTCGCCTCTTCTAAGGGCCGAACTTTATGCTAAAGGTGGGGCAGGCCAACACGCATACGGGCTCAAGACCCTGATCCCGGCGGTCTTTGCAGGAGTCGCATTTTTGGGAAACTCCGCGGCTCTTGCTGAAAGACACTGCCCCGTAGGGGCAGTTCCACAGACAGGCTCCGCAGCCTATGCACCTTCCGTCGTCATGCTGAGTAGTTCCGTCGCCGTCTTTGTACATGGCGCCTGTAGGGCAGGCCTGACACAGGCCGCTTCTTCACAGTGGTTGCATGCCCCCGGAATAAGGGCCTTCTCTTAGAACGGCAACTCTGCGGAAAAACTCCCCTGCTTTGAGATTGTGAATGTCGTTGCAGGCCACCTGACAGGCTCCGCATGCCACGCAGGTATTCATGTTGTAGTAAAAACCCAATTTCTCCATTGTAGTCACCTCTGAAATCTGTTACACTGAAATTATACAACAAATCGGATGAAAAGTACCTATGAACAAGAAATTTTTCAGGATAATTCTATAGGACTGCTGATATTGGCGGGCGGAAAGTCCGAGAGGGATGGGTTCTGACAAGGCGGGACTTATCTTGGAGATCTCACTTTTCCGCAGACATTGGCAGAGAGCATGGGCCTCTACAGTGAGCGGCTCTTTTTCTTCTGCAAAAAGGTCCAGCTCCCTGTGGATTTTTTCTTATAGCCGACAGTCAAAAGCTGACGGGAAAAGGTCCGATGGCGGGGATAGCCACCGCTCTCTCTGTGTGCGAAAGCAGGGCTCTGATGGTCGTACCCCTGCGACTGCCCTTTTGCAGATTTTTCAGTAGCTGAGAAGGCGACTAACGTCTTTCTCTCTTTTAGATGATACAGGATGCGTACCTGTGATCGCCTCAGGAGATAACGGCATAGAACCGCTGATAGGTGTATATCCCAGGAACACAGGACCGATTATAGAGAAACTGCTTCTCATGGGAAGGTACAGAGCGAGGGATATACTCGAGGGCGACAGGATACCGCACGGTAAAGATACAGCAGGATAAACTGATAAACATAAATACACCGGAGGATTACATAAAGTATGGAAAGAGGAGATAAAGTTCAGATAACTATAGAAGACATTTCAACGGAGGGTCAGGGCATAGGCAAAGGCCGACGGCCTCGCCGTGTTTGTCAGAGAAGCAGTTATAGGAGATTTCGTCTTAGCTGAATTGACCAAGGTTAAGAAAAATTATGCTTTCGGCCGTGTGGCAGAATATACGAGGCTTTCTTTGTCGAGACAGGAGGCTCTCTGCCCTTATGACGAAAGATGCGGCGGATGTATATCAGCAAACGAAATACGAGAGCCAGCTGGCCCTGAAGAAAAAGCAAGTCAGGGACAAGCTCATGCGCCTCGGCGGCATACAGGAGCCTGATGTGAAGGATACTGTAGGGATGGAAGAACCTTTTCGCTACAGAAACAAAGCTTCGATGCCGGTCAGCACAGAGGCCTCATAACTAAAAAAAAGGAGGCGTAGCAGAGCCTGTACACGAACCGAGGATAGGATTTTTATAAGGCCGGGGAGCCATGATGTGACAGATTGCAAAGACTGCCTTCTCCAGTCTCCTGCGGCTATGGCAGCGGCGGAAGCTCTCCGCAGGTTCATGAGAGAAGACAACATAACTTCTTATGATGAGCGCTGGGACAAGGGTCTGATGAGACACCTCGTAGTCAGGACAGCTGCCGGCACAGGAGAAGTGATGGTGATCCTGGTGATAAACGGCAAGGGTATACCTAACGCTGCAAAGCTAATAGAAATGCTGGATGAGGCCATATCCCAGCTCCCGCTTCAGATTGGACTTTCCGGAGAGAAAGTGGAGCTTAGCCTGGAAAGCGTGATCATCAATGTAAATAAAACAGGCAGAAACATCTACGGCAGCGAATGTATCACCCTGGCAGGGAAATCTTTTATAACCGAAAGAATAGCCGGCCTTGAATTTGAAATTTCACCGCTGTCATTTTATCAGGTGAATCCGGCTCAGATGCAGAAATTGTATAAAAAAGCTCTGGAGTATGCTGATCTTAGAGGAGACGAGACGGTGCTGGACCTTTACTGCGGAGTGGGGACTATAGGCCTCTTCTTTGCGGATTACATGCGAAAGTCCGGCGGAGACGGCCGGGTCATAGGTATAGAATCGGTGAGGGAGGCAGTCGGCAGACGCCAGCAAATGCTGTGATAAACGGTATCGTAAATGCGCGGTATGTGTCCGGACTTGCAGAAGAGGAGCTGCTGAAACTGATGAGAGGCGGCGACGATGAAGGCATTGCCGTAGACAGGGCGGACGTGGTCATATTGGACCCTCCGAGAGCAGGATGTCATCAGCGTTTGCTTGAGGCAGTCTGCCGGCTTGCTCCGGAGAAAATCATATATATCTCCTGTGATCCGGCCACTATGGCCAGAGACATCAGATATCTGATCAACGATGGGTATGAGTTCTGCCAGGCGACTCCCGTGGATATGTTTCCCTGGACAGGCGCAACAGAGGTAGTGGCAAAGCTGATGAGAAGGTGATCACTGCATCAGATCCGGCCCCTATAATCATGTTGACTGTCAAAAAATGAGAGTAAAAATTTGTAAAAAAGACGGTTAATGGGTATAAATATTTATATATGACCTCTTTACGGTCAGAAACAGGGGGCGGATATTTCGCCTTTCACATAAGGGAATAGAAAGAGGAGGGAGTATTTATGATCAAAATCGCTATAAACGGATTTGGAAGAATAGGCAGACTTGCTTTCAGACAGATATTTGCAGACGATAATATGGAGATAGCGGCAATCAACGATCTGACGGAACCGAAGATGCTGGCTCATCTGCTGAAATATGACAGCGTACAGGGGGCTACAGAAATCACGCTGTTACCAGCGGTGATGATTCTATAACAGTAGACGGAAAAGAAATAAAGATATTGTCAGAAAAGATCCTGAGAATTTACCATGGAAAGACATGGGCATAGATATAGTGCTCGAGTGTCCGGATTCTTCGCTTCTAAAGAGAAAGCTTCCGCTCATATCAGAGCCGGGGCTAAAAAGGTGCTGATATCTGCTCCGGCAGGAGATGACCTTCCTACGATAGTCATTACGGAACTAACCATGACTCTCACCGAGGACACGACGTGATTTCCGCAGCGTCGTGTAACCACCAACAGTCCGCCTTGCGCCTATGGCAAAGGCTCTCAACGATTACAGAGAAATCGGGAACAGGATTCATGACTACCATTCATGCTTATACGGGGGGATCAGATGATGCTGGACGGCCCTCACAGAAAAGGCGATCTGAGGAAGAGCCAGAGCCGGCGCAGTAAAATATGGTGCCTAACAGCACAGGAGCGGCCAAGGCTATAGGGCTGGTAATACCTGAACTTTCCGGCAGACTCATAGGTTCGGCTCAGAGAGTTCCGGTGCTGTCGGGTCCATCACCATGTTAGACGCCACGTTAAAAGATGAAACCGAGAGCGTAAGCGTAGAGGGTATCAATGCGGCCATGAAGGCGGCGGCCAGCCAATCCTTCGGATATACAGAAGAAGAACTGGTTTCCAGCGATATAATAGGCATGGAATACGGCTCGCTTTTTGACGCCACTCAGACTCTCGCTCAAAGGTGCGGCACCAAGATATATGAAGTGAGGCAGTAGAGGTGGTACGATAATGAAAAAAACAGCTATGTATCGCAGATGGTGAGAACCTCAGATACCTCGAGAGATTTTTATGACAGGCGGAAGGGACAGTTGAAAATTAGATGAGAAAATATTAAATATAGAGTACGGAGCCGTCCACGCCACATACTGGATGACATATGCCATAATCGGAAGCTTTTGCGTCCGCATTTCTCTTAGGCAGAGGATACTCTAATTCAGAGATAGGTGTGATCTTGGCTGTCGGCAGCGTAGTAGCTGTCTTTTACAGCCTGTTCTTGCGGATATCGCCGACAGATCTAAAAAGATATCTCTGATAGGACTTACCCAGATAGTGACAGTAGGGATGATGGTATTTACGGCTCTCAGTTTTATCATGCAGAGAGCGACCATCGCCTTGTCTGTGGTGTTCGTGATGCTGGTGGCATGGGATACGGCGCTGCAGCCTCTGTTCAACTCGCTGGCTTTTAAACTGGAAGAGAGCGGACACAAGATAAAATTCGGCATTAACAGAGCTATGGGGTCGCTGTCATATTCAATACTGTGTTCGTTTCTGGGAGCCTGACCGAGAAGGCGGAACTCAGATACTGCCTGTGACCAGCGAGGTAGTACTGATAATGATGTTCATAACGCTGTGGATTGTCAAGAAGCATTTCAGGAGAGCCTGCGCTGTACGCGAGGCGGAGCAGGCTGCCGTCGGTCTTCAGAAGGGCAGTATGCCGGAGGAGGATCCGAAGAATCGCTGTCGCCGGCAGATGCGGCAGAAGATATAAATTTCGGCAAATTTATAAAGAGAAACAAATTGTTCGTGGCAGTCAGCATAGGCGTAGTCGGATTGTTTTTCAGCAACTCTGTGTTTAATAATTTCATGCTTCAGATCGTCCAGAACGTCGGAGGAGACGGCGGAGATATGGGAAGAATATTGTCGCTTATGGCGATGCTTGAGATCCCAGCTCTCTTCCTCTTCGACGTCATACACAGCAGGATATCCCTGCAAAAACGCTCCTGAAAAATAGGGGCGGTAAGTTTTTTATGAAGATATTATGCGCCTACATAGCCGACAGTGTTACAATGGTCTACATAGCCCAGCTGTGTTTCAGCCGGCGGCCTTCGGAATATTTCTCTGCCGGCGATGGTATGTTTTTATAGATGAGATAATGGATAAAGGAGAGGCAGTAAAGGGCCAGTCTCTTTATACGATAATGACTACTGTAGGAACTATATTTGCCACTCTCATAGGAGGAAAGATGCTGGACGCCGGCGGCGTAAACTGAGCTTCTGCTGGTATCCACTCTTATAACCAGCCGGTGCGATTCTGATAATCTGCATAGTAGGAAGAGTTAAAAACAAGAAAAATATACTAAAAGAATATGTCGCCTCATAACTTGTTATGAGGTGATTTTTTTATGAAAGAAAAAATGATTTTCAGCTTCGGAGTCGTGGCCGTCATAGGTATGAGCATGTGGGCTCTCATCTTCGAGTCATAGGAGGCAGCAGCCGGCCCATGGCCAGGACAGCTAATGAAGACATGAAACTGCTGGCGAAAAGCAGGAGTTCTGATACAGGAGAAGAGAATCAGCAGAAGTTTCCGCCCAGACCAGCTGGGGGCTTTCTTTTCAGCAGGAAGGCGCAGCGCCGGTAGGGAATGCCACGCCAGAATACCTGAAAAGAATACGGAGCCTATTATATAGATGAAGAAGGCGCGGAGGAAAAGAACATCTATCTGACTTTTGACGCCGGATATGAAAACGGATATACGTCAGATATTCTGGATGTTTTAAAAGAAGAGGAAGTTCCGGCGACCTTTTTCTTGTAGGCAATTACATTGAGCAGAGCCGGATCTGGTCAAGAGAATGGAAAAAGAAGGCCATACGGTGGGGAATCATACCATGCACCATCCTGACATGGCTTCCATATCAGAAAAAAAGCATTTAAAAAGGAACTGGAAGATCTGGAGGCCCTGTATAAAGAGACTACCGGCAAGGATATGAAAAAGATATACAGACCTCCTCAGGGCAAATACAGTGAAAAAAATCTGAAACAAGCCTCAGATATGGGATACACGACTGTGTTCTGGAGCCTGGCTTATGTGGACTGGTACGAAGATAAACAGCCCACGAGAGAAGAAGCTCTCAACAAACTCAACGGCAGAATACACCCCGGAGCTATAGTTCTTCTTCACAGTACTTCTAAGACTAACAGCAAGATATTACAGGAGCTCATTCAGGGCTGGAAGGAGCAGGGATATAAATTTTGCAGTATTGATAATTTGTTAACTTGATAAATTGCTGAAGTTGTTGTATACTGAAAAAGTACTATATGCTGCGGTGAGGACTTTTATCAGACATTATTGTTAAAACCGGAATTATTATATGGTCCCGCGCCGGCATCGAGTGCGGTGTGTGATTATTTATAGAAAAGACAAGGGCAGTCAGGCCCTTGTCTTTACCTTTTACCGATAAAATTCAGCAAACATCAGAGATCTGCGCTGCTCATGGCATCGGCGCCGGCCGCCTCGCCTTCGGCAAAGCTTATAAAACAGCGGAAAATTTTAGGCGTTCGGTAAAAAATATGGAAAAAGTGTTGCGTTTTTATACAAAGTTTTGTATAATTATGTTTAAAGAAAGAGATAAAAAGTTGCAAAGGAAATGAAAGAGTAATGGAATTGTATCTGCAAGGAATATTGATAGCGCTCAAAGCGCGCCTGCCACCATAGGAGTGAGCCTGTTTGCCGTAGTCATTGGAGCGGCTGTGGGTCTTGGATTTGCGCTGATGAAGCAGTCCCGCAACAAACTGGTAAGGGCAATAGCAAAGATATACATAGAGATAGTGAGGGGAACTCCGATGATAGTTCAGGCCCTCATAATGGCTTTCGGAATCCCGTATCTGCTGCAGCAGAACGGAATACCGTTTAAATGGCCTGAACTCATAATACCGGCGATGATAGTATGCGGCCTCAACAGCGCAGCATACATGGCCGAAGTCATACGAGGAGGTATTCAGGCTGTGGATCCAGGACAGGTGGAAGCTGCCCAGTCTCTTGGTATGAGCAAAGGTCAGATAAACAGACTCATCGTTTTGCCGCAGGCTTTCAGGATCGTCATTCCTTCCTTCGGAAACGAATTTATAACACTTATCAAAGAGACCGCAGTGCTGTCATATGTGGGTATCGTAGAAATACTTAGAAGCGCTCAGCTCTGGAATGCGGCTACTCTGGCTACGTTCCCGGCTTATATAGGAGCCGCCGTGGTTTATCTGGCTCTCTTTCCCTCTCTCAAGAGGCGTGGCAGCTCTTGAAAAACGCTTGGCAAAAAGGAGGGCGAATAAGATGATAAAAAGCTACCGGTATACATAAACATTTCAACGGACTGCATGCTGTAAAAAGGAGTGGACATCACCGTCGAGGACGGAGAGGTCTTGTGCATAATAGGGCCTTCGGATCCGGAAAAAGTACTCTTTTGAGATGTCTGAACATGCTGGAAATGCCTGACGAGGGAACGGTAGAGGTGGACGGTCAGACCGTCACTTCAGAAAATCTGCAGCAGATGAGGACGAAGATGGCCATGGTTTTCAAAATTTTAATCTCTTCAGCCATCTCACCGTCTTAGATAACATAACGATAGCTCCTGCACACGTGAAAGGCCAGGAGAAAGGCGCCGCCGAGGAAAAGGCCAGAGACTTGCTTAAACTGGTAGGTCTTGAAGAAAAGGCGGAGCGTATCCAGAAACCTTTCCGGAGGCCAGAAGCAGAGAGTCGCTATAGCCAGGAGGCTGGCGATGGACCCTGAGATAATACTCTTTGACGAGCCGACTTCGGCGCTGGATCCCGAGATGGTGGGAGAAGTTCTGGATGTAATGAAGAAACTGGCAGAAGAAGGTATGACCATGCCTGGTGGTGACCCATGAGATGGGGTTTGCCAAAGAGGTGGCAACGACATAATCTTTATAGCCGAAGGAGAAGTGAGGTCGAGAGCGGCAGCGCTGAACAGCTATTTGAACATCCGCATCATGAGAGAACTAAAAGTTTCTTAAAAAGAAAGTCCTCTGATTTCATCAGGCGAGATCCATATGGCACCTATACACCGACAACGAGGGAAGATGGAAGCCGCCGATGAGATAATGATTTTAATACATCAATCACACAAATAGAGATTCCGGGCATGCCGCCCGGGAATCTCTATTTTGACAGACGATCTGAGATATGTCGCGCGTCTGTTATAATTTAGTTTTGAAATAAAGAGCTCTCTGATGTATAATGATCTAAAATTACTTTTACGGAAGGTATTGAAAGGAAAACAGATTTAGAACTATGGCGGCAGTCATCCTTCTGGCCGCCGTATTATCTTTAAGCGGCTGCGGAGACCGTCAAATTCAGGCTGCCGCAGGTCAAGAGCCCTCAGGCGTCCTATGATCAACTGAGCGATATTCCCGAATTTTACGAGGAGAACCATATGTGACCCTCTCCGGCAATGAGCCGGATTTCAGCCCGGAAGATATGGCCGCTGATTCTTTGAAAACTACAGTCAGCTGGACAGTCTGGGCAGGTGCGGACAGGCTTATGCGATGATAAGCACCAAGACCATGCCGACTGCCAGAGGAGAGCATAGGACAGATAAAAGCCCAGCGGCTGGCATACAGTCAGATATGATGATCTGATCCCCGATAAATATCTGTATAACAGGTGTCATCTGATAGGATTTCAGCTGGCAGGAGAAAATGCCAACGAAAAAAATCTGATAACAGGGACCAGATACATGAACGTAGAGGCATGCTTCCTTTTGAAGATAAGGTGGCCGATTACGTAAAAGAAACGGGCAACAGAGTTCTCTATAGAGTCACCCCGTATATGTGGGGACGATCTTGTGGCAAGGGGAGTAGTCATGGAAGCGTATTCGGTTGAAGACTCCGGAGAGGGAGTTTCCTTCAACGTGTTCGTATATACCGTCCAGCCGGCAATCGTGATAGATTATGCCACCGGCGACAGCCAAAGAGCAGATACTTCTATGCCCGCAGATGATGACAAACCAGCCTTGGAACAGTCGGATCAGCTCTATGTACTGAACAAATGTTAAAAAAAATTCCATCTGCCTGAGTGTGCCAGCGCAGATAAGATAAAAATCAGAAAACAGAGAGGAGACGAAGACAAGCCGCAAGAGCCTCATGAGTATGGGATATGAACCCTGCGGCAACTGTAATCTTTAGAATATGGCTAAACATTCAATCAAAAAACTTAAAATATTATATCTGATGAAGATAATGGAACAAAATACCGACGATAAGCACGGGCTTACCATGGGCGAGATAATAACCGCGCTGAGGAGATATGGTATAGATTCCGAGAGAAAAAGTCTGTACGACGACTTTGACGTGCTCAGGACTTTCGGCATGGATATACAGCAGCGTAGAGGAAAAGAAGTACGATACCACCTTGCCAGCAGAGACTTTGAGCTTCCGGAGCTTAAGTTGCTGGTAGATTCTGTACAGTCTTCTAAGTTTATAACTCACAAGAAGAGCAGGACGCTCATAAGAAAGATAGAAAATCTTCTGAGCAGATACGAGGCTAAAGAGTTGCAGCGCCAGGTATTCGTCGCTAATCGTATAAAAAGCGATGAACGAGAGTATTTATTATGTGGTTGACGATATACATAAAGCAATATCAGAGGACAGACAGATTTCCTTTCAGTATTATGAATGGAACGTAAAGAAACAAAGCAGCTGAGAAAGAACGGACAAGTCTACAAAGTAAGCCCGTGGGTGCTGACCTGGGATGATGAGAATTATTATATGATAGCCTATGACAGCCAAAGCGGAATCATCAAACATTACAGAGTCGATAAGATGCTGGGCATACGAGTCTGTACCGAAAAGAGACAAGGGGCTCAGCTGTTTAAAGATTTCGATATGGGATTATATTCGAAGAAGACCTTCGGGATGTACGGAGGAAGAGATGAGCAGGTAACGCTGCTTTGCGACAATAAGATGGCAGGTGTAATAATAGACAGGTTCGGACGCGATGTGGTGATGAAAGAAAGAGATCAGGACACTTTTGAGGCGGCGGTTAAAGTTGCAGTCAGTCCTCTTCCTCACATGGGTCATGAACTTCGGCGGCAGTATAAGGATAACGTCTCCGGAAACGGTCATAGACGAATATATAGATACGGCCAGAAAGGCGATACAGATATATGAAAAGAACGATAGATAATTCTGATATAAAGAGAGCTTTCAGGGCTTCGCTGCCTGTCTTTGCAGGCTACATAGTGCTGGGGATAGGCTTTGGAATTTTATTGAAAACCAAGGGTTACGGCCTGTTGTGGGCCGCCTTGTCCAGCGTCTTTGTATATGCAGGTTCACTGCAATATGTTATGGTAAACCTCATAGCTGCAGGGGCGCTCTCATAACTACGGCACTGACGGCAGTGATGGTGAACGCCAGACATCTGTTTTATGGCATTTCCATGATCGACAGATACAAGGGAGCGGGAAAGAAGAAGCCTTACTTGATCTTTTGCCTTACCGATGAGACTTATTCGCTTGTATGCAGCGACGAGAGTGTGAGAGGGGTCAGAGACAGACACAGATATTATTTTTCCTTTCCATGTTCAACCAGATTTACTGGATAACGGGAAGCGTCACAGGTTCTGTTTTGGGCGGCCTCATAACATTCAGCACCGAGGGGATAGATTTTGCCCTCACAGCTTTGTTTGTCACCATCTTCGTAGACCAGTGGCTGAGCACAAAAGATCACCGGGCCGCTTTGACAGGCGTCATAGCTTCGGTGATATGTCTTCTGATTTTGGGGCAGACAGTTTTTGATTCCCTGCCATGCTGTGTATAACTGCGGCCCTTACTGTCATGAGAAGTAAGCTTTCACGAGAGAACATAATAGAAGATGAGGGAGGAGACGACTGATGAATGACACATACTATACTGATCATTGCTGTTTCTGCCGCAGTGACTGTTATACTCAGATTTTTCCTGTTCGTAATCTTCGGAGGGACCGCCCCCATCCCGGATATATGGTGTATCTGGGCAAAGTACTGCCCTATGCCATAATGGGGATGCTGGTGGTGTTCTGTCTGAAAATATAACCTTTATCTCCGCCCCTTTTGGCATACCTGAGATAATATCATGCTCATTGGTCGCGGCGCTTCATATATGGAAGAGAAACACTCTGCTGAGTATAATAGGCGGAACTGTCTGTTACATGCTTTTTGATACAACCGGATATTTTGACATAAAACTTCCTCCGAGATGAACCAAAGTCCTGATTATTGGACAGTGGTAGTGGTACAATATGAACATAACATAAGAAAGTTCATATATTAGGAGGAAAAGTAAAATGAAAAGTTCAGAAAAGGAATCTTAGAGTTTTTGACTATTCTCGTCATCTGCGCGCCGCTGGTATATATTTCGGATATGATGTATCAGTAATCAGTAAAAAGAGCAGGGCGCCTCTTGAGGATGCGGTTCATGACTCATTCCCTGCTGTCTGATGATGATCTCATGAAATGTCTGCTTTTTAGACGGCGCGGCTTTTTTAAATCGCAGCGGATTCTTTGACAAGCTGGTCTGCCTTCAGACCTGAGAGATGAAGCCGGCGATTACAACAAATGCGAACATACTTCCGATCCCCTTGGGTGAGAGTGTGTTCGCATTTTTAAAAAGCTTTGATCTATAACTCCTGACAGACAGAGGTTTTTCGCAAAAGCTATCTCATATCGAATTCAGGGTTTATTGCATAAAAAAGTTTTTGCTGTCCAGTTTATCCTGTATGAATCTCAGACCTTCACCAAAGCGTTGATAATGTACGATCTCACGTTCACGGAGGAAACGTATCGGGTCGATGACATCGGGATCGTCGGCCATCCTGAGAGAATGTTGTCGTAGGTCAGGCGGGCTTTCTGCTCAGCGGCCATGTCCTCCTGGATATCTGCTATAGCGTCTCCGGTTACGGAGAAGGTGGCCGCAGTAAATGGCATACCTGAAGCAAATTGAGGATATACACCTGCGGTGTGATCGACAAAGTAATCTTCCATGCCTGCTGCTTTCACTTTCTTCTATCGTCATGTTTCTCGTGAGCTGATGGACGATGGTGCAGACCATTTCCAGATGAGCGAGCTCTCTGTGCCCACGTCGTTGAGTATTCCGGCTACTTCTCTGTACGGCATGGAACAGCGCTGAGAAAGGTAGCGCAGCGAAGCCCTGAGCCTCGCCATGAGGACCTCCATATTGACTTATTATGAACTTTGCCAGGGCTGGATTGGGATTTTTATCTTTATAGGGTATTCTAATCTTCTTTCATATAATTCCACATATGCTAAACCTCCAGGTTCCCAAGGCCACGGATCCTGGATCCATGTCCAGCCGTGTTCCGTATTGGTGTCAATGCTGTCAGGGGACCATACATCATCTCATACTCTGCCTGAAGCTCGGTATGGTTTTTTCTGTACGTCCGTAAAGTAGTCGAGAGCCATTTGATTCTGTGGATGAGTATCTAAAAACAAGGTGAGATCATAAAGAGCAAAAACCTGTTTCCTGTATTTTGCGCATCAGTTCATCTCTGTTCATCTTTTCATACCTCCTTTAAAAAGGTAAGTCCAGCTCGGGGAAAAAACGGTACCCACTGTCAGCGCTTTTATCCAGAGAATATGTGGTCTTCCATCTCTGATCAGGCACGTAACACATGGCTATAGGCAGGCTGCCTAAGTACATGCTGTCAAAAGTGCCGTCATTCTGCCAGTTGTTGTCATTTCCCGCGCTTCCTCCGGTATTTCCGGAGTCAGGGCTGTTATCGCTGCCGGAACCTCCGGCCGAGCAGCCTTCGCAAGGCGTATCTTCCCAGTCTGTTATCTCTATGGGCATTCCTATATAGGATTCTTAACCAAAATAAAACTCCTTTCATTAGACAGTTATATTTTTATATTATGAAATATCTGCATCTGTTGTGAAATTCCCTTGAAAAAGCTTAAGATTTTATTTATTATAAAATGTGTTGAATAAAGATAGCCAGGCTGATGGGAATAATCATGGAAATTCAGGATTTGATAAAAGTTTAGCGGCATTTTAACGCAACTTGAATATATCATATGGTTAGGAGGAATGGCGTTGAAGATATGGAAAAAGAGCGGCAGTACGCCGTATGAGTATTCTTTTAATAAGGACGAGCTGAAAAAGATACATCAGCGGGACTGCATGACTTTCTTCCTGGTATTGATGGGGATAACATTTATTGCATTTATATTCCAGGGCATAGTAACCAATCCCGATGTCAACATAACTATGTTCTATATCCTGGGTATAGTGCTGGCTGCCAGATATACTTACGGATATGTGGGGTTTTTTATTCTCGCTGCTTTCAGTAATAAGTATAAATTATTTTTTTACTTTTCCTTATCATAAGCTCAACCTCACGTTAGAGGTTATCCTATCACTTTTGCCGCCATGTTTATAATCTATATCATGACGTCGGCCATGACCACCAACATGAAAGAACAGGCTAAGATTCTGGCCGCACAGGAAAAAAGAACTCATGGAAGTCCAGAAGGAGAAAATGAGAGCTAATCTTCTCAGAGCCATCTCTCACGATCTGAGGACGCCTCACAGGCATAATAGGAAACAGCAGTTCATATCTTAAGATGAGAACGAGCTGTCTGACCGGGATAAGCATGAGATAGTAGAGAACATAAAATCGACGCCGGCTGGCTTTTTGAATATGGTTGAAAACCTTCTCTCCGTCACCAGGATAAACAATGAAACGGCAAAGGTTAACAAGTCCATGGAGTCGGTAGACGAGGTCATATCTTCGGCAGTCGACAGATTTAAGAAAGATTTCCCGACGCGCAGCTGAGAGTCTTTCCTCAGACGACGTAATAATGATTATGATGGATCCTCTTCTGATAGAGCAGGTTATAAGCAACATATTACAGAACGCCCAGGTACACGCAAACAGCACGAAGCCTCTGGAACTCAGAGTTTCCGAAGAAAACGACAAGGTGTGGTTTTGCATAAGGGATTACGGAGTGGGGCATAGATGAAGACAAGATAGAAACCATATTTGACGGAGTAGGTTACAGAGAAGACAGGCAGACTACGGCCGACGGATATAATGGAATGGGAATAGGGCTTTCTTATATGCAAGACCATAGTGACGGCCCACGGTGGAAAGATAAATGCCAGAAATCATGGCAGCGGAAGCGAATTTTACTTTTATCTGCCTAAAGGAACGGAGGAATAAATCATGGTACAGAAATTATCTGTTCTCGTCATCGAGGATGAAAAGAGCATCTGCGATTTTATCGCAAAAAACTTTGAACGCCAGCGATTATAAGGCGGTCACAGCAGGTAGCGGGAAAAGAGGGACTTGCTATATTGACTTCGGCTTTGCCGGATCTGGTCCTTCTGGATCTGGGTCTGCCGGATATGGACGGTATAGATATAATAAAGCAGACCAGAGAATGGTCCAGCTTGCCTATAATAGTAATTTCCGCCAGAGTGCAGGAGCGGGAAAAGTAGCTGCTCTTGGATGCGGGAGCCGACGATTATATAACCAAACCTTTTGGCACAGATGAACTGGCAAGAATAAGAACAGCTATAAGACACAGCAATAAGATAGTGGACGACAAGGTAAACAGCACCAGACCTTATTTCTGCCAGAGGCCCGTGGTGGATTTCGGAAAAGCGTCTTGTGACTGTAGAGGGAAGGAGATACATCTCACAAGAGTAGAATATAAGATAGGTGAGTATGCTTTGCCCAAAACTCTGGTAAAGTCATAACGTATTCGTCTCTGATAGAACAAGTCTGGGGTCCTTACGTAGACGACAACAACAGGATATTACGAGTCAACATGGCTAATATCAGACGCAAGATAGAGAAGAACTCGGCGAACCTGGGAGTATATTTTTACGGAGCTGGGCGTAGGATACAGGATGATAGAAGATGAAAATCTCGAATAGAGACGACGCTCCTTTGAGAGCTTCTTCTGATCTATCGCAATAAGAAAGATGTCCTGAGAGACATTAAAGTCCGCCGAAATTCGGCGGATATTTTTTGCCTGAAATGTAAAATACCCCTATATAAGTCAATACATTTATGATACAATTAATAAGCCGATTTTAAGGCAGTTAAGATAATATCGTAGGAGTATTTTGGAATAGATGGCGTTTACTAGCATACAATTTATATTTGTATTTTACCTATATTTTTAATCATATATTTTCTTTTACCGAGAAAAATGGAAGAACTTATGGATATTTGCGGGCAGCCTGTGCTTTTTATGCCGTATCGGCTGTGGAAGCCTCAATATATACTGCTTTTGATCCTCCGGTGATAGTCAATTTTCTCTTTGGAAAGTCTATAGAAAAGAGCGATAAGCCTAAATTTTGCTGACTATAGGCATCGCCTATAATCTTTATGGCTCTGCGTGTTCAAATACGCGGATTTCATCTTCGAGAATATCAATTTTATTTCGGAAAACTGGGAGGAGACGGCAGCTTCTGCATCCTTGGAACTTATTGCTTCCCCTCGGCATCAGTTTCTATACATTTCAGAGTATTTTCGTATCTTATAGACGTATACAGGAGGGATGTCAAAGCCGAGACGTCTTTTGCCGATTTTCGGAGCATACCTGACTATGTTCCCCCAAACTGACCATGGGACCTATCGCCCGGTATAAAGATATGAGAGATGAATTGAAAAAGCGGGTTTCATCTTTTAAAAAAATTTTGATGAGGGCCTGAGGATCTTCGCCCTGGGCATGGGCTTTAAGGTCTTGCTGGCTAACTGCATAGGAAGCTGCTTCAGCGATATACAGGCAGTAGGCTTTGAGAGCATATCTGCGCCTGTAGCATGGATGGGATATTCGCCTACAGTTTCCAGCTGTATTTTGACTTTACGGCTATTCCATGATGGCAGTAGGCCTGGGAAGAATGATGGGATTCACAATACCTGTCAATTTTGAACATCCTTATGAGTCGGTGACTATGACTGAGTTTTGGAGAAGATGGCATATGACCTTAGGAAGCTGGTTCAGGGATTATGTGTATATACCTCTCGGGGAAACAGGCGATCTGCGCCGAGAGAGTGTATTTCAACCTCCTGGCAGTATGGCTTCTGACGGATTCTGGCACGGAGCGGGATGGAACTTCATCATCTGGGGACTCTTCCTGTTCGTGGTGATCGCTATAGAAAAATCGGGACTTAAAAGATCATGGACAAGATACGCCCCTCTGGGACACTTGTATATGCTGCTCCTCATACCGCTGTCATGGATGATATTTGCGATAACCGATAAGGGTCAGCTCTGGATTGTACTTAGAGAGACTGTTTGATTTTGCCGGTACCGGAAGCGATACTGTGTTTGAGGGAGACTTCGCTAAATATTTGGATATGTACGGAGTCTTGATGGTTATATGTTTTATCATGTGTACTTCTGCTGCCGGAGAAACTTTTTTGCCCTCATAAGAAACAGGGTGGCCGGCTCGGTGATCTTGTTTGTGATATTCTGGGCCTGCATGTATTTTTTTGTATATAGGACTTAACGATCCGTTCATGTATTTTAGATTTTGAGGAAACTTATGAAAAATATATTAAAGTATTCATTTTCGATTTTAATAATGATCTCATGCCTTGTACTGTTTCACCATAATGGCATTTAAAGTGCTCATATTAGAGGAGTCGCCTGTCGGAAAAAGATGACGGTACACAAGCGCCTCCTTCAGAGGAGACCCAGGACGGAGAAGATAAACGGGAGGAACAAAATCGCCTCAGCCTGAACCTGACGTTAAAGAACCCTAAAGACGCTCCGTTTACTGCGGCAGATTCCACATATTTGTCGACGCTCTGTTCATAGGCGATTCCAGGACTTTAGGACTCTCGGAATACGGACAGGTGCAGGGGGCTGATTTCTTTGCAAATACCGGTATGAGCGTGTATAATGTTAAAGAGAAGACGGTAAACGTTGCCGGCATAGGCAGTGCCAAAATCTCGACCAGCTTCTTTCCGGCAAGAAGTATGGAAAGATATATCTCATGCTGGGTATAAATGAATTAGGTTATAATCAGGATAATACCGTGCAGAAATATAAAGAGCTGGTAGATTATATAAGAGCGAAGGCTCCTGACTCTCTTCTCTTTATAGAGGGGAACCTTCATGCCGCCGCCCGTTCTGACAGCGACAATATATTCAATAATTCCCAACATCAACAGCTTTAACGAGAGGATCTCGCAGTTCATAGACAATAAAAAAAATCTTTTATATAGATGTCAATGAGATCTTCGATGATGAGAACGGAAACCTGAGAGCCGAGTATACCAGCGATAATACTCACATTCTGGGCAAATATTGTGTCAACTGGACTGAATGGATTCTGACAAAGGCTATCGTACAACAGCCTTATATATAACGACTGCCGGGCGCGACGGAGAGATATTGTATTATATTCTCACATTTTCCTAAAGAGATGACCGGCATCAGCCGAAAAATGCCAAAGAGCGATAGGAGGAGAAGATGAAAAAACTGCTTATAGTGGTCGACTATCAAAATGACTTTGTTACTGGTTCCCTTGGATTTAAGGGGCGGGAGGCTCTCCTGAAGAGCCTATAGCCGGCAAGATAGAAGAATACCGGAAGATGGGGACGGCAGGACAGATAATCTTACGATGGATACTCACGACCGCCATTATATGGATACGCAGGGAGGCAGACACCTGCCCGTGGAACACCGCCTTGACGGCCAGGACGGATGGCAGCTTTACGGCAAGATCCCGGCCTCAAAGGTGAGCAGGATCTGGTCTTTTTCTAAGCCTACTTTCGGCTCATATGAGCTGGGAGAATATCTTCATACCCATAAGGAAGACTACGATAGCGTAGAGTTCGTAGGAGTTGTCACTGATATATGCGTAATATCAAACATCGCAGTGGCAAAGGCGGCTATGCCTGAAGTTCCAATAATAATAGTAGATTTCGTGTGTAGCCAGCAATGATCCAAAACGTCAGGAAGCGGCGCTCTGTGTCATGGAGTCAATCCATGTAGAAATTAAGAGGTGAGAAGTCATGACTTATTTAAACAAATGCGGCGACTACAGTCGTCAAACCAAAAACGGTAAAAACGCGCCGCCTGCATCTTGTCAGGATGCGAAGGGACAGATTGTATAGACTTCTGGGCTGTAAAGGGAGATATAATTCTCACGCAGGGCGGAAGGCAGGCCATCAGAGCTGCTGTAATGGGATTTGGTAAAAACCCGGTGAGCACATAATCTCCACAGATATGGAATACGGCGCAGTCCTTTGATGTTCTCAGGGAACTGGAGGATGGCGGAAGTACAGTGACATACATACCGGTGAATCATCACGGCGTTTTTAAGATATGATCTTTTTAGAACAGGCTGTAACGGATGACACTGCAGCTATCGTGTGTTCCCACGGATCCAACGTCACAGGAAATATCACAGATATGGAAAAGATCGGCGCTAAGCCAGGAAGAATCACCTGAAACTGATAGTGACGGATGTCAGACAGTCGGGCGACTCCCATAAATCTGGAGGACATGCAGATCGACGCTTTGCTTCACCGGACATAAAAAGCTGATGGCGCCTTATGGCACAGGCGGTATATGTCTCAAGAAAGGCGTCTCGCTGGACGAGCAGGTTCTTGAAGATCTGCCGGAGCCGGATGAGAAAAAAGCTGGGAGGATTGTGCGCCGCCGTAGATTTCATACTTGAAAAAGGCATATATGGGATAAGTATTTCCCTCACAGGCTGGCCAAGCGTTTTTTCGAGTCAGTGAGCTCTATGAAAAACGTTACCGTGTGCGGGGATTTCGGCACCAATACGTAACTGAACGAAGCACAATTGA
>VOFH01003347.1_pt1 | contig 35579 bp, 57 predicted proteins | sample 5384091 | NCBI WGS metagenome assembly VOFH01 (sample SAMN12384727, study PRJNA508395) | human gut metagenome | isolation source: healthy gut G | host: Homo sapiens
ATTACGTATTGGTTTACCACCCCGTCACTGAGCACTTCCTGTTTTCGAGGCTTCGACCCGACGAGTACCTCTCCATATTATTTAGTCGATGCCTACCTGGCTGAGATCTACTGCGCGCGCGGCACCTGCCAGCAGATCGAGCGCCCGTCACCGGCACCGAGATGGACTACCTCGGCGGCCTTGGAGGGACCACCTATGACGCCTCATTCCCTTCCGCCTTGCCCCCGGTCGGTGCACTTCATCGACGGCTGTTCCTCTGACGACCCCAGCGACCAGCGTCCGCTGATCGGCCTGGATGCCATCTGGCGCCGCTGGCGAGCTATTATGGTGCGAGGCGGCTTCGAATGCGAGCCTTCCCTACGACGCCATGAGCCATCCTGGATCTTGCGAAGAAGTTCGGCTACTACCGAGTTTCACGCCTCTATGACGAGAGGGTATTGGCGGCGCCGCCGCGTCGTATGGTGGAGGTGAATGTCAAGTCACTACGCCTGCGCCGAGATGTTCCCCGCCCTGCCGTTTCGTTGCCGCGCCGGCGTGCCCTGCACGGTGGCTGCGATTCCCACGACCCGTCAATGTGGCCGGACATCGAGCGCGCCCGCTGGGCGGCTACAGAAGCGTTACCGTCCCGACAGCCACAGGCGACCGCCGCATTACCATCGAATAACAGGGTGCGTCCCGATAGGGCGCACCGGTTCCGTTCCGCAAGAAAGAAGCTGATCATATGGATTGTTCAACAAGGCCGACAAGGCCAGCACCGAGGCCTTTCTAAGCGGGCGAGTCCCATCTCGCGCCGCGCATCGTTCAACATGACCATCGGCGGCCTGGAGAAGCGCGCTGCTGAAGGACCCTGGCCGAGGATGCCGAGAAGGGACCGCACGGCTTCTGGGAGCGCTCGCTGCCTGTGACCTCGGGTGGCCGTGGCCCTGACGCCACGCCGGCTGCCGTGGTCAAGTGGCTGCCGAGGCTGGGCCCGCCGCAAGTAAGGCGCCCGACGCCGGCGCTGGTCGTCACGTATTACGGGCTCGGCGGAAGCTGCGCCGGCGCTCGTCGCGGCCGGGTGGACGCCGTCGTCTGGCGAGATGAAGTACCCTTTATACCGCGCTGGAGCTGGCGGCGCGCATGGCCGTCATCGAGCTCGGCCACGATGAGCGAGCTGCCCTTTGCGGCTGTAAAGGTTGAGGCGCTGGCCCGCGCCGGCGTCCCGCCGAGGCGGTGACGCTCGTCGATCAGTCCGAGAACTGGTGACGCCGGAGCGCCGCCGTCCGCGTCTAGTTGCGTAATTTTCCATTGCCCCAAGATCTGGGGTTTTCGCCTATTATTGTCAGGAGAAAACAGAGATCGAAAGTGAGGTTCCATGGAGGCTACGCGCGACGATATCGAAGGTCTGTTCGAACTGCAGCGCATCGATCTCGGATCAAGCGCCTGGCAAGGAACTGGACGAGCTGCCCAGCGCGGCATCATCGTGGCCGCCCGCGATAAGAAAAGACCGCCATCGAGGCCAAATCGCGAGCAGGTGGCCGAGCTCAAGCGCGCCACACGAAGAAGATCCCACCCGTCGACGACGAGGACGCGTCGCTGGCCAAGAAGGAGGCCGGCGTCCAGGCCGCCATCGACGCGGCCCACGGCGACTTCCGCAACGTGGAGGCCCGCACAAGGCGAGCTGGCCGGCATCGTTTCGCCGCCAGGCGCCACCATTTGCCGAGGACCGCGCTGCAGTGGCCGCCGAGCTGGACAAGATCAGCGCCATGGAGGCCCAGATCTCGCTCGCCCTCGAGGAGATCGGCGCCAAAGGAGCAGGAGGCCATCGACTCGTTCCAGAACAGGGGGCGACCTCAAGCTCGCCATCGCCAAGCTGGAGGCGGCCCGCGGCCAGGTGGAGGCGAAGGTCTCCCGCAGCTTTTGGACCGCCCCAGCATAACCGCACGGCTCCGGTGTGGCCATCGGCGTGCTCGACGGCAAGCCGCTGCGGCGCCTGCCGCACGGTCATCGACGGAGGCCGTCTCATCGATCTGCGCAACCAGGCACCGCTGGGTATAGCCCCTCAACTAAGGCGTTTGCTGGTGATCGCATAATTTCTGTTGCCCTCGCCGCCGCGCTGTGCTATGCAGGAAGAGCTGTGTCCAAAACGAAACAACAAGCACTACGGAGTTGATATCAATGTCGAAGGTTTGCGAAGTTTGCTGGTAAGCCCGGTTGCGGTCGTAGCATCAGCCACTCTCACCGTGTGAGCAACCGCATGTTCCGTCCCAACATCCAGAAGATCACCATTCGTGACGCGAAGGGCCAGTGTTCGTCGCGCCAACGTGTGCACCTCCTGCATGAAGGCCGGAAAGGTGGAGCGCGCCTAGCAAGAGCGGCTCCCGCTTTCTTTTCCAGAAGGTCAAACCGGCCCCGCCGGGCGCCTGTTTGGCACCAAAGTTGACGACGCGAAGGAGGCGGGACGGCCGCGCGCAGGTTGCGCAGCGACTGGAACAGCCCGTGGGCTGTTCCACCAAGCAGCCATTGCTTGAGCACGGGTCGTCCGCCTCCTTCTTGGGCGCGTCCCGGTGATGCGAGTTCGTTTGTGGAATATGACCGACTGTCATCAGGGGGTAAACGGCGGCGGAGGTGTTCGTTTGCGCTATACCTCTTCTCGACTATGCAAAGCTCAAAAGGATTTGTCCCATGAGTTCTACGATACCCGGCAACCTCCACGTTGCCAACGACGTGCTTGCCGACCTGGTCGGCAACGCCGCCATGGAATGCTACGGCGGGGGGTGGCGCTCCCAACGCCGCCGACAGCATCGCCAGATCCTGCTGCCCGCCTCGCCGCCTGCGCCGCGGCGTGGTGGTCAGCTCTCTGGAAGAGGGCGTGCACGTCGATTTGTACATCGTCGTGGAATACGGCACCAACATCGCCACGGTTTCTCGAACCTCATCGACCAGGTCAGCTTCGCGCTGAAGGAGTACGCGCGTGCCGCTGGCCGGTGTGGATGTTCACGTCATGGATGTCAAGGTGCGCCGCTAAGGCTCATCGCGAGATGGGCTCAAGTGCCCGCCTGATGCGGGCAGCTCGCCCTTGAAGGAGAATTAACCCCTCATGTCTACTACGACACTCTTCCAACAACGTGCGCTGAACGCCGTGGCCGCCGCCGCCAAGGTTTCGACAGAGCGCAAGGAGGAAGTGAACCGCCTGAACGTGTTCCCGGTGCCCGACGGCGACACCGGTACGAACATGTCGCTCACCATCCAGTCGGTGGTCAGCAACGTGGCGAACCTTCCCATCGGTGCCTCGGGCGCCGACATCCGCAAGGCCGTCACCGGCGCCTCATGGGCGCCCGCGGCAACTCCGGCGTCACCTCCCAGATCCTGCGCGCCTGTAGCGCGAGCCAGAGACTGACGAGTTCGACGTCGGAGTCCTCGCCGGCGCCTTCGAGCGCGCTCTTCCGCGAGGGCCGTGCGCAAGCCGGTAGAGGGCACCATCCTCACGGTGCTGCGCGATTCCGCCGCCGCCGCCAAAAACAGCTGAGCAGGAGCTGCCCCTGCCCGACGCCCTGACGCCCATCGTGCCGAGGCCTACGCCCTCAATGCAGCGCACGCCCGATCTTCTGCCCGTGCTCAAGGAGCACGGCGTGGTGGATGCCGGCGGTTTCCGGGCTCGCCATCATCTTCGAGCCGCGTTCACGGCCCGCCCTGCTCGGGCGCCCGGCACCATGGTCGACGAGATGTCTTCGTCCCGGGGCGCCGCACCCCAAGGTGGAGATCGAGCAGGTGAACGACTGGGAGGCTCGGGTGCACGCTTACTGCAACGAGTTCCCTCGTGGTTGAAACCCCTGACAAGGACGCCGCCTGGAGTTCTCTCTCCACCATGGGCGACTGCAGGCTGAGCTGTGCGTGGGCGAGGTGCCAGTTCAAGGTGCATGCACCGACCACCCGATCAGGTGCTGAAGTACTTCCTCGATCACGGCCAGATCTCGAGGTGTTCATCCACAACACAGATCATCCGCCGAGCGCAACGAGAAGTTGGCCGCCGAGGAACAGGCCGAGCGCAAGCCTTTGGGCTTTGGCCGTGGCCGCCGGAAGCGGACAGGCGGAGATCTGAAGAGCCTCGGCGTCGATGCGATGTCATCGTCTCCGGGGGGACCATGAACCCTCCAGGCCCTCACGGGACTGCTGGATGCCGCCGGATCGGTGAACGCCGACGCGGTCATCATCCTGCCGAACAACTCGAACATCATCATGGCGCCAACTCCGCCGCCGAGCTCTCTGAGACGCCCTGTGCCGTCGTGCCCACAATCGGTGCCCCCAGGCCTTCTCGGCCCTGTTCGCCCAAGTGGATGTGGACGCCTCTTTGGAAACGAACGTCGAGGAGATGACCGGGCTGCCAGGCCGTGAAGACCGGCGGTCACCTGGGCCAATCCCGCACTCCAAGGACGCCGAGGGCAACCCCATCGCCGGAGGGCGACGTCATGGCATCGCCGACGGCGGCTCCATCAGGCGGTGGACGATTCCATCGACGGCGCGTGCTGACGCTGCTCGGCAAGATGGACGCCGAGGACGCCGACACCTGCACTATTTTGGCTGGCGAGGGCTACTCCGACGAGTGATCTGAGGCGTGGCGAAGATCGAGGAAGCCTACGACGAGCTGGAAGTGGACGCCCAAGAGGAGAGCAGCCTCTGTACCCCATCGTGTTCTCGGTTGAATAATCTGCTTGAAGCTCTCCCGGGACGCGAGCTGGACGGCATGTTCAGTCGCTCAGACAGTCCTCGATGGTATCGAAGGCGTTAAGGGCATCGTCTCCCCAGCATAAGCCGCCTTCGATACCATCTGCCGGAACTCGCTTGGTGAACACGCCGTCCATCTCGCGTTCGACTCTGCCGTAATAGAAAGAAGATGTTTGCCCATTGATCGGGAAAAAGCGCTCTCGCTGGACGAGCCCGTGTCCCGGGTTCGTCTGGTCAGCCCTGCGCGGGCATCCGCGCTCGAGGCTCGGCGTGCGCACGCTGCGCGATTTGCTGACGCACTTCCCCGATCCTATATCGATCTCTCCCAGGTGGAGACTTGCGGCACTGCGCGCATCGGGGAGGTCTGCACCATTCGCGGCACAGTGCACGAGATCAAGCTGAAGAAGCCCCGCTACAATCTCAAGCTCGTGGAGATCGCGCTGGTGGACGGCACGGACATCCTTATGGTCACCTGCTTTCGCCAGCCGTGGCTGATGGATCCAGGTGAAGGCGGGGTGCGGTGGCCGTCTCGGGCAAGGTGACCTTCGACTACGGCTACAAGCGCATGACCAATCCCTTCATCGAGGTGATCGGGGAAGGCGAGGAGGTCACCGGCTCGGTGGTGCCAGTGCATCCGGCCACCGAAGCTCACGGCGGCGGCCTGGGTGCGACGCATCGTGGCCAACGGATTAGGGAAGCCGCCGAGGGCTCTTCGACCCGCTGCCTTTGGGGCTGCGCCTGCGCTACCGGCTCATGAGCCGGAACGCCGCGCTGCGCGCCATCCACTTCCCGCGCACCATGGCAGAAGCCGACGAGGCGCGCCGGCGACTCGTCTACGAGGAGCTGCTGTATTTGGAGCTGTTCCTCATGCAGGAGGGCGCCGCCCGCGCGCGCCTGGGTGCGTGCCCCACGCCCACGTGGTGGACGGCCCGCGGTTTGGCGCTTTCGCCTCCTCGCTTCCCTTCGAGCTCCCGGCGAGCAGCAGCGGGCGCGCGACGAGATTCTTGCCGCCCTGGCCGCGCCGATTCGGTGTGCTCAACCATATGCTTCTGGGAGACGTGGGCACCGGCAAGACCGTCGTAGCCGGCGCCCTGGCCGCTGCCGCCGATTCCGAGGGACAGGCCATGCTCCTCGCGCCCACCGAAGTGCTCGCCCGCCAGCACATGGAGGGCCTGGGCGAGCGTTTGAAGGCGCCGGGGTGCGCGTCGCCCTGCTCACGGGCTCTACGGCTGCCGCCGAGCGGGCCGCTATCGTGGAAGGCTTCGCCTCCGGGGAGGGTGGACGTGCTCATCGGCACGCATGCGCTGCTCTCCGACGACGTCGTGCCGCGCAACCTCACCCTGGCGGTCATCGACGAGCAGCAGCGCTTCGGCGTCGATCAACGGGCAGAGAAGCTTCTGGAAAAGGGCGAGGCGCCCGACGCGCTGTACCTGACGGCCACGCCCATCCCGCGCACCTTGGCGCTCGCGCTCACGGCAATCTCACCTTGTCACCATCAAGCACGCCCCCACGACAGCGCGCGCGGCGCACGACGCGGGTCTCCCGCGAGCAGCAGGGGAGACGCCTTCGAGGCGGCCCGCAAGGCGCTCGACCGTGGCGAGCAGGTGTTCGTCGTCTGCCCGCTCGTGGGCAAGGACGCCAGGCGCGTGACGCGAGGCGGCCGGCCGGACGCAGATGCCGACGCCGCGGGGGAGGAATACCACCGGCCGTGGCCATCGAGGACGATGCCGACTTGTCCGGCGACGACGTGACGGCGGCTCCCGCGAGGCAGATGCTGCAGCGCACCACCTTCGCCGACTGGACCGGTTAGGGGCTGCTTCATGGCGGCATGGGCGCCGAGGCCAAGCGCGAGGTCATGGACAGTTCCCGCAAAGCGGGAGGTCCAGGTGCTCGTGGCCACGACGGTCATCGAGGTGGGCGTCGATGTTCCCAACGCCACGGTCATGATCGTCCAGGGACGCCGACCGCTTCGGACTCGCCCAGCTGCACCAGCTGCGCGGGCGCGTGGGCCCGCGGCGAGAAGGCGGCCGAGGTGTTCCTCGTCTCCGCTTCCCAGCGCGAGGAGTCGCTCGCACGCCTGGCGGCCATGGAGAGCACCGACGACGGCTTCGAGTTGGCCGCCTTCGACCTGTCGCTGCGCCGCGAGGGCGATATCCTCGGGAACCGCCAGCACGGCGCCAGCGGGCTGAAGCTCGTGAACATCATGCGCGACGGCGCCGTCATCGAGGCCGCCCGCGCCGACGCCCAGGCTCTTCTGGAAGTGGATCCCAACCTGGAAGAGCCCGACCCGTCGCCCTGGCTCGCGAGGTCCGCCTCGCCTTCGCCCACAGAATCCGCCATCGTAGGAGGTTGATCATGCGCATCATCGCCGGAGAGTTCCGGGGCCGCAAGTTGGACGCCCCCAAAGGCGACGGCACCCGTCCCACCACCGACCGCGTCCGCGAGTCGCTCGAGCGCGCCTTTCGTTTCCCTGCGCGACGCAGCCTCGACGGTGCCGTGGTGCTGGACGCCTTCGCCGGCTCGGGGGCCCTGTCCTGGAGGCTCTTTCCCGCGGCGCCGATACGGCCATGCTCTGCGACGCGCGACCGGGACGCCGCCGCCGTCATCGAGCGCAACATCGCCGCCCTGCGCCTCGGCGCGATCGGGCGCGCCTCGTGCGCGGCGACGTTCTCAAGCGCGGTGCGGCGGCGCCCGGGCGTCCCTTCGACCTCGTCTTCCTCGATCCTCCCTACGCCACCGATCCGGCGGAGATCTTCGGCCTCCTCGGCCGCCTTGGCGACGCAGGCGCCCTGGCTGCCGACCTCATCGTCAGCTACCCAGAGCACGACGCCTCCGACGACGATGCCGTGGAGACGCTGGCCAGAAACGTCCGGCTACGAAATAGCCTCCCGCCGCCACTTCGGCGACACCACCCCTCGATCTTTTGGAGCGTTTGTGCACGGAATGAGGGGGGTATTCCATAGTTTTTCCATCATGGTAGAATGGTAAAAACTTAGCGTGCACGACGTCTGTCCGCGCGTGTCCAAATGGGGCCGTGGGGCGATGCGATATAGTCAGGAAGGAACAACATGGACGAAACCGGAGTACTTGGGCTGCTCGAAGAGCTCTCGATCCTCTTGGAGGACTCGAAGCCGGTCTTCGGCAAGAATAACCTTCGCCAGGTCGATATCGCCGCCGCCTTCGACATCATGGACGAGATCCGCGACCTGTTCCCGGCGGAGTTCTCCCAGGCCCGCCAGATCGTGCGCGAGCGCCAGAGCCTTCTGGACGACGCCGAGGTCGAGGCCAACCGCATGATCGAGGACGCCCGCAGCCAGGCGATCACCATCGCCTCCGAGCAGGAGATCGTGCGCATCTCCCAGCAGCAGGCCGATACCATCTTGGCCGACGCCCGCGAGCTGGAGCGCCAGACCCGCGCCGGCGCCGAGGACTACGCCGACAAGGTGTTCGGGCACATCGAGCAGAGCCTCGACACGCTGCTGAACAACACGCGCCGCTGCCGCGATCGCCTGAACGCCGCCCCGCTAGGCTGCGCGGCGCCAGTAAACAAGCAAGTGACGAAGGGGCGCGCCGTCTGTGGCGCGTCTTCTTTTTGGAAGTAAATGCCACTTCGACCTAGAAATGGCATGCGACGATGCCACTTCATGGTCGAAATGGCACGATTTGAGTCAAAAGGCCGTTTTTCGTGACGGCTGGCCTGCCATTTCGGGATCGAAGTGGCATTTACGGAAAGGAATGAGAAAATGGCTACGGATGCCACGGCGATTATCGCCATTCCCGAGGCGCTGCTGGAGACGGCGGCGACCCGGCATTTCGAGGGGACGCTCGATCTGGCCGAGCTGGCCGCCGGCCCCGACACCTACACCTTCGCCGCGCCCGTCATCTGGTCGGTGGAGGCCACCAACACCGGCGACGCCATCCTCATCCAGGAACGGCCGCGGGCGACGCCACGACCCAGTGCGCCCGCTGCCTGGAGGACGTGACCTATGGCTTGGAGGGCGACATCGAGGATACTTCCTCATCGGCGGCGAGGAGGAAGCGGAGACGCCGGAGGATATGGAAGGCGACGAGTTCGACTTCCTGCCCGACAACCGCAAGATCGATCTGGTGCCGCTCATCGTGGCGGCCCTGCTGCTCGAGGTGCCGCTCGTGCCCTGTGCGACGACGACTGCAAGGGGCTGTGCCCCCAGTGTGGCGCCAACCTGAACGAGGGGCCCTGCGGCTGCTCCTGCGACGAGGCAGACGTGGAGGCGAGCCCGTTCGCGGCTCTCAAGAACTTCGACTTCGGCGACAAGTAGAAGATCCGGTCCATAACGGCTTTTCAACGAAGGGCGGCGCGGCGGAAACGCTTCGCCGCCCTTCGGGCTATGAGTGCGAAAGGTCGTCTAAAGTTGTCCCGTACGGTTCGGATGCGTGAAAGCGAGGAGGCATGCGGTGAAAGGGGCATCGAGCGCGCAGGTGCTGCGCCACGGGGTGTTTGCCGTGGCCGTCGGCGTCGTGGGGCGGCGGCCTCGGTGGTGCTGTGCCTCGTTGTCGGCTGGGCCTACGATCTCGTCTGCGCCCATGGCTGGCTACTGTACCTTCTGCCCATTTTCGCGGTGGCGAGCCTTCTGCTGTACCGCGCCTGAAGCTTCCGTTGGACACCACGACGCACACGGTGATAAACGATATCTGCGCCGATCGCCCCATCTCGCCCGCGCTCGCCCCGGGCATTCTGCTCGGCACGGCGCTTTCCATTCTCGGAGGCGCCTCGGTGGGCAAGGAGGCGGCCGCTCTGCACATGGGGGCGTCGCTGGGCGATCTTGTCGCGCGCCCTTTGAAGCTGCGGCCCTTGACGGGGTTTGGAAGGGCGGAAGCCGTGCCGACGGCGCAGGTGGCACGAGCGGCGGTGACGGCGCAGTTGGGCGCGCGAGCGCCAGCGGAGGCGCAGGCAACGGCGGAGGCGCCAGCGGCGGCGTGCACGCCTATGCCGCCTCCTGCGGCATGGCAGCGTGCTTCGCGGCACTGTTCTTTGCGCCCTTGGGGTCGACGGCCTTCGTCATCGAGCTCTCTCGCTACGACCGCTCGGTTTGGCGGCATGCGCCCTTCATGCTGCTGGCGTGCTTCGTGGCCTTCGGCCTGGCGAGCATCATCGGCATCGGCGATGTCATCCCCAAGGTGCCGCTGCCTGCGCTGTCATGGCCCGTTGTCGGCCAATGCGTCGTGATCGCCGTCGCCTGCGCCCTGGTGGGAACCGTCTACATTCAAATCATCGACGGCGCCCAGCGCCTCACCAAAGCGCATCTCGCAGAACTACTATCTGTGGGCGGCCCTGGGCGGCGTGCTCATGGCGGTGCTGGTCACGCTGTTCGATTGGCGCGGGTTCGAGGGCACGGGCGCCAATCTGCTCTCCGACGCGCTGGCCGGCCGCGCGCTGGCGGTGGACCTTCGCCGTGAAAGCGCTGCTCACCATCGTGTGCCTCGGGCTTTGGCTGCGCGGCGGCGAGATCATGCCCACCTTCACTGTGGGCGCGCTGCTCGGCGCGAGCTGCACGGTCATGACCCAGGGCGATCCGGCCTTCTCGGCGGCTGTGGGGCTCGTCGCCTTCTTCGCCGCCATGAGCCGCTGCCCGGTGACCGCCTTCCTCATGGGCTGCGAGATTTTCGGCTGGGCCGGCGCGCCGCGTTCGCTTTGGCCGTGGCCGTCTCCCTTCTCCCTCGGCCGCGATGTGGGATTGTACGGGCGCGGGGCCACCGGCATTCTGAAGCGCGCGACTTCGGCGCGGGGCGCCTTTGTCGTGAAGAAGCCGTGACCGCTGGCGAATTCGTGGGAAATTGCCCTTGCGGGGCCGCGTGCGGTTGGGTATCATATCAGATCGTGCGTTTACAGAAGAAGTTGTGAACGGCACCTGCTGTTCCCAGCTATAGAAGGGTAATCGAGATGGCAGTACCCCTAAGCGCAAAATGGGCCGCGCCCGTACCCACGCCCGTCGCAGCACCAACGACAAGATCGCGGCTCCCGCCCGCTCCATTTGCCCCCAGTGCGGCGAGGTGAAGCTTCCTCACCGCGTGTGCGGCAACTGCGGCTACTACCGCGACCGCGAGGTCATCGAGACCGAGTAGCTTTTGTGCGTGACGGTCGCGGAGGCACCAGGTAGCCTCCGCGATGTCGGCAAAGCCTCCTCGCATGCCAAGCTGGATAAGCCTGGTCTGCCAGGGGGCTTTTTGGCTATAGGCCCGTGCCTCCGACCGTGTCCGCAGGCTGTGCGGATAGGGCCGGATGCGCAGTGCCCGTGCAGCGAAGACCCTGCCGCCCCGGGCGGCTACATCGTTTTGCCCAGATACGCAACGTGGCAGAACCAGTAACAATCGCCGTGGACGTCATGGGCGGTGACCGCGGCCCGGCCGTGGTGCTGCGCGGCGCCCTGCAGGCCCTTGAGGCCGATCCCGACTTGAGGCTCACGCTCGTCGGGCCGGCCGAGGAGGTGGAGCCCTTCGCCGCCGCTCACGATCGGGCGACGGCAGGCTGGCCACCGAGGTCATCGAGATGGGGAGCATCCGGCTGGCGCCGTGCGCGCCAAGAAGGACTCCTCCATCGTCGTGGGCTGCCGGCTCGTGAAGGAGGGCGCCGCCGACGGCTTCTTCTCCGCCGGCTCCACCGGCGCCTGCCTGGCCGCCGCCACCCTCGTCGTCGGGCGCATCAAGGGCGTGAAGCGCCCGGCCTTGGGCCAGGTCATTCCGGCTTGGGCCCGTCCGACCCTGCTCATCGACGTGGGGGCCAATGCCGACTGCAAGCCGGGTACCTCGTGCAGTTCGCCCAGATGGGCGAGGTGTACATGAACGCCATCATGGGGGTGGAACACCCGAAGGTCGGTCTTCTGAACATCGGCGAGGAGGACACCAAGGGAGACCTGTTCGCCCAGGAGGCTCACCGTCTTTTGACCGAGGCCGTCCCCGCCTTCGCGGGAAACTGCGAGGGGGGCGACCTCATGGCGGGCGACTTCGACGTGGTGGTCACCGACGGGTTCACCGGCAATGTCTGCCTGAAGACCATCGAGGGCACGGCCAAGACGCTCATGCGGAACCTGAAGGCGCGCGCTCAGTGTCCACGGGCGCTTTCCAAAGTGGGGGCGCTGCTCGTGAAGGGCCCGCTCGGCGCGCTTAAAGAGAAGATGTCGCCGGACACCTACGGCGGCACGCCGCTGCTCGGTGTCAAGGGCGCCGTCATCGTGGGGCACGGCTCCTCCAACGAGACGGCCGTGAAGAACGGCATCGCCGTGGCCGCCCACGGTGCGCGCCCATGTGCCCGAAAGGTCATCGCCGAGCGCGTGGCCTCCGCGCCCGCGTCGGCTTCCGCGGCCGTTGGCGCCGAGGAGAAGGGGGAGGCCGCCGCCTCTGATGCCCGATGAGCCCTCCACCGCAGAACAACCAGACCAAGCTGAGCGCGCCCAGCAGATCGTGGGTCGCACCTTCGAGAACACCAGTACCTGCTCTCGGCCATCACCCATCTTCCGCCACCGAGGGTCGGGCCGTGAAATTCTCCTACGAGCGTCTGGAGTTCCTCGGCGATTCCATTCTGGGGGCTTTGGTGGCCAACGCCGCCTTCCATCAGTTCCGAACTGGACGAGGGCGGCCTCACGCGCGCATCGGGTGGCCCCGTGTCGGGCGGCCTGTCGGAGGTCGAGGTTCGTTCCGACGTCATCGTGTTCGGCTCATCGGGACCGGCACGGGCCGGCGCGGGCTGCACTCGGCGCTCGAGAACGTCTACGGGCCGTGGTGGCGGGCGCTGTTCCCGACGGCGGCATCGATGCGGCGTGGGTCTTCGTCGATCGCACGCTCATGCCCAAAGATATCCCTCGATCTCGCCCCGCGAGCCGGAGAATCCCAAGAGCCCCTGCAGGAAGCTGCAGGAGTGAGGGCGGCATCCACGCCCACCTATCGGTTGGTGGGACCCAAGGGCCGCCCCGCACCTTCGTCGCCCAGGTGTACGCCGGCGACAAGGGCTGCAGGCGTCGGCCGCACGAAGAAGAGGCCGAGAGCCAGGCGGCGAAATCCACGCTCGCGCGCCTCTCCGAGTTCTTCGGCATCGGCATGACCGAGCAGGCCGCCGAGAAAGCGGCCGAGAAGGCGGCCGGGCCGAGGAGAAGGCCGCCACGAAGGCGGCGCGGGTCGCCGAGCGCGAGGCTGCGGGGCCGCCGCGAAGGCCGCCCGCGAGGGGCCGAGCGCGCCGCCGCCAAGAAGAGCAGGACTAGGCGCCCATGTATCTGAAATCTCTCGTTCTCAAGGGCTTCGTCGTTGCTGACCGCAGCGCGCTCACGCTGGAGCCGGGCATCACCGCCGTGAGTGGGTCCCAACGGGTCGGGCAAGTCGAACATCTCGGACGCCGTTCTGTGGGTGCTCGGCGAGCGCAACGCCAAGAACCTGCGCGGCCAGGCCATGGAGGACGTCCTTCGCCGGCTCCTCGGCGCGCAAGGCCTCCGGTCTCGCCGAGGTCGATCTCGTGCTCGACAATTCCGACGGCACGCTGCCGGTCGATTTCGACGAGGTGGCAATCACCCGGCGCATGTACCGCAACGGCGAGAGCGAGTACCTCATCAACGGCACCGTGGCCCGGCGCATGGACGTGCTGGACATCCTGCACGACTCGGGCCTGGGCACCGGCACCCTTCCATCATCCCAGGGCTCGCTCGACTCCATCCTGCAGAGCAAGCCGGAGGATCGCCCGCGCACTCATCGAGGGAAGGCCGCCGGCGTTCTCAAGCACAAGCAGCGCAAGGCGAAAAGCGGCGGAAGCTGGCGAACATGGATCGCACCTCTTGCGCGCCCGCGACGTGGTGGGGGAGGTGGCCCGGCAGCTCGGGCCCTTGGAGCGCAAGGCCAAAAAAGGCGCGCACCTACCAGGAGCTCGCGGCCCAGCAGGTTGAGATGAGCCTACCATCGCCGTGGACGATTTGGCGCGGGCTGCAGAAGGAGTGGGACGCGGCCAAGGCGGCGGGAGGCGGCGCTTTGCCGCCGAGCTGGAGGAGCAAGGGGCGCCATCCAGGAGGCCGAGGCCGCTGTGGAGGCCTTGCAGGAGCGCATCCGCCAGCAGACGCTGGACGCCGGCGACCTGTCGCGGCGCCATCGCGCGGCGGCGACGGCCGTCGAGCGATTCGACTCCGGGCCATGATGCTGCGCGAGCGGCGTCGGGCCGCCACGGCCCGGGCCGGCGAGCTGGAGCTTTCCATCGAGGCCAACGCCGTGAAGGCCGACGAGGCGGCATCCGAACTCGCGCGCGACGGCCCAGTACGAGGAGGCGGCCGGCGAGCTGGATGCGGCCTAAGAAGAAGGTATCGGACTTGGACGCGGTCTACCGCGATTTGGGAAGTGGCGCCGCGCGCGCTGGAGCGCGAGCTTTCCGCCCTTTCCAAGGACGCTGAGAAGATGACCGCCGAGCGCGAGACGGCGCGTCGCCGCCATGCCGAGAACACTGAGGCGCTCTCCATGGCCCTCGCCCGTGCAGGTGGTGGAGGGGCGCGCCGCCGAGCTGGCGCTCCGAGCTCGCACGCGCGCTCAGGAGGAGGCGCGGCGCCCGGGGCCGCCGAGGCCGATGGCGAGCTTTCCGCGCTGGTGGCGGACGAGGCGGCGGCCCGCGCCGCCGGGCACCGCCGTGCAGTCTCGCGACGCGCCCGCGCCGCCATGGACGAAGGCTCACGACGCCCATCGGGCGCTTTCGGTGGATCGCCACCTTGGAGAGATGGAGCGCGCGCGTGAGTTCCCGTCCAGGCGGGCCCGGGCGTGGCTCGTGGAAACGTCGACGTGCTGGGGCTCTGCGGAGCCGCTCTCCCACGTCATCCAGGCCTCGGCCGGATTCGAGCCTCTGGTGGAAGGATCCTGGCGGGGATAGCCACGGAGAAGACGCGGGGCGCGGTAGGAGCTCATCGCCGGCCAGCTCGCCGCCGCCGGTGCCGCGGGCGAGGCATCCTTCCTCATTCGCGACGACGCCAGCCCCCATCCGGCGCCGCCCCTTGTGGCGCGAGCGATCCGGCGGGGCCGATGGCGTCCGCTCGTGGACGAGCTCCTCTTCCCGGAAGAGGCACCGGGGCGCCGTGGAGGCGCTTCTGGGCGTGTGGTGGTGTGCCCGACCCTGGAGGCGGGCTTTCCGCCCACGGACGGGACGACGCGGCCCTGCGCTTCGCCACTCGGATGGTGCCATCGTGGCCCTCGGGAGGTGAGCGTGGGGGTGCCGTGGTGGACGAGGAGCCGGCGTGCTCGCCCGCGTGCGCCACTTGGAGGAGCTGCAGGCTTTCCGGCGGCGGCGGCCCAGGCAAGGCCCAGGCTTCGCCGAGGCCCTGCGCCAGGCCCAGGCTACGGCTTTCCCAGGCCTGGCCAACCTGCGCGGCCGTGCCGAGGCGGCCCGCAACACCGCGAGCGCCGCCGCCGAGAAGCTGGCCTCCTGCCGCCGCGAATTGGAATCCGTCGAGCGCCAGCGCCGAGGCCGAGGCCGCCGTGGCGTCGGCCCGTCCCAACGTGAGTCCCTTCGAGGCCGGGTGAAAGCTTGACGCGGCGCTGGATGGGCAAGAAGAAGCAGGAGGCTTACCAGCCGGCTGGCGCCTCCTGCGCCGCAGGCCATCGCGTCTCCGACAGCCTCGCCGAGCGAAGCTGGCGCAGAGCCACGCTCTCGAGCGCACCACCACGCCGAGCGCGTCGCGATGCCCGCGTCGCGACTTGGGACCCTTGCCGCCGCGAGCGAGGGAGGCCCGTGTGGCCCTGCGCGCGCGCGAAGACGGTCTCCGCCGCCGCATCGACCGGTGCTCGCCCTCATCGACGAGCTGACGGCCTCGGCCCAGAAGTGGACGCGTCAGCTGGAGGAGCAGGCCACCGCCGCCGGGACTCCTCCACGGGCCTGCATTCCTCCGTCACCGAGGCCCGCGGCCGGGCCATGAGCACGCCCTCTTCGATGGCGTGAGCGAGCAGCAGTGAGGCCCGCGTGCAGAAGGGGCGGCTCGAGCTCCAGGTTGAGCGGCGGTGAACCACATCGCGACCGTCTGGCGGTTCCCCCTGGAGACGCGCTTTCCGTGCCGCCCCTGGAGAACCGGCCCGAAGGTGGAGGACGCCCTGTTCAAAGATCAACCACCACATCGCCAACTCGGCACCATCAGCGGACGCCGCCGAGGAGTACGATGCGCTGAAGGTGCCGCTACGACACCTGGCCGCCCAGCTGGACCGCGTCCCGGCGCTCGCTTTGCGAAGATCAATTCGCGTCATCGACGCGCGCATGAAGAGGACTTCATCCCGTACCACGAGGCGGTGGATCCCGCAACTTCCAGGAGATCTTCTCCATCCTGTTCCCCGGTGGCAGCGCAAATTTGTCGCTGGTGGATCCGGACGACGTGGAGAACACCGGCGTGGAGGTGAACGCCCAGCCCAAGGGCAAGCGCATCGCGAAGATGATGCTCTTATCCGGCGGCGAGAAGTCGCTCACGGCGCTGGCGTCTTGTTCGCGGTCTACCGCATCATCCCACGCCGTTCTACATCTTGGACGAGGTGGAGGCGGCACTCGACGACACGAATCTGCGCCGTTTGGCGGCCTATCGACAGCCTGCGCGACGAGACCCAGTCATCATGATCACCCACCAGCGCCGCACCATGGGAGATGGCTGACGTGCTGTTCGGCGTCTCCATGCAGGGCGACGGCGTCACCAAGGTCATCAGCCAAAAGCTCGACCAGGCCCTCAAGCACGCCGGAGTAGGGAATATGGGATGGCGCACCGGGGCGGTTGGCCGTCTCACTGCCGTCTTGCTCCAGGGCGTTCTTGGGGCGAGTGTTTCTTCGTTCGCTAAAGCGAGGCCAGCTCGGGTACCATCTTCCCGAAGAAATTTAGGGCGTCAGGGCATTCATAGAGCTTGTTGCGCCTTCCCGCGCTCACCTGGCGAACAATTCCGGCTCGCTCAAAAGGCTCAGCGCCATCTGGTTCGCCGTCAGTAGGCGCTGTGGGCGTCTTTGGCCAGGATGAAACAGAGAACACAGGTCTGACGAAGATGAGGAAGGATCTCATTGGATTATTCCCTTGCTGCGCCCGACGAGGATTTCAGGCATTCCTGCCATTCGGCAATTTGACGCTCCACCTCTGCGAGGCAGGCGCGTTCCAGCTCTACGGCGTTTTGCGTTGAGCTGCGCGCAGCGTGGTAAATCCAGTCGTCGAGAATGAGCATATCGACCGTTTCTCCCTGGTGGAGGTACGGCTTTAGCTTTTCGAGGTGTTTTGGGGGTGGATGGCGGGTGTGACCGATATGGGCGGTATGGCGTGCATGACGACGCCGGTGTGCCTCCAAAAGGTAGAAAGAGATAATGCGCCCCAACTGATCGAAGTGATGGGGAACATGCGCACCGAATCGAGCTGAAAGAAGATGAGCGCCGATTTGGTGATGGGGTCGAGCTTCGAGGTGGCGGTAAAGTCGGCGAGATCTTCGAGAAGTACTTGAGCGACGAGGCCGCCGGCAGCTTGTAGCCGCCGCGCCGCGGCCCTGGGGCTCGACAGGGGTCCCACTTCCTCATGCCGAGCCCCAGGTGGGGTTGATGGTTCGGCAGAGGGCGTCGTTGAGGGCAATGATGCGCTCTGCCGAGAGACGGGTGGAGGACTGCTCCTCTTCCAAAAGCCGCGTGACGATGGCCTCGATCTGGTGGGCGCAAAGCGACGACACGGTCTGGCTGTCGGCGCCGGTGGCCTTGGCCAGGGCGGCGCTGAGCCCGGCGGCGGGCACGGCGCCATGGGCCAAGTAGTAGTCGAGGTAGCAGCAGGTGCGCCAGTCGGGTTTGAAGCCATTGGCGACGGCGGCGCACACCCCCTCGAAGCTGGGACATGAGCTGCACGACCGTCGAGCGGTAGGGGCGAGCAGCCTATGAGGGTGTCGTAACGTGGCGAGTCTGATTTCGAGATCGGCGATGGCACCCATGGTCTCATCGCTGAGGATGATCTTGGGGCGGTAAGGAGGGGGGCCTCAGGGCTTCTCCCACCCAGGGCTCGTCGGCGCGATGGTAGTTGTCGAGGGCGGCGCGCAGGGCAAGCAAATCGTCCTTGCCCTCGTCGTGAGAGAAATCAGCTCCGATTTCCATGGCCTTTCCTTCCGTGTGTGCCAGTCGCTGCGATGGGGTAATTCTTTATGACGGCAAAATGGATAAACAATAATATGGACGGAATAGTATTCGATTTGCTGTTGACATTTCAAATAAGGCATCGTCCATATTAGGCAAATCAATGAAATCGAATATATAGGATCCTCCTCCCTTGGGTCTTCGCAGGGCGCGTTCCTAGAATACGTGCCATGAAGACGACGGAACGTCTTCGCAAGAAGAGAGAAAGGAAGAGGGTGCATGAAAGAGGGAGCGAAGCGACGTGCGCGTCAGTGGCGGTATCACCCGCCGCGGCCTTCTGAAGTGGACGGGCCTCACGGCCATCGGAACGGCAGCCCTGGGCACAACGGGGTCGCTGGTTTCGACCAACTGATCTTGCCGAAACGGGGGAAGGGACAGAGGAGGATCCGGGAACGTGGATTCCCTGTAACTGCTGGGCCGACTGTGGTTCAGGGCTTCAACAAAGGCCCTGGTCAGAACGGCGAGTGGTGCGCATGGGCACCGACCAGAGCCATGACGACAGCCCTGACTGCCCGCAGCTGCGCGCCTGCGCCCGCGGCCGTGCCTTGCGTGGCATGATCTTTTGGTGCCGACCGCATCAAGTACCCCATGAAGCGCAAGAACTGGCAGCCCGGCGGCGGCGAGAACGCCCACGGCGAGCTGCGCGGCAGGACGAAGTGGGAGCGCATCAGCTGGGACGGCCCTCGACCTCATCGCCGGCGAGATCAAGCGCGTGCTGGACACCTACGGCAACGAGGGCATCCTGCTGCCTGGCGGCGTGCCCCAGCGTACCGGCGACTTCGACATCGGACGTATGATGTACATGATGGGCGGCTGCCTTGAGCGACGGGCTCGGTGTCCTCAGGAGCCTGGACCGAATCAAAACCGCATCGGCCTTGCCGAGACGTGAACGATCGCATGGACCTGCCGCTCGAGCGAGCTCATTGTGCTGTGGGCCTCAACCCCGCGTGGAGCCGCGCCGGCGTTCAGACCTATGACTACATGCAGTGCAAGGCCGCGGGCACGAAGTTCATCTCCGTGGACGTGAACTACAACTCCGGCGCGCGTTCTGACCGATGAGTTCATCGGCATCCGTCCGGTACGGACTGCGCCATGATGCTGGCCATGTGCTATGTCCTGCTCACCCAGGACAATCCGAAAGACCCGCTCATCGATTGGGACTTCCTCGAGCGCTGCTGCATCGGTTTCGACGCCGACCACATGCCGAGGGCGCCGATCCGAAGGACAATTTCTTCAGATTACGTGCTGGGCACCGACAAGACCCCCAAGACTCCCGCGTGAATAAACTGAGATCTGCGGCGCCAGCCGAGTCCATCGGGCTGGCTCGCAAGGTTGCCCGCACCGAGCGCTGCGCCATCATCATGTCCCCGGCCCCTGCGCGTACCAGCTCCGGTTCTCAGATGTGCCAGGTCTCATGTGCCTTGGCGCCATGGCCGGACTCATAGGCAAGCCGGGATGCTGCGCTGCTGCGACAAGGGCCACGCTTGTTGGGCGGCTACTCGACCATTTTCAAGGGCGGCGGCATGCTGGGCGAGCCGCGCAACGGCACGCTGGCTCCATCGAGTACATCCGAACCCCCTGAACGACAAGAAGGTCGACTTGAACGAGATGTGGACCTCCATCGTCTACGATCAGGGTATACGGGCCTCGACGAAACAAGTACAAGAACCCGACGCACCTCATCTACGACCGCCACGAGAACTTCCTGAACCAGGGCGCCGGCCTTATGCTGGGCATCGAGGCCTACCGCAAGGTGGACACTGTCATTGCCCAGAACCTGGTGATGACCACCACCTGCAAGTACGCCGACATCGTGCTGCCCGTGTCCTCGATGTGGGAGCGTTTCGGTGACTTTACCGTGGCCTATCGCGAGCAGATGATCTGGACCAGCCAGGTGTGCGACCCTCTGTTCAGTGCAAGAGCGATCCGATTGCCCTCGAATTGACCGACCGCTTGGGTGTCGACAAGAATGTTCTGCGCCCGGTGAGCGAGAAGCAGAATGTGGTGAACATGGTCGCTGCCGCCCAGGTGTCGGCCAATGCCGACACACCTGGGAGAATCTGGTGTCGATCACCGAAGAGGACCTGGCCGAGCTGGGTGTCGAGGCACGCCGCAAGAGGGGCGTATCCCGATTCTCGACTTCAAGCGCCAGGGCATCTACACCATCGAGCGCAGCTGAGGGCGACGGACCAACTATGTGCCCATGGAGGCCTTCCGCAAGGATCCTGAGAACAATCCCGTGAAGAGCGAGAGCGGCAAGATGGAGTTCTACTGCCAGGCTTTTCGTCGACGCGGTAGACAACTGGGGCTTTGCCGAAGTGCCGCCCATTGCCAAGTACATTCCGGCTGTCGAGGGCTACGAAGACACGTTCTCCAATTGGGAAACCAAGGAAGGGCGAGTACCCCTTCCAGATCATCAGCTGGCATATCCTGCGTCACTCGCACTCCACCTTCGCCGATGTTCCCAACCTGCGCGAGGCCTTCGATCATCCGCTGTACATGAACCCGGTGGATGCCGAGCAGCTGGGGCTCGGACCGGCGAGACGGTGCTCACTAACCTCGAAGTGGGGCAAGTGCCTGCGCCCCCTCATGGTGATCGACACCATCATGCCCGGTGTACTTGCCATGGGGCAGGGTGCCTGGGTTGAATCGACGAGGAGACCGGCATCGACATGGCGGGCAGCATGAACGTGCTGTGCGGCCCGAAGCTCACGCCTACGGGATACCAGTCTTACAACAGCACCATTGTTCGCGTGGATAAATGGGATGGCGAGCCGCTGCAGCCCGACTACCTGTGGGAAGCCCGCGAAGTTTTCGAGGAGGAGTAAATCATGGCCCAAAGGATTTCTGATCAACAGCGCTGAGTGCACGGGCTGCAAGGCCTGCGAGCTGGCCTGCAAGGACGTGCACAGCTTCGAAAATCGGCCTCGCGCCCGCATCGTGCGCGAGGTGTGCGGCGGCGGCTGGACGGTGAGACGAAGACCGGCGCCTGCACGCCCGCCCAGGTGTTCTCCTACTCGGTGAGCTATTCCTGCGGCCACTGCGAGACCCCCGCCTGCGTGGAGGTGTGCCCCACCGGCGCCCACCACAGGACGAGGAGACCGGCATCGTTTCCATCACCGCCGATGACTGCATCGGCTGCCAGTCCTGCGTGAAGGCCTGCCCCTACGGCGCCCCGCAGTTCGTGGAGGCAGACGATCACCGAGAAGTGCGACATGTGCGCCGAGCTGCAGGCCACGGCGAGCCGGCCTGCGTGGCCATCTGCCCGCAGCGCCCTGAAGATCGGCGACATCGACGAGCTGCGCGCCGAGTACGGCGACGTGCGCGACATCCAGCCCTTGCCCGACTCTGCCCAGACCGAGCCCAACGTGGTCATCGTGGCCCCATCGCAACGGCCGCGCGGCCGCCGACGACGACTGGCGCATGCTGTCGCTCGAGCAGTAGCAAGAAGGAGCCATCATGGAAGTGTTGATCCGGGAAGAGGCCAAAAATACTGGCCGAACAGGCGCGCGCAGCTCGGTGCTCTTCACCTTGCTGGGTCGTGTCATCCGGCGTGCCCGATTCTCGAGCTTTTTGACGGCCTTGGCCAACGAACGGGCTTTCGACGAGGTTCCCTTCGTAGAGGGGAGGAGAGCGAGCAGGCGCTGAAGATGCCTTCGCAGCTTGGAACGATGGTTGCTCGGTTCCGTTTTCGGAGAAAGAACTTCCATGACCTTTCCGCTGAGTATACGCGCCTATTCGTTGGCACGCGCCGTGTGGTCGCTCCTCTGTGGGAATCGGTGTACTTCAACAAGGACCGCATGGTGTTCCAGCATGAGACCTTCGAGGTGCGTGCCATGTACGCTCGTTACGGTCTGCGCGTGGATAATTTCTCCCACGAGCCCGACGATCATCTGGCCGAGCTGCTGTTCCTTGGGCATGTGTTAGGAATGGCGGCCGACGACGCGGAGGCCGGCCGCCATTCCGATGCTGCCGCCAATACGCCGACGCCGTGTCCTTTGTCGTCTGTCATCTGTTAACATGGGTGCCGAAATGGCGCGCTCTGGTGCAGGAGCATGCCCAGTCTGACTTTACCGCGGGTTCTCCTGCTGGTGGAAGCGGCTGAGGCAGACCGAAGCGGTATTCGCCGAATTGTCCGGTGAGTGCGCGGCCGCCTAAGGCTGCGACGGCCCCGAAGCATTTCCCTCCCGTGCTTCGGGGCCTTTCCTGCTCTTTTCCCAAAAAGGGTCAAAAGGCGAGGGACGGGGTGCCTCGGGTTGTGTCCTGCAGATGAGAGGGGGTAATGGTGCATCGCACTTCGTGGGAGCACGGTCGTGGGGACAGCGGGCTTTGCCTGAACATGGTCTTGGGTCTGGTGTATGCCTGGTCGTTGTTTGCCGGACCGTTGCAGGACGCTTTTGGCGGGGACGGCGGTGGATACTTCGCGTATTTTTCCGTGTCGATGATGGGGCTTTGCTTGGGACATCTGGCTTCGGGATGAAACTCGCCGCGCACCTCCCACGATTCGTGATGCTGCTGGCTGCTGGCTTCGCCGCGGTAGGCTTCGCCGGCTCGGCCTGGCCGCCAGCTACGGTTGGCTCACGGTCTCATGGCGTATGCTGCGGTTTTTGCTACGGGGATGGGGCAAACTGCGTTCTAAACTCTGTGCTTCCCTGGTTCTCTCCAATCGCAAGGGCGCTGCTTCGGGTGTGCTTTTGGCCGGCGTGGGATTGGGTCCTCTGGTGCTCGGGCCGGTCGTGGGGCGCTAATTGCCCAGGCGGGATGGCGTACGGCTTTTGCCGCTATGGCGGTTGTGGCTGGTGGCATGCTGGCGGCGGGCTCCCTGGTGCTGCGCCAGCCGAGCGCGGGCGGTATGCTGGCGCGGGCGAACGCGGCCGGGGGGATGACTTGACACCGTCGGATTCAAGCCGAAGCGGTTTCCGATGTCGACACCCCGAACGCTGCAGCGTCCTCGGGACGCGCGAGATGCTTCGAACCCGGGCGTTCTGGACGCTCTTCTGTTGGATATCGCTCGTAAGCAGTGGGGTCTGGCGCTTATCGCAACGCGGTTCCTGCGGCTCTAGATGTGATGGGAACGCGCGAGGCGTGGGCGGTGATGGCGGCCACGGGGCCATGGGCGCCCCTCGGGCTTCAACAGCGTGGGCCGTCTCGTGGCAGGCGGCCTGTGGGATCGCCTCGGCTCGCGCGGTGCCATGGCCGCGGTGTCCCTTGCCTTCGCTGTCTCTATGGTTCTGTGCGCCGCCGCCCAGGAGCTCGGTTCGTTTCCGCTGGTTGTAGCTGGGTTTCTGCTGCTTGGGGGCAGCCTATGGGGGCTCGCTCTCGGTGAGTCCGCCTTCGTGGGCCAGTACTTCGGGCTGAGGCACTATGCCATGAATTACGCTGTTGCCACGCTCAATATTTTGGTCGCCTCATGCATCGGCCCCACCATTTCGGGGTTCTCAAAGGGCTTTAACGGGCGGCTATCTTCCTGCCTACGTCATCTTGCTTGCGGTTGCGCTGCTTTCGCTCGGGTTGGCGGTGTGTTTTCGGGCGAATCGTCACGGTGAATGCGAGCGGGATAGGAAAGCACGAAAGCGGCGCCTCGAGGGCGCCGCTTTCTTGAAGAGGGAGGGGTAAGCAAGGGAAAAACGTGCGTCGCGGCCCTACTCGTTCACGTTGAAGGGCAGGTACCCACGCTGGGGTTCGTGCCCTCCTCGGGCAGCAGCTGGTAGCCGCCGGCCCCTTCAGCCTGGCTGCGCAGCCGTCCAAGTCGCCGAACACGCGGGCCCCCCGGGCAGGCGGCCACGCAGGCCTGAACCTGTCCGTCGCCCGCATCGATGCGCTCGGCGCAGAAAAGTGCACTGTCCACGGCGCCGGCCGGCATGACCGGGTACATCAGCTCCTCGTAATTTCTCGTTGAGCTCCGCGCCGAAGTAGCCGTCCTCGGATGCGGCCCTTGGAACGGCCTGGTAGGGGCAGGCCCCCACGCCTCGCATGCAGCCGATGCACTCCTCCTTGTTGATGACCACGATGCCGTCCTCGCGCTTTGGCGGGGTGGCCCCGGTGGGCACCTCCACGCAGGGGGCGACTTGCAGTGCATGCACAGGGCAGCGGTCTTGCGCAACGTCGGGGTAGGTTCCGCGAACTCGCGCTCGACGCGGGACCGGCGCACGCCGGGCCGCGTTCCGTGGGCCTCCTGCAGGCCACGGAGCAGGCGTGGCAGCCCACGCACCGCTTAAGATCGATGAGCATTCCGTATGTAGCTTCAAACCCACTAAGATACTTTCTCGACTTTGACGCGGATCAGCTGGTCGAAAGCGTCGAGACGATGTGGTCCATGCGCTTGGGATCCTGGCCGGGGATGAGGGTGAGAGGTTCACGCCCTTCCCCTGGGCGATGGAATAAACTTCGAATTCGCGTCCCAGGTGCCCACCGACGAGACGCACATCGGGGTGGATGCCCTCGGTCACCACGAGGCGGCCCTCCACGGTGGCCGGGCGTCTGAGGTCAGGCGCACGGTAAGTCGCCGCTCGCGAGCCCCTTTGGCGGCGGCCGTGGCGGTGCTCATCAGGTGATGCCGTCCTCCCTCGTTCACCTCGTTGAGCCAGGCGTTCTGCACGGTCCAGGTGTCGGTGTTGAGGCGTTGGTGTAGTACACGGGGAAGATGTCGTAGGCGGGGTCGTCGGCGTAGAACTCCGCGCCAGGGCGCCACTCGGGCAGCAGGGATGTAGTCACTGCTTCTCCAGGGATGTCCAACTTCAACGCCACCTTTTTCCACCTTCTCCTTGGCCTCGAGCATGAAGTCCCAGTACAGGGGATGCGGCCCGGCGCTCGGCATCCCAATGTACATCTCGTCCACCTGCGCGGGTAGGTGTACACGCCGCCGTTGTTGGAACCACTGAAGGCCGTGCTCCTCGTCGACGAGGATTTATACACCGCGTCGCGAACTGCTCCGAGGTCCAACTTCTGGTCCGTGGGAACAGAGTATTCATCTCACGCGGTACAGGCCGCAGACCGCCGGGATGAAGAACTCGTTGGCGCCGGCACGATCGGCGATCTCGCGTAGATCTCCATGAAGCCGCGCCGTCCTGCTCCACCACCGGCTGCCATCATGGCCAGCGTCCAGGGCGTGTCCAGCGAGCCGATCATGCGGTGGTTCAATGTAGACCTGGGGCAGCACATCATCAGCGCTCAGGTAGCAGGCCTCGGGAAGCATGATGTCGGAGAAGTAGGACATGTCGTTCAGATAGATGTCCACGCCGACGATGAAGTCCATGTCTGGCAGACCTTCACCTGCTCTTCCACGTTGGCCCACCATTTGATGGGGTTGCAGGCGTACCAGAACAGATTGCGCGGGCGCGTCGTGTGGTAGAGATCGGGATCGGCCATGGCCATGTGCAAGAAAGCGGCCGTCTTCCGAGCGGGTTGCAGCCGAGCAGGCCCTGGGGGGTAATGCGCTCGCGGATGATCTTGTCGAAGAACGAGTTGGGCGCGCCGATCATGAGCGAAGTTGCACTCGATGAAGCCATCCTCCTCCCAGATGCCCAGGTCGAAGCCGGCGGTGGGTTGTTGTCGGCCCAGCCGTGGCATTTCGTGGCGAAGCCAACGAAGCCACCCACGGAGTTCGTGGCGCCGATGAGGGTGTTCAGCTGCAGGCAGGCCCACACGTTCAGGATGGAGTGCTTGTGGGGAGAGGCCCGAGAAGATGTCCACGGGGCGCCGGGCGGCGGTAGGTCCCGCTCGATCTCGATGGTCTCGCCGATGGCGGCGGCGCCGAACTCCTCGGCCACCTGGCGCAGGGTGGCGGCGGGCACGGTGGTGATCTCCTCGGCCCATTCCGGCGTCATGGCCTTGATGTGCTTTGAACACCTCGAAGGCGGTGCGGCACTTCACGCCGTTCACCTCGTACTCGCCCTCGAGGGCCGGCTTCTCGCACTCGTCGTAGGGCTTGGCGGCGCCGGCGGCCCGTCCCAGTACAGCGACTTGTTGCTGCCCTCGGCGCAGCACGCGCTGGGTCGCCGGGTCGACGAGGGCCGGGGCGTTGGTGCGCTCTGCCAGGTAGTCGCGGTCGATGAGGCCCTTCTCCACCAGCACGTTGGCCATGGCCATGGCCGCCGCCGCATCGGAGCCGGGGCGAATGGGCACCCACAGGTCGGCCTTCTCGGCGCCGGCGCTCATGTGGGGGTCGAAGCTGACGAGGCGCAGGCCGTCCTCGGCGCGGCGGCGGGCGAACTTGTCGGCGGTCATGTTGAAGCCGTGGCGCGTGGCCGTGCCCGCCTGGGTGCCGAACTGGATAAGGTAGTCGACGTTGTCGTAGTCAGGCATGGCGTTGCCGTCACCGGTGAGCAGGAACTCGCAGATGTGCACGCCGGCGCCGCAGATGTCCGAGCAGGTGCCCTCGGACACGCCGAAGGCGCAGCCCAGGGTGAGCGAGTGCCAGACGCTGCCGATGAGGCCGGCCACCATGGAGGCGCCCATGTTCAGCTTGGGGGTCCTTCGCCGCGGCCTCGCCGAACTTCTGCACGATGGTGTCGTAGGCCTCGTCCCAGCTGATCTCCTCCCAGCCCGGATCCTCGTCGAAGCCCTTCTTGGGGTTGGTGCGCTTGAGCGGCTTGGTGATGCGCGCCGGATCGTACAGCTGCATGATGCCGGCCGCGCCCTTGGCGCAGATATGCCGTTGCCGAGCGGGCTGTCGGGGTTGCCCGTCAGCTCGACGACGGTGCCGTCGACCACATGCGCCTTGATCGAGCAGTTGTTGAAGCACATGTTGCAGGTGGTGGGGACCCACGTCCCTCCGCGGCATCGTAGGCGGTGGCTCCGGCGCGGTGCTGGCGAGGTCGGTGGCCTCGTCCTCGGTTGTGCTCGAGGCGCATCCGGCAAGGCCGGCCGCCAGAGCCGTGGCGCCGGCCCCCGCTACGAACCCGCGGCGCGTGAACCGCATGTCGCTTCTACTCATAGCATCCCTCTTCCTGTGGCCTCCCTCTCGAAGGGAGGCTCCTCGGTTCTTCGCCCGCGGCCCTCAGGGCCCGGGCGCGGCCAGTATCCCACGGGATGCAGAGAGCTAAATGTGTTCCGGAAGACAAAGAATGCGACGTTAATTGTGCTGATCGACACATTGCGCGAAGAGCGGGGAGGGACGCCGAACGCCCCTGTGTCGTAGTGGGGAGGCGACCTTCCAGCAGGTGGCGGTAGGAGGAGAAGAGGGGTTCCGGCAGCGGATGAGGCGGTAGCCGAGCTCCACGGCGCCGATTTTGGCGAGCCCCTTCAGCTCCCGGCTGGCCGGGCCCGCTCGAGGTGCGCGATGAGCGCCACGTCGCTGTGGGTGAGGGAAGGTCGGTCTGGAGCTCGCCGTGGGCCGAGAGCTGGTTCACGACGCGCATGAGGACCGAGGCGACCTTGTCCCGGGCGGTGCCGTGGGCCAGGGTGAGGACCTGACCGTAGTTGGCGGTGGAGTTCATGAGCGTGATGTTGGCGAGCTGGAGCGACTCGGAGGCGGGCAGCCCGTCGACGATCTCCCTGACGTCGTCGCTGTCGAAGCGGCATATCTGGCCGGGGATGATGCCCCTGCAGGTAGTAGAAGCTCGAGGCGACGAAGGGCGTGTACAGCTCGGTCAGGCCGCTGACAGCCCTCGCTGAAGAGGGCATAGGGGAAATTCCTGGTCATCGCTGGTGTAGACCTTCGACAGAAGGAGGCCGCTGCGCACCACGTGCACCCGGGGCCGCGTGGAGAGGTCGGTCAGATCCTCCCGATCGAACTCGTCGATGGCCGGCAGGGGGTGCGCCCGTCGGCAAGGGGCGCCCCGCAGAGGAAGGCGAGGGGGCAGGTGTCGCCTGCGGCACCATTTCGTCTCGCTGGCCAGCCGGTGGAGGTGTTCGTCGGGCTTCATGGGCGCTCCCGGGGTCGTTGGTTGCAGGGGGCGCTTGGCCCGCAGGGGGGATGATAGGGCTCAAGGGGGCGGAGGGGAATACCCCTTTCGGGGTATGCGGGGAAGGCGGCGAGCCCTAGACTGGGCGCTGAGACGAAAGGGAGGCCGACGGTGGCGCGTTTTCCAAGGTGTGCGTGGCGGTGCTCGCGGCCGGCCGGTCGCAGCGCATGGGATTCCCAAGCTCATCGAGCCCTTCGCAGGGTCGACGCCTGCTCGACCGCGCCCTCGATGCGGCCCTGGGCTGCGCGGCGGACGTGGCCTGCGTGGTGACCGGCGCCTACCACGAACCCATGGCCCGCTGCTCGCCCGGCGCGGCGCCACCGATCTGGTGCTGGCGCCGCAGGGCGTCGACCGCGCCTGGCCCGGGAGGGCCAGGCGCCCCGGTGGCGGTGTGCAACGCCGCTGGAGCGAGGGACAGGCGGCATCGGTGCGGGACGGCCGTGCGTTTCGCGCGCGGGACTGCGGGTGCACGGCGGTGCTGATGCTCGTGGCCGACCAGCCCTTCGTGACGGCCCGCACCTGAACGCCCTTATCGATGCGTACGGGCCGAGGGAAGGGGCCGGGTGCCTGGCGGCCAACGACCGGGCCCAGGGGAACCCGGTGCCTGGTGGACCGCGCGCTGTTCGACGAGCTGGCCCTTGAGGGCGACGAGGGCGTCCGCGCCCTGCTGCGAGCGGAGCGCGCCATCGACGTCTGCCCCGTCCGCTTCGACGAGCCGCGCCTCTTCGAGGACGCCGACACGCCGGAGGACCTTCCGGCGCCTGGAGGAGGCGGTGCCCATGGCTGGGCGTCGCCGCCCGCTGACCGGGGCCAGTACCCCATCCTCGGCCGCCGCATCGGGCGCGACGGCACGCGCCCGCCCGTCTACCTGACAGCGCCGCCACGGCCCTCGTGCCCCAGGCGGTCATCGACGCCCAAGTCTCGCTTCCTGCGGACAAGCTGCGCGAACATCCACCGAGGCGCCCACCTTCTGGCCGAGGAGGCCACCGACGCCTTCGAAAGCGCCCGCTGAGCACGTGGCGGTTCTTCGAACGCCGGCAGCCCCGAGCGCGTCATCGTCACCCACGGGGCCGAGTCGCTCAACCTGGCGGCCCTCGGCTGGGCCGAGCCGCGGCTGCGCGGAGGGCGATCTTGTCGTCGTCGCCGCCGACAACCACCATTCGAACATCGTGCCCTGGCAGATGCTCGCCGAGCGCCGGGGGCTCTCCCTGGCGTGGATCCCCCTCACGGCCGGGGGGCTGCTCGACGAGGAGGTGTGGAAGACGCTGGCCGCGCGCGGGCCCAAGGTGGTGGCGCTCTGCCATCAGTCCAACGTGCTGGGCTTCCGCCAGCCGGCGCTCGCGCACATTATCGCCGAGCGCGGGAGGCCGGGGCCGTGGTGGTGCTCGACGGGGCCCAGGCCGCCGGCCACGAGCCGGTGGACGCGGCCGCCCTCGGCGCCGACTTACGGGGTGTCGGCCCATAAGATGGGCGGCCTCACCGGCGTGGGGGGCTACTCTGCTCGAAGCGGGTCTTGCCCGAGCTGCGCCCGGTTTTTTGGCGGGGGCGGCATGGCTGCCGGGTGGACGAGGGGGCCGGCGCGCTGCCGACAGCCCGAGGCTCGAGGCGGGACGCCGCCCATCGCCGCGGCTGTCGCCCGGGGCGCGGCCCTTCGACCTCGCCTGCGGCAGCCGGGCCTGAGGCCGTAGCCGCCCACACCGTGCCCTGGCCGAGCGCGCCCGGGCCGAGCTGGCCGCGATCCCCGGCGTGACGGGTGCTCGCGCCGGCGCTCCGGCCCCTTCGAGTCCCTGGCCAGCTTCACCGTGGAAGGCGTCCATCCGCACGATGTGGGACAGGCTTCTCGACGGGTGGGGCATCATGGCCCGCGCTGGGCATCCTGTGCCCGCCCGGTTCACGATGCCCTGGGCGCGCGGGCCTCGGTGCGCCAGTTTCGCCGGCTATTGACACGAGAGGGAGGTGGACGCCCTCGTGGGAAGCGGTCGGAGGCTGGCCGTGGCGCGGGAGGCGTGAGAGCCATGGGAATGAGAATTGACGATCCGGCCTTGGAGGCGCGGGCGCGCCAGCCGCGCTTTCGCGGGTTTGAAGGTATGGGCGCCTCCCCGGATGGAACGGAGGGCGTCCTAGTGTCGCGGCGGGAGAGAATCCCTTCTGCGGCGACGAGCTGGAGGTGCGTCTGGTGCTTCGGCCAGGCGAGGAAGGGCCGTGGGTTGTGGATGCGCCGCTTTCGACGGCTACGGCTGCACGTTGTGCCTTTTGCCGCGGCCGACGCGGTGATGGAGCACGTGGTCGGACTCCCGTCGCTGAGGCGGCGCAGGTGGACTTCGATGCCACCCTGCGCGCTGATCGGCGGCCTGGAGGTGGGGCGCACGCGCCGGTGCGTCGGCACTTGTCCCCGCGTGGTGCGGGCCCCTAGCCACTGAGGCGGCCCGGTGTCCCTGCAGGACGGCCTCGGGGAGCCCGCTCTGGCCAAAGACGCGGTCGCCTTCGAGGAAAACGCCGTTGACAAACAGCGCTCGGGCCTGGCATATTAGGGAAACATGCTGGGGAAACGGAGGGGGAGCCATGAGAGAGCTCGATAGCGAGGCGGCCGGGCGCGGCCGCTCCTTTCTGCTGCTGCCGTCGAAGATCACTTGCCCGGCTCCGGAGCCGGACGCCATCGAGCGGCCGCGCGTACAGGGAGAAGCTCGCCCAGGCGATCGCGCGTCCGGTGACGACGCTCGTGGCTCCAGCCGGCTTCGGCAAGACCACGGCCCTGGATGCTTGGGCCGATCGGCTCGACGGGCCCGTGGCCTGGTGCGCCCTGGAGGAGGACGACAGCGACCCGTCCCGCTTCTGGCACGCCCTCGCCTGCGCCCTGGCCCGTGCCGACGAGCGCCTGGGCGCCCCCCGGAACATGGCCGAGGTGGCCTGGACGGAAGCGGTGGAGGCGCGGGAGGCGCTTACCGAGCTGCTTGCGCAACTTGGGGCCTTTCCCGACACCGCCGTGCTGGTTGTCGAGGACCTCCATGTCGTCCAGGACGCGCCGGTGGTGGGCGACACATTGGCCACTTTCTGCGCAACCTGCCGCCGCAGGTCCACCTTGTGCTCACCTCGCGCACGCCCCTCAAGGTGCCGTTGGCTAAGCTGCGCGTGCGCGGCGCCCTCGTGGAGATCGGCCAGGACGACTTGCGGCTGAGCCCCGAGGAGCAGGCGGCTCTGTTCCGCGGGGCGGCCCTCGCGCTGACCAGTGAGGACGAGGCGCTTTGGAAGAGGCCACCCAGGGCTGGCCCGCCGGCTGCCGCCTGTTGGAGAGATGCGCTGTCAACGCCGGGGCCGTCGAGGTGACCGCGATCATGCGCCAAGCCCGCGCGTCCGTGAGCGACTATCTGCTCGAGGAGGTGCTCTTGAGGAGTGCCGGCCCGATCTCATGCGCTTCATGACCGAGACGGCCATCGTCGAGTCCCTTCAGCGTTCCCCCTCGGCGCCCGTATCACGGGGCTTACCGAGGCCGAGGTGCGTAGCCCGGGTGGACCGGCCTTGCCGACGCGGGGCTGTTCGTGCAGCGCCTGGAAGGGGAGGGCCGAGCTACGTGGTACCGCTACCATGCCATGCTCCAGGACCTGCTGCACACCCGCCTGCGCCGCATGCCCGAACAGGAGTCCCTGGCTCTGGCCGGGCGGGCCCGAGGCTGGCTGCTCGACGAGGGCTTCGACGATGCGGCTGTGGGGCTGTCCTTCTGGATGCGCGACTACGGGGCCATCTGCGACATCATCGAGCAGCGTTGGGAAGTCGCTGTGGATGAACGACGAGCTGGAGGCGCTGCTGCGCTGGATCGATCTTCTGCCCGCGCCCCTGCTCGATGAGCGCCCTTCTGTGCGCCGTGGCCTCTGCCCGCAGCTTACGCCGGAGACGGCCTGCGGGGCCACGCGCTGATCCAGAAGGCGCTTCTGCGGCTCGATGACGGCGATTTCCTGTTCTCCTTCTGCATGGTTCGAAGGCGTTTCTGGCATCGTTTGAGGGCAAGCAGGCCGAGAGCGCCCAGTTCGCAGAGAAGGCCCTCCGCTTCCTGCCGGAGGAGGAGGGCTTTTTGCGCGGCATGATGATGCAGGTGCGTGCCTCGACGCTCTGGGCGAGCGATCCTCTGGGCGCCATCGCCGGCTACGGAGAGGCGCTACCGGTGCAGCGTGCGGTGGGCAACGCGAATTTGCTCGCGTCGGCCTGTGCAACCTGGCCGTCTTCAGGCAGCGGCCGGTCAAGTGGCCGACGCAGAGGCGCGCGAAGCCCGCGAGGCGCTGGATTTGTATGAGCCTGGGCAGCGTGCTGCCAAGCCCATGCTCGGCTTTGCCTGGCGCGCTCTGGCCGAGGTCGCCTACGAGCGCGGGGACGAGGTCTCCTTCGCCGAGTCCTGCGGCCGGTTCGAGGAGCTCTCCGCCCACGGCGTGGTGGCGGCGCGCCGGGCGGAGCTGTTGGTACTGCAGGCTAAGGACGCCTACGGCCGGGGCAATGGAGCGTCGGGGCGTACAGCATTCACGGGCGCTCTGGCCGTCGAGGAGGCGGCGGCGCTTTCCATGATGCCCACCTTGGCCATGATTCGCGATTGGCGTGGCTCGAGGAACGGGGAATCGGCAGGCGAGATGCGCGGCACTGGCAGTGCCGGGCGTCTCGAGCTCTTCCGGCTGATGGAGCGGCTCGTCCACGGAGAAGACGTGGCGGCAGAGTCGGCGGCATTCGCCGACGGGTTAACTCGAGGATGCGGCCCTCAAGGTGCGCGCCTGCGTTACGGCAGCGGTGGCCGCCGAGCGCGCCGGCCGGTTCCAGGGGCTGTTGCCCTTGTTCGCCAGGCCTTAGCCGTGTCCCGCAGTTGGGGGCTTTGCGGCTGCCTTCGCCGAGAACGCCCCCGACATGCAGCCTCTGGCGGCTCTGTTGCGAGTCGAGGCCGCCAAGGGGGAGCGCGATGGGGCTGGATCTGGCCAGGCTGCCGACGACCGCGAGGCCGCCCGCATGATAGGAGGAGGCCCTGAAGGGAGCCCTGCGCGCATCCGATGCCTTAACCGAGCGCGAGCTGGATGCTGCGGGTGGTGGCCGACGGGGCTTCGGTGGCTGAGGCGGCCGAGATGCTCGTCGTGTCCCGCAGACGGTGAAGAAGCACCTGGGCAACATCTATGCCAAGCTCGGCGTTCATTCCAAGATGCAGGCCGTGGCGCTTCTGCGGGAAGAGGGCGTGCTGTAGGCTGAGGGTTCTTCGCGTCCCTCCGGCGATGAGGTGGCAGCATACCTCCATGCTCAAACAGTCCTCGCTTGGCGGAAGTGCCCGACGGGCACTTCCGGTCGCGTGCGGCGCCCGAGCGAAGCGAGGAAGTACTCTTGGGGTGAACTGCGCGTGGAGGCACGCTGCCACCCCGTTGCCTGCATTTTCGCGGGTTCTTCCTCCTTAAAATACCCCGGGGGTATACCCCTTTGCGTAATGCCTGCTACCCCTTGCCCCGTAATCTACTCACTGGTCAGCAAGACTTATGAGTAGAAGGAGGAGGAGCATGGCAGGAAGCGTTTCTCGCCGAGACTTCTTCAAAGCCGGAGGCATGGCCGGCTTGGCCGCCGTGTGGCGGGCCTGGGGATCGGGTCGATCCTCGGCGTGCCGGAGGAGGCCGTGGCCGAGACCATCACCGTCACCGACTTTGTGTACACCTGTCCGGTGTGGGGCGAAGGCCCTCGACTACGAGGCCCCCTCGTCAAGCACTTCGAGGAGGAGCACCCCGATTCCGCGAGCGGCATCCCCAGTGCGCGACGCTCAACATCAACGGCGCCGAGCTGAAAGTCCAGGTGGAGCCCCAGTGGACGCTCCGCGAGACGCTTGCTGAAGGCCGTGGGGCTCTCCGGCGGCGCCAAGAGAGATGCGACCGCGGCGGCTGCGGCAGCTGCACGGTGCTCATCGACGGGGTGCCGGCGCTCGCCTGCACGACGCTCGCCGTCCAGTGCGAGGGCAGGCAGATCCGAGACTTCCGAGGGCATTGCCGCCGACGAGCGCTTCCCCCCCCTGGTGGAGTCCTACGCCAAGCACGACACGGCCCAGTGCGGCTACTGCACGCCCGGCCAGTTCACCGTGGCCAAGTATATCATCGAGAAGTACGGCGAGCCCACCGGAGGAGCAGATCCGCGAGGAGCTGGCCGGCAACATCTGCCGCTGCGGCACCACAGCCGCCACGTGAAGGCCATCCAGGAGGCCGCCAGTGCCATGAAGGGAGGGCAACTATGGGAGGCGCTGCGAATCCATCCTGTCAGGCGTCAACGACGACCGCACCGACTTCAAGTACGTGGGCACCTGGGACCATCCGGGCCGCCAGTCCTGGGACATGATCTCGGGCGCTGCGAAGTATCCTACTGATCTGTGGATGCCCGGCACCTCACCGCCATGGCCCTCCATTCCCCCCTACGGCCACGCGAAGATCAGAGCCTGTGGACATCTCCGAGGCCGAGAGAAGTGGAGGGCGTGAAGCGTGCTCACCTACGAGGACGAGGAGATCGCCTCCATGCCGAAAGTACCGTCCCTCTACTACGAGTTCGGCGCCAGCCCGCTTCTGGGCGACGAGGCCGAGTTCGAGGGCGACGAGGTGGGGGTCGTCGTGGTGGCGTGAACGAGAGGAGCCCAAGAGGCCCGCAAACGCCGTGGCCGTGGAATGGGAGGCCCTGCCCTTCATCACCGACTGCCGCGAGGCCGCCAAGCCCGGCGCCCCCTATCCTGCGCCCGGGAGATGAACCCGGCTCAACGCGGCCAGCGAGCACCTTCCGGGGTGCCCCGGTGGAGTGGGAGATCGGCAACGTGGAGCAGGGGCGCGCGCGGGTCCGACCATGTGGAGGTCATCGAGTACGGCCGCCCCATGTGGAGCCAGTTCCGGTCCATGCCGCCGGCCTACTTCAGCTACTGGGACGACGATCCCTGGGGCCAATCCCGACGGCGAGAAGATGTGCTACGTCACGAACCATGCCCACTTCCCCAGCAACGGCCCCATCGTGTCGGCCTACATGGGCTTCGGCAGCTATGCCGACAAGTTCCGCGCGCTCACGCCCTACATGGCCTCGCGCTACTGCGACTTCGTGGAGAAGCGCGGCGCCCAGCTGGCCCCGGTGCTCCAAGCGCCTGGGCGGGGTGCCGGTGCGCTTTGTGAACACTCGTCGCCAGTCCTTCGACGCCGCCGTGCCCCAGACCTACATCACGGCCCGCATCGGCTACAACGACGACGGCACCCTGCACGCGGTGCAGTCCCGCAACGTGCACCAGTCCGGCGCCCGCGGCGGCTACGGCGACAAGACCCACGGGCACTTGGTGCTGCCGCCCAATGCCCAGGCCTTCAAGTCCACCAGCTGCCCGAACATCTACTCGGAGATGGCCTACTACGTCACCAACGGCGCCTGCACCACGGCCGACCCGGGCAAGGATATGTGGGAGCCGGTGAACCTGGCCTTCGCCCACATCGCCGACGCCCTGGACATGCCCATCACTGACGTCATCATGAAGGACGTGAAGGTGACCGACCCGTCGCTTTCCGCCTGCATGGAAGCGGGCAAGAAGGCCTTCGACTGGGACGGCAAGTGGCACGTGTCCGGCGCCAAGACCCTGGAGGACGGACGGCTCCACGGCGTGGCAGCCCGGGCCTGCTGGTCCATGACCTGGGGCATGATCTCCTACAACATCAACCTGCGCATGGGCGTGGACGGCAAGATCTACATGCCCTACGCCGAGGCCCCTTTCATTGGCACCTACTGGCCCGACGCGGTCCAGCTCGTCATCGCCGAGGAGATGGGCATGAAGCTGGAGGACGTCATCGTCTACTACGCCCCAACTACAACAACTGGCAGCAGGGGAGCAATACGTAACTTTA
>VOFH01002825.1_pt1 | contig 35536 bp, 24 predicted proteins | sample 5384091 | NCBI WGS metagenome assembly VOFH01 (sample SAMN12384727, study PRJNA508395) | human gut metagenome | isolation source: healthy gut G | host: Homo sapiens
GAAAGACCTTTGGATTTCATGATACGGGCTGTTACTTCCTTTTCTTTCTGCATCCCTTTCTGCATCCCCTTCTTTTCAGCAAAATCCAGCGTATTGAAATAGTCATTGTAGACTTTCCATTCTTCTTCGTACTGTGCTCTTTCTTCCTGGGTCATATTTGCTTTGGAAGCCAGCTTTTCCAGTCGTTCGAAGACGGCTTTTCGTGCCTTAAAAGGCATTCTGTCAAGTGTATCCATATGCTTTAATATATAAATCCAGCGTTCAAAATCCGTATTGCATTCATCCTCTTCTTTATTAAAGTTTGGCAATTCGATAAAGATTTGCCGAAACTTGTCATTAAAGAGCTTTCCTGTAGCCCGGTCGGATAAGACAACATCTGTCCTTATCGTTGCAGGCATGTCCTTGTCCATTACAAAGTTCATGAAGAACACTCCATATACAGCATCCAACCGGAATAACTCCTTTTCTACCTCTCTGCCGAATAAAAACTTAAAGCCGTAATCGGTAAAGGGATTAATAAATCTTCCCATTATATGTGTTGATTGTGTATCTTACAACAAAGGTAAGGCTTTTTTGTTGAATAAGAACTGGTTGGAATAAAAATGAGTTGTTCACAAAGAACATTTTTCCTTTAGAATAAGAGAGAAGGAGATGTACGGACGAAAAGCCCGGACTTTCGCAAGCCCGGGCTTTTGATATCCTTAAAAACATCCACTCTGTTTATAGGGGAAATCATGACCGGCAAATAATACCGATGCAATGAGAGAGATGCATTAAGAACCATAATAGAGGATGCCTGTGGGAAATTAGGGAAGGCATCCTCTGTGGGAAACAGCAAAGACATACTTTCACAAGCACCTCATTTGCGGTAAAATCTTCACTCTCAGGTGAAGAAAGGGTCTATTGCAAAAGTTCGGACTTTCACAAGTTCGGACTTCTTAACGTTCTTCAGCCACGCAAATACTTACCCGGTTTTCCTCCGGAAGTATAAGGTTGAACGGTATCACCTTTATAATCAACTGTTATCCTATCAGCAGCAACACCTTTCGCTTTCAAGATTTCAGCAACATTATTTGCACGTTTCTTTGACAATTCACCGTTAATCCGAGAATTACCGGTATCAGCATCTGCATAACCTGTCACAGTAACCTTAGCAGCAGGATGTTTCTCAAGATATTCTATCAAAGAAGATATTTTAATCATCTGATCATCTTGTATCTTTGCAGAATTCAGAGCAAAGAAAATACTCTTCTTCATCGGTTCAATTACCGCTTCCTTTTCAGGTTGTTCTTTTTCTATTACAGGCGTAGTTTTTGGCTGTTCCACTGCCACAGGTTCCGGTTCATAATACACCGGTGCCGTTCGAGTATAGCTTTTGCCTAATTTAATACTCAAACCTACAAAAGCATTAATCTGCCAGTCACAATTACCGGCTTTCTTTGAGTTAAACTTATCAGAAAGCAAATTAGCGTTACCTTCGATATTAATAGACAGCCGATCATTCAAACGAAGATCACAACCAAGCCCTAAACGACCGGCAACAAGATTCTTACTGCCCTGCCAAAGATATTCCATTTGATAAGTTTTTGTATCCAATGCATTCGCTTCATCATTATCAAACGCATAATTCAAACCTACACCGACAAAAAAGATAACCATTGAATATTCGTTTAGGATTGAAGCCACAGAATAGAGTACTCAGGTCGGTCATAAAATCAACATTTCCCTGAAGATATTTATATTGGTAGTCCTGCTCCGGATTAACCCATCCACCTTTTGCCTGCCAACCACTCACACCAACACGTGCACCAAATGCAGGAGCAAACTTATAACCCACGTTGAGAGCAGCAGCCGGAGATACAAGATCGGTAAATTTAGCTTCACCAATAGTATGAGCAGCCCCTATTTGTGCCTGAATGAACCAATGCGGCTTGAAAGTTATTTTTTCAGGTTCTTTTATGCGTTGTTCTTGATTCTGAGCAAAGATCATTGTGCTGGATAGAGCCAGCAATCCTATAAATAAACTCTTTCTCATAAACGTTCATTATTTGATTAATAAGAAGAGAGTGCACTATAAGAGTACACTCTCTCCTAGATATATAACTTCAGTTATTATTATTCAGTCGGAAATTCTTCAGCATTCCATGCCTTGATAGTAAACTTACCGGTAAGTTTTCCTCCACCAAGAACCGGACTAGAGTTACTACAGCTCGGAAGAGCTTGGTTAGGTTTAACCTTACCATATTCAATTGTGAAAGTTATATCACAAGTTGCATTTTGTCCCTTAGCAAGAGTATTCTGCCCTTCAAGATTCCATGTCACTGTTCCTGCTGTTACATTCAGAGTAAACTTATTTTCCCATTGAGTCGGAATGACACTACCCTTAGCCAGATTAATAGTAACATTAGCTGACTTACCCAGAATCTTCTCACCAGCCGTAGTTAGAGCACCGTCTTTATACAACTCAACAGAAGAATCTTTAGAAGATGTGATAGTGATATACTTCTTCAAATCTTCAGTAGTATATGCTTCTGTTCCATCCTTTACATTTATAATATCCTTGCTCAAAGAAATCTTAGCCGGATTAACAAACTTCACATTTACCGTACCGGTTTCAATCTTATCATTATTGCAAAGTACTGCGTACACTTTTACAGGAACAATTACTTCTTCTTCGTTAGTCAACTGTTTTGTAAGTACAATCCAATCAAGATTAGCACCATGAGTATTGCACCATTCGTTACCCAACATAGCAACAGCACCTGTTGCAGGATCAACGATATTCAACTCATACTTAACAGCATTATTTGCTGTCTTAAACGCCGTAAGATCAATAGCCTCATTCAAGTCAAGATACAAAGCTGCACCATTATCTGTTTCCTTGCTACCTTTACAAATTGCAAATCCGTTCTCCCAAGCCTGAGCAATACGATAATCATTAACATTCTTAATTCTACCATTTGCTAATGTAGGATAGTTCTGTACCTTTACAACATAAGGAATAGCAACATATACCGGATATTGACGATATTGAGAAGAAGCAGCTGCAGCAGCATCGGTTTTCTTGTATACGCCGTAGAAAGTATAAGTACCATCCTTGTTTACTTTCTTAATAGCATCTTCATCAATATCAAATTTCACCTGACGATTATCTGCATTATTTTCAGCACCGGCAATTTCCGTTATTGAAATAATATTAGCGCTCTTGAATTCCGTAGGAACATCACCCTGTTCTGCTACAAATTGATAGATAGTAGCAAATTCTTTTTTAGACAATGCAGTCAAGCCGAGTTCAGAACCAACCTTCGGATATACTTCAGTACTCATGTATTTCACAGTAGTTGTAGAAGTCATCACAGGATCTTCGAAACAATCCCAATCAAGAACCTTAGTTTCAGAAACCGGTGCTATGAAGTTTTTGCTTACTGTCCATTCATTACCAACATATAAGAATTTAATATATGCTACAGCTACTACAGCATTATCATTATTAGTATCCTTTACAATAGCTTTCACAATCGGAGTTTTACCGATACATGTTTCACTATCATCCTCATAGTTAGTAGCTTTCAGTGTAGAGCCGTTCAATATTGCATAGTTAATCTGATCTGTTCCGTCTACATCGTACTTACACAATACATATTCAATTGACAGTTTCTTAGCAGCTAAATTAACAATTTCACTCTCATCACCTTTCGTCATAGCAACAGCTACATATTCATTCAAATCGACACCTTCTTTAGCATCTTTATACGACAGAGCTTGAACCAAATGAGCATTTCCAGCTAATGCTACGTTATTTGCATCAATTTTTGCAGTTTGACCTTTGACATCACTCCATTTAGTAGCAAGTTTATCTGTTTCCTGAATAGCTTTGCCTTCAAGTTTGCAATTATCAACTAACGTGAAACTTACTTCTTCTTCCTGGTTGTATACAGCAAAATAATTAGTCGTAAATGTTTGACCATTAGTAGCAGTCATACGCAAAGCCAACATATCCAATTTTTCAGCAGCAGTTTCAGCATGATTCATGTCAGCAACGATAGACGCAGTCAAAATACCGTCACTCATACTAAGAGTTGCCTTAGCGTCGATATCTGCAGATCTAGTAGTATGGTTCGTAGCACCTTTATACAGTACGGTTGCTCCTTCAGCTCCACCTCTAATTTGAGCTAACGATGCAGAAGACGGATTAATATAGAAATTCGCTTCGCCCGGGAATGAAGATAATGTTTCATCTCCAGTTGCAGTATAAGTAGTATCGGCATTAGCTGTTCCAACAACCTTATTATACGAATATGAGCCAAATGCTACAGCTTCAATACCATTATAGTAATCCTCCGGAATCCATGAGAAACTTGTAATAGGCAAAGCATCCAAAACAGACAAGTGAGTCGTTACATTATCGATAGTGATATCCCAACCTACTACCGGGCCTGCTTCTCCTACCTTAGTTTCAACAATTGCAACACTTGTTTTATCATGTAATGGCACCGTGACACCTGTTTTTATACAGTTATCTTTGTCCGTCTTCAAACCATACCAGATTACACCGTTTTCATCTATCCAGAACAAGGAAGGATCCAATGTTGTATCTTCAGTAATAGTATCCTTGTCAGTAAGAGTAAATGACTTAGAAGAAACCACTTTACCATCACCATCCTTTAAAACAATAGTTACAGTAGTAGCATCACCCTCCGTACTTTGGTTGATCTCTAAAGAATACGTTGTGTTCTTGTCAGGAATAGAGAATCTTTCCGGCTTTCCATCTTGATCCGTTACAACTAGTTCCCCCCAGCAAAAGACACAGACTTCACATAAGCCAACGATCCAAATTTTGTATTCAAGTCGGCCAATGTTTTTTCGATTGCATCTACACGTTCGCTTAGACCATTGATGTCGTCATCGTAGTCTTTACAAGATGTAAATGTTCCTGTAGTAGACGCTAACAATGCTCCAAACAGGACTGCACTTAAAAACTTTTTTATTTAGAAGTTAACAAAGTCCTAATACAAAGAATCCACGTGTTTTATCTGTCCTAGTTCCGCTTTTGAGTAGTTTATTAGAAAAAATGTTTGATTTTCGGTTGGTTGTTTTAAGAAATATGCTCATATTTGCACCGTCATTTATTCCCGTTACCTATACAGTAACAGTTTTATAATCAGGCGCTTGCTCCTATCACAGAGCACTTCACAAAATCAAGAGCTTGCCTGTTTGCTTCATCAAGAAAGGCTTGAGATATGTCTCAATTGGACGAATGTCCCATAGCTTCGGAGATAATACCCGGATGAATTTCGCAATAATAAGCCGTCGTAGCCCAAGTATGCCGGGCGGTATAAGTAATATTTTGCAATAAAAAACAGAATGACGATAATTAAACGTAAATCGTTTATAATTAAGCATTTTGCGAGAATTGCAGAACAGACAGACATGCAAAAGAAAACAAAATATTGCAACGTTTCAGTTAACAGACTGTTAGCCGCCTGTTTAGAAATGGAAAAAACGGCAGGTAACCGAATTTTTACCGATAAGAACAAAGCGGATTTGTATTCACTGTTTCTCAATGTTTTGCATGCCAAAGGACGAATTTTTTCAAAGGAGTATTTTTTACAACCTAAAAAAAGAGCGTTATGAAAGTGGAAAAATTTAAGGTACTGCTCTACCTGAAAAAGAGCGAGCCGGACAAGACCGGCAAAGCCCCGATCATGGGACGGATCACCCTCAACCGCACGATGGCGCAGTTCAGCTGCAAGCTCTCCTGCACCCCCGGGCTGTGGAACGCGCGTGAGAGCCGGCTGAACGGCAAGAGCCGGGAAGCGGTGGAGACCAATGAAAAAATAGAGAGGCTGCTGCTTGCCGTACACTCGGCCTTCAATTCCCTCATGGAAAGGAAAAGGGATTTCGATGCCGCCGCGGTCAGGGACATGTTCCAGGGTAACGCGGGCATGCAGATGACCCTGCTCAAACTTCTCGACCGGCACAACGGGGAAATGAAGGCCCGTGTCGGTGTGGACCGTGCGCCCACCACACTCTCGACCTACCTCTTCACCTACCGCACGCTTTCCGAATTCATCAAGGCGAAATTCAAGGTTCCGGACCTTGTCTTCGGGCAGCTCAACGAGCAGTTCATCCGCGACTATCAGGATTTCATCCTTCTGGAAAAGGGATATGCCGTGGACACGCTTCGCGGCTACCTGGCCATCTTGAAAAAGATCTGCCGCATCGCCTACAAGGAGGGCCACTCGGAGAAATACCATTTCTGCCACTTCAAGCTGCCCAAGCAGAAGGAGACAACACCGAAAGCACTCAGCCGTGAGAATTTCGAGAAGCTGCGTGATCTGGAGATACCGGAAAAACGCAGGTCACATGTCATCACCCGGGACCTCTTCCTCTTCGCCTGTTACACCGGCACCGCCTATGCCGATGCGGTAAGCATCACCCGGAAGAACCTCTTCCGGGATGACGAGGGCAGCCTCTGGCTGAAATACCAGCGAAAGAAAACCGACTACCTCGGACGTGTCAAGCTGCTTCCGGAAGCCGTCGCGTTGATTGAGAAATACCGGGACGATACCCGCGAGACTCTTTTCCCGCCGCAGGACTACCACACGCTCAGGGCCAATATGAAATCCCTGCGCCTGATGGCAGGGCTCAGCCAGGACCTTGTCTACCACATGGGACGGCATTCTTTCGCCTCGCTGGTCACGCTCGAGGAGGGAGTGCCGATAGAGACCATCAGCAAAATGCTGGGACACTCCAACATAAAGACCACCCAGATATACGCGCGCGTGACCCCTAAGAAACTGTTCGAGGACATGGACAGGTTCATCGAGGCGACCCGCGATTTGAAACTTATCTTTAATCCCTAAACAATCATTATCATGCGCAGTACATTCAAGCTCTTATTCTACATCAACCGTAACAAGGTGAAATCGGACGGAACGACAGCCATCCTCTGCCGGATCAGCATCGACGGCAGGAAGTCGGCTGTCACGACAGGCATCTATTGCAAGCCCGGGGACTGGGACAGCAAGAAGTGTGAAATCAAAACAGCCAGGGAGAACAACCGCCTTGCCGCCTTCCGCAGCCGGTTGGAAGAGGCGTACGGGAACCTGCTGAGGAACCAGGGAGTGGTCACGGCCGAACTGCTCAAGACCACCGTGTCAGGCGCCAATTCCGTACCGGAATACCTCCTGCAGGCCGGAGAGGTGGAACGCGAACGGCTCAGGGTCCGCTCCAAGGAGATCAACTCCACCTACCGCCAGTCGAAGACCACCCAGCTCAACCTCAGGCAGTTCATCGAATCCCGCGGGATGAAGGACATCGCCTTTTCGGACATCACCGAGGAGTTCGCCGAATCGTTCAAGGTCTTTCTCAAGAAGGAGCTGGGACACAGGAACGGACACGTGAACCACTGCCTGTGCTGGCTCAACCGGCTCATCTACATCGCCGTGGACCGGGAAATACTAAGAGGCAATCCGATAGAGGACGTGGCATACGAGAGGAAAGAAACACCTAAACTAAGGCATATCAGCCGCAGTGAACTGAAGCGGATGATGGAAACCCCGCTGCCCGACCCGATGATGGAGCTGGCGCGCAGGACGTTCATCTTCCCTCGCTGACCGGTCTGGCCTACGTGGATACGAGGGCTCTCCATCCCCGTCACATCGGAACGACCTCGGAAGGAAGAAGGTATATCCGCATCCGCCGCGCCAAAACGGACGTGGAGGCGTTCATCCCGCTGCATCCCATAGCCGGACAGATACTGGAGCTTTACAACACCACGGATGACGACAGGCCGGTATTCCCGCTGCCGGTCCGCGACGTCCTCTGGTATGAGGTACATGGAATGGGCGTGGCATTAGGCATGAAAGAGAACCTGTCCTACCACATGGCCCGGCATTCGTTCGGGACCCTGACACTGACCGCAGGTATTCCGATAGAGAGCATCGCCAGGATGATGGGCCATACGAACATCGACAGCACGCAGGTCTACGCCCAGGTCACCGACCGGAAGATATCCTCGGACATGAACCGGCTGATGGAAAGAAGAAAGCCCGCGGATGCGGCCGGCAAGGAAGCCGCAGGCTAAATAAAAACTGCCGCCGGAATCGTAAATGCAATTCCGGCGACAATCCTTAAACTTAAATACGATATTATACCAATGCAGGGTGATAGTTCTCCTCCAGCAGCCTCTCGATGTCCGACTGCCTGTACAGGATCTTCCCGCCAAGCTGGATATAGGGAATCCGTCCTTGGTCCCTGTAATCCTGCAGGCACCTGCGGCTGATCTTCAACATCCCGGAAAGCTCCCTGTCGGTCAGGAACCGTTCCCCGTTGAAGGGAGGACGGTTGTCACAGGCAAGACGTTCCACTTTTTTTTCTCCATGTCGTCCAGCAGGGCAAAGAACCTGCGGACACGTTCGTTCTCCTTGTCGATAATGCCTTCCATCTCTTCCGCTCTTTAAAGGTTTCCGTTCTTCCTTCTTTCTCTCACCTCCTTCTCCTTGCGTCTGATGCCGACGTAGGCCATCAGCTTCTCCACATCCCCGGGCTTGTAATAGAACTTGCGCTGGAGGCGGGTGAACGCCAGCCGTCCGGTATCGCGGAGGGTCTGCAGGGTACGCGGCGAGATGTCAAGGCGCAGGCAGACATCCTGGCCGTCCAGTCACTCTCCGGGTTCCTTACAGCGGTTTCTCTCATACAATCTGTCCACACGTGCGGACAGGTTCTCGGCGCGCGCCAGCATCCTCTCAAGGACACCGGCCTCGATGTAGCATATTTCCATATTTTCAACTCGTTTAAATATCAGTGCGAAATATAAGGGAAGAAACCATGAGAGGCAAGCACGACCGGCAGGAATAGTCATGGATAGTCGGTTTGTGTCATATGGGGAGGAAAAAGAAAACTGAAGCGGGTCTGGATTCACGACCCCCTTTGGGTATGTGAAAGAAACGTTGCGATGAAAGAAAAAACTCCTTTTCGCACATGGATGAAACAATGCCGGAAGTCCGGCAATAAAAAGATGTGGCTTCTCTAATCCGGGTAAATGCCATGATTACAGACTTCTTCTTGTTCCTATACCATCAGGTCGGTTACCTTCAGGTTAACAACTTATCCAACCTGTGATAGATCCGGATGTGAAAAGATTACTTTGACTGACTATTACAATATAATAAGTAGAATCATGTCAAATCTACTGTCTGCTATTGTCTGTTGATAATGGCTGGCAGTAGAACAAACTTTCGTTAAACCAATACGTTCATTCTTTATTATCAAGTTTTTAGGCTACCTTTGTATTTTATTAACTTATTTACCAAACATTATGGGACTACTCAAACCGAATCAAGCTCTGAACAAAGCATATAGACAGGTTGCGATTGAAACAACAGATTTTGACTTATTCAAAAATGCCCTTCGCACATTGAGAGACAATATTGTGGATGGGCAAAGAGAACACACGCAAAAAGAACATTTACGTAATTTTCTGAGTGAAACGTTCTACAAGCCATACTACATGGCTCCTGAAGAAGATATTGATTTGGCTATCCGATTGGATAAAACTATCAAGTCCAATATAGGGTTATTGATTGAAGTAAAGAGTACCACCAACAAAGGTGAGATGATTTCTAATGACAATCTTAATCGTAAGGCTTTGCAGGAATTATTGCTATACTATCTTAAAGAACGTGTCAATAAGAAGAACAATGATATTAAATATCTCATCGCTACTAATATTCATGAATTCTTTATTTTTGATGCCCATGAGTTTGAACGCAAATTCTATCACAACAAACAATTACGACGTGAGTTTCAAGACTTTGTGGATGGACGCAAAACCAGTAACAAAACCGATTTCTTCTATACTGAAATTGCAACAACCTATATTGAGGAGGTGAAAGATAGCCTTGAATACACTTACTTTAACTTACAAGACTATCAACACCTACTTGATAGAACAGACAGTAGCGCTTCACGCAAACTTATCGAACTTTATAAGATATTCAGCGATACACATCTTTTGAAGCTATCGTTCCAAAATGACAGCAATTCGCTCAACCGTGGATTCTACACTGAGCTGCTACACATTATTGGTATTGAGGAACGCAAAGAGAATAATAAAACCGTGATTGTACGCAAAGCTGTGGAACGGCGTGACGAGGCTTCATTACTAGAGAATACTATTAACCAACTGGATGCAGAAGATTGTTTGCGTCACATAAATGGTCGTTTGTATGGGAATGATTATGAGGAACGGTTATTCAATGTTGCAATGGAATTGTGTATTACTTGGATGAATCGTATCCTTTTCTTGAAACTGTTGGAGGCTCAGATGTTGAAATACCACAATGGAGATGCAATCTATAAATTTCTTTCAATAACTAAGATTCATGACTATGATGATCTCAACACACTCTTTTTCCAAGTGCTTGCACGTGACATGGGCAGCCGCACACACCCCATTATGCGTGATTTTGCTTACGTTCCCTATCTTAACAGTTCTCTTTTCGAGGTGACAGATTTGGAAAGTAAAACAATTAAGATAAACAGCCTTTCACAACGTACGGTACTTCCTGTCTTGGCGAGTAGCGTATTACGAAATAAAAACGCAATCTACAAGTCAACGCATTACCCACCCTGCAATATTTGTTTGCTTTTCTCGACGCTTATAACTTTGCGAGCGAAGGCAGTGAAGAAGTGCAAGAAGAGGCTAAAACACTCATCAATGCTTCTGTTTTAGGGCTTATATTCGAGAAAATAAATGGTCACAAGGATGGTTCAGTATTCACTCCAGGCTTTATCACTATGTTCATGTGCCGTGAAGCAATCACCAAGACCGTGTTGCAAAAGTTTAATGGTTATTATGGCTGGAATTGTACCACCCGTATAGAACTATACAACCATATTGACAATATAGTCGAAGCTAATGAACTAATTAACAGTTTGCGACTGTGTGATCCAGCTGTTGGTTCGGGTCACTTTCTTGTGTCTGCTCTCAATGAACTGATACTCTTGAAATACGAATTAGGTATTTTGGTAGATGCTACCGGTAAGCGTATCCGCAAAGCGGACTATCAACTTGCCATTGAAAATGACGAGCTGATTGTTACCGATACCGAAGGTAATTTATTTGCTTACAACCCACTCAATGCGGAAAGTCGCCGCATGCAGGAAACTCTTTTCAAGGAGAAGCGTCAAATCATTGAGAACTGTTTATTTGGCGTTGATATTAACCCCAACTCTGTGAAGATTTGCCGCCTACGACTGTGGATTGAATTGTTGAAGAATGCTTACTATACGGCTGAAAGTAATTACACTTATTTAGAAACCTTACCAAATATCGACATTAACATCAAAATGGAAATTCTTTGCTTCACCGATTCGCTTTGACAGACAGTATTCAGACCGTACTGCGAGAGTCTAGTATCAGCATCAGCCAGTATAAGGAAGCTGTAGCTAAATATAAAAATGCCCAAAGTAAAAGCGAAAAGCAGGATTTGGAAACGTTTATAACAGAAATCAAGTCGAAATTGAAAACAGAGATCAACCGCCGGGATGCACGATTGGTTAGATTGAACAAACGCCGCTCTGAGTTGGCAAACTTACAAGCGCCTCAACTGTTTGAACCGACAAAAAGGAAAAGAAAGCGTCGGACAAGCGCATTGCCGATTTAAAGAAAGAAATTGCGACATTAGAAAATATATTTGAGGAAATACGCTCCAACAAAATTTATCTTGGTGCATTCGAATGGCGTATAGAGTTTCCAGAAGTACTCGATGCCGAAGGCAACTTCTTGGGATTTGACTGTATCATTGGCAATCCACCTTACATTCAGTTACAATCTATGGGTAAGAGTGCCGATGTATTAGAATGCATGGGTTACATAACTTATGCACGCACTGGTGATATTTACTGCCTCTTCTATGAGTTGGGTATGAACCTGCTTACTCCCAATGGTTTTCTTTGCTATATCACGTCTAATAAATGGATGCGTGCAGGGTATGGTGAAGCCTTGCGAGGTTATTTCGCAAGCAAGACCAATCCTATTATGTTGGTAGATTTTGCAGGTATAAAAATATTCGATGCAATAACGGTAGAAGCAAATATTCTTTTATCTCAAAAAGCAGCAAATATTTTTAACACACAAGCTTGTTTGGTACAAGATTCGAATGGCTTGAATAATTTGAGCGATTTCGTGCAGCAACAAGGCGTGAAGTGTAACTTTGCAGATTCTATCCCATGGGTGATATTGTCTCCCATTGAACAGAGCATCAAGCAGAAGATTGAGTCTGTGGGAATACCCTTGAAGGATTGGAACATCCAAATCAACTATGGGATAAAAACTGGTTTCAATGATGCTTTTATCATTTCTACCGAAAAGCGTGATGAGATACTAGCGAATTGTCAAACAGAAGATGAACGTGTTCGGACGGCTGAACTTATACGACCGATTCTTCGTGGCAGGGATATCAAGAGATATGAATATGAATGGGCGGACTTGTGGATTATAGCCACATTTCCTTCGCGGCATTATGATATAGAAAGTTATCCTGCGGTGAAAAATTATCTTCTGTCAATTGGCATAGAGCGTTTAGAACAAACAGGAGAAACTCATATTGTTAATGGCAAAAAAATAAAAGCCCGAAAGAAAACTAGTAACGAGTGGTTTGAAACACAAGATAGCATCAGTTATTGGGAGGATTTTTCTAAGCCAAAAATTGTATGGAAAATAATCGGAAACCAAATGGCTTTTGCATATGATGCCAACAATTATGTAATGAACAATGCCTGTTATATTATGACAGGCGATCATTTGGATTATCTGTTGGCAGTATTGAATTTTCCAATAACTGGTCTGGCAATGTTTGCACAGATGACGATGAAGCCATACAATACCTTCCCATAAGAGTTTGGTATCAGTAGGAAAACGCAGATGACTTTCATAACAGGTGGCATCGGTCATACAGACATGAAGGTTCTCAAGATAAGGTTTCCAATGCTCGGCAAGAATGAGCTGGAGGGGCTCAACGTCAAGGCGATGCGCTAGTTCCTGACGAATTGCACTAACGATTTTAGGATTGGTTAGTGGATGAAGCGGATCAATCTGAACACCACAAAACAACTGGTAATGAATATTACCGTTTAAATGCTCAATCAGTTGTGCATCGGAAAAGTTGGTATAGGACTTCAAGACCATCAAGGCTATTTTACCTTCGGGAGAAAAATAACTTTTACGACCCAAAGCAGAGGACTTCAAATGCATTTGTCGGGCCAGTTCCGAGAAAGGAAACAGAGCATGGAGGCGACCTAATTCACTCGTTGCAAAACTTTGACGATATTTTTTAAGCATATCGAACTCGGTAAAACCTAAACGAGGTTCGATTTCTGAGATTTTTTGTATCTTTACCATGTGTTTTTATTTTAGATTACCCCCGTTTTGGCCGTCAAACCGTTTTTGGGGGAATGCTTAAAGATACAAAAAAGGCAACTAATTCGCAATGAAGTAGTTGCCTTAAATTTTATTATTTTAGGGAATGGCAGAACCGCCCTTTGGATCCGGTCTATCTCATCGTTTGGATGATTCTACCTATTTTGACTTTTCAGCCTATTAATTGTTTTGGTAACTTCGTTCATTAGCTTTTGATTGGAAGTTCTAAATGTGTTAAGTTCTTTGATTATATCTGCTTTATTATAGTATAAATTATACCAGCCTAATGTTTCAGCAGCCAATATGCGAAGTTCTTCTTCTTGGCTTTCATTTTTTATAATGTTCAGTAATGGCTCAATAGCTTTAGCAATAGGTTTATTTCGGAACCTACTTATTTCGCTTTGTATCTGTTTGGTAGTACTTTCCGGACTGTCAATAAGTGCAAAATCTCTTTCAAGTCCTTTCTTTTGGCGAGGAAGGTATTCTAACAATTCATTCACATAGGAAGAATCGTAGAAAGACCAATCGGCAGCCTGTTTCTTCAATTCATTCAAAGCCATATCATGGTCGAACGTGTTGATAGCACTAAAAATTCTGAAACGATGGCGGTTTTCATGTCCGCGTAATAAATAGCTTTCTATCCATGCCGGCAACAATTCCGGATTGCAATTCTTTTCAACGTATTCCACCGCATAACGACGGATCAGTTCATAACTGTCGTTCATGGCTGTCTGCAATACATCGGCAACCTCTGTCGGATAGTTCAAAGCTAATAGGCGTAATGCTTCCAACCGCACAACGAAATAGTTCGATTCGTGGTAACTTTTCTTCAGCAACTCAACGAGACCACTATAATTTGCCATTGACAATTGACGGAGCGCCATTGCCTGCATGTCAGCCATAGGGGAATTCAGCTGTTTTTTCCAGAATGTAACATTTCCTTCCTGCGCAACTAAAGCTTGGTTGATGTCCATATCCAGCCCGGCATTATTGGTGAAGTGAAAAGTCGGGTCACCGATCAGATGATTTTCCAAGAAGCAGGTAAAACGAGTGAACTGCCCGATGCGCATACCGGCAGCTAACAAGCCGAGAAATTCATCCGGCCATTTATCTTGAATGGTGTTAACCGTACATCCCATAGTAGCAATGGTCTTACCCTTATTGAATATATAAGAGCCTACAATGTTGTCATCCAAATGGAAAGAACCGTTGAAACAAGCATCGAACAATATAAAACGCGCATTAGGAGTCAAAAGACGAATATCTTCAGTATAGATATCCATATTACGGTTTACAATGGAATCCGATTTTATTTTCTCCTCATCGAAAGCTTCCGCACACCAACTTTCAGGCACCCCATACTGCTTGGCATATTCTTTGATAGCAGCTTCACGCCCATGTTTCTTGGCGTATGAAGGCACTTTGCTTCGCAAGAATATTTTGGCATTCTCAATACTCAAATTAATACCGGAACCATTTTCATAGCCATTGATATACTGCATGGTGGGGCCACCGTGGTGATGGAATAGCATGACATCTAATCCTTCGCGCTGAATCTCGTTCAAGTATAATGGTTTCATCGGATAGCGCATGTTAAAATCATAGAACTTCACTGTATTACCCGATTTGAATATTTGCGGCAATTGCTCACGTAAGGCTATTTGCTCACCGCTCCATGCCAAAGGATCTTCAGAATTGTAACCATGGCCACGGGCCATAGTCAGTTGGTCAAATGCATTTTGCTTTGCTTTTTCGGCAACTGCCTTTTTTAAGTAATCGCGTAGCATCTGATAACGGTTCTCACCTTCTAAATGTAATGGACGGATACGGGCCGAATAAATATCCGGTGAAATATACTGTTTAGAATCAGCACGCAATGTCATATAATGATAGTCAGGTATCAAACTGTCTTGTTTAATATAATCAAATTTTAATCCGAAGTCATCATAATAACGGTCGGAAGGAACGCTTGATTTCTGCCAATTGGCTTTGGGAGACCTTTTGAAAGCCGAAGATAGATGATGTGCATCACGAATCATTGGAATAGGGATGTCACCTATAAATACGCAACCCTCCAAAGGCGTTTTCTCATTCTCATGCAATTTGACAAGTTGCTCACGAATAGGTTCGGGCCTTTTCCAATCATCAATTAGCAAGTAAGTACCTAAACCTTCTTTTTCTATACTGGTACGATAAGCATCAATTTCACTTTTCGCTTCATCATAACTTTTCTGATCGACTACAATTGCAAAAGTAGTCTTTGTTTTTATACTAGGATGTACAACTGTTTGCGCCTGCATATCCTGTAAGCACAAAGCGGTAATTGCCAAAAGGATGTATTTATTCATATTTATAAACTTAATCTTTTGATTGTCTGTTCAAGCTCTGCTTTTAAATCTTCCGGAAGATTGGCTGTTTGTTGCATCTTCTTTATTTCTTCAAGAATGTGTGGCCGTTGTACAGAATTAGTAAACCAACCTAATGCTTCGGCCATTACTACACGTACTTCCTGTGGATTACCGGCATCACGAATTACATTCAAATAATCATCCACGTGGAAATGGAATGTATAGTTACGCACATTGCGGATTGCACTGATACGTTTTGCTTCCGGTGCAGCTACATCCATCAAGGTCTGATGGACTTTTGCCTCTTGTACAAACATTCTTTCCAGGCTTCTTAGTAATCGTTTTTTCTCTTCGTTTTCATTCAAACGGTCAACTTTTGCATAAAAGTCTTCTATTGTCTTTTCTACTTTCTCTTTCGGATAAAGGCTTAAAGCCTTGTTGGCACTCATTTGTACGCGTAAGCGTTCATTATGTTCGACCAATGCTTCCACAATAGCGGGCAATAAGGAATCGTCACCTACAAATCCAGCATAAATGGCACTTTGGCGAGCTACCATTTCATAAGTATCGTTCAAACCTTCGCGTAATGCTTCGATGAAGTTGTCGTCCTGATAACGGCTCAACAACTTGATAGCTTCCATACGAACCGTATTGAAGCCACTTTCCCGGTACTTCTTCAGGAGCAACGGAGATAATTCCTTTTGGGTATCGGCGTCAGCCAGCATACGCATGGCCAAACTTTGTACATCAGCGTATGGGCTGTTTAACAAATTCTTCCAATAGGCTTTGTCATCTTTGTGTATTGTTATATCGGTACTTAAAGTATTGGCTTCGATAGGAGCAAAACGGAAAGTGGGATCACCAAACAAATGACCTTCAAGTGATACGATTAGCTTATTGTATTGCCCGGCTCGTACACCATGGGACAACAAACCAATCATTTCAATAGTCCAGCGGTCTTGCAATACGTTACGGGTATTTCCTTGTGCTACTAATGTCTGACCGTCATTAAAGATATATTGTCCTGCTATATAGTCGTTTTCGTGAAAAGAACCGTTGTAGCACGCATCAAACATTATCATCTTCGGATTAGTGGAAAGATTTCTCTTCATTAAATCTTCCGTTACGATACGTTCATCAGCGTAGTGAAGAGAGTCTGCTTCCCAGAACTTAGGATTGTCCAGGTCTTTAAAAAACACCTCATTCACTTGTCGTTTTTCCTGCATCTGAATACGTAAGGTGTCTTTGTCACGTTTTCCAACATGGGACATGACTGCATTATAAAGTGTACTCTTCAACATTTTATAACGATTATTGAAATCAGTGCATGCCAATTCATCATTAATAAGCTGCCCTGTTGGCATTCCATGTTCATGAAACATAAATAAGTCAAGGTCCTTTCGTTGCAATTCGCTGAATAACTTATATTTCATAGGGTGTTTCATTCGGAAGTTCCAATGTTTGAATCCCATTTGACGACCAAAAGCTAATGGAAAGTTCTCCATATAAGCTTTTTCGTCATCCATCCATACAATCAGGCAATCGGAATTGTAAGAAGCACCATTGAATGAGAATACCCGATCTAATTGATTATGCTTATCTGCCTTGGCAGCAGCAGCTTTCTTCAGATATGAGGCAATGGCCGCATATTTATCCCCTTCCTTTTTTTCCGGATACTTGATACGAGCTGAATAGAAAGTAGGATTTAGCCGCTGGGGACTGTCTTCTGTCAATTTGTAGTAGAAATGCTGATGATTTACTGAGTCTTGCCTGATGAACTCAAACTTTAAGTTCAGATCATCATAAAAGCGGTCGGTAGGTACGGAAGACTGATCCCAAGGAAAGGCTTTCTCATTCATTTTGAATGCAGTAGTCATGTGTTGCGCATTACGTACCAATGCGACAGGCACATCGCCGATTAAAACCAGACCTTCCAATGAAGGGCATTCTTGATATGTTTTGATGATTATCTGTTTGACTTGATCTGGATTTTGCCAGTCACCGCTGATCAGATAAGTTGCCAAACCATCATCTTCAACCGCAGTTTTGTACTGATGCATGGCATCTTTGGTATTTGCATAAGTTTGGTTATCTGTTATGATAGCAAAAGCGGTAGGTTGTTTGACCAATGGCTTTATGACTGTTGTTTGTGCATTTCCTGCCAATGGCAAAAGAAATGCCAGATATATTATTTTTTTAATCATGGCCAATTAATTTTTAAGTCTGTAATATGTACGGTCGGCTTCTTCACGAAGGTTCTCGGATAAGCTCTTATCTTTTCTCAGTTGATCGCATACCCGAAGGATGTCAGGCTTCCGATAAGAATGAGTGAACCAAGCAAAAGCCTCCAATAAACAGGTTTTTAGCTTTTCACTTTCACTGGAGTCGGTAAGTAAAGCCAAGAGGCCGTCTACACAGGCATGTGCCATATGATTTTTCAGAGAATTGCAATAAAGGATGCGCCAACGTTCGGAAGTTTCTTTGCTTAATAACTCTTTTTGCATGCTACGACTATTATTGGCATTCTCCAAAACCTTACGCATCTCCTCCTTGTCTTGCAACACATAGGTCTCAGCCATTACTTTATCAATTGCCGCCTGTACGGCTGCCTGATCAAAGACTTGAAGCCCCAAACTCACATTAAATGCCACACGCTCGGATAGGTTGTCTTCTACATAGGCTTTGATTTGCGGATAAACATACTCGTTCAGTCCCACATGTTGCATCATACGAACAGAGGTGCGACGAATAAATTCATAGGAATCCGTAATGGCCAAGTGTAAGACTTCCCGGAAGTTTTTGTCACTAATCTTCTCAAGCAATGCCAAGCAGGTGAAACGTACCATCATGAACGAGGAAGTTTCAAAAGTTTTTCTTAATAAATCAGAAATACCCGGATAGTCATTGCGATAAAGGTTGTGCAAAGCAAAATTCTGTATGTCGGCATAGGGCGACTGTAATAACTCCAACATGCGGGACTCGCTATATGGTTCTTTGAACAAAGCATTGGCATCTACCTCATTGATAGATTGAAAACGTAGAGTAGGGTCACCGGTAATGTGCGATTCGAGAATATTCGTCAATTTAGCCCATTGCCCCACTCGTGCTCCCATACCTAACAGGCCGAGCATCTCGTTTGCCATTTTATCTTGCAGTACATTGACTGAATTGGCAAAAGTAGTTACGCATTTTCCTTCCGACATGATATAACGTCCGGCAATGTAATCTTTTTCTCGGAAATCACCATTATAGCATGCATCGAAAATTACCATACGGCTATTAGGCTTAAACTCTGTAACTTCCGACAGGATAATACCGGTGCGCAGGTCTAGTAAAGAATCTTCTGCAATTACTTTGGGATCATCATAGCCTGCAATCCAAGTAGTGTCCAAACCGTATGTGTTTTTCATCATATCCAGCATTTCGTCGAAAGACTTTTTGTTGTTTTGCTTTCTACGCGCTAAACCACGATAATAGTACTTCATTGCATCTACATGAGCATTCCACCTATTAGTAGCGGGACTACCGGAAAGATATTGACGTTCGGGCATACCATGCTCATGAAAAATAGACAAGTCCAGATCTGTGCGTTTCAGCATATTAATGACATCGTCCTTGGGATAATCGCTGAAATTATAACGGATGAAACGGGCCCGTCCCTCTTTATCGAATACGCCCGGCATTTGTTCGCGAATAGTAAAGGTTTCCGGTGTCCATGCAGTCAATGAGTTAGAGTAAGAGCCATCACCTGTATAGGAGAAGAATTGGTCTAATTTATTGTTTATCTGGTGCTCAGCCACCACTTTTTTAAAATAGCGGCTGATTTGCGCATGCGGTTCTTCGCCGTTATCAACAGCTTTGACACGTGCAGAATATATGTCACACCGAATTTGCTGTGGAGATTTTATAGCCAAATTATAATAGAAGAAATTATTTTCGACACTGTCCTGTTTCAAAAAATCGAATTGTAGGTCGAAATCATCGTAGAAACGGTCGCTGGGCACTGAAGAATCTCTCCAGTCATTGTTTTTCTCATCCATTTTAAAAGCGGAAGTCATATGCTGGGCTTTGCGGAGCATTGGAATAGGGATATCACCGACAAATACCACTCCTTCCAATTTATCCTTTTTGTAGAGCTTAACAATAACTTTCTTTACATCTTCCGGTTTATTCCATTCATTGTATACGATGAACGTAGGCAACCCTTCCATTCCTAGAATCTCCTGATAGGCTTTAAGCTCGGCTTCACAAGCCTGAAATGTCCCTTTATCTGTAATTACAGCAAAAGAGGTGTCCTTTACTTTCACAGCCGGTTTAACAAATGTCTGTGCCCGCAGAGATAATATGCTGCAGAGCATCAAACTTCCAGTTATTAATTTACGCATGTTTTGTAATATAGATTTCGTTATGTAGCATTAAAAATTACATCCTAAACTTATCGATAAATGAGTACGCCCATCATAATCATAGTCAGAGGTATTTACACGATCGAATACAACTTTTGCAAATAAGTTCATACGTCTGTTTTCTCTGACTTGTTGCGAATACGTTATCGACCCGCCAATACGATAGTAATCACAGGTATAATAATTAGTCAGCCCTTGTTGTAATTCGGTTACAGTTGGATAGTCTGCATGGCTGCCACCATATACATATTCACCTCCCAGATTATTGTTATACGCAACATGAACATCTATTAAAAGCCTGCGATTCAAACTATTGCCTAAAACAAAATTTTTTTTGCCACCTAAGCCTAAAGATAAATTTTCTGCATTCTGTACAGAATTAGGCATTAAATATTCATCGTCTTGCTTGGTATAATTCACATTTAATTCTGCTTTCCAACTATATTCATTCCCGCGGTTTCTGCTTAATGCATAATTAAGAGAAGCGGTTTGTGCCTTGTACGTAGAACGGATGTTATTATATAATTCCACCCAGCCACTTTGTGATTCAGAGTTATCGCGTTGAGAAATATACTGAATACCATCGATGTTACGATTTGTATATGTGGTTCTCATATAATTGGTATAGTCCTTTCCTTCCTGAATCATCGTTAAAGAAACATGAGCAGTTTTATCTTTTACACCGGCTATTTTTTTAGGAGTCGTATAGCTCTGCTGAACAGTTTCCGCTTTTACATCGTAACTGCCCTCAAGCAGTAAATTGAAAGAGGGCATACTGAAGTTGTACTGGAGAGCTCCACCGAAATGGTCTCCAATATAATTGCTGGTTACACCGCTGCCTATTCCTTTTATGGCTGTTCCCAAACCGTATAATATATAATAGTCCTGATCCACATAAGAGTTGACATTACTCATTCTTGAGTCTTCCTTGATAGAACTATACTTGAAACTTGCACCAAACTTGTGTGAATTATTCAACTTGTAAGTAATCCCCGGCGTCAGTCCCAGCGTATAAAAACGGGTATCCACACGCGGGTCGCGCTGTTTGGCAGCTAATGTAGCTACATAATTACCTTCCAACCCCAATGCCCAATGATTACCAAGTAAAGGAGTAGCTGCACGAAACTTCAGATCGTAATATTGATTTCTCCATTTGCTTAAGTGCTGGTCTGCGACATAGTAAGGCATTCCCCTGAATGGATCGGCAATGGAGGCGTTATATCCGGCATCTGTCAGATTTTTTTGTGCAAAATTAAATGCTCCCCACACATATGCATTTTTCAGATTGATAAAGCCTTCACTGGATACACCTACGATAGCCTCTTTCTGCCCCTCTTGCGGACGGCAATAGTTTCCGTCCTGTAAGTCATATCCCAATATAACATTCGAATAATTCTGAATATCATCGAATGGCATACCGGCAGCATTCTGTGAATGAGACCATAGTCGTCTTGTTTTCAATTGTTCCATAGCGGCGGGAGAGAAGCCCTGTGCCGCTCCCACCATACTTACAAGGCAGGCTATCATTACCAGCAGGCAGCTTTTCATATAGTTCATATATTGTTTTTTCATTGTTCTGTCTTTTTAGTTAATTATTACAATGTGTGATTCCATGAAGGCATTTTTGCTCCATTACGACGCATTACAGGAACAACGCCACGTTCAAAGTCATCCGTACTGTTGTTTGTATCCTGATATATATATGTACCTGTTTCTTCGCGAATAATAGGATTACCTTCTTCGTCTGTGGACAATTTGCGAGCAATACCTAAACCGCAATAAGTAGCTCCTACCCAAGTAATACCTGCATCAAGTACACCGGGGACACGTTTTGCATTCATCTTTGACTCATTGTTTACTGCTTCAACAGCATCCAATACATATTTAATAGGTATTTTTGCATAATAAACATTGCTGTTCGGTTTGCTAAGATCTGTTGTCTTCATATTTTCATCGTTGACCGGATCCCAAGCTTCTCCTTCAGGAACACGAAAAATCACATAAGCACCTCCGAATACGGATGTCAAATATTGTGGTATACTTCCCATCTCTGCTTTTCCTTGGTAGAAAACATGTTGCATATCATAAGCTGCCTGGTCAGGGAAGTTTGGATTATTCATATTAAACTCAAACTCAGAACTACTGCCGTCTATAGGACTTTGAGGGTTATAGATGTCCAACTGATGGTTAGCGGCAAATTGAGAAATGATGCAAGATTCACCTGGCGCTAACGGATATTCGGTTCCATTTCCTGGAAATTTCCACACACGTTCTCCATATGCATAATTATTACCGTCCGCTTCCGGCCAAATAGGTAATTTAGTGGTAGCTGTACCCGGAGTTAAATTTGCGAAATAAATACCGTCCAAATACAAAATGTCAGCAGAGTTATTGTATATCTCATAGAACTGGTCTCGGAAATAGACTCCTCCTTTTTCCGGACGGCTACCGCAATAATAAATCTCCTTGAATATTAATGGGCTCACTTTAAGCCCTTGTACTTCAATATTCAATGCGCTACCATGCTTAAATAATGCCGCATTTACAGAATTGCCATTGATGTAGTATTCATTGTTTTCTGTATCGATCGCTGTACCGGATACTGTTACCGAATAAATTCCGGGGATAATTCCGTCAACTTTCACACTATTATCAGTTACTTCTTTTACATAATGTAAATCTTCATCGTAATTGTCGAACTTTACAGTCAGATCTTTCAGTGTGGATATATTTTCAACGGTAATATCCAAATATACATCCACTGTGATAGGATTCACTTCTGCTGTGCCAGACATGTCCCTGAACGAATCGCATCCTATCAAAAGGGTACTTGCCAATGTAAACAAATATATTAAATATTTTTTCATAACTTCCTAAACATTATAAAGTGAGTGATAATTCCAGCCCAAAGAAAAATCGGTTATTCAATTGAATATATGAACCCGGATTACGTTTGGATTCTCTGCGCGGATAACTTCTGAACATATTGTTGGCAAAGAAAGAAACACGTAGCATATTGCTAATTTCTTTAGTTACATTCAAGTTAAAACAAAAATAAGGACTGTATGATTCTTTTATAGCATTATTATGACTTACATTATTCAACATATATCCATATCCTGCATCCTTTACTTGCTGGGTAGTGGTATATTTCCCCTTGGGAAACATATTTACAGACGCATCTTCCAATGCTAAATAGCCCACAGGTATAGAATCGTTTCCAAATGTATTCCAATTAGACTGCTGCCAAATAGCTTGTGCTGTCATCGTAACAACAAAACCGATACGCGGGATATTGTGAGTGGCACGTAAAGTCGTTACAAATTGTTGTTTGTAACTTGCATTGCCTTCTTGAGAATAAATGGCCACCGGTTTACGGGCTGAAGCAGCATCTTCGCTATTGTCATAGAAGCTATAACCCTGACGCCAACTCTTAGTACGCATCCATGAGCCATTTATTTGGAAGGCCGTACGGATAGCATCAATACGTCCGATATTCAAATCAAATTCTAAACCTTTAGTTTCTATATTTAAATTATTAGTTGGTTTTGCATAAGTAGACAATACCGGTAGGCTACTACTAAGCTCTATCCCGTTTTCTGTGCGCTGGTATTCATTGTAGATAAATGTATTGAAGGTGTTGAAGGTTTGGCTCATTACATAACCATCCTTCAGACGCTCCTTATAAGCTATTACATTCAGATTGGTTTTACCCACTCGTAAATTAAAACCGACTTCTGCTTTATGATTTTGGGCAATCTTCAAATCTGAGTTATCTACTTGCCGAACTTCTGTGGTAGTCATAAACAAGCGCTGGCTTTCCGGAATATTTTCATTGGTAAGCTCATTTATATTGATATATTCAAAATATGCATTTTCTGGATATAAATAGAGAAGAGAAGGCATCTTTGCAGCAATACCGTAACCTCCCTGAAGACTTAATAGATTCGGAATCAAATCAATGGATGCATTTACACGTGGCGAGAAAATGCCTCCTACTACTGAGGTATGATCATAACGCACACCAGCCTGAATGTTCAAATCATGCGTACCGCTTATGGACCATTTGAAATTATCTTCCACATATGCACCAAATTGGTTAATGAAAGGAATATCCTTATAGTTACGTGGACGGAAAGATGAATTATGACCGTATTGACTACGATAAGGAGGAGTACTTGGGTCATAAGTTTTTCCTTTACCAACGTTACCGTCACTCCGGAAATCCGCACCAATCAAGATGCGGTTGTTTACATGACCGCTCGCCTTGAATAGAGAACTCGTCACTTTAGCAAACAAATTAACTTCACGACTATCGATCTCATAGTGTCCCAAATAGCTGCTTGGTAGATAAACAGCATAATGATTTATGTCTTCCGGTCCAAAATTAGTAATTTGATTACCATTGGCATCATAGATATGCTGACCTGCAAAGTTACTAAGTACCGCACCGTTTGTAGTGGTCATGGAATAAGGAGATGTAGCAGAACTGTATACGGTTTCATAATAACTGTCTTTATCCATATACGTACCTGACAATACATAGCGTAGTGTTTTTAACCAGCCCTTATTTATATTCCATGTACCATTGGTATTCAAAGTAAAACCTATATCGCGGCCTTCCGAAGCTGTTTTAGTTTGTTCATCATCAGGATTACGTTCACGTTGATCCTTACCATAAATAAAATCAAAGCTGGAATTGGTACGTAACTTATTATTAAAGAAAGTATTTGAATAGAGCAACTTTGTTGTGGCACGCTGATAGTGCTGGTAACTGGATATTGGATTATTCGTATTATAAGCATAATCTGCACTTACATTTAAAGCGCCTTTCTTTTTTCCAAGTTCAAAACCGGTTCCCATAGACACCTGATAGATATTGGGATTGGCTTTTGCTTTGACACGTAGCGGCTCACGACCAGCTTTTGTATTAATAATTACTGCTCCTGAGGTCAGATCACCATATTCAACAGAAGGGATACCACGAACGATTTGTATAGACTCTATATTTTCAGTAGAAATACTACGAACATCGGTTCCACCAGCCGGCGAGGCACCTCCGGCCAATGAAGCGGGTGTTTCCGTACCACTTAATACCGTAGGGCTCATCGCAGATAGATTAGCATTATTTGAGATGGGGGCACCATCACGAATTATTGCGGTGCCCATAGCATTCATCGGAGCTTCCGGACCACTGGAACTGGAAACTTGACGGATGTTAATCTGTTGTGCCGAACTCATATCTTGATTCTGTGAAATTCCACCTGGCATCAATGACATTACATCATATAAACTGGTCGCTTGCATATGGTCCATAGCAGAGCGGGAAATGTGAGAAGATGTGGATTTGCCTGAACGGCTGTTGGTTGCAGTTACTGTAACTTCTTTCAACTTAAAATCCTCATTCCTCATTGTAAAATTAAGAACCAAATCCTTATTTACATTTATTAAGGTGTCAATGGAGACTTTGCCCAAATATTGAATTTGCATACGAATTTTACCAGTAGGTACGTTTTCCAGTATGTATCTACCATTTTCATCAGAGGTTGTCCCTAGTGCAATTTCAGGAATAGACACAGCTGCAAATTCTAAAGGCAAACGCTTGTTGTTGTGGTCGTACTCATAAACAGTGCCTGTAAGTTTTACTTTGTAATTGTTTTGCGATTTGATAGGGAGGGCAATTCCTATGCAAATAAGTATAAACAAGTATATAATATTACACCCCAAAATACCTTTTTTCATAAGTAACATCATATTTATTAATAATGCAAAATTATATGTAAATTTTAAATTAAAACAAACCATTGTGTGTAACAAAACTAAAATTATTAAAAATACATGTTGTTTTTGTTGGTGCCGTTGCATAATCTCACAGACCTCAACCGTCTGTTGTCTAACAATATAGCAACTGCATTATATTTAGGAAAATCCAATATATATTAGTACTTTATTTAAGTTCCATACATAGTAATACGGATCTTGAGTGATTAAAAGCAAACTGCAAATCTAAATAAAAAACGGGATGGTTGTAGTTCTGATATGCTATATCTTAATACAACGCATATAAATACTTATATTTTCATTGATAGATCTAACTAAGTTAAAAAACGGATTTTCTCCAAAATTCTTCTGATAGCTCCGTTCCAGCCTCATATTTATCGCACTTTACAGAAGCCCCAGTTCAAATATAAGGAAACTGTATCTCTCTTCGATAAAAGATCTATTTTAGGACGCAAAATTAGATATTACAAAAGATTATAAAAATACCATTTTTTGGGTATAAAAACGCATCTAATACCTATATATAGGTATTAAATATCATTGGCAATGTATGTTCCATTTCATTAAGCAAACAATTTTTTGTATAAAATACAAATAGTACTTTTTTACCCACTTAAAAAGTGCAAGAATGTATAAAAGTCCATGTGTCAGCTATAATAGGGGCATGAATAGGCATCCGTTCCATACCTGTCCCTATTTGAATCGGTCACCCCACAGTGACCGGACATTACTCACCCAATTCGGATTCTCATTACAGTAGGCAACGAAAATCTGTATCAAGTTCCAAAGCCCGAGAATCATTCCATTAAACCTGGCAGGAATTGTGACAACATGTCTGCTTGAAACAGCTACTATTATGGTATCATGCTGTATTGTTATGCTATATACCATGTTCTAAGTCAAAACTCTTTTTTTTTAGAATTGAAGGTTTAAGGCTCCATCCGAAAGTCAATATCACTTTCTCAAAATTCTTTTCTACAGCACCCTTTGTATAAGTTAGGATGTCTTTCTCTAGAAAATTTTTGAAATCAGATGAACTCATGTCTCTAAAAATGTTTATATATTCTTTTTTAAGAAATTCATTTATGGCATGTGCCGATATCTTTTTTTGCGTGCACTTTTCTATAACATATAAGTTGCTTGGTACCGGTACCATCGTGTCCAGCCCCATGAAGATATTACAGTCTACCATAAGAGTATAAGCGCCGCTCTCGGCAAGAGGTGCGGAAATGCAGTAATTGGCTTGCTCAAGCAGAGAATCCACCAGTTCTTTTGTGGAAGAACTGATACTATTGGCCAATTGTTCATATCCTCTTAGATTCAGTTGGGATATGGTCTTTTCGATAGCCGGGATGAATTTCATTCCTGGACCCAGGTTCAAATCAAATCTTTTGTAATAGACAAGAAGCTCATTCCAATCTTTGTACCGTGAAGGTTTGATGATATTTACATTGTCTATACCATGTTGTTTAAGATACTCGCCGGAGGAAAATGCATCTTCTTTGAAGGTCTGTGTGTTTCCATCCGGGAAACTTAAATAGATGGTCTTATATGTGTCTCCAGTGTTGGTCCTTGCAAAAGCTTTACATTCCTCACCTTTGAGATAATATGCTGTGGTGATGTCAAAACCATTACCGCTGGCATCATTGTCATAGCAACAATTCCACTTTACCTTATCAGATGGGAATATACGGCTTATATTCTCTATTTGGGATTTGGTGACATATCCCCCCGTGCTTATGAATGCGCATGTGGTTTCTTTAGTATAATGGTTTATTTCGTAGAAACTCATTGCGTCAATAGCGGATTCAAAGAGATATATGTCTGTAACCTTGTCAAAAGGAACAAAATTGGCCATCCAACAGCTTTGTGCCTTGTCACCACCCGTGGCAAAGGCTTTATAATTGGTATTGGTCTCTGCAAAATAGTTCCTCATTTCAAAGTTAAGGATTTCCATCTGGGAGGGTTTGCGGAATGGAAAGCCGATATGATTGTTTTTTCCTACCTGGTAGATGAACAGTCTATTGGCGAAATCCTCCACAGTCTGTGGAGAGAGCTTCCTTTGGACGGTCAAATATGGATTATCCTTTTTGATAGGACGAGGATTCCAATAATTCAAATTGAATAGGGAAATAGGCCTCTTCTTTCTCCTGAAGAATGTAGAACGCTTCTTTTTCACTTGTTGTCAGATCTGGGAGCTTGGTTGCTATAGAGTTTTCCAGTTGGTATGCTCTGAAATTTTCCACTACATTTTCATGGAAATCTATCAAAAACTCCGGACTGCAACCGTTCTTCCTATAAATGTTTTCCGCTGCTTGCAGAATTTCTACAGCACAGCTGTCGCTTCCCTGGAAAACAATGGCTGGAATATCGTTTACCAGACATTTCTTCAGTAGTTCTTTTTGATCTTTCATTTTATATCTTCGTTTTTGTTGCCAGAATAATTTAAATGCCGGCAGAGTTGTCAGCTGAGTTGAATACTTGTTTTACTGCGGATATTCCCCACCCCGTTATGGTTTTATTCAGAGTGACAAGACTGTTTGTGCCGGACTTATTGGTCATTTCTGTTTGTTGTCCGGATAACAACTTTTTGAGTGTTTCCGGAGACTGCTTTTCCAGGTCAATATCCCCCACATTTATAGATTCTGTCTTACCGGTGGATTTATCTAGAATGCGGTAATTGCCGATTTCTTCTTGGCCGGAAGAATGAGATACATCATAGATCAGAGTTTTACAACCGGAAGATTGCAATTCTATTTGCTTTGTTGATATGTTTGTTTTCATTTCCATATATTTATTGGTAACGGCTGCCCATTTATCCATACCCTCGGCTGATATATTTTCTTTATTGAGAGCTCCAAAAGGATTTTTAGCATATTCACGCATTATTTTATTACGTTCTTCTGATAAATATTGTTCTGGACTTATCGCTGCTTTTGTATTATTCGAGGAGTACCATTCTAAAGGATGTGGGTTATCTTCACCGTAAGCACCGTAAACTATGTCATCTACTGATTTTCTGATGTTGGCATCTGTGGTTAATGTTTCATATTTAAAGCCGTTTGGATTAGAATTTAATTCATCTTTTATACTTTTCAAATAGCTCTCAACAGTATTGTATTCAATAACTTCACATACTTTGCCATTAAAGTCATAATATGAAATGGTTCCTATGACTTCTTTATTGGAGAGTGCTTCAATATTATACTTATCTTGAGGTTTGTTTGAATAATCGATTCTTGTATTAACTTGTTTATGGCCATTCTCTTGTTGAATACCGGATTCTTCTATTTTGATATTAGGTTCTATCCCCCTTTCCTTTGCAATACCAATTTCATATTTATAATCATCTATAATCTGTTTCTGCTTTTGTTTCTTCCAATTCATTATTTTATCTGATTCATCATTGATATACTTATCTCCTTTATTATAATCAAGACTCATTTCTTTTATGTAAGCATAACCTTCAGTATCCTGTAGGCTGGAAACTAACTTTTGGGTAGGCTTTATAATCCTGCGATCTGCTGGTATCTCTATATTACCACAGTACGCTCTTGCAACTTCCTGGCAGACAGTGATAGTTGGATTTTTTATATATAAGAATAACTCTTTATCTTTTCTTATAGTTATAAGTTGTGCTTTTTCTGTAGGATTCTTAATGTCATTAATGGAGGCTTTTCTCCATTTTAAAGCATATAATTGTACTTTTTCTACTGGTCTTTTGATGTTTTCTATTCTGATTCCTTCTTTTATAAGATATAGTTGTTCTTTTTTTGTTAAACTCTTAATATAACGATAGTTGTATATATCATCTTTTAAAGCGATGAATCGTACTTTTTTTGTAGGTTCTTTTATATATTTTATTACATGAGAAGAACTCCTTACAGCAGCCAGCTGTTGTGCTTCTGTCGGATTAGCTATCTCTTTAATCATTGTCGGATTTCTCTTGATATTTTCTAACTCTTTGTTTTCTGAAGAATTGAGAATGGCGTTAATGAGTTCTTTTAGTGATTTCATAAGCATTTTGTTTTGTAATTATTGATTATATTTCAATGGCATTGTCTATTGTATTAAATGATTGTTTTTCGGTTTTGAGTGTCCAGCCAGTCGGTGACTTGCTTAACCTCATTATCTGCGTAGCACCGGATTGGGTGGACATTTCTGTCTGTTGTCCGGACAACAATTTCTTGATCGCTTCCGGAGGCTGTTTTCCCAAATCAATATTGCTTGCGGTTAAAACTTCTATCTTGCCGGTAGATTTATCCTCTATATAGAATTCTCCAGATGAGTCGTTTAATAATGACCTGCATCCGGATGATTGGAGTTCAACTGTATTCAGTTCCTTAATTCTCAAAATTTCTTTAGTAGGCAATATGTGTTCTGTATAATCGCCGCCGGAACGGGACCCTGTACAAAGAATATAATCATTGCCGGATTTCCAAACCATACGGTCTTGCATCTCATCTTTACAATAAAATCGGGCATGAAGTTGCCCGTGTTGATCGCAGTAGTAGTGGTGAATTACCGGCAGACCGTTTTTCTCAGATTTCCAGTTAATGCCCATTGCCATAGCCATACGCCTTGCTGCCTGGGTACTTTCCAAGTCAGGATGCCCATTTGCAGCTTTTATAATCCTTTCTGTTTTGGTAGGCTGACGTATCTCTCCTCTGCTGAGCATTGCTCTGTATTCTTCTTTCAGTACATTTCGTTCTGCTTCATATTTATTGCTTCGTGTTATGCTTATGCTTGATAATAAATTTTGTTGGTGTTGTGTCCGGAGGTTTCCCTTGTGTGTTGTGGGCACTGAATAAAATGGATTTTCATATCCTTTCGATGCGAGATATTCATCTTCGGTCATGACTGGTATCTGATTTTGTTTTTCGGTTGAATCCTCGTGTTCCCGGTTCAGATCTATACCTTCTTCTAGGGCAGTGACTGCTTTGTTGACATCATTTAAGACAGTCATGATAAACCTTGGATCACTAGAAATTCTAGAACACCATCCGTCTAGGTACTGTGCATTCTCTTTTCTGGGGGGAACTGCCATGCCCAGGTCGCGGCCGGCTACTGCAGCTGACAGTTCAGCAATCAGTTCTTCGCGGGCGTATTCAGCGCTTCCGAAGGGACCAAATATTCTTGCCAATCTTTCCGGATGTCCGGTTGAATGTGCCATTTCGTGAAGAGCAGTGTAGTAGAATTCCTTACCATCAATGAATTGATATCTTTCTGGAAGGGTAATGGAGTCTTTGGATGGACTATAGAAAGCTCCGTCTTGCTCTTTAAGGGTGATGGGGCATATCCATGTCTGTTTTTCAATGACTGAATCCAGAAGAGCATTCCGAAAATTGTTATCTGAATTGATGTTGAGCCCAAATTCCTTAACTAGAGCATTCCATTTTTCTGGATAGACTTCTGAATAGTTGGTTTGGTCCAGATTGAATACATTGTAATATTTGAGAAATGGAATGACTTTATATTTTTCTTGTTCTGCAGGTGATAGGTTCTTGTAGAATTCTCTTGTGACTCGCTTTCCTGCAATCTTGTCCTTAATGATTAAGTCGTAATAGGATATAGGAAATGCCTTGGCACCTTTCAGAACTTGTATCCTTTCATTACGTGCTTGGTTGAAAGTGACAAAAATAGGGGTTTTATATTTGTATTTATCACAAATGAAATAGAGCACGACCTTGTTCTGGTTATTGTATGATCTTCCTGTCAGATTTTGCGGAAATCCCTTGAATCGGGAAGTGAACCACGGTTTCGTCCAGTTGGATGAATGTACTTCTTTCATCTTTTCGATCATTAATGTTGCCCATTTGTTTATGTCAGTTTCTTTCATATTTATTTGATAATTAGAGTTCTTATCGAATTTTGTACAACATAATTTTGGATGCTCGTTTATATTATATAGTATTACTCATATAATTATAAGAGCATGTTAGAACAAATCATTATCCGCAAGTCATTCCTTAAAAAACATTTGGCTGCACCATTATTAAAGGAGCGAGAATACTTTCTAACTATGAAAAGTAAGGAAGGATTGTCCCGGCTAACACTATTGGGGTGGGCTGGGTATTCGCTCAAGTTTATCCAATATTTCGATCTTCATGATGGCGAAAAGAGAATTGTGTCACTTGATGATGTCGTTGAAGCTGCACGTCAATGGTCTTCACCCATTCCTGATCATTATCATTCTCGGAAACGTCATGATTGCCCTTCCTCAAGAATCAAATTCATTGAGATGGCTGTTGAATTCTTACTATACGTAGGTCTTTTAGATTCTCGTTACCAAGACGACATCATCAATTATCTCGCAGAGCGCAAATGGCACAGAGTCAGACTGATTGCCGCTCCCTTTTATAAAGAGAGAATGTCTTTCTTGATGGATTGCAAATCAAAAGGTTTTAAAAGACAGACACTTCAGCTTTATGCACAGTATCAACTTCATCTAATAGAGTATCTTGATTTAAAGAACTTCCGTATTGTTACCAATGAGGAAATCTCAAATGCAGCAAAAAAATGGCAAAACCTGGAAGACAAAGGTTCTCACAAGAAGAAAGGCACCAAGTCTAATTATAGTTTCTTCATCTATTTTGCAAATATGTGGCTTAAAGAGCTACATATGCTACCAGAATCAGGATCTCCTTCAATATCAGATATACGCATAAATGAATACCTTAATCACTTGGCATACAGGAGATATTCTCATGCCTATATTAAGGGAAGGAGATATATACTCACCTACTTTTACAAGATAATAGAAAAGGAGAACCAGGAACACCCTTTAACATTGGAAGATATAGATAAATACATTGAATACTACACGATTAACAAGGTTCAACGTAACACGCTGAAAGAGTACCTGTGTTGTATTCGTGTATATCTTCGTTATGCAGTCGAAAAGGGGTGGTGTATTACCGACCTAGATAAGGCGTTAATCACTCCCAAAGTATATAGTGAAGAAAATCTCCCTTCTTTCTTGCCGTGGAATAAAGTTCAAAAACTGTTACAAACAGTCAAAGAACAAACTGGTAAATCCGCATCGCGCGACTATGCTATTTTTATGTTACTTGCTATGTACGGTTTACGTTGTAGTGAGGTGGCAAACTTGAAGATTAGCGACATCGATTGGCGTAAAGAACAAGTCTATATTAAGCGTGCGAAGAATTGTCGACCACAAGTGTTACCACTTCTACATAATGTAGGAGAAGCTATTATCGCTTACCTAAAACAGGGAAGGCCAAATGACATAGGAAGCGATAGCTTGTTCTTTTGTACACCAGCCCCGATACGTCCTATATCTTGTACAGCCATAGCTTCCGTCATATATAGGTATTTGAAATCCAGCGAAATGGACGTTAGGCACAAAGGTCCCCATTGTTTACGCCATAGCCATGCAACTTTCTTGATAAACGAAGGACAAACCTTAAAGGATGTCGGTGATTTACTGGGTCACAAAAGTATGGAAGCGACAAGAATATATGCAAAAGTGGATCTCAATTCACTTAGAGATGTTTCAAATATTAACTGGGGGGAGCTTCTATGAGTATAAAAGAAACTGTTGAGTCATTTATCAAGTTTCGTAGGTCTATTGGTCGTAAGGATCAGAGTACAACTTACTCTTTGAGATTATTTGCTAAGTTCATTGGAGAAACAACAGAATTAACTTCAATAACGGAAAGCGATTGTAATGCCTTCCTTTACAGAAAAGGAAATGTCATCACCAGATATTGGCATTCTCAGCACTGCATTCTGAAAAAACTTTTTGAGTGGGCTTTTTCTAGAGGACTCATTCAAAACATACCTATTCCCGTTTTTCTGCCTAAAGCTCCAGAGTATTATCCCGCTTACATATATACGGATGACGAACTGAAGAGACTGTTTGATTGTGCGCTTACATATCGCAAATATAGATCATTTGTTAATGAGCCAATATGTATACGATATATCTTGATGATCACGTATATGCTTGGACTCAGAATAAGTGAGACCTTATCCTTAAAAATAAAGGATATTGATATGGATAATATGTACGTGCATATACATTGTAGTAAGTTCTACAAGTCTCGCTTGGTTACTTTCAACGAACAAGTATCAAAATTGATGCAAGAGATATTACAATGGCGAAGTACTCAAATGTCCCCAATGGTAGAGGATGCATATGTTTTCATTAATCAGAAGGGGAAACCTGTTAATTTTGTATCTTTACATCAGATATTTGCGACCATTCGTAAGAATGCAGGTCTTTATTTCCCTGATAGAGGACGTCATCAGCCTAGAATACATGATCTTCGCCATACTTTTGCGGTCGACGTCCTTACTAACTGGTATAAATCAGGAAAGAACGTACAGGATTTACTGCCGAAGTTGTCTATCTATTTGGGACATCTTAACGTGTCCTTCACTTCCGTCTATCTAACAAAGACGCCAACTTTGTTGCAGGAAGCAAACAAATTGTTTTATGCTTATAAAAACACGAACAATGAAGAACAGAAGAATTACTGAAACAGAATATCTTGGCTATTGGCTAAGACCATTCCTCATAGAGTACTTAATTGTCACTCGAAACCTTAGTCGTAACACTCAGATGAGTTATCGTGATACATTCCGTATGTTGGTATCGTATGTCTCTACATTAATAAGTATTGCAATAGACAATCTCAAAATCTCGGATATTACGACTGACGTTATTACGAAATTTCTTGATTATCTGGAAATTGAGAGAAAAGTTTCCGTATCTTCAAGAAACAATCGTTTAGCTGCAATAAAGGCTTTCGCAAAGTTTCTGGCGTGGAAATCTCCTGAACATATAGATTGGTGTCACCATGTCACTCTTATCCCTTCAAAGAAAACGGAAAAACGCATGATAACCTATATGGACAAATCTGAGATCGAAGCCTTGGCTGATGCACCATTGAAAACATGCAAATATCAAGGGATAAGAAGTCGAGATCATGTCATTATCCTATTCATGTATAATACTGGCGCCCGAGTGTCTGAAGTTATTGGTGTTAAAGTGAAGGATGTTGCGATGCCTTCAAAACGTGGAATGCCAATGGTGACATTACATGGCAAGGGGCGTAAAGAGAGAATATGTCCTTTATGGGAGGATTTCTGGGATTTACTCAAACAATTTATAGACAACAAGTTGCCTGACGATTACCTTTTCCTTAACCGATACAATCAGCCTATGAGCCGATTCTGTATTTATGAAATGATAAAGAAATACTCACAAGATGTAATCTTAAATCACCCCTCTCTTGCTAATAAACGCCCATCTCCTCACGTTATACGCCATACAACCGCCACTCATCTACTTAATTCTGGAGCGGATATTGATATGGTTAGAAATTGGATGGGACATAGCTCGATTGATACAACAAACATCTACGCCGAAATTAGCATGGAAAGGAAATTAGAAGTTCTCAAAAAATGTGAGCAGTCCGTTTCCGATACACCATCACGAAAATGGTCTGAGGATAAGGAGTTAATTACATTCTTAGATAGCCTCTAATTCCTCCAAAGATAGAATTATGTTGTGCAAAATGTCAAAGAACGATTGATTATTAATTGTT
>VOFH01002649.1_pt1 | contig 35486 bp, 56 predicted proteins | sample 5384091 | NCBI WGS metagenome assembly VOFH01 (sample SAMN12384727, study PRJNA508395) | human gut metagenome | isolation source: healthy gut G | host: Homo sapiens
ATTAATAAAAAACCAATCAGCTTATGACCACAAAAACAATGAAAGAGAAAGCAACAGAATTTTGCAGAGATGTGAAGTAGTTACCCTTGCTTCTGTGAACAAAGAAGGTTATCCCCGCCCTGTGCCGATGAGCAAAATTGCAGCGAAGGAATTTCCACTATCTGGATGTCCACCGGAGCGGATTCATTAGAAGACTATTGATTTTTTATCGAATCGAAAGCAGGATTATGTTTTCAGGATGAAGGGGGACAGTGTGGCGTTGATGGGGGAAAGTGGTTGTGACAGACGAAAAAGATGAAGCAGGAACCTTGGCAAGGACTGGTTTATCCGACATTTTCCCGGTGGTCCCACAGATCCGGGTTATGTATTGCTAAAGTTTACCGCCAATCGAATCACGCAACCTACTGGATTGAAGGAATATTTATCCATCAAGAAAACTCGACTAATTCTACTCGGAAAGATAGAGGAATTTTTAATGAGGCTGTTCTCGAACAGCCTCGTAATTCATTTAGAATTCAAATTTTTCCAATTTCATTTCAGCCAATTCTGAATGATACCTACGTATTGTGCAAAATGAGGTTTTTTCGTGTGCTGCCAATACTTCGGCATTCTGCCATGTTTCGCAAATCATGAAAACATCACGGCGGGTACTGCTTTCAAAAGTATCGTAAGCAATGCATCCTTCTTCTTTTTAAAGAACAGGCAGTCAGTTCTTTTGCCGCTTTTATTGCTTCTTTTTTCGCGGTTGGATTCGTTTTACACGAACAAAAACATTTAATCTGATCATAGTTCCTTTTTTATTTATATAATTAAAAAGAATTGCTTTCATCACAGTATCTGTGAAAATCGAAGGCAAAGATACTATTTTTCTATAGCTTCTGGGAGTTTATTTCAAAATTTCATATAAACTTCATGTCATCTAAAAAAACAATTATATTTGCATCTGAATTCTAAAAGCAATGATTTTGGGCACAATTCTTAAATTTGTTATAGCTTAATATTAGCCTCATAAACCACAGGCTAATTTTCTTTCGTTTGAGTAGTTCTATACTTGAACAGGTTTTTCATTTTATCATTTTTATTATTCACTGCATCGTTTTTCAAAACTGATGCAATTAAGGTATTCAGGCTTTTAGTCCGGTTTATGCTAATCAGATGGGAGTGGTGGGTGCGTTGAGAATGAATGGAAAATTTCGTAAAAGAAATAGTAAGCTGAACATAGAAGAAGAAATAAAAAGGATTGAGCTTCAGACGGTTGATCCTTTGGATAGAATCAGGCAGATCATTGGTGTCGTACAGGTTTCACTGACCTCGCTGAAAACAGCTGTTGCCGGATATCAGTTTCGAAGTGCTGAAGAAGAGATTCTTTCTTTAAAGTATCGAAACCGCAGATTTCCGGTCTGTTGATGTTTTATGTCCGTTTGCATCAGATTGAAAAGAATCGTATCGACAAATCTCTGTCATCCCAATGCAGATATCTGAAGATTGAATTGGAGAACCTGCAAAAATCATTTTTGAATAATGACTTTATGAATATTACCGTGCCGGTCGAACAGAGCTTGATAACCGCTATTTTATTCGGGAGAATTATGATATTCTTTCTGATATACATTGTCATCTACTGGATAGAGATATTTCTTTTTACCACCTTGCATGACTCGAGTGTTGCAGAAATTCTGGCGAATAATCGCTTGATAGAATATGTGTCGGAGGAAATAGAGCAGCTGACAGAGAAACTTCATCTTAAATTCACTTCCATTGTAGACAGTAAAGCTGTTGCAATGGACGGACAAGTAAAGTTGCTTTGGTTGAGTTTATCTACGCCTTGTATGCAGGTAAATGCTTTAGTAATGGAAATACGAGTTTGAAAGACATTGCTTTTTGTTGCGAAACACTGTTTAATATCGAGATAGGTGATTTTTATCGTATATTCTTGGAAATCAGGAATAGAAAGAAAAGCAGAACCCAATTTCTGGATAAGTTGAAAAGAACAGATTATAAAGATGATGGATGAGCTTGACAGATAAATTTCAGGGCGTCTTGTGACATCTTGTGAATTATACAAATGGCTATTATCCAACTTTGCGGAGAAATATAATTGATTCACAAAGAAAGATAATCGCTTTTGTATAGTTATGGAAACAACATTTACATGGGAGATAAGGGTGAAGAATTGCCCCTTATTAATTAAGAAATGCAGTCACTGTGATAGTGACCGCTTTTATTGCAGTGATAAGTTCAGGATGAATGCACAGAAGAAAAACATTGATGTCTGGCTGATTTATAGATGTGTGAAATGTGATAACACTTGTAATATGACTCTGTTGTCACGAACTAAACCCGACTTGATTGATAAAAAGCTCTTTCACAGCTTTTCTATGAATGACAGGGAAGTTGCCTGGCAATATGCCTTTTCTGCCGGAGTGGCAAGTAGGAATAATCTTCAATTAGATTATGACAGTGTTGAATATGAGGTGATAAATACCGTCTCTTTAGAAGACATCCTGAATATGAGTAGTGAGATCATAAGTATCCAAGTCAAGTGTGATTTCGACTTGAGCCTTAAATTATCCTCATTGATAAAAAAGATGTCTGCCTCTTTCCAGTACCCGCTTGAAGCTGCTGTTTGAAAAAGGGTATATTTCTTTACTTTCCGGCAAAACATCTTCCAAGTGTAAGGTAAAGAATGGCGATACTATTTTGATGGATCGAAAAAAGCCTGATTGATTTCTTGGGATAAAATCGGTTTTACAGTTTTTTAATAGCTTTGTGAAATGATAATTCGCATTCTGTAAAAGAGGTTGTACTATTAAGATTGAAGATATGAAAAAGGTATGTTTATTAGCTTTTGTTTTGTTTACTTGGAGTATCGTTGTGAATGCACAGGAAAGTGATGGACGATACGTTGAAGTGACCGGTTCTTCTGAAATAGAAGTCGTTCGGATGAGATTCATTTTCTGGTTCAGATTAAGGAGTATTGGCAAGAAGAATACACCGGTAAATCAAAAAAAGAAGAAGATTTTCATACGAAAGTGCCATTGGCAATGATAGAGAAAGATTTGCGTAAAAGTTTGCGCAAAATAGGAATAACGGATGATGCTATCCGCACACAGGAAATAGGAGATTATTGGCGTCAGAGAGGAAAGGAGTTTCTGATAGGTAAGCAATTGGATATCCGGCTTACGGATTTTGAGCAGATTAACTCTATTATTCGTTCAGTCAATACGTGGGGAATTGAGTCCATGCGCATCGGAGAACTCAAACATAAGGATTTGCCAATGTATCGGAAACAAGGTAAGATTGAAGCACTGAAGGCTGCCCGTGAGAAAGCATCTTATCTGGTGGAAGCGATGGGGCAGCAGTTGGGTGAAGTGATTCGTATCATCGAACCTGCCGATAATAACATAAGCCGTTATCTTCCTTTCGAAGCGCAGAGCAATGTAAGCATGGGTGCGGCAGCTACCGAGCAGTACCGGGTTATCAAGCTACGGTATGAAATGATGGCTCGTTTTGCCATTAAATAAAAATAGTCTATCTTTGTCGCATGACAAGAAATAATAAATCGGATTTGGTTTAGTAAACAATCTGTGTTTCTGATACAGATTGTCCTTTCGTTTGCTCTCGGATGATTCCTTCCGGGAGTACTCTTTATGTCTTTATAATTTCAATTTTTAACTTGCGTACAAGGGTGCTAAAAGCATCGTGGTGCTTTGTAACGTGTACGCTGTATACATTAAGATCATGAATAACGAAAATCAAACAATTCACAAATTCGACTTTAATTTAAACTGGTATGGCTGGAATGATAAACTAAGCCAACTAAAACAAGAATCACTCTACAGCACTCTTCCTCATGGACGTATATCCATAGTACATCGTACCTGCTACGAGGTCGTTTCCGAAAACGGATTGTTTCAGTGTGAACTCACGGGAAACATGATGTATGGGAAATCTGCTGCTGAATTACCCTGTACGGGTGATTGGGTGCTTTTTCAACCATTTGATGAGAATAAAGGGATTATTGTCTATATGCTACCTCGTGAGCGGACATTGTATCGCAAGAAAAGTGGTACAGTTGCCGATAAGCAGGCCATTGCTTCTTACGTCGATAAAGCATTTATTGTGCAGAGTCTTGACGATAATTTCAATGTCCGCAGAGTAGAACGTTTTATGGTTCAGGTATTAGAAGAAAACATCAAGCCTGTATTGGTACTTAATAAATCCGATTTAGATTTTGACAGGCAGAGTGTTGAAGAACAAATTAATCATATCTCAATCAGATACCCGTATTTTTACGAGCATTCATCAACCCCAAACGATTCTCCGGTTGCGGGAATCCATATCAGAGGGAGAAACTGTTGTGTTTGTCGGTTCTTCGGGTGTCGGGAAAAGTTCTCTGGTAAATGCACTCTGTGAAAAATCTGTGTTGCTTACCTCCGATATAAGCCTGTCCACAGGAAAGGCCGGCATACATCAACCCGTCGGGAAATGGTATTGATGAATGATTCGGGTGTTTTAATCGATACTCCGGGTGTGCGTGAATTTGGCTTGGTTATCGACAATCCAGACTCACTGGCCGAAGTACTTGAAATCTCTGACTATGCAGAATCGTGCCGTTTCAAAGATTGCAAAGCATATCAACGAACCGGGTTGTGCTGTTTTAGAAGCAGTCAATAGCGGTGTGTTAGATTATAAAGTTTATGCAAGCTATCTGAAACTTCGCCGGGAAGCGTGGCACTTTTCAGCTTCCGAACATGAGAAACGTAAAAAGGAGAAGTCCTTTACAAAACTTGTAGAAGAAGTAAAGAATCGTAAGGCAAATCGCTGATTTCTATTTAAACGATGCAGGTATTGGAATTTATTTTTTCTTTAAAAGAGCAAAAAAGTTTTAGTTGCGCAAAAGGCTGCGCACCACTGCATCTATCTTTGTCGAAGAAACAAGAAAACAGGTCAAGTACGAGTTACTTCCATACATCCTGTTAAGATATTGACTCATACGATTATCAGTTTTCCTGTTTCGTAAAGGGCAGTAGCTCAGTGGGTAGAGCATCATACATAATCTTGAGATTATCCTGATGAAAAGGTCAATTAAGATTTACTTCTATCCTGTGACGGTCGTCGGTTCGACTCGGCCTGCTCCACAAAAAATAAATATAGAGGTAGGACAGCAGCTTCGGGATTATCTGAAATGAGGTCAACCGGGGCTTACTTCTTAACGGTGGATAACGCTGGTTCGAATCCGGCCTGTTCTACCTCTTTTTATCAACTAAGGTCAAGGAAGACTTACTTCAAAACCGCAGGAATGCTCCATTGATTCACAGTCTTCCGATTACCTTACTTAAAAAACAAAGTTATGAATAAAGATTTGTTGAAAGTGTCTATCAGGCAGAATGCAATCTATTTGCCTTTGATAGAAGAAGAGAAAAGCAGGAAGAGTTGACTTCGACTACCATTGCATTGGTAGCCCAACTCCGTAAAGTAGGATATAGCTTGTCCGAAGAACTGCTGCATGCCATTAATCAGTTATATCCGGCTCAACAGATGATGATTCTTCAGGTGATGAAAGAAGCATTAGGCGTGACGCTAAACTGGTCTCCATTGGTGAAAGGGTGGGATGTACCTACCGGAGAAACGCGCTTGGATCATCTGGTTACATGGATCGCTAACCTGTTTAATAGCCAGAAAGGCGTTAAACTACCTTGCGGACACGTGATCCCTGATAATACATTCCCTATGGAACGATACAATGGTTGTCCGTTCTGCGGAACCCGTTCCAAACGGCTACTACGGAATATTTCGGACAGGGAAGTAAACTGAAAGTGCTGGAACTTTGGCAGGACAAGGAGCTGAATGCTTTTTTCTGTGACTTGCTTGAATCGCGTACAGCTCTTTGATACCACACAAGCGGATAGCTTGAAAAATAATGCTTGGCGAACTTCCGTTACCGGCAGTCGGAATCAAAATGAAGGAGACATTGATGTTGGTGATAGATACATTGGTGGAACAGGATAGAGCGCAGGAAGCGCAAATCTATTTCTCTACTCCGAATGATATATTGCGTTATCTGTGGTATAAGAAAACCGGATTCCTGCAAATCATAGAGCCTAAGACTATTATCCGTAAAACAGGTAGAAACAACACACATATATGTGGAGTTTTGGATAAAAGTCGTTCGGCAGCTCAAGCGAAGCGTGAGGAGTTGAAGTTGAAATATACGCGTCGTGAATGTAAAATGGTAGCTCTTTGGTTGAACAACCTGACAATGGCTCCGGAGAAGGCTTGCGAAATCATGCATCCGAAAAAGAGATGTGGGTACGTATGATACGTGCGTTGCGTCTGGCGGAATATGCCCGTAAGCCGGAATTCGGAAATTTGAAGGAATTGATGGATATATTCTACCGCGAGGCATATACCGTTTGGCAGGGAGAGTGGAGCGCAACCGTTTGAAGGCGGATGCGGAACAGACATTTGCTTTGTTAAAGCAGCGACCGGGTATGTTTGCACGTTCTTTATTTGCGAATATGCTTTGGTTCGGAGCTGAAGAGACGTTGGCTGCATTTAAAGAAGTGGTTCATTTGTTGCCGGCACGTTTGGTAGTTACTTTGGGTATGTATGCGGAGAGCTACTTTGAACCGGGACGTAAGAGAATGGTGAAACCTTTAGGGGGAATGCTCTTTTGATAGAACCCATTATTTGGTGGGTCTGTATATGGAGGATCAGCTAAAAGCGATGGTGAAGGATGTACAGGATTTGTGTAAGGAAGTCGTAGCTGCCCGTTTCGCCAGTGCAACTGTCGAAAGTGAAAACAAAAGTATGTATATTGACCCTATGTTGTTCCATATTCCGTTGGCTATCGGCGATCGTAGCGAAACAATTCAGGATACTTCCTGTGCTTTGCAGGGAACGCGTTTCCCGGTAAAGGGGGATAAAGTGCGATTGTTTATGCAGTGGGGAAAAGGGCTTCCGGCACAGCATCTTGACATGGACTTGAGTTGTCATATCACTTTGCCTTCCACAACAGAAGTTTGTTCCTTCTTCAACTTGCAAGCTATTGGCGCTAAACATAGCGGGGATATCCGAAGTATTCCTAATAAGAAAGGTACTGCTGAATATATCGAGCTGGATTTGAATGAACTGAACCGTGTAGGTGCGGAATATGTCGCTTTCACTTGCAATGCATATAGCAACGGGACTATCTCTCCTAATCTGGTGGTAGGTTGGATGAACTCTGCCTATCCAATGAAGATATCGGAAAGAACAGGAGTAGCTTACGATCCTTCTTGCGTACAACATCAGGTACGTATTTCCCAAAGTTTGCAGAAAGGGCTTGTTTTCGGAGTTCTGAAAGTGAAAAGAACGGGAAATCGTTTGGCTGGAAATACCTTTTGGTGGACAGACGATTCTTTCTTTGGATACACAGACCATTGAAAAGTATCTGGATAAGCTGGAAGCGAAAACAACTGTTGGTGAACTGTTAGCTGTCAAAGCACAGGCACAGGGATTGAAGTTAGTTGATATTCCGGAAGCGGACGAGATATATACTCGTGAATGGGCATTGAATACTGCCGCTGTGACTAAATTACTGTTGGGTGATTAAATTCTTGGGAGGAATTGTCTTTTTTCCTCCTAAGATTTAAAAGGTCGTATCGCATAAAGTTATACCTTTGTATGCGATAGATTAATCGTCTGACAGCTGTTGAACTTTCGTCTGACAACTGTTATCTTTCCGTCTGACAACTGTCAGACGAAAAGATACAGCTGTCAGACGATTATTTTTATATGAACTGAAGATTAAAGTTCAATGAACAGGCGATTAAATATACGTAGTGAAAGTAATAAATGTATGAACTAATAAAAAGATATACTTATGAGTGCTCAATATGATTTGTATGAAACACCGGATCCTGATTGTACCGGAGAACAAAAGCCTTTGCATGCCCGTATCGTTCCAAATGGAACTTACTCGAAGAAAGAATTCATGGAACGTGTATCTCGTTCTTCCCAGACTTTTAACTATAACGTGATAGATGCGGTAGTAGGAGTTGTATTGGATGAACTAGCCGAAACGTTAGCAGAGGGATATATCGTAGAACTTGGCGAACTCGGGCATTTTAGCATCTCTTTGAAATGTACGCATAAAGTAATGACTAAACGTGAGATTCGTGCCGAATCAATCTGTTTTGATAATGTGCATTTGCGCACTTTCAAAGAGTTCAAAAGGAAGATTAAGCGTGAAATAGAGTTGGAACGTGTGGATAAATCCAAACACTCTTCTCAAAAAGTGGAATTTTCTATGGAGCAACGCCAACAGCTTTTACAGGAATTTCTAAGGAAAAATGGTGGTATTACCCGATTGGAATATAGTAGCCTGACCGGACTTTCCCGACTGAAAGCAATAGATGATTTGAATACTTTCATTGAGAAAGGGATTCTTCGTAAACGTGGAGCTGGAAGAACCGTGTTTTATGTTTGGCAACAAGAGTAATAACAATCAATTCAAAGATTTCTTCTTGTTATTGCTAACAATTTTGTACCTTTGTTTGTCTATAGAAAAAACAGTAGGATTATGGCAAGTATAACAATTCCTTATGCAGTAGCAGATTTCATAGAAATGCGTGAACGTGGTTTCTATTACGTAGATAAGACCCAATATATAGCTAAGCTTGAAGATTATAAGGCTCCTGTATTTCTGCGTCCCCGTCGCTTTGGGAAGAGTTTGTTAGTCTCTACTCTAGCTTGCTATTATGACCGTACGAAAGCGCATCGGTTTGAAGAATTGTTTGGTGACACGTGGATTGAAACCATCCGACAAAAGAACATAACCGTTATATGATAATCCGTTATGACTTCTCCGCAATGGTAATGTCAGACCATATTCAAGGGCTGGCACAGAATTTTAATGACTTGAATTGCGGTCCGGTAAGTAATGGTAGCACATAATCGTGATTTGTTTGGTGATTTTGAATTTAGCAATCGTGGCGATGCATCTAAAATGTTGGAAGAAGTGCTTACTTACGCCCGCTCTCACGAATTGCCTAAAGTCTATATTTTGATTGATGAATATGATAATTTCACCAATCAATTACTTACTGCCTATAATGATACACTCTATGAAGAAGTTACTACTAATGACAGCTTTCTGCGTACTTTTTTTAAAGTAATTAAAAAAGGTATTGGTGAAGGTAGTATCCGTACTTGTTTTTGTACAGGTGTGCTGCCTGTCACTATGGATGATTTGACTAGTGGATATAATATTGCAGAGATATTGACTCTTGAGCCTAATTTCCTGAATATGCTTGGGTTTACATACGAAGAAACTGAAACATATCTACGTTATGTGCTTGATAAGTATTCTACAGGACAGGATCGCTTTGACGAAATATGGCAACTAATAGTGAGTAACTATGATGGTTATCGTTTCCGTCCGAATGGGATCGGTTATTCAATGCCACTATCTTACTTACTTCTTCAAGAAATTTGCAGCCAATGCCGGTAGTATTCCGGACGAATGTAGATGAAAATCTACGTACTGACATTCATTGGATTCGTCGGTTGACTCTTTCGCTGGATAATGCGAAAACGATGTTGGATGCATTGGTAATTGACGATGAATTGCCTTATAATGTGGCTGATCTTGCTAGTAAGTTTAATAAGAAAAGTTTTTTGATAAAGAGTTTTATCCCATTAGTTTGTTTTATTTGGGAATGACGACGTTGAAGGATAAATTTGTAACCACATTGCCTAATATGACGATGCGTAGTGTATACATGGACTACTATAATCAACTGAACAAAATAGAAGGCAATGCACAACGTTATGTTCCTGTGTATCGGCACTATGATTCCAATCGAAACTTAGAACCACTCGTTCAGAATTATTTCGAACAATATTTGGGACAATTTCAGCACAAGTTTTTGATAAGATCAATGAAAACTTTATCCGGTGTTCTTTCTACGAACTGGTATCGCGTTATTTAAGTAGTTGTTATACCTTTGCCATCGAGCAGAATAATTCAGTAGGCCGATCAGACTTTGAAATGACCGGTATTCCCGGTACAGATTACTATACGGATGATCGTGTGGTCGAATTTAAATATTATCGTATGAAAGAAGCTGAAAAGATGCTTGCGCTTTCCGAGCCTCTTCCCGAGCACGTGGAACAGGTGAAAAGATACGGTGAAGACACTAAGAAAAAGTTTCCTAATTATAATGTACGGACATATGTGGTGTACATTTGTGCTAATAAGGGATGGAAATGTTGGGAAGTATGAGACAATAAAATCTGCAATATTGCACTAACTGTTTATGAAAAAATGAGAGTCATATTATCTCTCGAATGATTTCCGGAGATATAAATGCTTTTAAACTTCTTTTCGATCGTTACTATTCTCAAGTGCGTTTCTTCACATTGGGGATAGTGAAAGATTCTTTTTGTTGCCGATGATATAGCTCAAAATGTATTTATCAAGGTCTGGACAAAAGAGAATTGATTGATTGCGAACGGAAGTTTAATAACTATTTGTATTCCATCACAAAGAATGAGATAACAGATTATTTCCGTTCCTTAGTCATTTCAGAACCCTTGGAAAGCATTTCATATCTGAAGGATAGCGATCATACAGATGAAATGATAGAAAGTGTTTATGATCTATCGCATATTAAAGAACTGGTGATGAAAAGTGGATAATATGCCGCCGCAACGTCGTGCAGTGTTTGTCATGAGTCGTTTGCAAGGATTGTCTAATGATGAGATAGCCTCTAAACTAGGAATATCCAAACGCACGGTAGAACGCCATCTGAATATAGCGTTGCACATACTTCGTGAAAAACTGGGAGGATTTCTTTATTGGATTGCTGCTTTGTTCATTCTTTCTCTCTGATTTTAATTTTTCCCGCTCTGCCATACTACTTTTTGTTACACCTCTATCCCCCAATTAATAGTTTATAAATGTTAAAGTAGAAAAAGCATTGGGTGTACTTTTTCTAGCTTCCGTATATCAGATATAACCAGATAATACGAAGAAAAAAATGAAACTCTTACCTCCCGGAATATTGAAAGACTATTTCTATAACTTGAAGAAGGATATCACTTCAAGTGCGTTTGGACAATGGTTCATAGAGAATGAGTCTAAACCGGAATTCGATCAGGAATTGCAAGAAATTTGGAAAGAATCGTCTCAAGTAGCCTGTGACCGCGAAATGACTTCTTCTGCATTTGTGAAGGTCTGTGAAGCTATTGGCGGAGTAGCTCCGTCTCCTCAAAAGAGTACATTCACGAGAACAATACATTATCTGATACGTGTTGCAGCTATTCTGTTTATTCCTTTATTGGGAGCTACTTTATCTATATCTGGATAACAAGGAATCACAAGTCAACTGGATAGAAGTCTATGCCGAATATGGGCAAAAGAAAGAAGTTATTTTGCCCGACCAGAGTAAAGTCTGGCTGAATTCCGGTACACATATTATCTATCCCGAACGGTTTACCCAGGTTCGTCAGATATTTGTTAGCGGAGAAACCTTTCTGGAAGTGACAAAAGATCCGGAACGTCCTTTTATTGTAGATACAAAAAGATTTAAGCATCAAAGTGCATGGAACAAGATTTAATGTACGTTCTTATACGGAAGATAAAGGCACGGAAGCCACACTGCTCGAAGGAAGTATTTCTTTGTTGGTGAAGGAGATTTAAATCAGCATGATATTTTCCTTGTTCCGGGTGAGAAAGCTATACTGGATAAAAACAAGTTAAACTTGAAAAGTTTGACGTCGATGGGTATCAATCCTGGCGAAACGGACAGTATACATTCAGAGACAAGACACTGCAAGAGATTATAACGGAACTTCAACGTCTGTTCAATGTTCAGATTGTGATAAGGGATAAAGCGCTACTCAAAGAAATTTTCTTTGTCACATTTGCCCAGGGACTTTCTTTTGGATGAGATGCTCGAAGCATTGAATATAGACAATGAATTATGTATCAAGCGAGATCAGGATATTATTGAAATTTCAAGAAAAGACGAGATAGACAACCCAGTTATTAACCTTAAAATACATGTGCGGAATGGATGGATAAACAAATAAAAATAAACGAGAAAGTGGTTGCGACACTCTTTCCCGTTTTGGAAATCAGTTAACAAAATTAATTATTAACTTAGATCATTGCCAAAGGTATGAAATATCATGAAAAACCGGCTCATTTTAGAGAGCTATTTAGCAATCTTTTACCAATTCTATTGGCGCTATTTATCTGGACGAATCCGGTATTGGCGCAGAATAATGGAGAACTTATCACGCTTAGTCTCAAAAAATAAGACAATTGGTGAGGCGTTGGAAACAATCAATAAGCGATACAACTACACGTTTGTTCTTCGAACACCGGATATTGATACAAAAGAAAAGTTTCAATAGACGCCAAACAACAAAAGATCGAAGATGTACTGAATAATCTGTTTCGGGGGCAGGATGTCTCTTTCGATATCAATAACAAAACTGTCCGTATCTCCAAGAATGTCAGGCAGAAAGACGCAGAATCTACACAGGGGGCTACTGCCAGAAACGACAGGACAAGTTACGGATAGTTCCGGCGAACCGATGATAGGTGTCAGTGTGATGGTGAAAGGAAGTAATAATGGAGTGGTGACCAATATGGATGGTAAGTACGAAATCAAAATCGATCATCTAATCAAGTACTTCAATACTCTTTTTCTCGGTTATCTGTCCCAGGAAAAAAGAATCGGAGACAACCGGATGCTGAATGTAACTTTAGAGGAAGATGTGAAAAACTGGATGAAGTGGTTGTAGTAGGCTATAGCGTACAGAAGAAGAAAGATATAACGGGAGCTGTATCCACTGTTCTGGCAAAAGATATAGAAAATATTCCCGTGAATGATTTCGGGTCGGCACTTGCCGGACGTTCTGCGGGAGTACAAGTTATCACCCCTTCGGGGAAGCCGAATGAGGGTTTCTCTATCCGTGTCCGGGGAGCTACGTCTATCAATGCAGGAAACGAACTTTGTATGTGGTGGATGGAGTGCCGACCAGTGACAAAAAACGATCAACCCTTCCGAAATAGAAAGCATTACGGTATTGAAAGACGCTTCTTCTGCTGCAATCTACGGAAATGCAGGTGCGAATGGGGGTAGTACTGATTACCACCAAAAGAGGCCGGAAAGGTGAAGCGCAAATTGAGTTGAATGCCTACTATGGTTTTTCGGAACGTGCCAAGAGAATAGATGTTTTGAATAAAGATGAATATCAGGATTTACTTTCCGATTTGGGGTATCCGGCCATGGATACCTCCGTGTATAATGCCAATATCGACTGGCAGGATGAAATGTTTCGCAATGCGGCCATGCAGAATTATCAGTTATCCATTTCCGGTGGAAACGAAAATCCCTTTATTACATTTCAGCCGGATTTATCAAACAGGATGGTATTGTAAAACCATCTTCATTTGAACGTATGAATTTTAAGATCAATCTGGAACAGGAATTGAAAAATGGGTAAAGATCGGAACGAACCTAAGTTACAGTAAGATCAATGATGTCGATGTTTCGGATGGAAATTCCGAGACCGTTATTCTGCAAGCCATCACCACTCCATCTGTGGTAGGTAAATATAATGCGGACGGAACATTTCCTACGCTACCGTTTTTGTCTTCTTTGGAGAATCCTTTAAGTGCGGTAGAGTCATATACTCGTGATTATGTATATCATAAATTGTTGGGTAACCTCTATGCGGAGATTGCTTTTACTCCGGATCTGAAGTTAAAAACAAGCATGGGCATCGAAATGGGTGCTTCCCGGTACAAAGAATTTCTGGACCCGTTCAGTTCAGCTTGGGGACGTAACCAGCAGGGACAAGCGAGTTATAACACTTCGTTAAATTACAAATGGATCAACGAAGAAATTTGACTTATACTAAGAAGATAGGAGATCACAGTTTCTCGGCTTTGGCGGGGTTTGTGGCTTCCGCTATGTGGGACAATCGGCAAACAGTTCTATACGTGGATTCTCTGATAATAAAATACATTCTATGAACGCCGGAACTGTATTAAACAAGCCAAGTGAAGATTATGGGCATCACCAATGCTTCTGTATTGGGGAGAGTGACCTATGACTACCAGAATAAAGTACCTCGCCACTGTCAATTTCCGTGCTGACGGTTCTTCCAAGTTTGGCGTGAACAACCGTTGGGGTATTTCCCTTCTTTCTCTTTGGGATGGAGACTGACTGGGGGAGGAATTTATGAAACCATTGGATTGGTTGAGTGATTTGAAACTGCGTGTCGGCTGGGGACAGGTTGGTAAATGACCAGGTGGGTTATTATAGTTCTTATGGGATTTATGGAATCGGAGCCAATTATAATATGGATGGCGTTATTTTACCAGGATATTATCAGAGCCAGATAGGGAATGATAAGTTGCGTTGGGGAGAACTACCCAGACCAATGTGGACTCGACTTCTCTTTCCTTAATGGAAGAATGACGTTGACTGCCGATGCATACTATAAGAAAACAACCGATTTGCTGTTAATGGTAAAGCTGCCTCAAACTTCCGGATTCGATTCAGGGTATGCAAAATGTAGGTAGCGTGGTAAATAAAGGATTGGAGTTCCAACTGACCACGCGTAATCTGACCGGAGAACTAAAATGGACAACAGATTTTAATATCTCCACTAATAAGAATGAGGTGACAGATATGGCAGAAGTCCTGCTATCTTTACCGGATCACTTGATAAAGAAAATCTCCGGAAATGTGTCTATCATTCAGAAAGGACAGGCTTTAGGTTCTTTTATGGTTTTCAGGCAGCAGGAGTAAACCCGCAAAACGGACGTATGATGTACGAAAAGGCTAACGGAATGTTAGTGTATGAAGAAGATTTGAGCGCAGATGAAGACCGCCGGATCTTGGGTTGTGCACAGCCGAAATTTTTGTATGGCATCAACAATGTCTTTTCATATAAGAATTTTGACCTGTCTTTTTCTTCTTTCAGGTTCATACGGGAATGATATTTATAATGCCACCCGTATGTTTACCGAAGGAATGTTCGACTCCCGCAACCAGTCCGACCGTGTCCTGATGCGTTGGCGTAATCCGGGAGACTACACTACTGTGCCCCGTGCGGAGAAAGATAAATACCCGGCTATTTCTTCCCGTTTTGTAGAAGACGGATCTTACTTTTTAAACTGAAAATGTGAAACTGTCATATACTTTGCCGCGTCCGCTGACCCGGAAGGCTTTGATGGACAGAGTGACGGTCTATATATCAGGGGATAACCTGGTGACTTTTACCAATTACAGAGGTTATGACCCGGAAGTGAATATCGGTGGAGGCAGTTCTTCGGCTATGGGAATCGACCAGGGTGTCTTCCCCCATGCAAGAACTTATATTCTGGGAGCTACTATTGTATTTTGAGCATTGTTCAACTCATTAAATCTAAAAAAAAGACATGAAACAGATATATTCTATATTTATATCCGCAGCTTGCTGCTCAATGTAGGGCTGACCTCCTGTGATAGTTTCCTGACAGAAACACCGCAGGGAGAACTGACCGAAGCCAATGCTTTTACTTCCATAAAGATGCGGAAGCACTGATTATCAGTTGCTATGACGGAATACAGAAGGGGCATGAAGAATATTATATGTGGTATTATATGATTCTTGCAGACTGTTTTGCGGATAATGCATACAGTGGTGGTGATGATGTGGATATCAATAATGTGTTCTTACGCGACCTGACTCCCCGTAATGCGGTTGTTATGAAATCATGGAAGTCGCTTTACGGAAGTATTATGCGTTGTAACGTAGCTTTGAAATATATACCTCAAATTAATGATCCGTTGTTGGACGGAAGCTTTTTACCGGAGTGAGTAAACGTGAAGAAATGCTTGGAGAAGCTTCTTTCTTGCGGGCGTTGCATTATTTTAATTTAGTAAAGACCTGGGGATGTGTGCCGTTGTGACTACTACGGGAAGCACTGCTCCGGCTGATGTGCAAGTGCCTCGTGCCGATTCGAAGAGGAAGTTTATGCACGTATCATTGAAGATTTGGAATTTGCGTTGACCCGTTTACCGGACAAGCGTGCTACGGAAGCTGAAACCAGAGGATTTGCCAGTAAAGGGGCGGTTAACGCTTTGTTTGCAAAAAGTGTATGCAACGAAAGGTGCACCCTGGCAATGTAGAATGGGATAAGGTGAAGACCTATTCGGAAGCAGTGATGAATTCGCCGGTATACCGATTGGTGGATACGTATGACCATCTGTTTGACGATGAACATCGTAATAATAGTGAGACGATTCTGGCTGTACAGTATATCGCCAACAGTACGGAAAATAATTACGTACCTGTTCTTCTATTGCCTCCTTCCATGACAGAGCAGAATTGGCGTAAATATCTGACACCTTCCCAAAGTTTGCTGAAAGCTTTTGATGATGAAGGAGATCAGGTTCGTAAAAACTCTACGGTCATCTTTGAGGACATTAACAATATTTGGTTCGACCAGTATTATGCGCAACTGAAGAATGGACAATGGGAAACCCGCACATTGCCTTTCCCTTTACAAGTGCAGGGCAAAGAATCGGGTAGGATGGGATTGCGGAGACTTGATCTATATTTTCCGTCTGGCTGATATTGTTTTGTTGCATGCAGAAGCAGTCAATGCTTTGTCCGGTCCGGCAACTGCAATAGCGGAACCCAATCTGCAAAAGATTCGTACCCGTATCGGACTTCAGGAATTGAATGCCAGTTCAAGAGAAGAACTGACCCGGCTCCTTTTGAAAGAAAGACGCTTGGAACTGGCTTACGAAGGAGAGCGATTCTTTGATTTGAAACGTTATGGAATTGCTCAAAGCACCCTGTCAAGTCTGACGTGGTCGGAAATTGTGGATGGAGAACAAACGACTGTTACGGGTAAATTCCCCGCACACATGTTGCTGATGCCTATTCCGCAGGAAGAAAGGGATCGTAATCCGAACCTAACTCAAAATCCGGGGTATAATTAATCCTCTTCCTTTATTAATCTTTAAATGAAGAAATATGAAAACGAATTTATATAAGCTTGTTTCATTCTATATATTTATCGGGTTACTGGCTGTTTCTTGCCAGAATCAGGATGAAATGTTTTTCGATCCGTCTGCCGAAGCACCTGTCATTGGAAAGTTATCCTTGAATCAGGAACAGTTGCAATATGGTGGGTCGGTAAAATTAAACGTGGAGGTGACGGATGCAGATGCCTTGTCGCACGTAGAAATACGCTTGGTTGCCAATCAGGCGGTGCTTTATTCCAAAACTCTTCCGGGAAATAATCAAAAGACGTTGAAAGTGGGAAGAGGAAATCGAAGTGCCGTTTGGACGTTTTGTGGCGAGCAACTTGCTTCTCTGGAGGTTGTGGCTACAAATAAAAAATGTGAAAACAGCAGAACAACTTACGAGATTCCATTGGAAAGGCCGGATTTTTGCACAATTATATTTAGTGGTTGGTGAAACAGGGGGAAGAAATTGTGCTGCAAAGGGATGAAAGTAATCCGTTAACTCCTTATTTATATAAGGCTACTGTAGACTTGCCGAATAATACAAATGTGTTTATATATAGCGAGCCGGAAAAGAAAGGAATGGTATGGGGATTTGATGCCAGTACGAATACTTGCGAGTTGGCTTCGTCGCGTCCGGTTTCCCTTTGTGATTCACAGAGTACGGAAGAGAAAGTGAGAGAGGTGGTATTCGATGCTTTTTCTTTGAGATTTCACCTCTGAAAAAGGAAATGACAGTAAATGATGTTGTCTTCATGCTATATAAGAAGAATGCTTCGGATAATGATTTTGTAAGCAATACACTTCGTGCCCAGAATGTTTCTTTTGACAAACGGTGAAGAAGTGAGGACAGAATTGATTGATCTCAATGTGTTGAAGTTTGATCCGGATTTCTTTAAACTGGAAGGAGATAAGTTGATGTATATCGGGCAGACAGGTAATGTGACGTTATATATGAATACGATGTTCAACTTTGTTTTTGTAGAGAGTGCGGAAAATCCGTTGACTACTAATGTTTCCTATCCGGAAGCCTTGTTTGTGAATGGTTGGGGAATCGGTCGTCCGGAATTGTGGAGCTATAATCCGGATTGGGATTTTAATAATGCGGTTATTTTCCGTAAGGTTTCGGAAGATGCTACCCAAACAGTTTACTCGCAGACTGTCATTGTCAGTAAATGGGTTCAATTCAAATTTATAATCAAAAAGACTGGGGAGGTGAGTTCTCTTGTCCGAATATAACGTTTGAAGATGACAACTTTAAAGCCGTAGAAGAAAGCGGTAAACCGGGAAATTATAATATATCACCTTCGTTGGGCGATGATACGAGTTATAAATCAGCGGTTGCCAAGATTACATTTATTGTTCCGAAATCGGGAAATACAACTCATTTCCGGAGTACTATTCTGGTAGAGAGTGACCTGGATTGAGTAATCACTTATCATTAAACTAATTTGTATTATGCATAAAAAGATTCAATATATATTATTGCTTATGTTATTTACCTGTTTGATACCTGTTACGGCGAAAACAAAAGCCGGATCAGTCTGAATGATGAATGGCAGTTCAAGCAATCTATATTCAAAAATTGGCTCCCGGCACAAGTGCCCGGAGCCGTACATACCGATTTGATGAATAATCGTATGATAAAGGACCCGTTTTACGGAGTGAATGAGAAATCCCTGCAATGGATTGAGAAAAGGATTGGGAATATAAAAGACTTTCATAGTAGATGAGGCTCTGCTTCAAGCGCCCAATGTACAGCTAGTTTTTGCCGGACTTGATACGTATGCCGATATTTATATCAATGATTATCTAGTGATGAAGTGTGACAATATGTTTCGTACATGGACTTTGAATCCTCTTCCTTATTTGAAGAAAGGGGAGAATACTATCCGCATCTATTTCCATTCTATATTTAAGGTGGATATGCCTAAGTACCTGGCGTCTCCTTTCCAGTTGCAGGCATGGCCTAATAATGATCAGTCGGATATTATGTTAAGCCTTTATGCCCGCAAAGCCGGATATAATTATGGATGGGACTGGGGCCCTCGTTTGATTACTACCGGTATCTGGAGAGATGTTTATCTGGAATACTGGGATGATATCCATATCGATGGAACTCAAATTATTACCCGGAAACTGGAGTCGGGAAAAGCGAAGATGGAGGCTGTTTGTACGGTGATGAGTGATGAGGATACGAAGGCAACGTTTACAGTGGAATATGATAAGAAAGAGGCTGTTCGTAAACAAGTAGCATTAACTAAAGGGATGAACACGGTACGGGTAGACTTCGAAGTGAAGAATCCTGAATTATGGTGGACTAACGGATTAGGCAATCCCCGGATGTATGATTTCGATATTGTATTGATAAAGAAGGACGTAAGGTGACAGACCGTGTAAAGACGGGTATCCGTACATTGGAAATAGTTCGTGAAAAAGATGAACAGGGGCAGTCAATGTTTGTGAAGCTGAATGGAAAAGCGGTCTTTTATGAAAGGAGCCAATTATATTCCTTTGAATAATTTTCCGAACAGGGTGCCTGAAAGTTGGTACGAATATATCATCAAGTCGGCAGCTGATGTGAATATGAATATGTTGCGTATTTGGGGTGGAGGTATTTATGAGATGGATGCGTTTTATGAAATGTGTGACAAATACGGTATTCTTGTCTGGCAGGATATGATGTTTGCCTGTGGCATGTTCCCCGCTGACGAGCATTATTTGAATAGCGTGGCCGAGGAAGTGAAGGATAATGTAAAACGCTTGCGTAATCATCCTTGCATTGCACTCTGAACGGAAACAATGAAAATGAGATTTCATATTTCGGATGGGGATGGAAAGATCGTTATACGCCCGAAGAAGACAGAATTTATCAGAGTAATCTGCATAAACTCTTTTATGACGTAATTCCGGAAGCGATACAGGCTGTGGATGAAACGAGGTATTATCACCCGACATCTCCTGTGACCGGCTATAATAATATAGATTATAATATGGGAGATGTACACTTCTGGTCTGTCTGGAAAGGAGGATGGCTTGAAGAGTACACGGAAGCTAAAAACATAGGTCGCTTTATGAGTGAGTATGGTTTTCAGTCTTATCCGGAGATGCGCACCATCCGTCGTTTTGCAAGTGAACATGATTTGCGTTTGGATTCGGAAGTTATGTTGTCTCATCAGCGTGCCCGCAATGACCAGACTCGTGATCCGAATTTCGGGAATAATATGATGAAGATGTATATGGAGAAATATTTTAAAGTTCCCGATGATTTTAGTGCATTTGTTTATATGAGCCAGTATTTGCAGGCGGAGGCGGTGAAGATTGGAATTGAAGCTCATCGTCGTGCAAAACCCTACTGTATGGGAACACTTTATTGGCAGATTAATGATTGTTGGCCGGTAGCTTCGTGGTCAAGTATTGATTATTGTGGCAGATGGAAGGCTTTACAGTATTATGCCCGCGATGCATATGACGAGGTATTGGTTTCTCCTTATGCTTCCGGAAAACAAGTCGTATTCAAGGCCATTTCCGATCGTTTGCAAAAGATGAAAGGAGAGTTGGAGATAACGACTCTGACTTTGGAGGGACAGACGGTGTTCTCAAAGAAAGTTTCATTTGATTTGGGTGCTAATGGGTGTGAAGATGTGGCTTCGATAACAACTACGGAACTTTATGGAGGTAAGAAAGAGAACGAAGTTTTCATTTATGTGACGTTGAATGAAAATGGTAAAACTGTTTCTTCGAACATCCATTATCCGGTCTACTCAATCAGTATACTTATTCAAAGGTGGCTCCTATTATAACGGTGGAGAAGACCAATGAAGGAGTCAATTTACGGCTTCGTTCTTCTGCACTGATTAGAGGGCTTTATCTTTATGTAGATGACGATGAAAGTTTCTTTGAGCAGAATTACGTAACGCTGATACCGGGAAAAGAGGAAGTGGTTCAGGTGAAGACTCATCTTTCAGCGGCGGCTTTTGAGAAGCAATTGAAATATCTCTCGGTAAATCAAGTCAATTGATTGTGAAATGTATATCTCAATCGGACCTATTAATACATAATAAAAATGAAGAAGATAATGAATAATATATTGGCAGCTTGTCTGCTTTCCAGCCTGATAGCTTGCACTTTGGATGATCCTATATGCCGGTTAATCCAGAAGAAAAACCGGCTCCTCCTGTGGTTACGGAGTATCAGCCTGTCGCTTTAACGATAGGGGCTAATGGTCGTTTTGATGTTTCCGGTTCCTCTGTAAAAATAGGGTTAAACGGGAAGAATTCTACTTATGGTGTTTGTCTGCCACAGATTGCGCAGGGACATTTTATTGCGGAGGTAACAGCTGATAAAACAACTAACTTTTGGCTTGGCTATTGTCCGGGAGAAGAACGGGAAACCGGATTTCAATAATTATACTTCGGTGAGTGTGTGTACAGAATCCGGTGTGTCGACCGTACGGGTATTGGATCGTCAGGACGGAATAGATAACGTTTTGGATAATACGAAGAAGATAAATAAAAATGATTATTCTTTCCGTTATTCCATACCTCTCAATAATAGCTATTTTTTCTGTTCCTTTTACAGCTTCTACAGGTAAAGGCACGTATCATCAGGAATAAGATATCCGGTTTCTTTCATTTTTATGTGAGTGTTGGAAAAGAAATTGATGGGAAATTTCATGAGAACTGGATTGAACTTGCTCAATCGAAAGATTGGGGAGGACAGGGACAGAACTATTTTATTTGTCCGATAGTCAGGAATGGTAATGAAAACTCGACAGAAGTGAACTTTTCAGATATTCGTTTTGAAGAGTTTTCGGCTGAAGATGTCGTGGAGTCCTCTCCGGAATTTGATGTAAAACAGCGTAATTTTACATGGGCTGGCTTTCCGGGGATGCGACGGTAATCAGTTTCAATCGAAACATTGCCCGGCTGCTGCACAAAAACAGACAATTTGTTTTCTGGTCGGAGGCAAACTTTGTACCTGCTTGGCACATGAATAACGAATTGCTTTATTGTTATGAGTTTGCTGAAACATGGTCGGATTTGAGTAAAGGATGCTTCGAGCCAATGTCGGATCGTTTGTTGGCGCATGCGAAAAGTGGATATCATAGAGAATAATAAAGTAAGGAAAGTGGTTAAAGTACCATTATGCGTTGGTAAATCCGGATTATAAGGCTCCTTATCCTGACGGGATATATCCGAAGTAGACGAGTATTATACTTTCTATGCTGACGGAGTAGGCGTGAGACATCAGTATATTCAGAAACAGGCGGGACAGGCTTATTATCGCTATCATGAGTTGAGTGAGCCCATGGTTATTTCCGGCAGTTCATCCATTCCGTCAGATCATGTGAAACAACCGGCTTTTTAGTATTTCTAATCTTTCAGGCAACCGGTATGATCTTTATCCGGCTAAACCATTTGATGAAGTCAACCAGAATGTGAAAAACTGGAAAGAGCAAATCTATACTGCTCATTTAAATAATGCTCCTGATGCTTTTTCTGTTTTCTCTTATACTCCTGAACGTCCGGAAGTCTCTCCGTTGCCGATTGAGAATGACTTGACCTGGCATGATATAAATTATCAGATGTCTCATTGGCCGGTAGATAAACAACCCTATTTAAATGCCCGTTATGGGGATTATGATAAGTCAACGGCTACCTGGCCGTCACAGGTCTCTCATTCTTCATTGATTGGCGTGGAGGCTAAAGGGGACGTTTCCTGGAATACTGCTTATCAGATTAATTCGGATGGAAATAAATATAGAGTATATTTGATGCTGTTGGGTATCAATCAACCTGATGCGGCTTCTGATATAGATGCGTATACAAGAGGATGGCTGTATATGGGAAGCCCGACGAATCTGAACGGAGTTTCTTATAATCCAGATGTAACAGGGTATTCCAAACGGGAGATGGTTTTGATGAAAACGACAGGTACAGGAAGTTGTCAGTTTACTTGTAACCCTACCGGCGCAGTGAAGAATCCTGTATTTAGAATTGATAATTGGACCGGAAGCGGAAATGTAACGGTCAAGGTTGGTGGAAAGACGTTGGTGTCTGATAGTGACTATTTGAGTGATAAAGTAGGAGGAAGCCTCGTAATCTGGCTTAATAAAACAATATCTTCTACATTCTCTGTCGAAATTATTCCGGTATAAATGATCCTTTGGAGAGGACTTCTCAAATCCTCTCCAAAGGAATTTAAATAAATCAAGAGAGGTTGGCCTTTTATGAAATATATACTATTCATTCTTTTGTTTTTCTCTGTTTATCCTGTTCACATCGTCCGGTTCAGGAGGTTGATACAGTTTCTTACAGAGGGTGGGAGAACTGCCTTAAGCTATCTAACAGGGCTGTTTCCGTAATTGTTAATCCGACGTATGGCGGACAAATTCTATATTTCGGCTTAGAGAGTCGTGGAGATAATATATTGTGGAGTGATTCTGTTATCAACGGTTGGACTGTAGAGAACTATATACGAACAAGACGAAGTCCTGATGCCGGTAGATTTGATATCGGTAATGAACGTAGAACGGAGAATATCCATGATTCAATTTGGGCCGGACCTTATCAAACCTTTATTGAGGAAGATAAATTGCGCTTGGTCAGCCATCCCTCACAGGCGATGGGTATTCAGGTGGAGCGGATTTACTTTTTGGAAGAGAACCAGCCGGTTCTGCATATTAAACAGCGAATGTCTAATATTTCAAATGGGGAGGTTGAATATTGTTTCTGGACACGTACATTACTGCCTGCCGGTGGGATTTACTATTGTGAAGCGATGCCAAATTCACAATATCCATTGGGATTTAGTGAGATTTCATTGTCAGCAGATACATTAATTCCCTCTCATCATCTGCAGGAACGTATTCATGTAGAGAATCATTATTTTACCGCATTTCCCGGAGGAGACGAACAAAAGAAATATGGGATAAATACTACAAACGGTATGTATTTCTATCAGTTCAGTGATTATTTGTATATCAAACAAAATAAGTATGTTCCACAGGGGAAATATGATAATAATTTGCAGGTGTGTTTTCCTAACATGATTTATTTTAATGATGAATTTTTGGAAATGGAACCGAACAGTCCTATGGTTAAACTAAAGCCGGGAGAGGCTTATGAATATGAAGAGATTTGGACATTAAGGGAGGTGAACTCTATTACTGATAACACATAGTAAGATGTATAACTTGCTGATTATTTTTCATACTGTTATATTTGTCCCGCTATTCTATTAATCAATAGAGGGAGAATGTATCAAAAGAAAAATATAAGGGTATATATAGCATGGATGTTATTCATGACATCCATTCCCTTCTTTGTAGTGAAGACCTTTCACTATCATGGAAGTGAGGATGAAAAGTCGTGTTCCCATGCAAAGCATTCTCACCAATCATCTGATGATTGTGCGATCTGCCAATACTCCCTTTCTTTCTTTACAGAACCTCAACCGATAGAATTTCATTGCACACTGACGCTCGTGCCCTACGAGCCGATTATTTACCAGGATAAGGTTGTTTGCAAACGAACTTATTCGCATCATTTACGCGGGCCTCCGGTCGCATGATTACATACTCATATTTTCAATGGAGATAGATTGGCTTTCAATCTATCCTCACATTCATTTTACACATTAAATAAAAAGATTGTAATTGATGCGTATCGGAATTATTTCGGGCGTAATAGGGCTATTTGTAACCTTATCCGTCCATGCACAGAAATCCGATTCAATCAAGAGTATGCTTTTGCCTGATGTTGTGGTAACCGAAACGTACCAGCAACGTCAAGCGAAAAAGTCTGCCCTTTACGGTTGATGTAGCCGGATCAGGATTTTTTGCGCAAACATTTTACAGGAAACTTCATGCAGGCGATGGAGAATATTCCCGGAGTACAGGCAATGGATATTGGTTCGGGCTTTCTCCAAACCGATGATTCGCGGAATGGATTCAACCGGATTGCTGTATTGGAAAACGGAATCAAACAGGAAGGACAACAATGGGGAGCCGATCACGGACTAGAACTGGATGCTTTCAATATCGGAGCAGTCAATGTATTGAAAGGACCCCTCCTCACTGCTCTATGGCAGTGATGCAATGGGAGGAGTGATTGATGTTGTTCCGTCGGCTGTTCCTGCTGATAATCGTGTATTCGGAGATGTCACACTGCTGGGTAAATCAGTCAATGGAACCATCGGAGGATCACTGATGCTGGGAATCAGGAAGAATGCCTGGTACTCCCATATTCGTTATTCGGAACAACATTTCGGTGACTATCGTATTCCGACGGATTCTATTGTCTACCTGACACAAAGAATTCCCATATATGGGCGTAAACTCAAGAATACAGCAGGCATTGAACGCAATATCGGACTTTTACCCAATATCAACGAAGAGCCTATAAAGCGAATTATGCTGTGAGTAATGTATATCAAAAGACGGGATTCGTTCCGGGGGCACATGGCATACCCGCTGCGTCACGTGTGGAAGATGATGGAGACAGCCGTAATATTGAATTGCCATTCAGTAAAGTGAATCACCTGAAAGTGACCACCCACCAGCAATATGCATGGGAGAAACTGATCTTGTCAGGCGATTTAGGTTTCCAGAACAATCACCGTGAAGAGTGGAGTGCTTTCCATACTCACTATGGTTCGCAACCCGCACCGGAGAAAGACCCCGACAAGGAACTTGCTTTTTAATCTGAACACTTTCAGTGCTTCGGTGAAAGCTCGTTTTATTGGTTCTTCTTCGTGGGAACATACATTGGGGTGGGATGGACAACATCAACGGAACGACATTTCCGGCTATTCGTTTTTACTGCCTGAATATCGCCGTTCCACTACCGGAATGCTTTGGCTTACGACATACAGACCCAACAATGTGTTTTCAGTCAGCGGAGGAGTGCGATATGACTACGGATATATGGATATCTCTTCGCATGAAGCTTACCTTGCCGATTATCTTCGGAAACAGGGCTATGATCCGAACAGATAGACTTCTACAAGTGGAACAGTCACTCTGTGAATAAGCACTACGGTGATTATTCTCTTTCTCTGGGATTGGTATGGACTCCCTCCGACAAACATCTGGTAAAGGTGAATATCGGGCGCAGTTTCCGCCTGCCCGGTGCGAATGAGTTGGCTGCCAACGGTGTACATCACGGCACTTTCCGCCATGAACAGGGAGATGCAAACCTAAAAGTCCGAACAAGGCTGGCAACTGGACGCTTCTTATCATCTGAAGTACCGGGGAATTTCTTTCTCCGTCTCTCCATTTGTCAGTTGGTTCAGCAATTACATCTTTCTGCGTCCTACCGGAGAGTGGTCTGTATTGCCTCATGCCGGACAAATCTATCGCTATACCGGAGCAGAAGCGCTATTTGCAGGAACTGAAGCTACCGTAGATGTTGATTTTCTACGCAACTTCAATTATCGGATTTCCGCTGAATACGTTTACACCTATAATTGTGATGAACATATTCCATTGAGTTTCTCGCCACCTCCTGTTATGCGCAATACATTAACCTGGCAAAAGAATCGGTATATGTTGTATGCAGAATGGCAGAGCATTGCCCGGCAAAATAGAGTGGACCGTAACGAAGACCGTACAGCCGGAGCAAATCTCTTTCATCTGGGTGGTTCATTGAATATTCCGATAGGTGGAAATAATGAGATTGAAATAACCCTGACCGCCCGGAATATATTCGATACCCGATATTACAATCATCTTAGTTTTTACAGGAAAGTTGAAATCCCCGAACCGGGACGTAACTTCCAGATATTAATCAAAGTTCCATTTAAAAAATTACTGAAATGAAAAATAAATTTTATCTCCCAATGATTAGCCTTTTGGCAACAGTTACTTTCATGTTTTCCTCTTGTGATAATGATGACTCAGTGATACGACCAAACCTCTGATTGAACTTCACGAACCGGAAGAAGGTCAGGCTTTGGAGATAGGAAACGAACATGGGGTTCATTTTTGAAATGGATTTGTCGGATGATGTCATGCTGAAATCCTATAAGATTGAAATTCATAGTAATTTCGACCACCATTCACACGGAGGTAATAGCAGGGCTGCACAGGAAACAGTAGATTTTAGTTTCAACAGATCCTACGATGTGTCCGGACAGAAAACCGCCCATATTCATCATCACGATATTGTAATACCGGCCAATGCTACTGCAGGAGATTATCATTTGATGGTTTATTGCACGGATGCCGCAGGTAACGAATCTTATATCGCACGCAATATCAAATTAAGTAATGAGGTGGAAGACGAAGACCATCACCATGATGAATAAGACAATACATAGAGAAAGAATGAGGTGAGGTCAAAAAGGGACGTTTGACACATTCCCATTCTGTTTTTTACGTAATGAGTATTTTTTTTCTTTCGAAAGGTGTAATATCTATTACACCTTTTTTGTTTCAATCCTTTACTTTTGTGAAAAATACTTTTTCGTATGATGAAGTTTCCAATAATAAATCGACTCTTTCCTTCTTATAAATGGAAGGTAGCGGCTGTCATCATTGGCGGTGTTATTGTGGGTGGAGGAGCACTGTTTATGTATATGCTCGGGCGCATACCTATCTTGGAGATGACCCGGCTGCATGCGTGAATTGTCACATTATGACTCCTTACTATGCAACCTGGTTCCATAGTTCACATGCCCGGAATGCCACTTGCAATGATTGTCATGTGCCGCATGAAAATGCTGTGAAGAAATGGACCTTTAAAGGTATGGACGGTATGAAACACGTGGCTGCATTTTCTTACCAAAAGCGAGCCGCAGGTCATTCAGGCTCATGAAGCCAGTTCCGAAGTGATTATGAATAATTGCATCCGCTGTCATACACAACTCAATACGGAATTTGTGAAGACGGGAAGATTGATTATATGATGTCACAGGTAGGAGAGGGGAAGGCTTGCTGGGATTGCCATCGTGATGTTCCTCATGGTGGAAAGAATTCCCTGTCCGGTACTCCGGGAGCGATTGTTCCTCTTCCGGAATCGCCTGTTCCCGAATGGCTCCGGAAGATGGTGAATCAGAAAGATAAATAAGAAATGAAATACGTAATAAAATAATAAAACCGATATACAATGGAAAAGAAATTAAAATCATGGCAAGGATGGCTGTTGTTCGGAGGTTCAATGGTCGTTGTATTTGTTTGGGATTATGCGTTTCTGCGTTGATGGAACGGGGCGGAAGTTGCCAGCATTTTCAATAACCGTAAAAACGTTATCAAAGGGATTGAAGCACGAAATGAACTGTTTAAGAATGACTTTCCCCGTGAATACCAGACTTGGACGGAGACTGCAAAGACTGACTTTGAGAGTGAATTTAATGGAAATATTGCTGCTAGATGCTTTGGAAAAACGTCCTGAAATGGTGATTCTATGGGCGGGATATGCTTTCTCAAAAAGATTATTCCACTCCACGGGGACACATGCATGCCATTGAGGATATTACGGCATCTTTGCGTACCGGTTCGCCCATGAGCCCGACTGAAGGTCCTCAACCGTCTACCTGCTGGACTTGTAAGAGTCCGGATGTTCCCCGTATGATGGAGGCATTAGGTGTCGATTCTTTCTATAACAATAAATGGGGGCTATGGGCGCTGAAATTGTGAATCCTATCGGATGCTCCGATTGCCATGATCCCGAAACAATGAATCTTCATATCAGTCGTCCCGCTTTGATAGAGGCTTTCCAACGTCAGGGTAAAGACATCACTAAAGCTACTCCGCAGGAGATGCGTTCATTGGTATGTGCACAATGTCATGTGGAATATTATTTCAAAGGGATGGTAAATACCTGACTTTCCCCTGGGACAAAGGTTTTACGGTAGAAGATATGGAGGCTTATTATGATGAGGCCGGTTTTTATGATTATATTCATAAATTGAGCCGTACTCCGATTCTGAAAGCGCAGCATCCTGACTATGAGATTTGTCAGATGGGTATCCACGGACAGAGAGGTGTCTCTTGTGCCGATTGCCACATGCCGTATAAGAGTGAAGGTGGTGTGAAATTCAGCGATCACCATATCCAAAAGCCCGTTGGCTATGATTGACCGCACCTGTCAGGTTTGTCACCGCGAAAGTGAAGAGACTTTACGTAATAATGTGTACGAACGCCAACGTAAAGCGAATGAAATCCGTAACCGTCTGGAACAGGAATTGGCAAAAGCACATATCGAAGCTAAATTTGCCTGGGACAAGGGTGCTACAGAAACACAGATGAAAGATGTGCTCGCACTGATTCGTCAGGCACAATGGCGTTGGGATTTCGGGTAGCTTCACACGGAGGTTCTTTCCACGCACCGCAGAAATTCAGAGAATTCTTTCTCATGGATTGGATCGTGCCATGCAAGCCCGTCTGGCTGTATCCAAAGTATTGGCAAAGAATGGATATACGGGAGATGTTCCGATGCCGGACATTTCAACAAAGGCAAAAGCACAGGAATATATCGGCTTGGATATGGATGCTGAAAGAGCGGCTAGGAGAAATTCCTGAAAACAACTGTTCCGGCATGGTTGGAGAAAGCGAAAGAAAACGGCCGTCTGGCACAGAAATAAGAGAATTTATATATGTGGAGCAAACCATGGAGTTATAAAGAAGGGCTGGTGATTGGCGCAGGATTACTGGTGATAGGGCTATTGCTGCAAATGACAGTGGGAGCCATACATTGGGACCTGTTTGCCTGTCCGGTCAATGTGATTGTGTTAGTGGTTTATATCATTGCTTTGGTAGCCATGCCTTCTTCGCAAACGTGTCTATTTATTCGGATGGTTGAGTCATTATTCTGCTGCTGTCTCGTCTCTATTGTGGGTGGTCGGCATGACGGTAGTGATGGGACTGATCCGGCAGGCTCCTTCCGGTCATGCTCCGGCTGATCTGCTGGGATTTTCGCAGATGATTTCTTCCTGGCCTTTTGTCCTGCTCTCTACTTTTGGATGGTCACCGCCTTGGGGCTGACAATCCTTCGCACCGGTTTCTCTTTGAAGATCAGCAGGATTTCTTTCCTACTGAATCATATCGGATTGTTTATTGCACTGATAACAGCCACTTTGGGAAATGCCGATATGCAAAGGTTGAAAATGACAACCCGGATGGGAAGTGCCGAATGGCGGGCTACGGATGATAAAGGTCAACTGATTGAACTTCCGCTGGCTATCGAACTGAAGGATTTCACTATCGACGAATATCCTCCGAAACTGATGTTGATTGATAATGAAACCGGCCGTACGCTTCCCGAAAAATCTCCTGTACATGTATTGTTGGAAGAGGGAGTGACAAATGGCAGCTTGCAGGACTGGCAGCTAACTATTGAGCAATCTATTCCGATGGCTGCTTCTGTGGCTACCGAAGATACTTTGAAGTTTACTGAATTTCATTCGATGGGGCGACTTATGCTGTCTATCTGAAAGCAGTCAATCAGAAGAATCAAACAACCAAAGAGGGATGGGTAAGTTGCGGTAGTTTTCTTTTTCCCTATAAGGCAATCCGGCTGGATTCTTTAACCAGTATTGTAATGCCGGAACGGGAACCGCAGCGATTTGTATCGGAAGTGAAGATTACACACAAGAAGGAACGATCACGGGAGGAACCATTGAAGTGAACCGCCCGATGGAGATAGAAGGTTGGAAAATTTATCAACTTAGTTACGATGAAACAAAGGGACGATGGAGCGATATCAGTGTCTTCGAGTTGGTTCGCGATCCGTGGTTGCCGGTTGTTTACACAGGAATAATAATGATGATGGCAGGAGCCATCTGTCTGTTTGTCAGCGCACAACAGAGGAAAAGAGGAGGACAAAGCATGAGTTGGGAATATTTTATACTATTTGCAATAGCCGCACTGGTTTGTTGGGCTTTGGGAGCTTTTGCTGCCTGGAAAGGTACAAAAACGGGATGGGCTTATGGATTTACTTTCTTAGGTCTGGCTATTTTCTTCAGTTTCATTATCGGAATGTGGATTTCATTAGAACGTCCTCCGATGCGGACAATGGGAGAGACACGGCTGTGGTATTCTTTCTTCCTTCCGTTGGCGGGATTGATAACCTATGCACGCTGGAAGTATAAATGGATTTTAAGTTTCAGTTGCATCCTTTCATTGGTCTTTATTTGTATCAATATCTTCAAACCGGAGATTCATAATAAGACGTTGATGCCTGCTTTGCAAAGCCCGTGGTTTGCCCCTCATGTCATTGTGTATATGTTTGCTTATGCTATGTTGGGAGCGGCGACGGTGATGGCCGTCTATCTGCTTTGGTTCAAAAAAAGGAGATTGAACGGAAAGAAATGGATTTGTGTGACAACCTCACCTATGTAGGTCTGGCATTTATGACTTAGGTATGCTTACCGGAGCTATCTGGGCAAAAGAAGCCTGGGGACATTACTGGGCTTGGGACCCGAAAGAGACTTGGGCGGCAGCTACCTGGTTCGCTTATCTGGTGTATATCCATTTCAGATTGGGCAAGCCATTGAAGGCACGTCCTGCGTTGATTATTCTGTTAGTATCATTTGTCCTGTTGCAAATGTGCTGGTATGGAATCAATTACCTTCCGACCGCGCAAAGGAGTCAGTGTGCATACTTATAATTTAAATTGAAATATCGAATCACTTAAACTTCAATATCAATGAAAACACCTTATTGGTCATTCTTGCTTATGCTATTGCCAAGCATGGCATATACACAAAACACGGAGAAAGAGAATGAATTTACGATGTCTATGCAAATCAGACCTCGTGCGGAGTATCGGAATGGTGCATTAACTCCACGGGATGAAGGGGTAGCTCTACATCTTTCATCAATAACCGTGCACGCCTCTCGATGGATTATAAACGTTCGGATCTGGAACTAAAGATGTCGGCACAGCATGTCGGTGTTTGGGGACAAGACCCGCAGATTGAGAAGAATGGGCGTTTTATGTTGAATGAGGCTTGGGCGAAACTGAACTTTGGTGAAGGGTTCTTTGCTCAACTGGGACGTCAGTCATTGATTTATGATGATGAACGTATTTTGGGAGGACTGGATGGAATGTAGCGGGCCGTTACCCGATGCATTGAAGCTGGGATATGCCAACAAAAATAATGAAGTCCATCTGATTCTTGCTTTTTAACCAGAATAATGACAATAGAACAAAGTGGAGGTACTTACTATGATTCTTCTACCGGACAGCCTTATAAGAATATGCAAACCGTCTGGTATCATTATAAAAGCGGATAATGTTCCGTTCGGCGCTTCTTTATTGTTTATGAATCTGGGATTGGAAACGGGTGATAAAGCCACGGATGATTCTCATACCCGCTATTTACAAACAATGGGTACTTACCTCACTTATAAGAATAGTAACTGGAATCTGGATGGTGCTTTCTACTATCAGATGTGTAAGAATAAAGCTGCGGACAGAGTTTCAGCTTTGATGGGTAGCATACAAGCCGCCTATACGTTTAATCAGACATGGGGAGCCGTGGCTAGTTTGATTATTTAAGCGGTGATAAAGGAAATGGCGGTAAGTATAAGGCTTTTGATCCTCTTTATGGGACCCATCATAAATTCTATGGAGCAATGGATTATTTTTATGCTTCTACATTTGCAAACGGTTATGCACCGGGATTGATGGATGCTCGTATTGGAGGTCGTTTCCGTCTATCTGGCAAGGTAGATATGGAACTTAATTACCATTATTTTAGTACAGCAGTTAAAAGTTCAGGATTTAAAGAAATCATTAGGTTCGGAAGTCGATTATCAGATAAACTGGTCGATCATGAAAGATGTGAAACTCTCTGCCGGATATTCTTTTTATGCGTGGTACGAAGACGATGGACGCTGTGAAACCGGCAAATCATAAAAGCTGGCAGGCGGATATTTCTTTTTAAATACGTCGTTACAGATACTTTTCCAAAGTTGTTTGATCTAAAATCTCGATTGTTTTCCTTCCATGATGACGAGTCCTTCTTTCATCATCTTATTGATTTCTTTAGATAGAGCAGGGCGTGACACATTTAAATATTCGGCGAGCTGGGATTGGGTGTGCATGATATCTACTACTAACGCATCTTTTTTTCTTATGTTCGTATAGATAGATACGAACCTTTCCCGTACGGTTTTACGTGAAAGAGGTTTCCAGACGGGATACGGTACAGATGTTACAATTACTCATAGTGATACAAAAGAAAATTATGAAGAACTTTGGGTCCTGACTAATTACTTTGAAGGGTTGAATCTTGGTTGCTTATAAGTATCACACTGTCCTCAAGAGCAGGAAAGTAGCTTGCTAAAGTATTGTCTGAATAAAAAAAGATGAGGAGTGGCGAAGGTACGTGGAGCGATAATGTATTCAATCATCACCACACCTAATCCGTCAATAATATCTGTACGTAGTTTTCCTTCCAAAAGCACAATGAACTTGTTGCAGGGTGTTCCTTGTGTAACGACTATCTCTTTTTTATTAGCCGCATAGATTACAAAATCCAGCTTTTTCTCCATAAAGGACTCTCGATGTTTAAAGGTAAACTCCTGAATAAGGGATTTGAAACAGCTTTTCTTATGTGAGATTTGGTCAGTTGTATTTTTCATTGTATCATGTTGTCTGTATCACGGGCAAAGATATAAATATATATTAGTGAAAGAAACTTTCAGAACCATTTTGTAGAATAACTATATACAAGAAAGTTGTTAAAACGAATGTAAAATATAGAATCTGTAATTATGGTATCTTTCTCTGTAATTTATCTACATGCAGGATACCTTTATTTGTCTATTTTTGCAACATGAATCACATTGATAAAAAGAATTCTGAAAATAAAAAGTAATAAAAAGAAAGTTATGGCTAAAAAAAGTTTTGATAATTTCGTCTACGTCCACGTAAAGGTGGAATTGATTTGTTTGTGATGAATTTCATGAAAGGTGCCAATGAGGGCGGGCAACGAAGTAGAGAAGATTTTTCTGAAAATAAAACGGTTATCCTTGTACGGGATGCAGTGTTTGGTAGTATGCGTCGTGGTAAAACCTTCGTCCACAGAAAGATGATGCAGCGGAAATCGTGAGAAGATGATTGCCGCCTAGATGTGATTGAATACAACCCGTAGTTTATTTCTATACTTATGTCCGGGCAGATGAAGATGATTGACCGCGTTGCTATGCGCACCGCTATGGAAATAACTAATAAGAATTTTATTTGTCATTGCGGCAGAAAACGATAAAGCAACGATGGAGCGTACGATTGGCCTGTGGCTTCCTCGATTGCTTTGAAGGACCATGGTGGGACGGCCTTATGAATCGTGCATGGAAAGTAGAGAGATTAAAGATACTCCCTACATGCAGGAAGCATATAACATGGGAAAGATGGTAACTGCTGCTTTCCATATTAAAGATATTCATAAAGAATATGATAAAATGGATTGTTCGAACATTTAAAATATAGTTTCGAACTTAACTTTAAATTTGAAATCTGGAAAAGGTTATGTTTCATTTTCCCTTTACGATTTTAATTGACTTGATTGTTTGTTCATTTCAATCTACAACCACAAAAGTAAAGAGCGTTGGGAAGAAGGGTGAACGCATCACCAAACGGGCAACTGAATGGATTGATAAGAAAGCTCAACGTGCAGCAGATGCTGAAAAAACGTCTGAAAGGACGTTTGGGATATGTTCATATTCAGTCGATGTGGAGACACAGCTTTACAAAATGACTGACATTCTTGGAAAATATAACAACTGCGAAGGCATTGTGATTGAAACCCGTTTCGTCTGCAGGCCGTCTGCATGAAGATACGTAAAACATGTTCGCGGTCAAAGTATTTTAAGCGGACGTGAAGCCTGTGATATGCCGGGTCGTCGTTGGAACAAACCTTCCATTATGCTGCAATGTGAAGCTAACTACTGAATGCACACGAACTCCGTGGTATATAAAAGATTGACAAACTTGTCTAGTGCCCTTAAGTGTGTCTTGGGGAAACTTACAAGATCCTTCACTGGTTTTTTATTCCTATCGTCAGTTATCGTTTGACTGATTAAAGTTTTGAAAATACCCAATTGGAACCGGATGGGTTGCCAATAATCTCAAAACAGATCAAGGGAGAGACCCAACTAAAGATGGCTGTGGATGAACCCCCCAGATATCAGAAAGCTGAAGTAACACGAGTATAATTATTATCTAAAATGAAGAGTCGCTTCTTTGTTTAGAATCTGATTGATTCTTTCAGAAGCGACTTTCAATATTTTCTACTTTATATTTTGACCTTTTGTATGACTCTTCTTTATAAGGCGTTTATTTTAAATAGATATAGGGCTTACCTAGATCCTGCAAGGAAATCTATGGAGGTTTTTTTCTAGTCATATCTTCTGATTCAGAAGCTGACATATCCACGTTAATATAAGCGGCAATGAGTGATCATTCAGGTACCCTGAATACCTTGAGTTAGCAAGAGTCAGAGAAC
>VOFH01003533.1_pt1 | contig 35479 bp, 53 predicted proteins | sample 5384091 | NCBI WGS metagenome assembly VOFH01 (sample SAMN12384727, study PRJNA508395) | human gut metagenome | isolation source: healthy gut G | host: Homo sapiens
CTTGTATGGATTTCACTTCAGCTTCTCTATCTACAATCTTTTTTAACAATGGTTGCTGATGTACTATAATTGTTCATCAGTGCATGACGGTTTGGATGGAACTCATCCATTGCTCCAGCTTTAATCAGGTTTTCAATGGTTGATTTATCTGCTATTTTTCTACGCAGAATTCTTTGAATGATACAAAATTGCCATTTTCTGTTCTGTTATTGATGATTTTCATGACAGATGCAATCTTTGTTCCCTTTATGGAGTCAAGTCCGAATAGAATCTTTCCTTCATAGATTGTGAATCCAATACCTGACATATTAATTTCTGGAGGCATTACTTCAATTCCAATTTCACGGCAATCATTTAATATAGATGGAATCTTTTTTGATTGGTGAACAGTTTAATACCGCACACATATAATCAGCTGGGTAAAAATATTTGATATAAGCTGTTATGTATGATAGAACTGCATATGCCATGCTGCATGACTCTTATTAAATGCATATTTTGCAAAGTCTATCATCTGATCAAAGATTTCATTTGCGATTTCGGTTTTTATTCCTCGATGTACACAGCCTTCAATCTGTCTGTCTTCATTTCCATTTATGAAATCATTCCTTTCCAGTTCCAACATTTTCATTTTTTTTCTTCGACATGAAACGCCTTACGTTATCTGCTTGTGATAAGCTATATCCAGCAAGCTTCTGAGACAATTTCCATTACTTGTTCCTGGTACACGATTACTCCGTATGTTTTTTCCAGGATTGGTTTTTAGTTCAGGGCATAAGTATTTAATACGTTCTGGATGGGCCTTTTTGTTCTATGTATTTTGGAATGAAATCCATTGGACCTGGACGATAACGTGATACCAAAGCAATTAAATCCTCCAGACAGGTAGGATTTGCTTCCGTAACATTCTTTTCATTCCATTTGACTCAAATTGAAATACGGATCCAGTTTTTCCAGATGCAAAGATTCCTTTAAATACTTTTGGATCAAATGGTAGATTTCGGATATCCAGTTCTACTCCAGTTCTTTCTTTAATACTCCGTACTGCCATAGTCACAATTTTCAGATTGTTCAGTCCTAAAAAGTCAAACTTAAGTAGTCCATGGACATCTTCTGCCTGTATCATATCACATTGTACTTTCATGTCTCCAGATTTATCATCTCTCATTAGTGGAATATAGTCACTGATTGGCTTTCCATCTGCGATAATAACACCTGCAAAGCATGCATTCCATAATTTATAAATGCGCCCTCAACCAGTTTTGCCTGGTCAATTATTTCATTTGCATCCTTCTTATATTGAATCGTTTTTTATCATCACCCGCTTTTGATGCAAATGCAGCCCGTAATATGTTTTCACATTGAAGTTCTTCCTTTCCAGAAGCGAACGATATTCCTGGTTTTGCCGGAATCATTTTAGCAATTTTATCTGCTAACTCTAAATAATAGTCTTTAGCATCTTTTTCAATTCCAATGATTCTTGCCACATTACGTACAGCGCTTCGTGGTGCCATATATCCTTTGTCACAATATTTGCAACTGTTTCAATTCCATACAGTTTTTTGCAGTATTCGACGACAAGATCCCGAATGTCTGGCGAAAAGTCAGAATCAACATCAGGCATGGTAACTCTGTCTTCATTTAAGAAACGCTCAAACAGTAAATCATACTGTAATGGATCGATAATATCTGTAATACCAATTAAATATGCTACCAGACTACCTGCAGCTGGATCCCTTCCAGCGCCAACAACAAAACCGGAAATTTTCTGATGAGATTCAACAAACTCAATCATTGCACGTAAAGTCAATGATTTTACATTCTTCGTGAGGTAATTAAGGTCCTCATCTGTTAAGTGGCCCAATTTACGTCCAAATTCAAGGAAGTCTTGGACAATCAGGAAATAGTCACAGTAGCCCATTTTGCTATGACATTTAGTTCATACTCCAAACGGTCTGCATATTTTTTGTCCAGCCTTTTTTCCTGGGAATCGGTTAAAAAATACTTTCATAGGCAATATCCTCAATTTACTTTCAGCCGTTTCGCCAGGCTTTAGATTTTGATATTTTGATAATGTAATCTTTTTTTAAATGTACAGTGGCAAAGCGTTCACATATATCATATCATATGTGTTTGTGATTGCTTCATCAATTTCAGACTCTGTCAATACCTTTTTAAGGGCTTCTCTTAATTCCGCTTCTGTTTTAATGTATATTTCTCTATCGCCAACCTCAACTGGGACAACTTTTTCTCTGCTTTGCCGTTCTTATTGACCGAATGATTTGACGAGCCTTATACTCTCATCACTCCCATCAGGCATATGAGCATCATTGGTCTGCTACGATTTTAATATCCAGCTCTTTTGCTATCTTAGCCAAACTTGTAAAAGAAATTTCTTCAATTGGGATTCCATTTTTCATCGTTATATCCATGATATTGGATTTCGATGTAGAAATTGTCATTGCCAAATAAATCCTTGTAATGACAAAGCTTCTTCTTTTAGTTAGCTGATATATCTCTGCCGGAGTTGGTTTATGAGACTCTAATTCATTGATTTTCTCCTGAATGGAATTGTACTTCTCATGTTCTGCTACTGAGTCTTTGATCCTAGCATTGATTGCACTTATATCACGGTTTGTTAATGCAATCTGGACCTTTATTTTTCCAGTTCTTCCTTTCTGCTTCTTTTTCCTGTTTTTGACGGTTTTAATTCAGCTAGTGCTTCTTCATAGGTCTCTTTTCCTTTTTGTTTTTTCAACATCTTTTTCTTTCTTTTTAAATGCCCTTTTAGGACACCTTGTTAAGCCTATCACGTTCTATTCTTAATTCCTCTAAATAGGTTTCCTTCTTTTCTAAGGCTTTTTGATTCTGAATAAACGTAGCAGATGCTGGTTTTTCATAATTTTGCTGCCTTTTCATTAGTTTTTGAATTTCTTTATCAAATTGAAATGGACTTAATAACAAGCCTGCCAAAACGCCTCCAGCACAGGCACTCGTTGCAATGACATGTCCATGATATTTTTTCCTTTTGCAAAATAACGTTCCAATATTTCCTTATTCATCCTCGGAAAGCCTCTGCTGTCAATCCTCGTATTTGATTCAGTTACAGCTTTTGCGATTCCTTGATATCCTATATCATCAAGTGCCATAAGGATTAAATGAAATCTTTTATATTCTGAATCGTCTTCCTGCATATATGCTTCAACGCCTGGAATAGGCTTAATGCCATATTTTCCAGCGGCAGTCTATGAAATCATCAATACCGGTAAGTGTACCATGATCAGTCAACGCAATCGCTTCATATCCGCATTCCTTCGCTCTTTTGCAAAGTGCTTCTACATTCATGGTTGAATCATAACGCGAAACCTGACTATGGTTATGTAAACTTCCTTTCATATATTTTCTCTCCTTTTAGATTGTTCTCTTTTCTTCGTAACTCATTACATATAATGTTTTAAAAAGGGAAATAAAAGAGCGAGGATTTCCTCACTCTTTTATGTAAACTCTGTTCGTTAGCAATATACACAATCATGTTGCTAAAAAAAATCGATAAACAATGTATCATTATTATGAGAGGTTTCCACTCTTTCTGCGTACCCTCTCTTATTTTCATATTGACTTCATCGCAGAAATTTTTTGACAAAAGAATCAAAATCATATGTCTTATTCCATTCTAATATGGTAAGGGATTTCCTCCAGCTGTTCTGGGTTTAATCTGAATTTCTCAAAATTATTTAATCTGGCACTAAGCTCATTATAATCATATTCTGGTATGCTTTCCTGCACTTCCTCTGTTATGTTTTTTATCCATCACATGGAACATTCATTACTATAATGTGGTTTTTTGGTTTTCCTTTTCTGGATGACAGTATTTTTCGGAATCTGCAACCCAGTCATATGGACATCCACATTTATATAACATATCTGCCTCTATTTCATCTTTTTCAACGTTTCAATTAATCGCTGTGCCTGTAATATTTTATCTGGAAGAACCATCAGTGGATCCAAATCCTCGCATGCTTTAATAAAGTCATCCTTTTTCTTTTCTGATATTCTGATTCTTGCCATAGGTTACCGCCTTTCTTACTCTTTTTGCAGATTGAACTGATTACAATATTACGGTAATATCTATCTCCATCTGCCGATTCTTTCTTTAGCGTTTGGACTCCTCCTATAGCACATATGCGGTCACCTACTCGGTAATTTTCCATATACTGGCCAATATTTCTTTCGTATAGAAAGTCTGGATATTATTCACCCTTCCATTAAAGAACGTTCTAATATTAATTGTCAGAACACCTCTGGCAGGTGATGCGATTTTAGATATAGTACCTTTCAAATAAATTTTATTTTCCGCTTCAACATAGGCTCCGCCTTCAAAACCGAAGACAGCTAATTCCTTTTTCTGCCTCAGCAATTGAGAGCCCGATGATCTTCTGGTCATAAAATTCTTTGCCACTGTCTTTTGCACGCTTACGTTGTGTTTGTATCATGCCCTCTATACGTACAACATCACCCTCTTTATACATTTTCTTAATGGCATCCTTTTCTGCTCCATAAAATGAAATTTCAGGGTAATTATAACAGACTTCTCCCTCTTTTGCCACATTTGGCATATTAAGCCTGGGTGTCTTAATCGTAAAATTAGTTGCGATTTCATTTGCAAAAACCCTAAACAATAGGTCCTTGAATAATAATTTTGTTTAAATCTTTGACTTCTGTTCTTTTCCATATTAAGTTCTCCTTATAATTTTAATTGTTTTACAATAAAAATATGTTAGAAGGAGTTTGAAAAAATATAAAATAGTAAGGTAGGGACATTTTTTTTTTTTTCTTTTTTATTTGTTGTCAAAAAAATCAATCTTTGAATTATTATATATATGTGGTTATCCACAAACGAATGTGGAGATAATGTTAGTAAAATTATATACTAATAAGGAGAATTAGATATGAATCATATGTTGTCAGTAGAAGATACACAAATCATGCTAAAGGGCTTTGATGAAATTCAAGATACCGCCTACTTTATTTTACGAAATAGCGGAGTTTTTATCACACCACAAATCGATGGAATTACAGCAAGAAATATTAAATGTACTGTGGAAAAGGGCATCATTCATAACGATGAACTGATAACAGAATTAAAGAGAAGAGGCTTTGATACAAATTTGTTTTGTAAGATCAGAGATCAGTATTATTGCGAAAATCCTATCGTGTAATTGTAAATCTAAGATTGGTCTAAAGCAAATGATAAAATCCTTACTTCTTATACAACGACTCAATTCTCATATAGGAAAAATTACCATATTAAGAAAAACAGCACTGATAAACTAAAAGGGCCTCACACCCTCCGTTAGTGTGAGTCCTTTTCTATTACTGTAATATCATTTCAATACCTATAGACGCAATAGGCCTAATCCATTATATTAAATATCCGCATTTAATAGCTGATCCATCAGCTTTTCGCCAATTTCTATTGGAAACAACACCCTAATGAGTTGTTATTAATTGCACGTGCTTCTTTTTTAGATTGAAGGTTCCATGGATTGTCTTGTTTCTTCTTAATTTCCTGATTCCTGAATTATAATATTTTCTTACTTTATCAATTGGTAAGTTTAGGCGCTCAGCAACCTTTTTAAATGACATAGCCTCTTCGCCTGTTAATCCATGTCTTAACGAGACGACCGACGCTTCATCCGTTCCTAAGTCACTTACTGCCTTATGAAGGATTTGCTGTGTTTCGTTTTTAATATATTCATCTTCAGGAGAGTCGAAGCTCCTGCTTATTTTCGAATCCAGGTAATCTACCGTATCATAGTGAACTTCTTTTTACTACTTTCCATTATTTTTAATGATTGAATGATTGTTTGGAAGAAATTCCAGTCTCCTGTGCAATATCCTTCACAGTCCACTCTCTTCCATTTCGCTCCAATTGACACTGCCTTTTAACCTTCTTACGATATTGGCAGAATAATGGGATGTTGTCTTATTGATATTGGAGTTGATATACTCAGTCATTTCATGCAATACATAAATATAAAAATATGTTGTGGGTTTGCTTTTCTTTGCATCATAGAGTCAATCCCTTTAATATTCCGAGGATTCCTTCTTGGTAAAGATCCTTCGTATATTTTTGAACGTTGAAAAGCGGTTTTCAATTATATAGTAGATGAACATATCTAATTTTATAATCATTTCTTCTTTGGCATCCAAGGTCATCTGCATACCACGATTGTATTCTTTACAGCTTCCAGATATATATCTTCGATATTTTTTATCTTCGATTTTCTCTGGACGGATGATAATGTTAGGGCAGCTTCTTATTCTCATCCATGTTTAAAACACTCCGAATAATCGCTTCTGCTTTTTTGCAATTCCCTTGCCTGTATTATATTTATCCATGATTTCTTCTGGTGTTTTAGCCATAGCTTTTGGAGCTGATTCTGCCAGGTTTACTCTTTCAATTTCTTCTGGAACATCATCTTCAGCTTCAATTAAATCTTCATCTACTAAAAAATCTATATCTTTCTTACTATTTTTCATACACATACCTCACTTATCTTTATTAAATAAAATAGGAAAGCACTTCTTTATTACTTGTTAGGGCTTCTTGAGTATAGTCTAATAACCATGAGGCCACTTCTGCCTCTCAATTTTAACACCACTCATTTGGACCCAATGGTTAAAAAATCCATTGGTTGAGTATCTGATAGTGGTGATTCCTGCACAATGATTTCCGAAATATTATGTATTAGCTCTTCTCTTTTCAAAAAAACCCTCCCAAAACAATACACATAATATTATAATCGCTTTTTCTATTTGTTAACCAGTAATAAGTGGATAGGCTTATTATATTCCAGAACATATGTTCGTGTCAATAGTCTATTTTGAATTTATATGTCTGCAATCAGTGTAGTGAGTTTTCCTTTATCCCATTTTGCTGAGACCTTATAAGTACCTATCTCTGTTACCTAGTAGGATGATTTTCCGATTTTGTACAAATTTTTTTTTTATTTTCTAAACACACAATTATATTTACATAACCATCTTCACTATTTTGCGATGCAAGTGGAAAAACGTGAATGATATCATCTTTTATTATTCTAGTATCATGTCGCAATTATATGGCTTTTCAGGTCGAATGGATTTTATTTTCTTTACAATATTATAGTCACTATTATTTTGTGGATACAATATCGTTTGAAAATTCCCATTAACCCAACTCCCTCTAATAATTAACGATTCAGAATTAATTTTTACCTGCACAGATGGCCGATTTATATCATCTGATACATAGGGTATTATTTCATTACCACATTTAGCTAAACCATGATTTGAGTCATAAAACAATCTTCAAATTCTAAATGTAATGGTGTCACTAAAACCGATATTGTTTTTACAATTGAATTATCTTTATCCATATATTCAAGGGTATAATCATCAACAATCATATCATTAGGAGATATGTTTTCTTCATAGCTTATTCCCGGCTTCGGGTCTGGCCCTTGATTTGGTTCATTTATTGTTAATATTTCCAACTCATCCGATATTTCAGATTCATCCATGTTTATATCCTTTGTTTCGCCAGCTGTTAGTGGTTCTTTTGGAGTCAGCCTGTTTTTTGTTTACAGGTGCTGGCTTTATATTTATTTCTTCAAGAATTTCTGTTTTTTCTTCCTTTTTGGGTTTTAGGAGACTTATGTTCTTGGATTTTAACTTCAGTTATGATAGGTTTTTTCTTCAACCGGTTTAGTTCCTCAAATAACAAAATATCATTGTATTCATCTGCAATTTCATCCAATAAAAATGCTGGTTCTTGCAGCTTGCCCGAACCTTTATTAGGCTTATTGTCTTTAGGTTTGACTTCTCAAAACTTTTTCACTCTTTTGATTATTATTTTCCTTATTAATCATCTTCCTTGGTTGGTCAGTCTTTTTTTTCCCTTGATTCTTTGTCATTTGTATTCTTGTTTTATTCGCTTCAGGTTTCTGTTTTGTTTTATCCTTAAGCACGGATTCTTTTATGGGAACGTTCAACTCAATCGATGGATTGGTCTCCTTTTTTGGTTTAGTAAGTCATCCAATATTTTATTAAATTCTTTTTCCCCAAAATATTTTTAAGATCATCCTTTTTTAATTCTGTACGTAGCACCATTGCTTTCTATCATGAATATAGATGCTTTTTATAATCATTGCCATCATATTTTGGTTTTTTCCCCATTTAACAATAATAAAGCAACTGCATTATTCATCATTTTTCATTTGATGAAAGTATATTAGTATATAGTTTTTCGTAAGAAATCCTCTTCCTCGTCAAACCTGGCATTATCAATGCTCTCTTCCATCTCATCCCTATATATCTCTAAAAGTTCGGATGATAGTTTAACTATATCCTCTATATAACCAACATATCTATTATTTTTCACGGATTGTGTCCTCCTAAAATTATTATTCTCTTTTATATAATGCAATCTGATGGTTTTAATGGATAGCATTTTTTGCATACTACTATTGAACAATATTTTGAAAGTGAGTATTACTTTATGGCACTGTTTCCACAAAAAAGAGGCATCTGAATACGATATCAATAATAGTCCAATGATTACTATTGATATGACGGATGACGATGAATACTATTATATTTACGCTGAATTCCTGGAAGGGAGAAAAAAGAAATCAAAATAAAATTCCAAAGGTGATAAATTATCATTAAAAGTTCTTGATGATGAAGACTATCCGGATCAGAATTATATTATATCAAACGATGTCATGATGAAAGGAACGCATCATTGAATTTGAGGAGCCCATTAATAAAAAAGAAGTCACTGCAAATTACACGAATGGCTTACTTAAAATATCGATTAAAAGATTGATCCCGAGGAAGACGAGGACCAGGATTTAATCCAGATTATGTAACTATCTATATTTTCTAATTACATAAAAAAGAGGCATAAGCCTCTTTTTTAAATTGCTTCACCTACTTCAAATATTCTTCTGTATTTTCTTTTTCCTCTTCCAGATTCTTGAAATATTCATCTTTAGCGGATAGTGTTGTTGGTAAATCTCCAAGTATTTCATCGTTATCATAGCTGCAGACATTCTCTTTCATATTCGGATACATCTTTCATCATTAATCCGGTTAGGCTAAATACTGTGTCAGCTTCCTCTGGAGACTCTACCAGCTCTCCTCTTGCTTTGCATGCAGCATCATAAGATGATATACAGAAGGTGCTGGCAAATTGACCGCCTTATATGCTTCTACCATGATTGGAGATGCGTAGGTTATCGTATTGTTTCCTGATGTTTTATCACATCCATCCTTGATAGCAAAAATCTCACTAAAGTTCTAGGATTTCTATCCATCCAGATAATCTTGGTTCTGGACATCAAATGCAACTGGAATCGACCTTGTACTTTTGTGTTTTAGCTGGACCGCTGTTTTTGACTTTGGTCGGGTCATATAATTTCCTGTCCTGTTCTGCCAATTCCATCCAGCCAAATTTGCATGGAGTTTCTGCAAATTCGTATCCACTGAAATTGTTTACTGAAAAAAACCACATAACCTACATCTTTGGCTTCCAGATTGTCCAGATTCATGTCAATGAATTCAGAGGCACCCTTTCCTCCTGCGCACCACCATTCGGATATCACCAGAATGGACACCATATCCGCTACCATGAAGATTAAAATATGCTAAATCAGCAAGATGATTCCAGCTTTATCATAAAATGTAGCTGACAAATCAATATCGACATGATTTCTATCAACATTTGTCCACCATATAAAACCTCTAAGTGTCTTTGTGTCCTTTTCCAAATCAATCTGTGAACCATATGGTAATGTCTGTGCTCCCTTTGAATCAGTTCTTTGCGCAGATGGGATTTTCACATCCTTAAGAACTCTTCGATATATACCTTTCCCAATGGACGTTTTTCTGAGTATTTGCTCTTTAAGTATTCATCACAATTTTATTAATCCTTCCTACTACATCTGCAGGAATCAGCTTTCTTTTGTCTCTTTTTTCATGTAAAGATTCCCCCTAATCCCTTTTTGTTGCATAGACACTATATTCCTTTCGCTCGGTTCTTAAATTGATGAGCGCCTGCATCTTCAATAGATTGTTTGTATCAATTCTGCTAACAGCCCAGCTTAAGTACTGAACACAGATGGTTAATGTTGGATTCATACTGTTTTAATTGTTCCCGCCTCTTTGCTGAAATGATCCAATCCATATCTTTTGCTAATTTTCCAGGTGCTTCCTTATATAATTCAATAAGCCCATTGAAGTCATTATTCTTCATCAGTTCGTTTCGCCTTGAATCAAAGGACTTAGCTAATTCACTTTTATAAAACATCTGAAATTGAAAGCATCTTTTCTCTCTCTTCTGGATTCATCTCATTCTTTGCTTTTCTGATTTATATATGGATGGAAAATGGTATTGCTTAAACATTCGTTTAAATGTCTCTGGCCTCTGCGCAATATCGGTCTCCGTGTTTTTTTTGCAGGCCATCTGGTATACATATCCATTCCGGTTTTTCAAAGTTTTAAATCTGACATTATCAGTCAGTGCAGTATTTCCGTTATTTTTTGCAACTACAAGCCGTAAAACATCGGTTGCACTTACCATTTTTCCAAAAATGGATTTATCTCTGTTTCGCTCCTTGGTCATAACTAGCTGCTAGCCATGTGAGTTTTCCTTATTTGGTATTTTTCAGGAATACAGGAATCAAAGTTCTCCATTTCTTTTTCTGCGGTTATAATATCGTCCTTATCATTTTGCGAAAAGGCAACTGAAGGAGGCCATTAAATTTGATATGATATTTTTAATATCATCCATCTCCACACTGATTGTTTTTAACTGTTGGATGGTTTTGAAACATCAATAACTTATCCTTCTCATCCTCTTTGAACATTTTATATTCAGTGGCATCTCAGTAAATCCTGATTCTGCATAGATCATTGCATCCAAGATATAATTCAAAATCTGATTTTCCATGACCGTGTCCAAAATCCTGGATACATTGGTTTATATGTAACATCTGCTCCCAAGCAGCTCTCAATAATAGCCGTCTGTTCCTCAATCTTCAGATTTCCTCAACCGATGAATTTCTTAATTTCTTGATTAAATCATGTATACCGAAACCAAGACTTTCAAGGTTTTTTTGAGCTGTGGTGCAATCAGATATTTTCAAATGAATCTACAGAATCAGTTGCTGGGTTAAAATAAGGTTTTTCTATTTAAAAATTTCATTTAGATTTGAGTTCATAATTACCTCCATATAGTCGTGAATTTTTGTTTACGTTTTGTAGTATGTAAAGATATCTGAACTTTAAAAAAAGATACTAACAATTAGCATCTTTTTATACGGTAAGCTTAAGACTATTTTTTTATAATATTATTTGTATTTGTTCGAAGGAAGCCTTTAAATGGACCGTTTGGTCAAAGTATGTTAAGCTCGAAAACTATTTTCACCAATTGAATTCCAAGAAGGGAAGTCTTCGAATGGAACATGTATTTCTCTTTTTTCGACCTATGTAATTATTATGTAAAGATTAAAATATAAATAACTGTGTTTTAACGTTACTAAACAAAAATATAAATATTATTTTATTTTGAATAAGTGCTACGATTACTATTTTTATCGCATAACTTAAAATTCCTACCACAACGCGGACAGTAATTAACCTTAAATAGCATTGTCATTCCTTTATATTCTTTACTATTTTGAGTCTATAATTGTTTGATAAAGAGGTTCTGTATTTAATATCCAAACTTTTTCGCGATATGTTTTTTCTTTATTGGGTCATATAATTGGCATTGCATGTATGTGAATCTATTTTTATATGATTTATATTTATATATCTTTTCAGATACTTAGTATTCGTTCTTTTTCCCTCCTCAAATCCACTTCCACTATGCGGAATGCAGAGGTTGTCCATCTTTATTTTCCCATCTTCTTTTACATATCTATGGGTGGATTGAGCAAGTGCGCCTAAGTTGAATCTCATGGATTCTCCATGTAAAATCACTGCAACAATAATTGGAGAAACTATTATTAATAATAATATACTCGCAATCTTTTATTGGTACTTGTTCGCTGATTCTCTGTAATAGCAGTAATTGCACCATCTTTATCAAAATACAACGTAATATGTTCACCTTGCGATACCTCATTAGATAAATGCCGAGTTCATCAATGGATATTGTCTTTTTTGTTCCCTCAAAATATATGACAGAATCTCTGATATGGTGCTAGACCTTTTATCCAATGAACCCGGCATGGATGTTTGCTATGATATATCTAATGGTAAACATGATAACAATACTATTGTCAATAAAACCAGTCCAAGTATTGTCCCTAAATCTTGCGTTCTTCTTGACATCTCATAATAATCTGAAAAAACAGATTTATGTATTACTTTATTTATTAACTCACTCATAAAAACTCCTTTTCCTTTTATTATGGTTGAAATTCAAACATATTTCTTTAAAAATAATGTAAAGAGGAGAAACTACTATGAAATGTTTCCATCATAATGATATGGACGGATATTGTTCTGCTATTGTAGCTACAGAGACAAAGGATTATAACCAGGATGATTATGAACTCGATTATGTTACCAATCCCTGTACATAAAGATAAATGAGTGAAACATTATAGCACGTAGACTATTCATTTTAGTGGGACAAATATTAACGCTCTAAAAGGAAATTTTAAATCATAATTGTAATCTGATCTGGATTGACCATCACAAGACCTCAATAGAGCTGTTGGACAGGTATCCTAAGTTCAAGCCATTCGCATTGTTAGGGAAGGTGAAAGTGGCGCCTTATTGACATACAAATTCTTTCACAAATCGGAGATTGAAAAAGGTCTTGCCATCCACATCCATCGAGTTGGTAAGTGATTATGGATTGCTGGCAATTTAAATATGGAGATGAAACCACATTTTTTTAAATTGGGTGTGGATTCAGAAGACAGTTCACCCGCTCAGCTCATTTTGGTATGATGTGATTTGATGATGGCCAACAGTCGAAACGTATGGAACAAACAATAAAGAACGGCCGTTTGTTAAAATTGTTGACGAACAAATTACTACCTGGTACCGTAATCACTATGGTTTTATTTCGAAATTAATGGAATTCCCATGTTTTCGCCTTAAACTTAAAAACAAATTCTTGGGTATTTGGTAAGGCATATGACGATTACCCATTATGTATTTGCATTTTGCATATAACGGAGAACATATGTCTACACTCTATATTCATCAAGGTCTGATATTGATTGTCTTTGCTATTGCTGGATTATTTGGTGGAGGTGGGCATGCAGGAGCCGCTGGATTTCTACGGAAACATTAATATTAAATAAGTTTAAAGAGACTGTTGCCAAAAGCGGCCTCTTTTTCTTTGCCTAATTCAGAATATTAGTTATAATATATATTTAAAAGTGGTATTAACAAAAAAGGAGAAAAAATTATGCCATATATAAAATCAATTCACATACCAAAAAGTGTATCATTATACAAAAAAAGAAAATTATGAATCGATTATCAGAGATGGGAAAATTATTGCTTATGATAGCCTTGAAAGCTGGTTTTGTTTAACAATACCAGATATGGTACAGTACTTAAAAATTAACAATATGCAACGAGGGTGGAAAATATATTAGTTCCGATAAAAAATTAAAAACAATATCCCAAATTTATTCCAGAAGATTATATTGTACTTGAGTTGAAGCCTCGCTACTCGAAAGATAACTGGTATTATTATGAAGATGATTTGCCAGAAGACTTTAATTTACGTTTAGCTTATTTGAGTTTATCGAAAATAAAAATAGGATATCGTGGAGATTTGGATTTTAAAGGTAGGCCGAAGGTATACGAAATGACAGAAATCAAAAAATGCAGAATAAAAAGCTGAGCTTAAATGCTCAGCTTATATTTTTTCTTATTGAATCCATGCTCCATCTGCTCAACTTTAAATCCATCTGGAGTCGTTCTATTTGAATACATTGCTCCATATGTACCATCATGGGCTGTATTCAGATAATACCATTTTCCATTAATGTTCTGCCAGCCCCCCACAGCATCTTACCGAAACTGTCATCGGGCTGTATTCATATAAAACCAATTGTTATCTACATACTGCCATCCATATTTCCATATTCCCCATTAGAATCAAGCAGATACCAATCATTATTGAGGCCTAACCATCACTACAATCTTTTACCATCTTTTGATAGTACCAATTATCACCACTACCATGCCATCCATCAGATGTATTAGAAGAAGGTCTACTGATGGACCTGAAGACGAATTACCTGACGGCCATTAGATGATGAGCGATTGGATGAATTTGTTGAAAAGTCTTGCTTCCATCAGATGCGGATGTTGGAATATCCAAAAATGTATTCATCTTCTGTGACATATCCTCGTCTGTGGAGCCATCTGCAAAAAAATATTAGGTGCTGATGAAATCATCTCCATCAGATGTTCCCTTCTACAGCCTGTACTGAAATGCGCACATCCTCATATTTACCAAGATAACCGGACAAATCAATTGATGCTTTCTTAACGTTGACTTCTTTTTGTCTTGCTTTTCATCACCTGATTTGTTTGTATAATAAATTTCTACATTATACTTATTTCATGTTCTACTTTATCCCCAGGTTGCTTCCTTCTCTGTTTCGTCAATCCCACAATATTAGTCGGTTCTGCTCAAAACATAGAATGGATATGTTTTTGCTTTTACTTCAATCTTGCTTGAAGGTCTTGATTTCACTGTCACTTGTCGCACCATAAACCACTTACCTTTGTATTGTTTGTAAATTTATATCCACTTTCTGGCAAGATGGTGATTTGTAAGTATAAGATGTCTTCGGCGTAGGAACTTTTGTATCATACTCGTCTACATAGTAGCAGCCGGAATCACCGTTGGTTCATACCAGCCTCCCTTCGCCGGGACTGAATGTCTGGTCATCATCGGAACGACTGGAGACATATACAGATTTAACTTCCTCTGCCGCATAAGCTGGAATTGTCATCGTTCCAAGTGCCATGCAACACAATAGCAAGTTTTAATAATTTGTTTTCATAGATTACTCTCTTTATTATTTTCTAAACATATAATGACTGATTTATAACTAAGCTGAAATAAAAGTGAAAACTTGTCCTGAATTTACAAGTTTCTGTTATGGCTGTGTAATGTTACTATATATCCTCTTCCATATCCTCAACACCATCGCTTTCGTCTGAGCCAGACATATATTCCCTTGAACTCAGCTCGGTTTCTGCTCCTTTTCTTCTTCCACAGATTCCGATATCATTTCTTTTATTTCCACACTACGTTTTATGTTTTTAACTCAAAACATTTTAAGTCATGGTCCAGAATCAATATGTAATTGTACCTAATCCAAAAAATCCGCTGTATAAAATTCGGAAATGCTGATGTTTAAGATTCTATATAATCCCTCCAGTTCCTTGATGTTCAGGAATCCATATTCTACAAAAATGCGGTCATCATTCATTCCATATTTCGTGAACGTCCATGGCAGGCCACACCAGATTCTTTTTCCTTTCATACCATTTTAAATCCTGCTTTTTCATTATTATTACCTCCGTCATATTTATACATATAGTATGAAGTTTACAAAATGTAAGATACTACAATTGTTCTTTTTTTATTTTATCCTTATTCCATTTATAATTAATCGCTTTATCTCCAACACAGGTTGACAAGGTTATAATTTGTTTTATATGGGCTATTTTCAAATCCATTTGATTTATATCAATATTACGACTCTGTTCAGATGCAGAAATCGCTTTGTTTATATAATCCTGTACATCAAATCCTTCAGTGCATAATCCAAATTATTTATATTAGAGGATACAGTCCTTACTGAAAAAAATTAAATAAATTCGTTTTTCATCCGGAATGTATAAAATTCAATATATGGATGTGCATCAAAGTATGATTTTGTTTTGAATTTTTAATGTACCAAACATGCTTCCGTTTTTTCATATTATGACCATAAATAATCAGATTGTCCTGGTTTTCCATTTTGGCAGAATATGCATCAATAAACAATGAGCCAGCATATTCATATTGTTTATTTTTCAAAAAGTTTATGTAAGTAAAAATCATTATCTGGGCCCTGCGGTACGGGATAGGATATATTTGTGTCAGGGATATTCAGCCAGCCTTTATAATCACCGTTGATTGCACTTAAAGCAGCATGATTGATTTCAGTACTGGTATATGATTCATATACTGACTAATCGAAGCATATTCAGTAACTGTTTCTGGTTTGGCTTCATTTTCTTTTATTTCCTCTGTTGTGGTCTCTTGTGGATTTGTTACCTCTGATATATTTATCTCCACCTGAGGATTGGTATCAGTTTCTTTTTAGTTGTTCTGTTGTGGTTTCTATGTCTTTGGTTTCCTTTATGGCTGAACTTGTCGCTTCAAAATGGAACGGTTTCTTCTATGACAACTTCTTTTTTAGATCATTATATTTTTTTGTAGATATAATAACTGATGATATATCGGATTACAAACAGCTAGACAAATAAATATAAAATAGCGATTATGATTTTTATTATATTTCTTTTCATTTAATTTCTCCTTACCAATTTTTATTCTTTATTTAATATGTTAGATGATGCTTTTCTTCGTCATGAAGACAGGGATTAAATTTTGAATTAAATTCAGATTACAGTAAAAAATATCACATTTTTCAATTTTTTTACTTTTTGGTTGTCATTAATAAAATACTCCCCATAATACTTATGTAAAATAAATTTGTCAAGAGAAAGGGAATAATTATGAAGAAATCACTTGTAGCACTTGCAAAGACTAATGTTAGCAGTGCAGATGAGTTCTCAAACGACTCCTGACGTTTGCTGGGCCATCAGCAATTGTTGTAGTGCAAATAATGTTGGCTTATCACAACAGATGCGGAATATTTATAAAGTGACGGAACATCCTGAGTTTGATCAATATGTATATGATGCATTTGATAAAATTGAGGCAAATAAATATTCGAGCAGTCCCATTATTGTGTATACTGGAGACTATCAGTCCTGCTGGGCATTCAGAGACTATTTTAACTATGCCTATGGATTTACCTATGATTTTCGTTTGTCCGCTTATCGCACGAGCGGTTCTGCTAATTATGTTGTAGCATTCTGTAATACTGGAGATATGGATACTAAAATTGCGAACTATTTAAATGAGGTATACAAAGCCCAATCAATTGCAACACAGCTTGCAGGCCCAGATACGGATACTACTGCTTATAATATTTTTAATTGGGTTAAATCCAATCTAAAAATATGATTATTCCCTTCACGGCAAAGCAACCGATGACGAGATGCTTAGAAGCTATTATGGATTTTACAGTGGTAATCCAACAATATGCAAGGGATTTTCAATGGCAGTATATCAACTATGTTCCATGAATGGTATCAAAGCAACCTTAGAGGCCGGTTCCTATAATGGTGGTGGGCATGCCTGGAATACAGTATTGATGAGCGATGGATTGAAGAATGTAGATGTCCTAAATGATCAGAGTATGATTAGTTCTACATTACTTCCAGGTTATATTAAAGAATAAATAGAAAAAGAGCTGCGATGCGGCCCTTTTTTATATTCTGATTTACTTACGGCGCTTATTTGCAACCAATACAAATGTTCCGCCTAAAATTACGATAATTATGGCAGAAAGCTTTAACGCATCCATAGCCTTTTGTCATATCACTGGTTTTCGGAATAACAGCTTCCGATACAGTTTCTGGAATGGTTTCTACAATAGTTTCGGAATCGTTTCAACAATCAGTTCTTCGATTGTCTCAACGCCAGGTCCATTATTGGAATCTCTATCATCCATCTCCGCTTGTGACCATTATCATTGTCACGATCCTTTGACTTTGTTGTTTCTGGAGCAATTGTCTCAGCAGGAGTAGTTTCTACTGCCGTTGTTTCTTCCTTTGTGGTTTCAACAGGTGTGGTTTCTTCTGGTGTTGATTCCTCTGGCTTTGTTGGTGCTTCTGTAGTTTCTTCTGGTTCAGTCGGACTTCCGTTTCCGTTTCAGTTGGTGCCTCTGTAGGCGCTTCTGTTTCTAGTTCAGTCGGGCTTCCGTTTCCGGTTCAGTTGGTGCTTCTGTAGGCGCTTCTGTTTCGATGTCAACATCGAATTCATAATCATCTCCGCCACCTTGGTTATTGGTTCCGGCGAATCCAGCAAATGCAACTGCAGATGCAATTCCTAAACCTAAAAGATACTGACTAATTTAATTCTTATGCGCATAATTTCTTCGTCCATCTATGAGTCATGAGCTCATTTTTCGCATGGAAAGAACGTGGACATCCTCCTTTTATCTTTTTATATTCTCCATGCATCTCGTATACATAAATAGTATGTGAATGAATATTCCCTAATAAAATAAAAAAGCGGCATTTCTGCCGCTCTAATTATTCATCTTTCTTCCTGAATTTATATAATGTAAATGTGCCAATTCCACCAGCTACCAGCAACATCATAATGATTTCCGACTATACTGCCAATATCACCAGTTATAGGAGTCTGTACTCTCCAGTTGGTACTTCTGTTGTTGGTTCATCATTGATTTCTGTTACTGGGTCTTTGTTGGACTTATTGACGGAGGTGTATCATCTCCACCAGACCAACCTCCATTATGTCCCTTTGTGGTCTCTTCGACTTTTGCATGGTCATACATAACAACTGGATTTGGCGATACCTTACCATCTTTTACTTCGAAAGTAATACTTTCTGCTATTTCATATCCTTTAGGTGCTGTTACTTCTTTTTAAGACATATGTTCCATTGGATGGACTTGCTATAACATGTACCTCTGTGGTTGAGATCCAGGTATCAATCATTCTCCATCCTTATATAATTCAAGTTTAGCTCCAGGAAGTTCTTTCTTTGTAGTTGCATCCTGTTTGCTTATAATGATGTTTTCGCTAATTGGTGCATCATACATGATGATTTCGTTGGAAGATACTTTTCCATTTTCTACTGTGAATGTAATTGACTCTGCCACTTCATACCCATCTGGTGCCGTAACCTCAGTTAAGATATAGATTCCATCTTCCAAATCCTTGATCTCGTGTTTTTCAGAGGTGGATATCCATTCGTCAATCACTACATCATCTTTTGTGACTTTTAAACTTGCTCCTGGCAATTCCTGTTTTGTAGTTATATCCAGTTTCGATATTACTGCGGATGGTTTTACTGTTGGTTCTGGTCGTGATATTTTATTTATAACAACAAGACCCTGGACATTTCCTTTTGGTGCGTAAAACTTAAGTTCAAAATCCTGTAATTCAGATTCACTTACTTGGGCTATTTTTTTCCTGAGTAATTCCACATACTGTTCTCTTTGCAGCTATATCCTCAATTCCATAAATTGCGTCCATATCAAATCCGACACCATCAACCGCTTCCCAAACCAAAGCACCTGTAATGTTTTTTTTGCTTCTACATCTACACCAGTATAATCAACTAAGTCATAAGCGTCATTTGGATAGCCCACAAATAAAATGGCTTTTTACTTCCCGCCTTGTCTCATTATCTGATATTGTCTCATCGTAATCTGATAAATTACCAACTGTCTCTGGATTCAATTTTCCATGATTGTAACAATATGCCGTCTTTCCATCAATATTGAAATATCTTGTCTGGAACTCACTTCCGTTGGATTCTCCACTATAAAAATGAGAATGGAACTGTTTTATGATGGAATCTGGCATATTACAGTTTTCTTTCACTGTTTCCAGCTGCTCCTCTGTCCGGAATGCATATGGATTAGCAGATGTTATGCCTGAAAGATCTGCATTTGAATTTTTTCCATAAGCAATTAGTCTTTTCCCATTATCTGAAAAAGGGAACCATCCTTACAATTATATCCATCAAATTGGTCTATTTCAGCTGATAAGAATGTATATCTGTAATAGTCCCTACCATTCGAATCTACTTTTTGATTGTCGACCACAAACCCATCTGGAATTGTTAATGTACCAATATTTGCATTCATAAAAGCCAATTCATCAGCTGCTGTTGTTCCATCTTTAATTTCATAATCACCAGTTTTCTGTTGCGGATAGCTAATGATTTTTTTCCCTGCATATAAAGCTCCATCAAATGTATAAAACATATTTCCTTCATTATTACTTTCAAATGAATTAAGGGATATTAACTTGCTTAAAGTTTGAGATGTTGAGCTGCCATCACCATCTTTTAAAATCTTCTTCAAATATTTTGGTAATTTCAGACTCTCAACATTTACCATCTCATCAAAGACGGACTCATCAATGTACATTACACTTTCTGGAACCACTTTTCTGGATTATCAATTATAGTGCCATCTGAATTTACAGCATCTGGTATGATTGCTTCTGTTGTAGAACCATCAAAAGCAACAACTGTCCATTGAGATGCCTCATCTGCTCGTTCTAATATAAATCCATTCACTTCTACTGTTTGTCTTTGCACTCAGTATCAGTTTCATCAGCTAAAACCTGTAAGGTTGTTGCTGTACTAATTAATGAAGAAACAACCATAAGACCAGCTAATAAACCTGATAACTTACTTCTAAATTTGTTAACCATAGTAACCTCCTAATTTAAATTTGTTTACGTTTTCTAGGCTCCCCCACCTAGAAGTAGTATGATAGATAACTTTTTGCTTTTCCTTGAATAAAAGGCACTAAAAAAGAGCTTTCGCTCTTTCTTGTTCAATAAGTTTTGCTTATTTTGTATCAGGATTTCCTAATCGTTAGTCCATTTAGCAAAAATCGTTGTATAGTAAGATGACTGTGGATACCACTCATCATCTTCTTCTAAGTATTCATAACACCAGTTCTTCAATCCGGTTTCTTCTGGCCGCCATTTTCCTTCTCCATATGTTAAATCCATATAGTTTTCAAATTCAGAGTCCGAGCAAAAGTGGAAATAGCCATCATCGTGTTTGTATATCCTTCTGTGATTGGTTTGCCACAAACACTACATATTCTGATTTCCAAGTCAACTATTTTCCTCAAAAACCTCATCCAATTCTTCTGATTTTTCAAATTCACTTTCAAGTAGGATTGAACCATCATACTGTATAACCTGAATATGGATTTTATGCATATAATAATCATAAGCGAAATGGTATGTTATATCACACTGAGGTACAGTCATATACTCCATTATTTTTCATAAAAGCAACTAATGGTTCATTGTTGTCATATTCATCCAGCATTTTTTGAAAAATTTGTTTATAAAAAGTAATTTGGACTCAACTCTAACATTTTTATTAGGATTTCTTTTATCAAACATAAATCCTCCAGCCTTTCTCACTTTGATATAATCATTATGTCGCAATCTTCATTTTGTTAACTACAGGACCTTTAATATAATAACCGTAATAAGCCGGTTTTGTCTTATTTGGATTCCTTAGGCAGGAAATGATAAGTGAGGCCTCTCTTCCTGAGAGCTCATTTGCATGGTCAATATAACATTATAACTAACTATATATTTTATTTGATTGTCAGTTGCTGGGTAATCATTACTCTTATTTTTATAATATTTGTTTCTTAATCCATGCAGTTCCGGAAAAAATCAGTTCCTTTATCTATCAGTAAACTTTTTGCTTCATAATATCCAATATTCCTTTTTAAAGCCAAGTAATTGATAGGCAGTTTTCATAAAAAGAATTTTACAAGATATCCATGGAACTCTGGATCTTCAATTGTTTTGCTTCCTCACCCCAAATTGCTGTTTTTTCTTTTAACGCACGTATTACTGCATCTTGCCGCTTTTGCATCAAAAGCATTGATTGTCTCAACAGGTCTTTTGCTTTGATTGACACGATTTGCATATTCTTTTACATACTCAATGATTTGATTTTTTAGCGTTCTAGATATTTTCATACACATCTCTCCTTTTAATTTAATTATGCATTGAAAACTAAATGATTAAATTAGTGCTTCACTCATAATTACTAATATTATGGTCAGAAGATTATTTGGAGATTTATGACATATATATTATCAATCATTTTAATGACCGCACTAATCTTTGTATATACGCAATGACAGTTATCTTCATTTTTTTTGCTATCCTATATATGATAGGAGGAACAATAATGGGATATTGTTTTATGACACTTGAAAAAAATTAAAAATACAAATCAGCTGATTGCTAAATATAAGCATAACTTTCGCAAAATGGATGTGCTGAATGCAGACCCGGAGATGTCATATTTGAATGAGGAGTTGGTAAAGCTTGATGACAAAACATATGTAGAAGCCTTTAATGAACGGATGAAAACCCTTGGATATGGTGAAGATAAAAAAATACGTTCTAATGCTGTATATGCGTTTGAGGTAGTAACAACATTCTCTAGGGAAGACCACGAGAAGATTGATTTAGAAGAATGGAAAAAAATAATGTTGAATGGCTTCGGAAGGAATTTAATGCAGATCCAGAAAAAAATGGAGATAATGTTATATCTGTCATGTATCATGCTGATGAACCCGGAAATGTACATTGTCATGCAATTGTAATTCCGATTGATGATAAGGGTCATCTGAATTCTCGATATTATGTCAGAAGCCGCCAAAAATGATTGAACTTCAAGATTCTTATGGAAAGTTAATGAAACAGGAACATGATCTGGACCGTGGAATCAAATACTCAAAAGCACGTCATCAGGATATAAAACGATACTATACTGCACTTAATAATACATTAACCAAAGAATTACCATTTGTAAAAAAGATCAAGAAACAGCAAATCAATATCGTTTGCGGGCAAATGAACTATATAAAGATAGTAATTTAAAAATCATGGCTCTTGAAGATAAGATAAAGCAGTTGAAACTCAACTCAGAGCAGTTAATTAAGAATGCCGTCAGTGAAACTAAGAAAGAGTTCTACGAAAAATACCAGGTAAAGGCAGATACTTTGGACGAAATGGAACGTGAAATTGGACCACTTGAGGAAGTCAAAAGAGAAATGTAAGGCGTACGATAATTTGATTGAAGGTATCGCTGCTCAAAATGAAGATGATAAGGAACCTATTATCAATCTCATTGATGACTTAATCTCAATCGGTAAAGAATCAAAAGAAAAATCAAAAAAATCAGGATAGGGATATCTAAAATGGTTGACAATTTTAAAATTATAATTACAATATAAGTAAAACTAATATATTTTGAAGGATGATGATATGAAAAGAAAAGATTCATATAGTTGTTTAGAGCGAGCAGGTCTATTATTAAAATACATTGGCTTATTGATTTTTACGATATTTTATTTATATACCGGCCATTTTATTAACCATATATTTATTTAAAGATCTGAGTTTATTTGGTATGAAGTATACCAGCATTCCATTATATCTTGGAGAACTGGTAGATACCAGATTCAGCGCCTTTCATCCTGGATTTCCTATAAATATATTAGTTGCACTCCTTGAATATGCCATCGCTTTATTGATTTTAGCTATCTTCTATCTTATAATACCTGTTTTAATTTTAGAATTGCATTGGAAATATCTTCTTGGTCTTATCCTGCACGTATAGATGCTTATAATGATTGGATGTATGCAGTTGAAACCAGTCATGGAAAGCCTCATAAAAGAACGGTTAAGCGGAAAAGATAAGATTGAAGAGCATAATCGTAAAAAGGAAGCCAGAGAGGCTAAGAAATCAGCCAAATGGCGTAAAAAATATTGAAAGAATGTCCTGGTATAATCAAAGGCTATTATATAAATCAAATGGAACAAAAATGGCCCTTCAAATGATGATAATGATATAGTTGAACGGGTTGAAAATGAAAAAATAAAAGCGGCTTTTTACATTTTATGGATTCGAAAATGATAAGTTTACAAAAGAGCAATTGGATAAACAGTTTAAAAGATGATGGTCAAATACCATCCGGATGTTAATCCAAGTGAAGAGGCCAAAGAAATGAGTGAAATGAATGGTGAATATTATCTGATTCTTAAAAGCTTTAAAATTGGGACTAAAAAAGAGGCATTAGCCTCTTTTTTTAATCCTCTTCTATTTTCTTCCTCCATAGATATATTCCTATTCCGGCTACAGATATGATTGCGATTATACTTATAAGTATGATTATGCCAGCCATATTTGTTTCTTTTTCTTCTGGTTTTAACCGGCTGTTCAGGATTCGATTCCTGTTCCAATGATTCCTTGATTTCTGCCCTACGTGATTCTCCGTAGCTTCCATCAATATATTTTTTATCAGTATCAGATAAGGAAGGAGCCAGATTTTATCGGTTATTGATTCCTCTGGCAATGTTACATGTAATTCAACATCATACATATCCATTGTAGAATCAAATTCCTTATAGCCATATTCTTCTTCGTCTATAGATAATCTATATGCGTTTACTTCATCATTTCCGACATATGCTGTCATGATGAATATCTTATCGGTAACATCGATAGTTGTGCTAGCAGTAAAATTATTTGACCTTGATAACAGAATGTTTGCATATTCCTCTGTTAATTCTTCTTCATTTACATAACGCGGCTCTCCTGTGACCATTATGTATATATCATATAGAGTACTTTCATTAACCTCAAAAGTTATCAAAATCAACTGATATATTTAGCTGAACAGATTTTGCCTCTGGTAAAGTTTCAACGATAGTTCCTTCATCTGCTATGATTCCTAATTTAGCTACTTCCTCTCTACTTACAGTTCCATTTTCATCATAGTATAAATCATACGTTTCATCGTAGAATATGTGGCGGTCACCATTAATAAATACTAGTGTATTACCATTTTCATCCACCATTCCGATTTCTGTATAGTTAGAAAATATGTCATCTGGATTATTATTAACTTAAAGACTCTTCTAATGACTCTGTTGAGTCATTAGAAGTACTTACTTCATTAGTAATCTTTTGAAGCATCGATTTCTGTTGCATAACTAATATTTGCACATGATAGCATAAACATCAATCCAATCACAGGTACTATTTTTTATATTGTTTCATTCAATCCTCCTCTATGATTCTGGTTGTTCTTCATTTATTATGTTATTATCGTATTCATCATTTGTTCCATCTTCAGTTTCATAATCATATATATTTTCCTTATATTAACAGATCTCATTGCCGTAAATCCTTGGTTTATGTAATACTGGAGACCTGGTACATTATATGTGTCTTTTAATGGCTTACTTGAGGTTGATGCATGTGAAATCTTTCCTCCACCCATATATAGGACCACATGCTTCCCACCTTTTACCAAGATATCTCCTGGAAGCAATTCTGCGTATGAAATAACCCTAAACTGGCTGCTTTGAAGTAAAGCCGGATGTGCTTAACATTCTCCATAATACATTCCTGCATTATATAAAATCGTACTCACATAAGATGAACAATCGAAAGCATCGGCTGCTGTTAAGCTACTTATTGTTTTAAGTGGTCCATGATTTGCTCCATATACATATTTGGTATTAAATCGTTTTGCCACATTCTCCTGGAATGATTGGGCTGCATATATGATGGCTTTTCGATCTGAACATAAATTTTTCCATTCCGGAGTATTTGAAATTAATTGCGCTAACTGTGCGTCCGTTAAAGGCGCTCCCGTTACTCCACCGAAATCTTGTATTCCATATAATTCAAGCCAGTCTCCTGCCATCAATAGCCTTACGAGAGTGATGCTGTCTTCATCCCATCCATGTTTTTCAAAGTCGACATTCCTTCCGCTACTGCTGGTATATGCATTAAACCAATATGGAGTGGAGTTTCCTGCATTCACTACATTCCGATCCTCTGCATCAACATCTGGCTTTTCAAGCGTATCAAAGCTTTCTTCTTCAGAAAATAATCTGAAATAAGTTTTTAGATGTCGAGAAAGTGTTTGTGAACCAGTTATCATTATTCCACCAGTCTTTAATAGCAATTGGTTTTCCGGTCAGTTCTTCCATGATTGCTTTTTTCTGCAGCCCTATTTTCAGTTGCATTTGCTTGGTCTACAGATTCCTGGTCTCCTTCCCGGCCCTTCTTTAATTCAGTATAGTTTGTAATTTCTGTGTCACAAACTGAACATACAGGATTATCATCTTCATTTAAAACAACAGATGTGGATGGTATTGAATATTCGTCTACAATATTTGTCGTGCATGATGCATTCGGACATTTTGCAGTTCCAATTACGTTTGAGCCAGAAGGCGCATCAAATGCTGTGGCATATTTATCCAAGGCATACATACTGAACCGGCTTTCTGCATCTTTCTTGTCTACATTATTAAAAGCATCTGATGTGTCTGATGTTGTATTTTAGCTGTATCATCTTCTGTGTCAGTATCTTCTGTATCGGTATCCTCTCCTTCATTCTCATCTTCCACAGAACTATTTATGGTATTCTCTTCCATTGGATCATAAATGTTTGATATGAATACATAAGCATTTCCATCAATATGTCCTTTACATTCATCACAGTGGCATACATATACATAACTTGTATATCCTTCTCCTTTGTCTGTTACTTTCCGTGCATAGTTCTTACATCCAGTCTCTAAAAATTTATTAAGTGCGTCCCTTGCTGTTTGTGCCCTATCATCATCATCCGAATCATAGGTATAATAAACCGCGCCATGTGGACCATGATCTAATATAGTATATTTATCGTAAGAGTGTGTATGCGTACCATCACTATCTTCTGTTTCATATGAATCTTTCTCCATTGTCATGGACAAACTAAATTTTCGATTTGTTCCTGTTCCTGCGTTTAACCAATCTATATCCGAACTTCCTCCAAGAATTTTATTATTACATGACTCACTAGCTACATGATAATCTGGTTCAGGTATTTCTGCTGAATATGAAGGGCAGTAATATATAACCGGTTCTGTCTGATCTAATCCAATGATATGGGTTGAGTCATATAATTTTGCGCAGTAGTCCTTATAAACACTGTCATTAAATATAGATAGCTTATCAGTATAAGAACCATATTTCTTAAAATCCTGGTCTATATATATATAGCGGCCATTGATAATATTCCCTTGATAGTGCTTTGAACTGTATGTAGACAATCTTGCATCAGCATTTTCGATATCTGGTGCAACTTCTCCTCCACTTGCACCTACCTCTGCAATGAGCGTCTCATCTGGTTCTATATCAGCAAATTCGGAATTACTTGTATAATAATCATAATAGGATTTTTGCAAAGACTTCGCCTCTCGCCTCTTTTTCCTTTGTATCAGTCTGGTAATTTTTATACATTTCGTAGTTATCAATGAAATAGTCAGTTGCGGCATTGATACTTGACCAGTTTGTGTTTCCCATTATGTTGACTTTGTTTTTGTATGATGGCTCAACAAATAAGTATCTTAGCTGTGTATCAAGATTATTCCATCCTCCATGGGTTGTTGCCCAATTCATAAAAGCTGTTCTTCTTGAACCTGTCCACTGAACAATACCAACATCTACACTTGAGTTTAAAGTATGGTCCATACTGCATTCATTCATGATATTTCCCATAATACCTGCGATTGCATAGTCATTCCAACCCATCTGTTTTAAGAATGTCCATATTCTGTCACTTGTACTGTTAACCGTTATTGCAAAAACTGCCGTCACCTATGATAATTCCTGCATCATAGTTATATGATCCGTACATTTCTTTTCCATCTGCGCCTATGTAATGTATATTGTAATTTGTCCATTGTTTAATTCCTTTTTCTGCATACCCGGCGGGTATTGGTTCATTCACTAAATTTGCTACAGCGGAGTTGAATTCCCTCTCTTTTCTAAAAGCTTTTCATAGGTAGCACCCATAGTTGTCTCTGTTTTAAATTTTTCCAATGAAGTACTAACAGCATCTCCAATCGCGGTCAGTGAGACAATGATAAGAACGACAACGGTTGAAATTATTGCAATTACCGCCGCAGTTCTCCAGTTAGCAGGACCTTTTTTAGAAGAAGATTTACTACATTAAAACCTTTTAAAATACTACTTCCAATCAATTTGAATGGTGAAACGACTATGTTTGTTTTTTTTACCACCTCGCAATATCTTCTTTGCAACTCTTCCTCCAGCTTTCCCAATACGAGCAGTTGCTTTTCCAATCCCTCGAATTCGCCACCCGTGTAAACCCTGGAAGCAGAACCAGTTACAACCTTATACGCACTTGTTTTCCAATTGCATTTCCAGCTGCTCCTGGCCTCCTCTCGCTATGACCTTTACTTGCTTTTGAGCTAACCACCCTTACTTCCATGAACTGCATTTCCTGGGAGTTTTTCCATTGTATTTTTTAAAGCTTATTTTTCATATCTTTTGTGCTTTTTAACTGGATTTATTATGAAATTTCCTACGGCACTTTGACTCCTTTATCAGGTGGATTAATAAGCTTGGTCATGGCTTTTCTATAATATGTACCATTGCCTACATTCGCCATCGTATTTCATTGCCATGATTCCTTTAGAAGCTCCATGAAATTCCAATTTGTCTAAAACTTTAGCGGTTCCAGTCAGTAAAATTCCACTTTTGATTAATCCTTTCTGCGAGACCTTTATAGTAAATACAACTTGTTTTAACTAGTGTTTTCGTAACAGATTTATAGTATACCAAAGTGTTTGCACCTGAAAATACAGGATCTTGAATATTTATCGCAGCCATACGTTTTACTTGACTAAATACTTTTTTGGCTTTTTAATACTTGAGTGTTTTCCTTTGTGTTAATTGACTATACCAATTTTGTTTCAAGAATATTTACATAAGTTCTGTATTTCCTGTTTTACGAGCCTCTTCTAACCAAGAAATTAACTTTTTGGGATTGCTTTTTTAAATCCTCTTTAAATACCTGGCGAGAATATAAATTTAGTTTTTTATCTATTTTTTTAGACTTCCATACACATTATTTGTATCAATCTTCAATTTATTCTCTGGTGTAATAACTTTATTGTTTATTAAAGTTTTATTCAGTTCTTCCAGGTTTGTTTTGTTGAATACATTGTCTGGAGTCTCTTTTAATTTCTTAGTGAATTTTTCATTATTAGATATATTAGTACCACCATTTACAAGCAGTGTATATCCAATTTTTGAAACACCCACAAATTCATTAAGGTATTAGAACGTTCACCATTTTGAGGCGCTGCTCATGATATTATTTTTGACTTCCCTCATTTTTGCATTGATCATGTCGCTAGACATTTTGCTGGCAGCTTTTCCAACTCCCACTATATCTTTAGCTGTGGAATCACTGATATTAATTCCTGTCATTTTTTTAAGAGCATCCCTAAAGTCATCATCTGCTCTTTTTTCAGCACCCTTTTTTATATTATTTAAGTGTAATTGTCTTGCTTCTCTTTGCCTTGTCCTTCCCATTGGCCTCCACCTCCTTTCCTGTTATGTTGGATATATTTTAAAATGACAAATAATATCATCAATATTATTATTGATATCTAAGATTGTATATTTGTTCTTTAATCCATGAGAAACATGCAATTATCATATCGAAAAACGTGTTTTTAAAAGGAATTCTCTTCGCTTCCGTTTTTTTTTTTAGCTCAACTTTGTCAACCTCTTCTTTTATTTTTTAATATCTTCCTTGTCTAGATTTTTTATTTCTTCTAACAGTTCACCTATATCCATATTTTCAACATCCTTATCCTGGGAAATGGATGTCTCTTGTTGTGTTGCTGGTTCTTCAGCATATGAAGGAAATGAGAACAAAGTAATAATTAATAGCAGAATAGATAACGGTTTAATTTTTCTTTATCTTCATTTCTTCTTGCCTCCAACCCGAATAATGTTAGATTTTTCAGCCTGTTGCATAGCCATACGTTTCAGTTCCGCCTGTTGTTTTATGAATTCTTCCTGTTCCTCTTTTTCTTTTTTTCTTCTTTCATTATATCTGATTTCAGCTTCTAACTGCTGTAAATACTGTTTGTTTCACGATTCATTTGTCCATATCAAGAGCTTCATTATCCGAAATACAGCAACTGTTTGTATTAAAGAAAAATCAATTGAATCTGCGACTGTTCCAGGTTCATTACTACATAGATTAAAATTAATTGGGAATGCTAATTCCAGAAAAATCGATGTTTCTCCATCGTTTCTCCTCGGCATGATCATCAATTCAATCATATTTTCGAAATCATCCTTTATCTCCACATCTTCATCGATATCCACATCCATAGTTGACATGTTTTTTCTTCTTATATTGTTCCAGCATGTTCCAAACAGCTTTTAATTCTGCTGAGTAAGGATTATTAAATTTGATTTTCGTCAATATACCCATTGTCATCATATCCATCAACAAACAATCAAGATATATCTCTATGGTAATTAACGATAACATCTGTTTTATATTACTGACTAATTGTTATTTTCATTTTCTACTAATTCGACCAGGCAGTGCATTTGCTGTACTTTTTGGTAAATTCCTTTCATCCACTCCGCTTGCCATATTTATAAATTCAAATAAGTCCATAATAACCTCCTAAATTTTATTTACTAAATTAGTATGTAAAAACTAAGGTAAAAAAGAGAATTAAAAAGCAAATATTCCACATAACGCCATTATTTAATTAAATATACTGACAATAAAAAGAACTGTGAACATTACTTCTTCACAATTCCTTTTTTATGTAATGAAGATACTTGAATATAAACAAAACAGATCTTCTGATTATTCACTATACAATTTGCTATATATTTTTATATCGTGATATAAATGGATTTTCTTGATTTCTGATTGATATTGTATTATAAAACTTTGAATAAGAATCATTTCTTTATCCAACTCTTTAAATGGAGAAAGGCTCCCTATATAACTTATATTGGCATATTCTATTGCTACTTTGAGGCATTCGCTAAAACAGTCATATCCACATGTTTTGCTGTAATTTGTTCTACCCATAAATATATTTGCCCCTGGCAATCCTTCCTTTTTGTTTTGTTGCCATAACGTTGTTTGACTTCCCGGTCTTACCATGTAATGATATTTTGGAGATGGCAGAATTGCAATTTTTTCTGAGTGCTCCATTATATAAGGTAATATTTCAGCATCTCGACAATATTTCCATCCATAAATTGAATATCTGCATATAGTTTCGTTTGATTAAATGGACTGGCAAATAAGATTTTATTTTATCTGGTAGTAGTTTCTCCATATATTCATTTCTAGTCAGCCACTGTTTTGTCACGAATATCAGCACCGTTTGTATTAATATTAATCTTATTTTTGATGTGATAATATAATTGGCATATACAGGCATCTGCATTTTCTTTGTGGATACAATCAAGCATTTTCTCAAACATATCCGGTTCAATGTAATCATCTGAATCTACCCATCCGATATAATTGCCAGTAGCGTGCCGTAAGCCGGTATTTCTGGCAAAGCAGCCGTCCTTTATTATCCTGTTCTATCAAAACAACCCGATTATCAATCCGAGAATATTTTTTACAGATTTTTGATGATTGATCTGTTGACCCATCATTTTACTAGAATGATTTCTCAATATTATCATAAGTTTGTTTAATAATTGATTCAATACACCTGGGTAGATATTTTTCTGTATTATATATGGGTATGATAACGCTTATTTTATCATTCAATAGCACACCTCCCGTTTAAGTACTTTTTCATATTCACGCACAAGTAAGTATGCATACATTTCCAGGTTAATTAATTTTGCCTCCTTACATTTTTGAGACATGTAATTAAGTTTTTATCATCCTTCATTAACTCATTTATTTTCTGATACATTTTTCAGTGTGTAATCTCTGATATTGTATATCCAGTGATTCCATCCCGAATCAGTTCCTTAATTCCTCCTAAATCAGAGGCTATTACCGGAGTTCCAAGTGACTGTGACTCTAATATCGACATTGACAGTTCTCATACCAAATAGATGGATATAAGGTCAGCTTCGCTTTTACTTTATTAGTTCAATAAGCTCATTTCCAGTTTTAAAACCAAGATATTTTACATAATCTGACTGTTCGCAATCTTTCTGCATGGATCCTGTACCAATATATATTGGTGTCTGTAAATGTTTAGCCAGCTCTAATATCATACCAATGCCCTTCTTCTTCTGACAGCCTACCAAAGTATAATATATACTCTTCTTTATTGGTTATTGCTTTAGGAACATCTATATCAATGAAATTTGGAATGGTTATGGTTTTGTTTTATAGATGTCTTTCTGCGTTAACATACTCTCCATAAAGTGACTAGGGCATATGAATTTATCAATTAGACTATATGTATTCCTTTTTTTTATATAAGCTGGCCTCTATTGCTCCGCATATGCTTTTATCCTCGAACCGTGAATACAAGATTCCTTTTATGCAATGCATATAGTTTCCATCCATGCATTTGGAACAGATTTTTAAATCAGTTGAAAGCATTAAATGATTCGGACATAACATCTGGAGATCATGGACTGTCTGTACTATTTTACACCACATTCCTTTGCTCCCTCAATAATGGAAGGTGTTAAATGGAAATTGATATTATTTTAAATGTACAATATCTGGTTTGTATTTTGAATAAGTTCTTTTATCTTTTCCTTTGCATCTAGTGAATATATGATATGAATTGATATGTAATTGCTGACAAGCTCCAATTATGCAATTCCATATTCGATGTATATAGACCATATTGATTGCCTACGAAATTCTTTGCATCGTACATTCCAAAATATTGTACCTCATGTCCCATCTTTTCTAACTGCTTTCCTACTTTTAATATATAAGTTTCCGCTCCACCTCTGGGATACAAGAATTTATTAACTAATAATATTTTCATGTCTTTTCCTTTCATATTCCGTTTCCCTTAGTATGGATTGAATGTAAGTTTTTCGATAAAAAAGAACAGAGGAACTGTTCTTTTTTCTATTCATATTAAAATTTTGCCGGATTCCAGTCATGCCGATGCTGATATCCTACATCATTCTTTTTTCCTCGAATTCTTTTAACACATTACCGTTATATTCTTTGAAAAGAATCTCAATGTCCTTTAAGTATATTAGGAATATCCGCTTCATGGAGTTCAAACCTATTGGTTTCTGACACATCTTTGTGTTTTTTTGGTGGCTTCATGGCGACTATACATCAGTACCAGCGAATAATCTCTGCTCTTACCATTGCCAACCATAATTGGCTCAAACATAGGGTTATCGCAATATGACTCTGCAAGTAGCATCGTTATTTCATCCAATGATACATTGGTGTCACCCCTAACTTCAATATCCAAGGAGCATAGCAAATATCCCAGTCCACGAATATGCTCAACAATCGCCTTTTCATCCTGGAGACTTTACATGGCACAGATATAAATCCATGTTTCAATTCTAACTCCAGCAATCTTCTGAAAATTGGATATACGCATTCGGGTTTTTATTGGGTTCATCACCATAAAACCTTAATTTTGAAGAAAGCTCAATGTATTCTCTACAATCAAACAGATGTGAAAAACGTATATAGTCTCTATATTTATCTGGGATGAAAGGAAAACGAAATGGGTTCAAATTCTCTTCTCCATTCAGAGGGACTAAGATATAATTGATTGGATAGATGGATTTGATTCGCATTCTGTTTTTTATGAGTTTAAATATGTTCATAACTTTTATTGATTCTCCTTTTCTTGACTAATATCAATAATGACAAGTTCTGGATTATTGTTGATTCGTGGAACAAAGTATGGTCTCCAAGGCCTCTGCTGATGATTAGTGTAGTCTTATTATACTCATGTACTCCTGCTGTTAATTTTGGTAAAAATCCTTGATCCGGTGAATATAGTCCTCAATGTATGGAATACGGATCTGGCCTCCATGAGCATGACCTGCCAAGGACAGGTCAATATCCTTTCATTTAAAAGTTCCCATATATAACTCAGGTACATGCGCTCCTTTTATTTCTATTGTTTCATATGTGTTATTGAGCATAGTTCCCTTTCTGAAACATATCCATAAAAAATCTCTGTTCTTTTACATATTTATAATATTCATGATTCCCAAGCCCGTAATATACAGGAGATATTTCTACCAAGTTCTTTGTAAGCTCTAACGTTACTTCATATTAGTATCGGACCAGTTAATCATGTCTCCTGAATAGCAAATGATATCAGGTTTTGGAATCTTTTATCTGCTGAATCAGTTTTTATTTCCATCATCTATTTCAGTGCTATGAAGATCTGTCAACAATGCAATTCTTATTCCATCGTTTATTTTTTCTGATTTAATCTGATATGTAGTAACATCAACCGTTCCGATCCTTTGTAAAAATGTACACAGCTCCAATAATCAGCATTATGGCAGCAGACATAACAAGTTCTTCCTTTTTTATTCATGTTTTCCCTCCGGCATATTTGAAATACAGTATCTAACCAGCTCCTGATTTCATCTTTATTATTTTCCTGACTATTTTCAATATTGTATTTAACTTTATACTTATCTTATCCGGGTCTTCGGCCGCCTTAATTGCTAACTTTACTTGAATCCTTGTATATATAAGACTCAGTACATCTCCACGAAACTGTCTTTATTCGTAATAACGAAAGATAAATTCTGAATCATTGTAACCAATGAACATCCCTTCATGTAGTGTTGTGTTCAGTGCATCTCCACAAGACTTAACGCATGGTTTCCCTCTTCCTATTAAGTCTATCATTGATTTCTTTGATATTTTCAATTAATGAAGCCACAGTAACACCTTTTTAGCATTTCTAATTTGCTTACTCTTGACATGAATCGATTACATGCATTCTTATTTGGTAGGTGCGTAATTGTCTGTATAAAATTTTGTAATCAAAGAAGTCTTCCAGTCTTCCCAGAACCATGACTCCAATATACCTACACCAAAAGATAAAATAAATCCCTATGAAAAGATACAGTTTTATGTTGATTGTTTCATCTACAAATACTGTAGATATCGGTTTTATATTTTCAGGCATAAGTATTGGTTTAATTCCGTGCTTGTATCATAAAGAAGGTTATATATTCTATCGATGTTTTCGATAAGACCATTGAGCTACTTTCAGCAGAACACTAACTCTTCTATATCTACATTTTTCGTTTTCTTCTATATTCTTAAAACTTTCTATCAGATTATCATAGTACTCATTATTCTACATCCAGTTCATTTATGGTTATAAACTAATTTTGCATAATCAATAATCATATCATCATATGTAGGGGTCATTGTAATGGTGGAATTGTATCATTTACATCGCTGATGATATAGTCCCTGTTTTATCTTGCCATATCTGATGTATTTTGAACTTCTCACCACTTTCGCTTCAGCTAAGAAGTGAGATTCCTGCTTCATAGAGCCATGCCATATTATAGACTGGTCTTACCAGCTCTACAGACATGCAGCAGTCCCTGCTGCCTTATCATTATCTTTCTGTCAGAGTCTGTTTTTGCCTCTTTTTTCCTGTTTGAAACTTTAGTTGCCTCAGTTTTACTATCATTTATTGT
>VOFH01002849.1_pt1 | contig 35464 bp, 37 predicted proteins | sample 5384091 | NCBI WGS metagenome assembly VOFH01 (sample SAMN12384727, study PRJNA508395) | human gut metagenome | isolation source: healthy gut G | host: Homo sapiens
TATTACGTATTGCTGATCCCTTGTAGGCGGGCCCGAAGATCATGTCGAACTCGATGCGGCCTTCGTTGCGGGCGGCGAGAAGCGTCTCGGCGTAGAAGCGCCCGAGCGTATCGAGAAGGGCGCCCGTGTTGAAGAGGCCCGCGTTGAAGAAGTAGGGCGAGAGGCGGCCGGCCTTCGTCTTGAATTCGCCGAAGCGAAGGACGTTCGCATCAAGGGCGAACTCGATGAACTGTTGCTGGATGGACTGCATGGGTGAAGAATGCGGGGAAATATCGCGACACGACGCCGGGACCGAAAACCGGTGTACCGGGCGGCATGCGGTTGGAAGAATCAGTAAATTATAGGACACCCGATTTTTGAACTTTCGCTGGAACCTCCCCATGTACCGCATCGTCACGGTCAATGCCAACGGCATCCGCTCCGCCCACAAGAAGGGCCTTCTCGAATGGTTTCTCGCGTCGGACGCCGACGTGCTCTGCATGCAGGAAGTGAGGGCGGGCGCGGACGACGTTCCCGCCGCGTGGGCCGAGATTCCGGGCTACCACGCGTACTTCCACCCCGCCGAAAAGAAGGGCTACTCGGGCTGCGCCCTCTGGTGCCGCGAAGAGCCCCGCGAGGTGCGTACGGGCTTCGGGGGCGAATTCGACGCCGAAGGGCGCTTCGTGGAGGCCGACTTCGGCACCCACATCGTGATGTCGGCCTACTTCCCGTCGGGAACTTCCGGGGACGAACGTCAGGCGGCCAAGTACCGCTTTCTCGACCAGTTCCTCGACTACGTCGAGCGCCGCCGCGCGGAAGGCCGCGAGATCGTCTTCTGCGGCGACGTCAACATCGCCCACAAGGAAATCGACCTCAAGAACTGGAAGGGGAACATGAAGAATTCCGGGTTCCTCCCGGAAGAGCGCGCCTGGATGACGAAGCTCCTCTCGGAGCACGACTGGCGCGACGTCTTCCGCCTTCTGGACCCCCGGCCCGATCAGTACACCTGGTGGAGCCAGCGCGGGCAGGCCCGCGCGAAGAACGTCGGTTGGCGCATCGACTATCAGATCGCGACCCCGCTTCTCGCCTCCTGCGCCCGCGCGACCTCGATCTACAAGGACGAGAAGTTCTCGGACCACGCGCCGCTCACGGTCGACTACGACCTCGGCGCCCTGACCGCCGGAGGCCGCTGATGAAGACGCTCGCGGACATTCTCTTTGAACAGGGTTTCGGCACGCGCCACGACTGCCGCTCGATCGTGTCGGCGGGTGCCGTCGAGGTGGAGGGGCGCGTCGCGGACGACCCGGATGAGCGCTTCGACGAAGACGGGATGCGCTTCACGTACCGGGGCGAAACCTGGCCCGTCGTGGAGCACGCGATCATCGCGCTCTACAAGCCCGCCGGGTACGAGTGCTCGATGAAGCCTTCGGCGCATCCTTCCGTGATGACGCTTCTTCCCGGGCAGCTCCGCCGCCGCAACGTTCAGCCCGTGGGGCGCTTGGACGTCGACACGACGGGGCTTCTCCTCATGACGGACGACGGGGCGCTCCAGCACCGTCTCATCCACCCGAAGCGGCACGTCCCCAAGGTCTACGAAGTGACCCTGAAGCACCCGGCGGCGCCGGACCTCTGCGAAAAGCTCACGGCGGGCGTGGTGTTGGACGACGATCCGAAGCCCGTCGCCGCGAAGGCCGCGGAATTGGTGACGCCCACGCACCTGAGGATGACGTTGGTCCAAGGAAAGTACCACCAGGTGAAGCGCATGGTGGCCGCGTGCTCGAACCGCGTCGAGGCGCTCCACCGGAGCGCCTTCGGCGCGTACCGGCTCCCTGAAGACATGAAGCCCGGCGAATGGCGCTGGATTTTGGACCGCAGCGAGGTGCTGGGCGGATGACGGCGAAGGGGTGGCGCGAGAGCCTGGCGGTCTATGCCGAACCCGCGGCTCTGCGGATGTTCTTCTTCGGCTTCAGCTCGGGGCTGCCGCTGCTGCTCATCCTGGGGACCTTGAGCTTCTGGCTTCGCGAGAGCGGGGTCGATCTGAAGACGATCGGCTTTCTCTCGTGGGTGGGCCTCGTCTACGGCTTCAAGTGGGCGTGGTCGCCTCTTGTCGACCGCTTCACGCTCCCCGTGCTCGGGCGCCTTTTGGGGCGCCGCCGCTCGTGGCTCGCGCTCTCGCAGGCGGGCGTCGCTTCGGGGCTTCTCGTGATGGCGTCGACCGATCCCGCGCAGAACCTCACGATGATGACCGTCGCGGCGCTCTGCACCGCCTGGTGCTCCGCCACGCAGGACATCGCCTTGGACGCCTACCGCATCGAGAGCGCCGCCGAGGAGAAGCAGGCGGCCTTGGCCGCCACGTACCAGACGGGCTACCGCATCGCGATGATCTGGGCGGGCGCGGGCGCGCTCGCGATCGCCGCCTGGGCGGAGACCCAGGGGGCCGACATGCGCGAAGCCTGGCGCTGGAGCTACGGCGCGATGGCGGCGAGCGCTCTTCTCGGCCTCACGGCGACGCTCCTTTCCCCCGAACCCGAATCCCGCGCCAAGGCGGTTTCGCCCAGGCTCTCCTGGAGCGAGAAGGTCGCGCGCTACGTGGTAGAGCCCTTCTCGGACTTCTTCCGCCGCTACGGGAAGGCGTCGTTCGTCATCCTGGCCTTGATCGCCACCTACCGCATCTCCGACGTCGTCATGGGAATCATGGCGAACCCGTTTTATCAGGACATGGGCTTCACGAAGGCCGAGGTTGCGGCCGTCTCGAAGGTCTTCGGGGTCGTGATGACCTTGGTCGGGGCCTTCGTCGGTGGCGTCGTCGCGATGCGCTTCGGCACGATGAGAACGCTCGCCCTGGGGGCGATCCTCGCCTGCGGGACGAATCTCCTCTTCGTGCTGCTCTCGCACGCCGGGCACGACGTCGTCGTGCTCGCAGCGGTCGTCTCCGCCGACAATCTCGCCGGCGGCTTGGCGAGCTCCGCGTTCCTTGCGTACCTCTCGGGGCTGACGAGCCGTGAGCACACGGCGACCCAATACGCGCTCTTCAGCTCGCTGATGCTGCTCCTGCCGAAGTTCCTCGCCGGCTTCTCCGGCGTCTTCGTCGAGTGGGCGGGCTATGCCGGGTTCTTCACGATGACGGCCGCCATCGGCGTCCCGGTCTTCTTCCTCACGCTTTGGGCGGCGGCGCTGCGCCGCCGCGCCGAAGCGAAGCTGCAGATTTCCGAAGCCTGATCGAGGGCCTGATTCAGCGGCGGAAACCGCCGTTCCGGCCGCCGTTGCCGCTGAAACCGCCTCTGCCGCCCTGCGGCCCGCGGGGACCGCGCGCGCCCGGGGCCTTGGGGCCGCGCATGGGGCGCTTCGCGGCGCGCGGCGCGGGCTTCGTGATGCCGCGCGTCACCGTGCAGATTTCCGCGACGCTCTCCGCGATGTCCTCGATCGCCTGATCGAGGTTTTCGAGCGGGCTCTCGAGGTCGAGGTCGTTCCTGATTTCTTCAAGGTCGCCGATCAGCTCCTCGGGGAGGTGCCGGAGAATCCCGAGGAGCGCGCTCGTCACGAGCTCGTCGCCGGATTCACGCAGCCCCGGCCAACGGTCCATGCCTTCCAGGAACCCCGCCGCGAAGGGCGCGATGGCGGCGATGCCGTCGAACCCGCACACCGGGTGCCCGCGGTCGTCCTCGATTTCGTAGACGATCGGATCGCACGGCTCCTGACGGCGGATGCGCCCGTCGATCATGCGCCAACGGCGGAAGATCAGCTCTTCCAAGCGGTCCTGATCTCGCGGGTCCTCGAGCGCGGCGTCCTCACGGCCCTCCGCGTCGAAGATGAAGGGCATCCAGCCGCTCGGCTGCGGGGCCGCGCTCACCGGAAGGCACGCGATGGCCGTGAGATACCCGTCCATGTGATCGGCCTCCATCGGCTCGAACGGTTCGGGCATCGCGGCGAGCAGTTCGCCGAGCTCGACGAATTCGTCGTCCGAGATCGGACGGTCAAAGGGATTCTTCTGCATGGTCGTTCACCTGAAAGCGGGTTTCGCGCTCCGTGAGCGCGCGGCGCACGCTCTCGGCGGAGCGGCGGTGGAGGATGCCGCGGGAGAAGTCCGTGGCGTCCTCGGAGTCGATCTGAAGAACGCGGTTCTTCACGCTCGGGATCCTGGAGGCGTCCATCGAGAGGACGCGGCAGCCGAGCCCGAGGAAGAATTCGGTGAGGTCGGTGCGCCCGGCCATTTCGCCGCACACCGAGACGCTTTTGCCCGCTCCCGTCACGCGGCGGATCGTCTCCGCGATGAGGCGCAGCACCGCCGGGTGGCACTCCTCGTAGTAGTCGCTCACGGCGGCGTTCGTACGGTCGACGGCGAGCGTGTACTGCACGAGGTCGTTCGTCCCGAGCGAGAAGAAGTCGAGCACCGGAATGAGGTCGCGAAGCACCGCGACCGCGGCGGGCACCTCCACCATGCCGCCCACGTTGACGGCTTCGGGGAGCTTCGCCTCTTCGGCTTCGAGGGACGCGCGGACCTCTTCCAGGATCTCGCGGAAGCGGCGCACCTCGACGGGGCTCGTCACGAGGGGAAGGAGGATGTTGACGACGGCGCCCGCACCCGCGCGCAGAATCGCGCGCAGCTGCGTCGTGAGGAGTTCGGGGTAGGCGAAGGAAAACCGGATGCCGCGAAGCCCCAGCGCAGGGTTGCTCTCTTCGACGGGGGCGTTTCGAAGCAGCGCCATCGATTCGCGCGAGAGCATCTTGTCGCCGCCCAAGTCCGCCGTGCGGATGACGACGGATTTCCCCCGCATCGAGCGGAAGATCTTTTGGTAGGCGAGGAACTGCTCTTCTTCTCCGGGGAGGTCCTCACGGTTGAGGTAGAGGAATTCGGTGCGGAAGAGCCCGATCCCGGAGGCGCCCACGCGGTGGACGTCGACCAAGTCGTCGGGGAGCGCGATGTTGGCGGCCAGCACGACGTCGGTGCCGTCCGTCGTGACGGCGGAGACGTCTTTGAGCTTTCGGAGCTGCCGCTTCGCGCGGCGCTGTTCGCGCATGCGCAGACGCGCGTCCTTCAACTGCTCGGGCGTGGGATTGAGCTCAATCACGCCCGCGTCGGCGTCGAGGAGCACGCGCTGGTTGTTGGCGGCGCTTTCGCGCAGCCCCGTCACGCCCACGAGCGTCGGGATTTCGAGGCTGTGCGCCAGAATCGCCGAGTGACTCGTCACGCTCCCTTCTTCGAGCACGAGACCGACGATGTCGAGGTCGTCGCGTTCACGCAGCTGAAGCATGTCGGTCGGGTCGAGGCGGTCGCTCACGAGGATCACCTTGTCCTCGACCGTTTCGACGTCGAGGAGGCTCGCCTCGCTGCGCCTGCCGGCGAGCGTGCGCTGCACGCGCTGCACGACGTGCGCGATGTCCTCGACGCGCTGACGGAGGTAGTCGTCGTCGATCTGCTCGAAGTCGCGGCGCACGCGCTCCAGACGCAGCGAGAGAGCGCCCATTCGGCGTTGACGAGCTCCGTCTTGATGAGTTCGTTCGTATCGGCGAGAAGCGTCGGGTCCTTGAGGATGGTGCGGTGGACTTCGATGAAGGCCGCGGCTTCCGCCGGGAGGTCTTCGTCGAGCGTGTCCGTCATCGCCGCCATCTGCTTGTCGACGGCGCTCACGGCGTTCCTCAGGCGCAGGATTTCACCGCGGACCTGGCTCTTTTCGATCGCGAACTGCGGGATGTCGAGGTCGGACGAAGCGAAGATCTGCACCGTCCCGGCCGCTACGCCGGGGTAGACCGTCAAGCCGTCCAACTGTACGGGGGCTTGGGCCTCTTCCTGGAGTTCCTCGGTCATGCGGACCTCCTCATTCGGATTCGCCGAAACGCTCTTCGAAGAGCTCGACGATGTGGCGCATCGCCTCCTTTTCGTCGCGGCCTTCGGTCATGACGGTGATCTGCGTGCCGCAGGGCATCGCCATCGTCATGAGGCCGAGGATCGACTTCGCGTCGACCGAGCGCGCGCCGCAGGAGAGCGTCACGCTCGAGGCGTAGAGGTTGGCGGTTTTGGAGAGAAGCGCCGAGGGTCGGGCGTGAAGCCCGAGCTTGTTGCGGATCGTGACGGTGGTGGTCTGCATGCGGACTACCTTTCGCCGGAGCGGCCGATGCTCGAAGAGATGCCCGCGCGGGCGCCGGATTCGGCGACGGTCATCACGCGGTTGGCGGGATCGTCCTTGGGGGCGTTCAGCGCCGTGACGATCGCGCTCAGGTTGACGCCCGTGATCACGCGCACGCGCTCGTCGTCGAGGAGCTTGTGGGCGATGTTCGACGGGGTCGAGCCGATCAGGTCGGTGAAGACGATCACGCCGTCTTCGTGCGGGAGCGCGTCGATCAGGCGGCGCGCTTCGGCGACGCCCACTTCGGGATCGGTATCGGACGGCACGTCGTAGACGACGATGTCATCCGCAGAGGCGTCACCCGTTGCGCTCCAAACGTGCTGCGCGCAGAGTTTGAGCGCGGAAGCGAGCGGTTCGTGCGCGATGATGCAGATGCCGACGGGCACTCTTGGGACTCCAGCAAGACAGATAAAATGGGGCCCGGACGGTCGTGCCGCCGAACCCCACGGACTCATTCGGGCAGGCACGATTTTATCATCCGTCGGGACGCCCTCTCGGGTCCCGGCCATTAGGGAGAAGACCATGGCTTTGGTGATGTTCAGCTGCCGCGCGACGGGGCCCTTCATCATGTTCCGCGAGACCGTTGAACGCATCTTCAAGGAAATCGGCATGCCCTTCGTGGAGACGGGCGCGATTCCTTCGGAAGATCTGCCCGACGTTTTGAAGCGGCTCGAAGAGGCCGAAGCCCGCGCCCGCGCGCTCGTGAAGGCGCGCGAGGAGATGGAGGAGAAGCGCCTGCGGGGCCTCTCCTACGATGAGGAGCGCCGCCGCATCGAGGACGGCGAAGCCGCGGAAGATGAGAAGAAGGACCGCGAGACGATCCACCTCTACCAGCGCACGGCGCCCCTGAAGGACATGATCAAGCGGGCGATCCGCCACGACGAAGCGATCATGTGGGGAAAGCCTTAACGAGAAGTTTCCCGTCCCGGGACATTCACTGATCTCTCCGGACGAAAGGCGCGCTTTTTCTCGGGCGCGCCTTCGTTGTTTCCGGAAGCGCTACACGCGCCAGAACGCGCGGGTGAAGAGCGTGAAGACCGTGAAGATCTCCAAACGGCCGATCAGCATCGCGAAGGTGCAGATCGCGAGCTGCGGCTCGGTGAGCGCGGCGTAGTTCCCCGAGGGGCCGATGGGACCCAGCCCCGGCCCGAGGTTCGTGATGCAGGCGATCGTCGCGGAAATCGCGGTTTCGACCGGCATCCCCGCGATGAGCTGCGCGATCGTCAGCGCAAAGGTGCTGAAGACCCAGACGACGAGAAAGACGATCACCGAGAAGGCGATCTTGTCGTCGATGGTCGTCTTCCCGATCGTGAGCGGGAGCACCGCGTTCGGGTAGAGAAGCCGCAGGTATTCGCGCTTGGCGACCTTGGCCGCGATGATGAGGCGGATCATCTTGACGCCGCCCCCCGGTGCTCCCCGCGCAGGAGAAGCACCCGGCCGAGAGCATGATGAGAATCGGCAGGGCCGAAGGCCACGCCGACCAGTCCTCCGTGCCGAAGCCCGACGTCGAGGCCGCCGAAACGACGCTGAAGGCGGCGTGGCGCAGCGCCGTCAGCGGGTCGTAGACCCCGTTGACGACGAGCGTCGCCGCCGAGATGAGGGTGAGGACGGCGAGCGCGCCGACCCACGCCTTCGCTTCGGGGTCCCGCAGGTACGTGCCGATGCTCCGGTGGTGCCAGGCGGCGAAGTGCAGCGAGAAGTTGAAGCCGCAGATCACCATGAAGATGATCGAGATCGTTTCGATCGCGGGGTTTGCGAAGTACCCAAAGCTCGCGTCGTGCGCGGAGATCCCCGAGAGGCTCACCGTCGTCATCATGTGCATGACGGCGTCGTCCCAGCTCATCCCGGCGAAGTGGTAGAGCACGGCGAGGATCACGGAGATCCCGAAGTAGATGAGGTAGAGGGCCTGCGCGGTGTCGGCGATGCGGGGCGTGAGGCGCGTTTCCTTGAGCGGTCCGCTCGTCTCCGCCTTGAGGATCTGCGCGCCGCCGACGCCGAGGAGCGGGAGAATCGCCACCGACAGCACGATCAGGCCCATGCCGCCCATCCACGCGAGGAAGCACCGCCAGCCGTTGATGGAGAGCGGCAGGTCGTCCAGCCCCGTCATCACCGTGGCGCCCGTCGTCGTGAGGCAGGACATCGTCTCGAAGTAGATCTGCACGAGCGAATACTGCGGGAGTTCGATCATGATCGGCACGACCGCAAAAAGCGGCACCACCGTCCAGACGAGCGTCACCAGGAGGAACCCGTGCCGGGCGGTGAGTTCCAGCTTGAAGCGGCGGGTGAGGAGCGTAAGCGCCGCCCCGGCCGCGAAGGTGAGCATGGCGGCCTCGAGGAACGCGCCGTCCGCGCCGTCCTGCTGCGTCACGCTCACGATCCAGGGGGATGAGCATGATGAGTCCGTAGCCCATCAGGACGGGCCCGAGCGCGTGAAGCACGGGGAAGAGCAGATAGCGGAGCGTGTTGGGCATCGTGGCGCTCCCGTCAGAAGAACCCGACGTTCACCGCGAAGAGGCGTTCGATCTTGGGGATGAGGCGCTTCGTCGGGACGAAGACGATCACGCGGTCTTCGGGTTCGATCACCACTTCCGAGCGGCCCATGTGCACGATGGCGTCTTCGCCTTCGCCGCGCACGACCGCGCCGATCGCGCATCCTTCGGGGAGCGTGATCTGGCTGATGCGCCGGCCCACCACCTTGGAGGACTGGCGGTTGCCGTGCGCGACGATCTCAAGCGCTTCGGCGAGCCCGTGGCGCAGGCTGTAGGCGGCCGTCACGTCGCCGCGGCGCACGTGCTTGATGAGTTCCCCGAGGGCGGCCTGCGCGGGCGAGACCGTGATGTCGATCTGGGACCCCTGCATCATGTCGCCGTAGATCTTGCGGTTGACGAGCGCGATCGTGCGCTTGGCGCCGAGGCGCTTCGCCAGGAGGCTCGAGAGCACGTTGTCGCCGTCGTCCTCCGAGAGCGCGATGAAGAGGTCGCACGTCTCGATCCCGGCGGCGTAGAGGATCTCTTCGTCCGCCCAGTCGCCTTCGATCACGATCGCGTCGGTGCCCAACTTCTCCGCCAAGCGCTTTGCTTCGAGGCGGCTGCTCTCGACGATGCGCACGTTCAAGGAAAGGCCCTTCTTCCGGAGGTCTTCGCTCCCCAGCTGCTTCACGATCCCCTGCGCCATCGCGGCGTTCCCCGCGAGGATGATGTTCTGCACGGGGGCTTCGTGGCGGCGGATCTCCGCCGTCACGGCGCGGCTGTGGCGCGCGTCGCAGAGGAAGATCACCTCGTCGCCCGCCTCGATGATCGTCTCCTTGTTGACCTCAAGGCGGCGGTTGCGGCGGAAGACGCCCACGATGCGGGCTTCCGCATTGGGGAGGTGCGTCTGCAGGTGGCCGAGCGCGCGGCCCACCAGGGGGCTCCCGGCCTGCGCGCGCACGGAGATGAGGTTGACGAGGCCTTCGCCGAATTCGAGCACCTGGAGCGCTTCCGGGAAGGCGATCAGCTTCGCCAGATAGTCGGTCACGGCGGCCTCGGGCCAGATGACGGCCGTGGCGCCGAAGCCTTCTTCACCCAAAATGCGCGGGTAGCCCAAAAGCTCCTGGTTCCTCACGCGGGCGATGCGGGTCGGGATGTTGAAGAGACGCGCCGCAAGAAGGCTCACCGCCAGATTCGTCTCGTCGTTCGACGTGACGGCGATCAGCATGTCGGTGTCTTCGGCGCCCGCTTCGCGGAGCACCTCGGGGCTCGTCGCGGAGCCGACCACGCCTCGCAGGTCGAACTGCGCCTGCAGGTACTGGATGTGCGCTTCGTCGGTGTCGACGACGGTGATGTCGTTGGCTTCGGAAACCAGACTCTCGGCGGCGGAAATGCCGATGCGGCCGGCGCCGACGATGAGAATTTTCATGGCGGAGGCGTCCGCCCGTTCACCGGGCAGACGGAATGGTCACGAGGGCCTCAGAAGGTCTTCGGCGGAACGCGGTTCGGTTCGGTTCGGCGTTCGCGCTCGCGAGGAGCTTGTCGCGGCGGTCGTCGCGGATGAGTTCGCCCTTGTCGTTCAGACGCGGGGCGCGGAGCTCTTCGAGGTTGATGCCGAGGGCCTTCACCTTGCGGTAGAGGTGGGTGCGCTCCATGTTGGAGTGCTTCGCCACCAGGCTCACCGAGTGGTTGTGGTAGATGAGGAGTGTGCGGAAGTAGGCGCGCTCCAAGGCGAGCAGCACGTCGCGGTGCGGCAGGTTGAAGTCGACCGTGAGCTCGTACTCGGGAATTTCGAAGACCGGAAGGAGCTGCGTCGTGTTCGCCTTCATCTTTTCCGCGGCCGACGGACGGCGGCGGGTCTGCTGCTCCTGCGACTTCTTGTATTCGGCTTCCTTCCACTTCGCGATCACGGTTTCCACGGTCGAGAGAAGGCGCTTCAGAGAGATCGGCTTTTCGAGGAAGTCGGCGGCGCCGTCGCGCACGGCCTGCATGGCCGCTTCGATCGAGGCGTGACCGGACATCATGACGATCGGGCAGTGCACCTCTTCGCGGTTCGCCCATTCGCGCAGGAGCGTGATGCCGTCGGTCCCCGGCATCCAGATGTCCAGAAGAATGAGTTCAAAGCGGCGCGTTCGGACGAGTTCGCGGGCCTCTTGCGCCGAACCGGCCGCCGACACGTAGTAGCCGGCATCCGCAAGCACTTCGGAGAGCACGTTGCGGATACCAAGCTCGTCGTCTACAACCAAAATCTCTGCCATGGGCTAAATCTCGCTTTGTTGGGGAGTGCGGTCGGAAGTATCGGTCGGTTCTCCGGGCGCGGCCCGGAAAAGGATGTCGATCCTGGCGCCGTAGATCATCATGCCGGAAGCATCCGTCTGGTTGGAGAGCGTGATGCGCGCGTGATGCTCGTCAAGAATCTTCTTGACCATCGGCAGGCCGAGCCCGGTGCCGGTCTCCTTCGTGGTCACGTACGGTTCGAAGGCCTTGCTGAGGATGGCCTCGGTGAAGCCGCATCCATTATCACGAATGACCAGACGGACTGCTCGGCGTTCGCCGGGACCGGTTTCGAGCTTCGTGGAAACGCGGATCTCGGGGTGACCGCCCTCGGCTGCGTCGATGCTGTTGGAAATTAAATTATGCAGGACCTGACGAAGTTGTGCTTGGTCCGCTTCGATCATGGGTAGATTCGGGTCAAGATGCGTCAGAATCTCGATGCCGGCCTCATGATAAAGCTGCGCGCAGTCCTCGATGAAGGCGTTGAGGTCCAAGGGCTTCAGCTGCGCGACCGGGAGCTTCGCGTATTCGCGGAAGTCGTTGACCATCTGTTTGAGCGCATCGACCTGAGACGTGATCGTGCTGATCGCGCGGCGCAGCACCAGCTGGTCGGCTTCGTTCGTCAGGTGGCCCTCCAGCTTCATCTCAAGGCGCTCCGCCGCAAGGCGGATCGGCGTCAACGGATTCTTGATCTCGTGGGCGAGCCTGCGGGCGACTTCGCCCCAGGCGGTCGCGCGCTGCGCCTCGTAGAGGTTCGTCACGTCGTCAAAGACGAGGACGGTACCCTCGAGGGCGCCCAAGGGCATCGAGGAGGTCTTGACGTAGAGGGGCGTCGTGCGGTTCTCGCGCACGAGCTCGAATTCGAAGCTCAGCCCCGACTCCTCGTCGTCGGTCTGCTGCTGACGGTGCCGGTCGATCGCTTCCAGAAGGTTCGGGGCGGCTTCGGCGATCGGAAGCCCCGTCCCGCAGAGGTCGCTCCCCAGGATCGTCACCGCGGCGGCGTTCGCCGTCACGATCGTGCCTTCATGGTCGATGACGACCACGCCCGAAGAAATGTTCGCGAGGACGCGCTCCAGATAGGTCTGCGCCTGCTCGGCCTCGCGGCGCTGGGCGTCCAACCCCCGGCGGGCTTCGTCCACTTCGCGCAGCATCGTGTTGAAGCTCTTCGTGAGGACGTTGATTTCATTGCTCCCTGGGAATTCGCGGATCGGGAGGAAGTTCCCGTCGGCCGCGCGGTGCGTCCCGGCTTCGAGCTGCAGGAGCGGATCGATCGAGCGGCGCGCGAACGCGATCGCGAAGGCGACCGCGCCGAAGGCGACGAAGAGAAGCGTGAGGAAAAGGGTGCCCGAGTAGATGGAGCGAAGCGACGCGCGGGAGAGCACGAGCGTCTGGTAGTCGCGGTACCCCGTCACGAGGTCGGCGGCGTTGCGGCTCGTTTCGTCCGCGACCCCCTGCACGACCTGAAGGAACATGTTGGCGGACGCCCCGGAGCGGTCGAAAAGGCCGCCGTTCCCGAACCCGCCCGCGGCGTTTTCGGTCTGCACCCTCGCCGATCGGCACGATCACGCGGATCGAGAGACGCCCTTCGCGGAGCGCTTCGGTGTTCTCGAACGCGTCGCCGTCGATCACGCTGTAGATCCCGGTCGAGCGCACGACGCGCATCTGCGCGGGCGTGGGAAGCTCAGGGAGGAGCACGTTCAACCTCGAGCCCGCCGCGGCGACCGCGGTGCCGTTCCCGAGGAAGACGAGCGCTTCGAGGTTGGCTTCGCGCTCGGTGAGGCGCATCAGATCGTTGATCATCTGCGATGGCGGCGTGCGCGAGAGCGCCTCCGCCATCTGGCGGGCGGCCGCCTCGGTGAGGGTCTGCTGCTGCTGGAGAATCCCGCGGGTGATCGTCACGCCCGAGTCGAGCGCGCGCTCGACGCGCACGTCGAACCACGAGTCGATCGAGCGCGAGATGAAGAGGGCGGAGACGAGGTAGATGACGAGGCACGCGCTCACGGCGATCCCGGCGGTGACGGCCGCAAGCCTCACCGTCATGTGCATGCCGAAGCGGTGCTGCCGGAAGTACTGCGCGAGCCGCGCGATCATCGCGACGACCAACGCGAAGAGGAGCACCGCGATCACGCGGTTGGCGACGCTCAGGAGCGGATAGTACTTTTCAAAGAGCGACGAGTCCGAACTCGTGGCCGCGAGGCCGAAGAGCGAGACGCCCGCGAGGGCGAAGATCGCGAAGAGCGCGTATCGGAACCAACCCGGCATGACGGAACCCTCAGTCCTCCGGTTCGGTGTCGGCCGCTTCGGCCGGGATGTCGACGCGGTTCGCGCCGCTCGTCAGGGTCCAGTCGTCGGAGTCGCCCGAGGTGACCTGCATCGGTTTGGGGAGCTTCGAGACGTCGAGCCGGAAGGAGACTTCGGCGTTGAAGTCCGACGGGTCGCCCACGATCCCGTGGTCGGCGACGCGCCAGCGGCGGATGTTCTTGATGAGGGGGAGCGCCTGCTCGAAGGTGTCGAAATTGAGCGAGAGCCCGTTGTAGCTCACGCGGTAGCGGCGCGTGAGGGGATCGAACGAGAGCCGGATGTTGAAGCGGCTCTCTGCGACCGTCTTGTCCGTCCAGTACCAGCGCCCTTTGGTGAGCGTGAACTCGTGCTGGAAGTAGAGCGGGATCCCGCGGTGGAGCGCGTCGATCAAGGGCTGCGGCAGGTCGAACTCATAACTTGCCCGCACGAAGAGCCCCGGGCGCTCGCCCGGCTCGTCCCGGGTGATCTGCGCGCTCATCAGCGTCGCCTCCGCAGCCGCCGCGCCCGTCGGGCACAACAGGGCCGCCCCGGCCGTAAGGGCGAGGGCGAGCGCGGCGAATTGCTGTCGGAGAGCGGACATCGTGGGCTCAGGCCTTGCGGAAAAGCGCGTAGAAGAAGCCGTCGTGGACGGCGGGTTCGATCCCGTCGGGGGACGTGTCCCGCGCCAGGGGGATGAGCCTCATCATACCGTCAAGGCCGGGGCGAGGGGCACGTTCTCGGCGTCGGGGGTCTCGGCGAGGAAGCGCGAAACCTGCTCGGGACCCTCTTCGGGGAAGATCGAACAGGTGACGAAGAGAAGGTGCCCGCCCTTCTTCACGAGGGGCCAAAGCGCCTTGAGAAGTCGGGCCTGCTCGCGCGCCAAGGCGCGGATGTCGACGGGACGGCGGTTCCAGGGGACGTCGGGCTGCCGGCGCACGATGCCGCTCGCCGTGCAGGGGGCGTCCAGTAGGACCGCGTCGAAGGGCTCCTTGTCCCACCACAGGTCGGTGGCCGCGGCGTCGGCCGTGAGGATCTCGGCCTTGAGTCCGAGGCGCGAGAGGGTTTCCTCAATGCGGCGCGCACGGTCCGGGTCGATCTCGAGCGCCGTCATGCGGCAGTCGACGAGCTCCAGCAGGTGCGCGGTCTTGCCGCCGGGCGCCGCACAGGCGTCCAAAACCCGGTCGCCGGGCTTCACGGGCAGGAAGTGCGCGGCCAACTGCACGCCCGCGTCCTGCACCGAGACGAGCCCTTCGGCGAAACCGGGGACGGATTCCACGGGCACGGGCGCTTCGAGCATCAGCGCTTCGGGGCCCAACACGCGGTGCGCCATGCCGGCCTCGTCCAACTTCGCGCGGTAGGTCTCCATGTCGGTGCGGCGCCGGTTGATGCGAAGCGTCATCGGCGGACGGCTGCGCGCGGGCTCCAGCACCTCCCGCCAGTTTTCGGGCCAGGCGGCCTGAACGCGCGCCAACCACCAGGCGGGCACGTTGTAGCGGACGTCGTCGCGGGCTTCGAGTTTCGCGGCCAATTCCGAGCGCTCGCGCATCGCGCGGCGGAGCACCGCGTTCGCGAACCCGGCCGCGCGGGCGGTCTTCGGGTCGGCGCGAAGGGCGCGCACCGTTTGGTCGGCGAGCGTGAAGTCCTTGTAGGTGCCCGAGAAGACGAGGGCGAGCGCCACCGTCAGGATCGAGCGGACGGGCTCCTTGGGCGGATGTTCCGTGAGGGCTTCCAGGGCGGCTTCCGCCAACGCGCGGCGGCGCACGGCGTCGTAGAGGATCGCCTGAAGGGCGCCGCGCTCAGAGGGCGGAAGCTTCGCGCCCGCCGCGGCGAGCGCACCCTGGAGCCCGAGGCCCTCGGCGCGCATCGAGGCGAAGGCGCGGCCCGCGGCCTGAAGAAGTTTCGAGAGCGGAAGGCGGGCGTCGCTCATGCGAGCACCTCACCGACCGCAAAGGGGAGGCTCTGGAGGAACGGACCCGATTCGGTCTTGGGCTTGCCGGGCTTCTGCAGCACGAGGCAGCGGAGCGCCCCTTCGCCGCAGGCGACGGTGAGCGCGCCCTTGGCGTCCAGAACCGTGCCGGGCTCGGCGCCCGCGGGGGCCTCCACCACTTCGGCCTTCCAGATCTTCACCGGGACGTCGCCCTTCATGAAGAAGACGCCCGGGAAGGGCGTGAAGGCGCGCAGGCGCCGTTCGATCTGCGCGGCCGAGTCCGTCCACTTGATGCGGGCTTCTTCCTTCAAGAGCTTTTCGGCATAGGTCACGCCTTCTTCGGGCTGCGGGGTCCCGACCAGATCGTCCGGGTGCGTGAGCGCATCAACGAGAAGTTCGCCCCCCATGCGGGCCATGCGTTCCGTGAGCGTCACCGTCGTTTCGTCGGGCGCGATCGGCGTCTTCGCCATCGCGATCATCGGACCGGTGTCGAGCCCCAACTCCATCTTCATCAGCGTCACGCCCATTTCGGCGTCGCCCGCCTCGATCGAGCGCGCGATCGGCGCGGCGCCGCGCCAGCGCGGCAGGATGCTCGCGTGGATGTTGATCGCGCGGATGTCCTTGTCGCGGCCGATCCCGCGCGCGCAGTCGAGAACCGGCTGCGGGAGGATGAGGCCGTAGGCGGCGACGACGAGGAGGTCGGCGCCGACGTCGCGGAGCTTCTGGTGAATGGCGGCGGACTCTTCCGGGGCCTTCTTGAGGCTCAGCGTCTGGGGCGTGAGCACCTCGATGCCGTGCTCGATGGCGAGCGTCTTCACGGGGGAGGCCGTCAGCTTCATGCCGCGGCCGCTCGGGCGGTCGGGCTGCGAGAGAACGAGGGCGACGTCGTGGCCTGCGGCGAGAAGCGCGCGCAGGGCTTCGGCGGCGAAATCGGGGGTACCGGCGAAGATGATCCGCATGGAAGCTCCGTAAGGATGAATGTATGGTTGACTGCGGGCTATCATGCCACGAAAAGAGCCCGAGGCGGCCGCATCCGCGGCCCCGGAGGCGTAACGGAGAAGCAAATGGCGGTTTTTGAGAGCGGCGGCGTGCGTTTGGCCTATGAGCGCGTGGGTGACCCTTCGGCTCCCGCGGTGCTTCTCCTGATGGGGCTCGGCATGCCCAAGGAGGCCTGGCCCAAGTCCTTCGTCGAGGGGCTCGTCCGGGAGGGCTTCCAGGTCGTCATGCCCGACAACCGCGACGCGGGGCGATCGTCCAAATTCGAAGGTTGGCGCCCGACCCAAGCGGACGCGCTTTTTGCGATTCTGCGCACGCTTCTCCGAAAACCCGTGCGCGCCGAGTACGCGCTCGAAGACATGGCTCTCGACGCCGAACGGCTCCTCGACGCGCTCGGCATCCGGCGCGTCCACGTCGCCGGCTTCTCGATGGGCGGGATGATCGCGCAGGTCTTCGCCTGCGCATGCCCCAACCGGGCGGCGACGCTCACCGTCATGAGTTCCGCGGGCGGCAACCCGCGCACGGGGCTCGGGGAGCTGCGCGCCGTCGAAGCGCTCCTCACGGGCGGCCGGGGGAGTTCTCCGGAAGCCGCCCACGAGGGCTACCGCCGCATCTTCATGCGGCTCTCGGGCCCGGCCTGGCGCCCGAGCGACGACGACCTCGAGCGCATGATCGACGTCATTCTCTCGACGCCCTTCGACGAGCTCGCCGTCCGGCGCCAACTTCTTGCGATTTTGGCAAGCGGCGACCGCACGCCGCAGCTCCGTTCCCTGCGCGTGCCCACCCTCGTCATGCACGGGCGCGCCGACCCGCTCCTGCCCTTCCGGGCGGGCGAAGAAATCGCGGGTCTCATTCCGGGGGCGAAGCTGGTGGGCTACGACGGCCTCGGGCATCAGCTCCCCGAGGGGCTCACGGGCGAGATGGCCGCGGAGCTCGCGCGCCACGCGCACGCGCATCCGGCCTGAAGCGGTTAATCCCGAAAACGACATCCCCAAAACGGCGAAGAGCCCCGGTGTATCCGGGGCTCTTCGGTGATTCGGGCGGAAAAAGACCGATCAGCGCTTCGCTTCCTCTTCGGCCTTCTTCTTGTCGTTCAAGCGAAGCTTGCGGAGCTTCTGCGCGGCGCGGTCCTTCTTCAGGCGGCTCAGATGGTCGATGAAGACGACGCCTTCAAGGTGGTCGATCTCGTGCTGCACGCAGGTGGCGAGGAGCCCCGTCGCTTCGAATTCGAAGGTTTCCCCGTCGAGGTTCTGGGCGCGCACGCGGACGCGGTCGGGGCGCTTCACGTGTTCGTAGAGGCCCTTGAGCGACAGGCAGCCCTCTTCGCAGTCGCGCAGCTCTTCGCTCGCTTCGACGACTTCGGGGTTGATGAGCGTCATCAGCCCGGACTTGTCTTCGGTGACGTCCACGACGACGATGCGGCGCAGCACGCCCACCTGGTTCGCGGCGAGACCCACGCCGGGCGCGGCGTACATCGTCTCGGCCATGTCGGCCGCCAGACGGCGCAGTTCCTCGTCGAACGCGGTGATCGGTTCGGCGCGGGCGGCGAGCGCGGGATGCGGATACTGAAGAATGGGAAGAAGAGCCACGGGACGATTCCTCGTATAGTGTGAGGCGCCATTATAGGAAGAAGCGGGAGCGGAAATGCGCGAAAAGGAAAGGGAGGCTTGGCTGAAGACGGCTTTGGCGCCGGGGTTGGACGCCCCGACGCTGGTGCGGCTCCTCCAGGCGTTGGGCGACCCGGAGCTGCTCCTCCACGCGGACTACGCGGCCGTCTCCCGCGCGGCCGGGGACGCCGCCGCCCGCGCGCTGCGCGCCGTCGACGACGACCGCGTGGCGGAAGCCTCCGCGTGGCTCGGCAGGACGCCGGACGCCTTTCTGCTTCCGATCGTCGACGACGCGTACCCCGCGGCCCTCATCGAAGCGGGCGTGGCGCCCCCCGTTCTTTTCGGGCGCGGGAACCGCGCGGTTCTTCAGGAAGACGCCCTCTGGATCACCGGCATGACGCACGCCGACGCGGAGGCGCTCCGCGACGCCCGCGAAATGGGGGCGGCTGCGGCGCGCGCCGGACTCGTCGTCACGACGACCCTGGCCGACGGCATTGAAGCCGAGGCCGCCCAAGGGGTGCTCGATGCGGGCGGCAGGCTCCTCGTGTGGTTTGCGACCGGGCCGAATCGGGTTTTTCCCAAGTCGAACCTCGAAACGGTTCGCCGGGCGCTCGCGACGGGGAGCCTCATCCTCACGCCGCACCCGCCGGGCGAGGCCGTTTCGGAGGCTGCTTTGGGGCTTCGGACGGCCTGCGCGGCCGCATACGCCCGGGGGATTTTGGTCGTCGCGGACGAGCGCCGCGGGCGCGCCGTCGAGGCCGCACGTCAGGCCGCGCAGTTCGGCCGCGACGTCTTCGCCGTCCCCGGGAGCATCCACGCCGTCGGCAGCAAAGGACCCCACCAACTCATCCGCGAGGGGGCGAAGCTTGCGGAATCGGTGTTAGATTTGCTCGACGAATGGTCCGGGCGGCATAATGCCCGACTTTCCGGCGGGGTCCGTTGACCGCGCCTCAGAACAGCATTAGAAGAAGGGGGCCGCATCCCCTGACCCTCAGCGACCCTTTCGACGGAGAATCTTTCAGCATGGCTCAAACCTTAGTGATCGCGGAAAAGCCCTCGGTGGCGGGCGACATCGCCCGTGCGTTGGGCGGCTTCAAGAAGGACGGCGACTTCTGGGTCTCCGACGGGATGCTGATCGGTTCGGCCGTCGGCCACCTCCTGGAGATCAAGGCGCCGGAGGACTATGACGTGAAGCGCGGCCGCTGGTCCTTCGCGAACCTCCCCGTCATTCCGCCCTATTTCGATCTTCAGCCGATCGCGAAGAACGAAGCGAAGTTCACCTCGCTCGCGAAGAAGATCCGGAGCCGCAACGTCACCGACGTGATCAACGCATGCGACGCGGGGCGTGAGGGGAGCTGATCTTCCGCTACATCATGCAGGCGACGGGCTCGAAGAAGCCCGTGCGCCGTCTGTGGCTGCAGTCGATGACGAAGGACGGCATCCGCACGGCCTTCGAGCACCTGCGCACCGACGAAGAGATGAAGCCCCTGGAGGCCGCCGCCCGCTGCCGCTCCGAAGCCGACTGGCTCGTGGGCATCAACGGGACGCGCGCGATGACCGCCTTCAATTCGAAGGACGGCGGCTTCTTCCTCACGACCGTCGGCCGCGTGCAGACGCCGACCCTGGCGATCGTCGTCGCCCGCGAAGAAGAGATCAAGAAGTTCGAGCCCCGCCGCTACTGGCAGGTGCGCGCCACCTTCGCCGCGGTCGCCGGCGCCTACGAAGGCGTCTGGTTCGACCCGAACTTCACCAAGACCAAGACGACCGCGCCCGAATTGAAGGCCGACCGCATGTGGACGGAGGACGAAGCCCTCAAGCTCGTCGAGAAGTGCCGCGGCCGCGACGGCTTCGTCACGGAAACCGTGAAGAAGAGCACGCAGCTCTCGCCCGCGCTCTTCGACCTGACGAGCCTGCAGCGTGAGGCGAACGCCCGCTTCTGGCTTCGCCGAAGATGACGCTTCGCGCAGCGCCTCATTGGCGGCCACAGCAGGTCACGTATTCAAAATTAATGCCCGCGCCTTGAGACTACGTCGACACCGTGAAGGACACGATGAAGAAGTTGGCCGGGATCGACGCCTACGTGAAGTTCACGGGCGAGGTGCTCGCGAACGGCTGGGTCCGTCAGGACAAGCGCATCTTCGACAACACGAAGATCAGCGACCACTTCGCCATCATCCCGACCGGGGAGCTGCCGAAGTCGCTCGATGAGACCGACCAGAAAATCTACGACCTCGTCGTGCGCCGCTTCATCTCGGTCTTCTATCCGGCCGCCGAATACAACGTCACGACCCGCATCACCAAGGTTGAGGGTGAGCACTTCCTCACGGAGGGCAAGGTCCTTCTGAAGGCCGGGTGGCTGGAGCCCGCCGGCCGCTCGCAGAAGTCCGCGGACCTCCCTCCGGTCGTTCAGGACGAACGCGTGCGCACCGAGGCCGTCGAAGCCGTCTCGGACGAAACCCGTCCGCCCGCCCGCTACACGGATGCGACGCTTCTTTCCGCGATGGAAAACGCCGGGAAGAAGCTCGACAGCGATGAGCTGCGCGACGCGATGGCCGAAAAGGGCCTCGGCACGCCGGCGACCCGCGCCCAGACGATCGAAGGCTTGATCGACCAGAAGTACCTCCGCCGCGACGTGCGCGAGCTCGTCCCGACGCCGAAGGCTTTCCAGCTGATCGCGCTCGTCAAGGGCCTCAAGATCGACGAACTCACCCAGCCGCGCCTCACGGCCGAATGGGAAAAGAAGCTCGCCATGATCGAAGCCGGCCGCGAAACGAGCGAAGGCTTCATGGCGGACATCCGCGCGATGACGGAAAACATCGTCGCCGCCGCCAAGCAGTACGAAGGCGACAGCGTGCCGATTGAAAACCCGATGCACTGCAAGAACCGGTGCCCGGGCCTGCGGCGGCGAGATCGTCGAAGGCTACCGCCGCTTCAGCTGCACGACGCCGGGCTGCTACTTCTCCTTCACGAAGCACCCGTCGGGGCGCGTCTTCGAACCCGAAGAGGTCGAAGAGTTGCTCGCGACGCACCACGTGGGGCCGCTCGCGGGCTTCCAGAGCAAGCGCGGGTTCGCGTTTGAGGGCGAATTGGTCCTCGAGCGCGATGCCGACACGGGCGAATGGGGCATGCGCTTCGACTTTGAGGAGCGTCCCGAACCCGACGCCGACGAATTCATGCAGACGCCCGTCATCGGAAGTGCCCGAAGTGCGGCGCGCCGGTCCACGAAACGGCGGACGCCTACGTCTGCGAAACCGCCTTCAAGGATCAGGCCAAGTGCCCGATGAGGATCGGGAAGACCATTCTGCAGCGCGACATCAGCGTGGACGAAGTGAAGGCGCTTCTTGAAGAAGGCAAGACGCCGCTTTTGGACGGCTTCGTCTCGAAGCGCACCGGCCGCGCCTTCAAGGCCTTCCTCGTCTACGACGAGAAGAAGGGCACGATCTTCAAGTTTGAAGAGCGTAAGCCTAAGGAGAAGGCCGCCAAGGCCGATGCGGCCGGGGAGAAGGCTGAAAAGGCTGAAAAGGCCGAAGCCCCGAAGCGCACGACGCGCCGCCGCACGACGGCGAAGACGTCGAGCTGATCGACTTTTCCGACGAAGAAAAGCCCCGCGGACCGGTGAGTCCTGCGGGGCTTTTTCAATCGGGCGGGAAGCGCCGTCAGTCTTCCGCGGGGGCGTCCTGCACCGTCTTGATGCGGGTGACGAGCACCTGGTCGATGCGGTTGTTGTCGACGTCGAGCACTTCGAACGCGAACCCGTTCGTCGTCACCTTGTCGGTGCGCTTCGGGATCTTGCGCAGCATGTACATCATGAAGCCCGCGACGGTCTCATGTAGGCCGAGTCTTCGGGGAGCTCGTCGATGCCGAGCGCGTGCTCGAGGTCGTCGATCGGGGTCGAGCCGTCGACCAACCACGTGCCGTCTTCGCGCGGGATGATCTGGAGTTCGTCCGAGGTGGTGACGAGGTCCGCCATCACGGTCGACATCACGTCGTTGATCGTGATGATGCCGACGACGAGCGCGTACTCGTTGAGGATCACCGCGAAGTCGCCGTGCGTGCGCTGGAAGACGTCGAGCACTTCGGAGAGCGTGAGCGAGTCCGGAATGAACTGGCAGGGCTGCACGAGGCCCGTTTCGCGGAAGTTGATGGGCTTCTCTTCGAGGACGCAGCGCAGGAGGTGCTTGGAGTCGACGAAGCCCACGACATGATCGAGGTCCTTGTCGCAGACGAGGAAGCGGTTGTAGGGCACCGTCGCGATCTTCGCGCGGATGCTGTCTTCGGACTCGTCGAGCGTGAAGTAGACGATGTTTTCGCGCGGGGTCATCGCGGAGGGAACGAGTCGGCTTTCAAGCTCGAACACGTTCTGGATCACCGCTTCTTCCTGCGGGGCGATCACGCCCGCGGCGGCGCCGGCGCCCACGCTCGCCAGAATGTCTTCCGAGGTGATCGTCTCCTGGCGCTTCGTCGGCATCCCGAGCGAGCGGATGCAGGCGTCGGACAAGCGCTCCAGCACGAAGACGATCGGGCGCAGCACGCGGATGATGATCCGCATCGGGCGCACGACGCGCATGGCGATCGCTTCGGGGCGGCCGATGGCGAGGCGCTTCGGCAGGAGGTCCGCGAAGATGACGAAGAGCGAGGTGGCGAGCAGGAACGAGAGCGAAGCTCACGTGCTTCAAGTTCGCCTCAGGCACGACGCTCCCCAGCGCCCACGAGAAGAAGGGCGAGAAGGCCGCGTCGCCGACGATGCCGCCCAAAAGGGCGACGGCGTTGATGACGACCTGAAGCGCGGAGAAGAATTGGCCGGGATGGTTTTGGAGTTCCATCACGAGGCCGGCACGGCGGTCACCCTCGTCGGCAAGCGATTGGAGCCGGGTTTTGCTGGCTGCGGCCAGGGAGATTTCGGCCGCGGAGAAAAAGGCACTGAGCAACACCAGGCCGAAAAGCGCAAACACCTGAGGGAGAGAAGTCATACATCCGCCATTTGGAAACAAGAACCCAACAATTTTATCACGCGTCTCTAATGCGTTGTTTTCTGTGGATTTTGTGCGCTTTCATTTCCCGCTCGGGCAAGAACTCTAGGGAGAAGGGCTCAGAAGGGGCCCGAGTTTCCGCGGGTTCTTGCGCTACACTCAAACGGCACCCTGAGAGGGCCATGTTTGACCCAACCAAGGGCTTTTCGACGGATGGCGGCCGCTTCGGTAAAAGTGCTTAGAGCGGGACCGCGCCGTCCACCGGACTCAGCCACCCTTCGAGAGGAAAGCACCCATGAAGCTCCTTCCCGTCTTCGTCGCCGCGGCCCTGGGCGCAGTTGCCGCGGCTCCCGCCTCCGCCGGCGCCGTTCTCGACAGCATCAAGTCCCGCGGGCACCTGCTCTGCGGCGTCAACACCTCCGCGCCGGGCTTCTCCAGCGCGGACAGCCAGGGCAAGTGGCGCGGGCTCGACGTCAACATCTGCCGTGCGGTCGCCGCCGCCGTTCTGGGCGACAGCGAAAAGGTGAAGTACGTGCCGCTCGCCTCGCCCCAACGCTTCACGGCGCTCCAGTCGGGCGAAGTCGACATGCTCGCGCGCAATACGACCTGGACGATGACCCGCGACGCGAGCCAGGGCTCCGTCTTCGTCGCCGTCTCCTACTACGACGGTCAGGGCTTCATCGTCCCGAAGGACATCAACGTGAAGAGCGCCAAGGAATTGGACGGCGCGACGGTCTGCGTGCAGTCCGGGACGTCTTCGGAAAAGACGCTCGCCGACTACTTCAACGCGAACAAGATGACCTACAAGACGGTCGTCTTCGACACGACCGAAGCGACGCAGAGCGCCTTCCTTTCGGGCCGCTGCGACGTCTACACGACCGACATGTCCGACCTTGCGGGCATGCGCACGCTCGCGCAGGATCCCACGAAGTACGAGATCCTTCCCGAAACGATCAGCAAGGAACCCCTCGGTCCGGCCGTGCGCCGCGGTGACGAAGAGTTCTTCCAGATCGTGCGCTGGTCCTTCGCCGCGTTCCTGGGCGCCGAAGAGCTGGGCGTCACGAAGGCGAACGTCGACGAACTCCGCAAGACGTCCGCCAACCCCGACGTGCAGCGCCTGATCGGCACCGGCGAGGACATGGGCCGCATGCTCGGCCTCGACAAGGACTGGTCTTATCGTATTATTAAGCAGGTCGGCAACTACGGCGAATCCTGGACCGAGTACTTCGGCCCGAACTCCGCCCTCAACCTGCCGCGCGGCCTCAACAAGCTCTGGACGGAAGGCGGCCTGATGTACGCCATGCCGATCCGCTGAGGCTGATCCTCTCACAAGCCCGAGGCTCCGGAGGATTCCGGGGCCTCTCTTGTTTTCTCAGACCACCACCCGACTATGCTGCGATTCGGCGCGCGTTGGCGCGACAGCTTGTGGACCACTCCCGGAGACGAAGCCTGGCGCCGACGCGAGCAGGCCCGCCGCCGTCGCGAGTACACGCTGCAGGCGGTGCTCATCCTCCTTTTGGTGGGCGTGCTTGCGGCGCTCTCCGTGAACGTCGCGGAGAACCTCGAAGCGAAGAACATCCGCAACGGCTTTGAGTTCCTCTTCGGCCGCGCGGGCTTCGACATCGGTGAGAAGCTTCTGCCCTTCACGAGCGCCGATCAGCTCTGGCGGGCGTTCCTGATCGGGCTCCTCAACACCCTTCACGTCTCGGTCCTCTCGATTCTCACCGCCACGGTGCTCGGGATCGTCGTCGGGGTGATGCGGATTTCGCGCCACCCGGGGCTGCGCTTTCTGGGCGCCGCGCACGTGGAGGTCTACCGAAACGTGCCGCTTCTGGTCCTTCTTCTCGCGATCTACCTCACCATCACCGAGCTTCTGCCGGGGGTGAGGGATGCGTGGAGTCTCGGGGGCTGGATCTATCTCTCCAAAACCGGGCTTCTCTACGCCGTTCCCCAGCTGGGCGGCTGGGCCATGGCGGCCTTCGCGCTGGTGGGCGCCGCCGCGGGGTTCGGGGCCTGGAAGGTGACGCTTCGCCGCCAACCGGCGCTCATCGCCGGGGTCGCGGCCGCCGGGGCGTTCGTCCTCGCAGGCTTCGCCGCGTGGCTCACTGTGGGCTTTGCCTTCGGGTGGGACGCACCCGTCGCCACGCGCTTTTCGATGCGCGGGGGCGCCGCCGTCACGCCCGAATTCCTCGCCCTCTGGGTGGGGCTCACGATGTTCACGTCGGCCTCCATCGCGGAAATCGTCCGCGCCGGGGTCGCCGCCGTGCGCCCGGGTCAGTGGGACGCGGGGCTGGCGCTGGGGTTGACGCGCCTTGAAACCGTGAGCTACGTCATCTTCCCGCAGTCGATGCGTCTTGCGATTCCGCCCCTGGCGAGCCAGTACATGAACCTCACGAAGAACTCTTCGCTCGCGGTCATGGTGGGCTACCCCGACCTCGTCAACATCGCCAACACGACGATCAACGTGAGCGCGCAGGCGCTCGAAGTCATCTGCATCATCATGGGGGTCTACCTCACGGTGAACCTCCTCATCGCGGTCGTGATGAACGCGGTCAACAAGCTTGTCATGAGGGCGCCGCAATGACGCATCCGAACGCACCGCGCACCGGCCTCCTCGCGATCCTGCGCCAGAAGCTCTTCTACTCGCCCGGAGCGGCCGTCCTCACGGTCCTCATCGCGGCGGTCGTCCTTCTGGCGGGCTGGAAGGCGCTCGACTGGGCGGTCCTCTCGGCCGTTTGGCAAAACGACCTCGAAGCCTGCCGTCAGGCGTCGGGCGCCTGTTGGGGGTTCGTCGACGAGAAGTGGCGCCTCATCCTCTTCGGGCGCTACCCGCACGAACTGCAGTGGCGCCCCGGGACCGCGACGATCCTCGTCGTCCTCATGCTCTGCGTCACGGCGCTCCCTGGCCTCTGGAACCGCAGGGGGGCGCGCATCATCGCGCTCGGTTGGGCCGCGACCCTCATCGCCTTCTTCGTCCTGATGCTGGGCGGGGTCTTCGGGCTCTCGTCCATCTCGACCGACATGTGGGGCGGGCTCCCGCTCACCGTCGTGCTGACGTTGGTCGGCATGACGCTTTCCGTCCCGCTCGGGATTCTGCTCGCGATCGGGCGCCGCAGCGAAATGCCGATCATCTCGGCGGTTTCCGCGGGCTACATCGAACTCGTGCGCGGGGTGCCCCTCATCACGGTGCTCTTCGTCGCGACCTTCATCTTTCCGCTTCTCATGCCCGCGGGCGTGCGTGTGGACGCCTTCTGGCGCGTCGCCCTCGCGATCGTGCTCTTCCAGGCGGCCTACATCGCGGAAACGGTGTCAACAGCCTGCTCTCCTGCTTCATGGACACGTCGCTCGTCACCGTGGTGTCGATGTACGACGGTGCCTTGGGAACGCGCAGTGGCGGATCATGGTCTTTCACGAACACATCATCCGCGTCTGCGCCCCCGGCGAAGTGACCCGCGCCGCCCTTTGGGCGGGCCTCGCCGACTTCGTCGCGAACCCTCAGGACTACCTCGACGGCGCCGTCGGGGCGACGTTGGGCGCTTCTGAAACCGACGCGGACGGCACGGTGCGCATGGCGCGCACGCTCCGCTTTGAGACGGGGTCGTTCGACGAGCGCGTCGCGATGAACGAAGCCGCGGGGACCGTCCGCATCGAAAACGACGGCGACGCGACGCGTCCCGCCTCGAGCTTCACGATGAAGATTGAGGAGCCCGAAGCGGGGAGCCTCTTCCTGCGCTGCGTCTACGACCAGGAGGGCGAACATCCGGCGGTCGCCGCGCAGCCCCACCTGGCGGACCTTCTGCGTCAGGCCTACGAGACGAAGGACCAGGAGGTCGTGCGCCGCATCCTGGAGCGTGCGGTGAGCTGATCGGGGCTCTTTCTCCGAAAGACAAAAAGGGCGGCACCCCCGCGGGGTGGCCGCCCTTTCTGCTAAGGCGCTTTGGGGTGCGGTTATTCGCTCTGCTTCTTCGAGCGGCGTTCACCCGCCTGCATGAGCGCGTTCAGGATGATCGCGCCAAAGGTGGCCGTACCGATGCCGCCCAGCGTGAAGCTGCCGAGATGCACGGTGAAGTCGCCGCCGCCCAAAATGAGCGTCACGGCCGCCACGATCAGGTTGCGGTTGTCGCCGAAGTCGACGTGGTTCACCACCCAGACGCGGGCGCCCGCGACGGCGATGAGACCGAAGACGACGATCGAGGTGCCGCCCAGAATCGGCTGCGGAATCGTCTGAATGACGGCGCCGAACTTGGGCGAGAAGCCGAGCATGATCGCGAAGACCGCCGCCACCGGGAAGATGAGGGTCGAGTAGACGCGGGTCGCGGCCATGACGCCGATGTTCTCGCCGTAGGTCGTCACGCCCGTGCCGCCGAAGGAGGCGGAGACCATCGTCGCCAAGCCGTCGCCGAAGAAGGCGCGGCCCATGTACGGGTCGAGGTTGCGGCCCGTCATCGCGGTGACGGCCTTGATGTGGCCGAGGTTTTCGCCGACCAGGATGATGACGACCGGGGCGATGAGCGAAATCGCGTTGAGGCTGAAGGTCGGGGTCGTCACTTCGGGAAGACCGAACCAGGCCGCGTTGGCGATCACTTCGAAGGCGATGGGCTTGCCGAGCCCCATGCCGTTCGTCAGCACCGCGTAGATCGCGTAGGCGAGCGCGAGGCCCACGAGGATGAGGAGCTTCTGGATGAGGCCCTTCGTGTAGACGGCGACGCCGCCCACGCAGCAGACCGTCATCAGGGCGATCCAGGCGTCGAAGTCCGTCGGACCGACGCTCTTCACCGCGGTGGGCGCGAGGTTCAAACCGATGACGGCGACGACCGCACCGGTGACGACCGGGGGCATCAGGCGTTCGATCCACTGCACGCCCGTGCTCATCACGATGAAGCCCACGACGCAGTAGATCGCGCCGCAGACGATGATCCCGCCCAGGGCGTCGCTGATGTTGGGGTTGGGGCCCGAACCCGCGGCGTAGCCCGTCGCGGCGATGACGACGCCGATGAAGGCGAAGGACGAACCGAGGTAGCTCGGCACGCGGCCGCCCACCATCAGGAAGAAGATCAGGGTGCCGATGCCGGACATCAGCACGGCGAGGTTCGGATCGAACCCCATGAGGATCGGCGCCAACACGGTCGAGCCGAACATGGCGACGACGTGCTGCACGCCGAGGGCGAGTGTGGGTCCCGAGCGGAAGACGTTCGTCGGGCGCGATGACGCCTTCCGTCTTCACGGACCATTGCGGAAAGTAGGACATGGGTGCCTCGTTGAAAGGGGTTTCGTTGCGCGCCGGGGGTTAGCGGGCGCACAAACGGCCTCCATTGTAAGGATTTGCGACGCCGGTTTCGACTGAAAGAACGTTCGAGGCGGTACAATGGGCGGCTTTTGCGGGAGCGCATCCCGCTGATTCTTCAACGAATTCCGATATTTCCAATGACGAGTCCGAATCCGGCGCTTGTGCGCGACGTCGAGGAACGCCGCACCTTCGCCATCATCTCCCACCCTGACGCGGGCAAAACGACGCTGACGGAAAAACTCCTGCTCTTCGGCGGCGCCATCCAGATGGCGGGCGCGGTGAAGGGGCGCAAGGCGGCGCGTCACGCCACCTCGGACTGGATGGAGGTGGAAAAGCAGCGCGGGATTTCGGTGACGAGTTCGGTGATGCAGTTCCGCTACGCCGACCACGTGATCAACCTCCTCGACACCCCGGGCCACGAAGACTTCTCGGAAGACACGTACCGCGTGCTCACCGCGGTCGACGCGGCCGTCATGGTGATCGACGCGGCGAAGGGCGTCGAAGCGCAGACGATCAAGCTCTTGGAAGTCTGCCGCATGAGGAACACCCCGATTATCACGTTCATCAACAAGCTCGACCGCGAAGTGCGCGACCCGATCGAACTCCTGGGCGAGATCGAGAGCGTGCTCAAACTCCAGTGCGTGCCGGCCACGTGGCCGATCGGCATGGGGAAGACCTTCCGCGGCGTCTTTTCGCTCCTCAAGAACCGGCTCGTCCGATTCACCGCGGGCGAAGACCGCCTGGGCGACGAAGAGCGCGACACGATCGAAGGTCTCGACAACCCGCGTCTCGATGAGCTCTATCCGCTCGAAATGCCCTACGTGCGCGAGTCGATCGAACTCGTGCAGGGCACGTCCGAGCCCTTCAGCCTGGAGAAGTTCCTCGCGGGCGAGCAAAGCCCGGTCTTCTTCGGCTCGGGCGTCAACAACTTCGGCGTGCAGGACGTTTTGGACGCGCTCGTCGCGTGGGCGCCCCGTCCGCAGCCCCGCGACGCGGGCGCGCGCATGGTCGAGCCGACCGAATCCCCCTTCACGGGCTTCGTCTTCAAGATCCAGGCCAACATGGACCCGCGCCACCGCGACCGCATCGCGTTCTTCCGCGTGTGCTCGGGGCGCTACCAGCCCGGCATGAAGGTCTTCCACGTGCGTGAGGGCCGCGAGATGAAGATCCCCAACGCGCTCACCTTCATGGCGCAGGACCGCGTCATCATGACGGACGCGGTGGCGGGCGACATCATCGGGATCTACAACCACGGGCAGCTCCACATCGGCGACACGCTCACCGCGGGCGAGAATCTCGGCTTCACCGGGATCCCGAACTTCGCGCCGGAACTCTTCCGCGCGGCCCGCGCCAAGGACCCCTTCAAGGCGAAGCAGCTCCAGAAGGGCTTGCAGGAACTGGGCGAAGAAGGCGCGATTCAGGTCTTCACCGGCGAATTCGGGAACATTCTTCTCGGCGCCGTCGGTCAGCTCCAGTTCGAAATCGTCGCGCAGCGCCTCGCGACCGAGTACAAGGTCGACGCGATCTATGAGTCGACCGACGTCTCGACCGCGCGCTGGCTCTCGTTCCCGGACGAGGAGACCCGCCGCAACTTCACGGCCGAGCAGGCCGCGCGCTTGGCGCGCGACGTCAACGGCAACACGTGCTACCTCGCGACCTCGATCTACAACCTCGAGACGACGATGAAGCACTGGCCGCAGGTGACCTTCCACCAGACGCGTGAAATGAGCCAGAAGTTCGACTGACCGTCGAACGGGCCCCGAAAATGACGACGGCCTCCGGAATTCCGGAGGCCGTTCGTCTTGTGCGGACCGGGAGAGCCGTCAGTTCGGGGCGACCCCGGCGCGGCGCACCCAGTGGAGCGACGACCCGAGGCGGTTCAACCCCAGCGTGCGGCCCGTCATCTCGACGATCTTGCGCTCCATCAGGATGTTCGACTCGGCGCCCACTTCGGTCCCTGCCTTGTTGTCGTAGAGCTGGTAGCTCTTCCTCGTCGCCTGCGGCGTGATGTTGGGCATCACGACGTTGCAGCCGTGGAGAATCCCGCCCACGCGGCCGTTGGGGTCCAACGTATCCAACGCCGTCGCCGTCGCGATGTTGACGTCCTTCATGACGAGGCGCGTCGTCGCGATCATGTTGAAGGCGAGTTGGAGCAGCGGCGTCTTCTGCATCATCCCCTCCGAGGTCATGTCGGCCCCGAGGCTCGTGATGTAGGGACCCATGCCGATCATGTCGGCGTCGAGCATCTGGAACGTGCGGATGTCGTTCTTGAGGTCTTCGAGCGTCTGGCCGGGAAGCCCGATCATGACGCCGGTGCCGACCTGGTAGCCCGCGCGGCGAAGGTTCCGGAGCGCCTCGTAGCGGTGCTCCAGGATCTTCTCAAAGCGCCCCGGGGTCGAATGGAGCGCGTGAAAGAGCGTGGGGTTCGACGATTCGATGCGAAGGAGGTAGCGGAGGCCCCCCGGGTTCCCGCAGGCTTCGGCCCAACGTTCGTAGACCTCGAGCGTCTGCTCGCCGAGGGAGAGCGTGACGCCGAGGCCGTTCGGGAGGGCGTCCGACGTCGTCTCCGCGTGGATGCGGCGCAGCACGCGCTCGATGAAGGCGATCCACTTCTCGTCGCGGCGCTCGCCCGCCTGGACGGCGATCGAGCCGTAGCCCTTTTCGGCCGCATGGAGGGCGCACCCCACGATCACGTCTTCATCCAACGTGTAGCGCGTGACGGTCTGGTTGCTCTTGCGGATGCCGCAGTAGCGGCAGTTCGCCGTGCAGATGTTGCTCACCTCGATGAGCCCCCGCAGGTACACGTTCGGGCCCATGCGCTCCGTCGTCAGCGCGTAGGCGCGTTCCTGAAGCTTGCGGCAGTCCTCGGGGTCGGTGAGCCCCAAAAGCGTCACGATCTCCTCGTCCGAGAGATCGTTCTTCATAAGAATTCGTTCAAGATCCTGCGTCATCCGCGGGCCCTCCGGTAGGCGGCCAGCGCCTCGGGGTGGCACCCGAGCACGCGTTCGATCACGCCCTGCAGATGGCAGATCGTGAGGCCGTAGTTCGTCATGGGGACGCCCTGCGCACGGGCGGCGCGAAGGCGCATCAGCATGTGGCGGCGCGTCACGACGCAGCCGCCGCACTGGATCACGACCGCATAGGGCGTGAGGTCTTCGGGGAAGTCCTTCCCGACGGCGACGTCGATCCGAAGGTCGAGCCCGGTCTTCTGCCGGAGCCAGCGCGGAATCTTCACGCGGCCGATGTCGTCCTTCTGCGGGTGGTGGCTGCAGGTTTCCGCAATGAGGATGCGGTCGCCGTCCTTCAAGCGCGTCAACGCCGCGGTGCCTTCTGCGAGCGTTTCGATGTCGCACTTCGCGTAGGCCATCTGCACCGAGAAGGTCGTGAGCGGAATCGATTCGGGGGTCGCGGCCGCCACGGCCTCGACGACCTGCGAATCGCACATGATGAATTTGGGCGGATTTTTGAGTTCGCCCAACATCTCCGCCACGCGGTCCTCCTGCACGACCACGACCTTGGCGTGGGCGTCCAGAAGCTCGCGGATCGCCTGGACCTGCGGGAGGATGAGGCGGCCCTTCGGGGCGCCGGTGTCGATGGGCGTCACGAGGATGATCGTGTCCCCGGCCTTCGCGAGGTCGCCCGCGATCAGGCGGTCGGGTTCGGTGCCGTCCTTGAGGACCCGCACGATTTCGGCGCGCAGGTCTTCGATGCCCTCGCCCGTCGCGGCGCTCGTCGTCACCACGGGAAGGCCCGAGGCGTTCGCCGCGGCGAGCATCTCGGCGTCGGGCTTGCGGCGGTCGCACTGGTTGATGACGATGATCACGGGGGTGCCGAGCGTCTTCGCGCGGCGGATCAGTTCGGCTTCGGCGCCGACCTCATCGCCGCCCAGGACGATCAACGCCAGGTCGACCCATTCGAGCACCGAGAGGCTGCGGCGCACGCGCGCGGCGCCCAATTCGCCCACGTCGTCCACGCCCGCCGTGTCGATGAAGACGACGGGGCCGACGGGCGCGAGTTCGCAGGCTTTCTCGACGGGGTCCGTCGTCGTGCCGGCGACGTTCGAGACGATGGAGATCTGCTGACCGGTGAGCGCGTTCGCAAGCGAGCTTTTCCCTGCGTTGCGCGCACCGAAGAGGCCGATGTGCAGGCGCAGGCCTTTTGGGGTGTCGATCATGGTGTGCCGTGTGGGGGATGGTTGAAAAAACGGACCGCACGTATTGAACGTGCGGTCCGTGAGCGTATCACGTCAGAAGCGCGGAGGCTTCCCGTGAATTACTTTTCGATGTTGGTGCGGACGACGTCGCGTTCGAGCCAAATCGGAGCGTGGTGCTCAGCGGCTTCCCAGCTGATGGTGCCGGGGCCGAAGCGCCAGATGCCCTTGAAGTGCTCCATCGAGAGGAGCGCGAGCGGGATGTGGGCGCAGACGACCAGAACCGACACGATGATGGAGCCCCAAACGTGGAAGTAGAACATCCACATGTAGACCATCTTGCCGAGGAGCGGGGCGCCGAGCCAGAGGAGCCAGCCCGTCACGGCGAGCGCCGCGATCATGCCCATGAAGAGCAGGTAGGAGGCCTTCTGACCGCCGTTGTAGCGGCCCTGCGGGGGAACTTCAACCGGACCGAACGGGATCTTGAAGAAGCGGCGGGGATAGCCGCCGAAGTTGCGGAACCAGTAGATCGTGTTGCGGTCCCATTCCAGGCAGGCGCGCAGGATGAGCGCGAAGCGGTCCGGGGCGATCACGATGAACCCGAGCAGGTTGAACGTGAAGATCGTGCCGAGGATCAGGTGCCAGAGCATGACGTACTCGGCCGTTTCCGCGGCGAGATCGCAGAAGTACACGGCGACGCCCGTGAAGAGCAGCGCGAACCACGTGATCGCGTTCACGGTGTGGAACACCTTGTCCGGAGCGTGGAAGCGAAGGATGCGGTCGTTGGAGTTAGCCATGGTTGACCTCCGAGGCGAGCATGGTGCGCGCGTAGTAATGGGTGTGAAGCAGTTCGTGCATCGTGTGATCCACGGGCTTCGTGCCGAGGTCCTTGTAGACGGACATCACGACTTCGTTCTGGTGCGAGCTCGTCAGACCGAGGGCCTGGCAGAGCTTGTCGTCCTTGTAGAGACCGGCCTGACGGGCGGCGATGATCGCGCCGCGACGGGCGATCATGTCACCGATGGCGTAGCCGCAGACGGCGACGGCACCGACGCAAAGGCCGCAAACCTTGAGGAAGCCGCGGCGGCCCAGAATGAGGGCGGCGGGGCGCTCGGCGTAGGAATAGTTTTCAGAGAGCATTTGTTATTGACCTCGCGTCTCGGAAGTTAAATGCGCAGGGGGAGCGGCATGGTGGGCTGGAGCCAGGCCGTACCGGACGGCTGGACAGGCTGACCGCCGCCGTTGACGCAGCCGCCGGGGCAGTTCATGACTTCGATGAAGTGATAGCGGTTCTTGTCGACGCGGACGCGGTTCAGAACTTCCTTCAAGCCCTGGTTCGCACCGTTGACGACGCAGACGCGCACGTCGAAGGTCTTGCCGCCCAGCGCCTTGATGGGCACGGGGATCGTGGCTTCGACGATGGCGTTGTTGTGGCCGCGGACGACTTCGATGTCGGCGTTCTTGAGCTCTTCGCCGGAGAGGGCGAAGTAGGCCGTACGGAGCGCCGCTTCCATCACGCCGCCCGAAACGCCGAAGATCGTGCCGGCGCCGGTGTAGACCTCAAGGGGACCGCGTTCGCGGGTCTTGGGCATGTCGAGCGGGTTGATGCCCTTGCGGCGCAGAAGCTCGGCGATGTCGCGGGCCGTGAGCGAGGCGTCGATGTCCTGGAAGGACGGCGTGTCCTTCGGGAGATCCTTGTTGGCGACGAGGTAGCGCCAGGCCGTGTTCATTTCGGGACGGGCCGCTTCGAAGATCTTGGCCGTGCAGGGCGTGACCGACACGAAGTAGATCTTGCGGGGATCGCACTTGAGGATGTGCTTCGCAGCCCAGGTCTTCGCGAGCGTGCCGCCCATCTGGAGCGGGGACTTCGCGGTCGAGAGGTGCGGGAGCATGTCCGCGTGGTACGTTTCGGCGTTCTTCACCCAGGCCGGGCAGCAGCTGGTGAAGTGCGGGAACGGGTGCTTGCCCTGTTCGTCGACTTCGGGGCCGCGTTCGCCGAGGACCCAGTACTGGATCTTCTTGACGAATTCCGTGCCTTCTTCAATGATCGTCTGGTCGGCCGAGCTGTTGCAGTCGTAGACGACGAAGCCGAGACGCTCGAGGGCGTTGACCATCTGTTCGGTCGAGAGTTCGCCGGGCTTGCCGCCGAATTCTTCGCAGAGCGAGACGCGAACGGCGGGCGAGGGATGCGCCACGCAGATGCGGTCCTTGTTGTCGAGGACGCGTTCGACTTCGTCGACGAAGCTCATCTGCTCGATCGCGTTGAACGGGCAGGCGATGAGGCACTGGCCGCAGTAGACGCACGCGTCGTCCACGATTTCGTGCTTGGCGCCGAGACCGCCCTTGATGGCGTCGGTCGGGCAGAACTTGCGGCAGGTGTCGCACCCGACGCAGTTTTCCTTGTTGATGTGGATGATCCCGCGCAGTTCACCCTTGCGGAGGTTGCCGACGTAGGCAGGACCCTCTTCCCCGTGGGCGTTGGCGCCCGGGAGGAAGGTGTGGACCGTGATCGTATCCTTGGACATGGATGTCTCTCCAGAGATGGGATGGCACAACGGCCTCCGCCGGTGAGAGCGAAGGCCGGAGAGCCAAGACGTCCGGAACTCCGTACGGGCGGCGAATGGACGTTCGCCGGGGTCGCCGAAGGGTTGGGGACGCCGTTTATTTTTTGAACGAGGGCAGGTCGCGGGACAGCCCGCGAGACCCTCGGTGAAACACGTCCGAATTGTAAGGGGGGGCTTAGGGAAAAAGCAGTTTCGCCTATGAACAAAGGATTAGTACCTGGGAGGTAGAAAAGGACACTCCCCCTTTGTTTCTAGTTGCAATTTGACATAAATCAATTCGACCCCCTCGGTCTTTACGAAAGCCGCTAAGTGCTTGAGGCCGTTGCAAAAATTTCCGACCAATTTGCTCGGGATTAGGAGGGAGTAGTCCGGATAAGATTCGACCCCGCCGGAAAAGTGTCCGACGGGGCCGTACGGGAAGTCCTTGAGAAGGGCCGGTTACATGTCCGCTTCCTTCAGGGGCGCGCGCAGTTCCGCACGCACGTTGTCCATCCCGGCGTAGAAGGCCTTCATCATCACGAGGCCGAGGAACTTCCCGGCGTCGGTGACGATGATGTTGTCGGGGTCGTTCGGATCGTCCTGAACGGCGCCCGAGAGCTTGAGCCCGATCATTTCCTTCATGAGGTAGCGGTCGAGGTCGACGCCGTGCACGTCGCGGAAGTACTTGCGCGAGAGGCGGTGGGAGAAGATCCCCAGCATCAGGCGGTACTGCATGATGGCGTGCTTGTCGAACTGACGGCGCCGTTCGACGCCGGTGTTCCCCGCGGCGATGCGCTCGCCGTAGCGGCGCAGGCTGAAGGTGTTGACGTAGAGGCTGTCGCCGAGCAATGCATATTA
>VOFH01002255.1_pt1 | contig 35454 bp, 50 predicted proteins | sample 5384091 | NCBI WGS metagenome assembly VOFH01 (sample SAMN12384727, study PRJNA508395) | human gut metagenome | isolation source: healthy gut G | host: Homo sapiens
TTCGCTGACCATAGACAACTACTATTCAGCCCGCGTGAACTACGATTTTCACGGGAAAGGCTGATGCGTAAGCATTCTTAATCAACTTCAAGGGGTGAGATGAAAACATGATCCACATTTTACATGGTGTCCCGCCTTAGTGACGGGATTGCCCCGCAAATCTCAGAAAGGAGGTCCCCATGCAGGATGAAGTAAATACCAAAGTTGTTGCGATTGCCATTAAGGGCGGCAAGATCACTGCGGAAGTGTTGAAAAAGGCGCTCGCCAAATTCATTGAGGAAATTGAAAAGGCCGAAAAGCAAGCCTCTCAGCCCAAGACCTACCGGGGCAAGCAGTCCATCAAGCACCTTGTCGAGCAGAACGCCGCAATCAGCAACATCGAAGTGACCGACGGAAACATCAAGTCTTTCGAGCGTACAGCGAACAAGTACGGGATCGACTACGCGCTCAAAAGACACCTCTGAGCAGCCGCCGCGCTATCTCGTCTTCTTCAAAGGCCGGGATGTGGATGTGATGACTCAGGCGTTCAAGGAGTTTTCCGCCAAGACGGTCAAGCAGAAAGAAAAACAATCCCTCAAGCAGAAGCTCTCCCGCAGCAGGGAGCAGTCCAAAGCCCAGCACAAGGAGAAGGTCAAGGTCAAGACGAAGGATCGGGGCGTTGAGCTATGAAAAAAAACTCGACATCAAAAAGCTCGTCCTTCTCAATCTCCCGTATGTGTTCGCCTTCTACTTTGTGGATAAGCTGGCGGCGGTCTTCCGGCTGGCTCCCGGCACGGAGTTTATCGACAAGCTCACCGGCGGCTTTGCCAATTTCGGCGCAGCGTTCGCTAATCCGCTCCCCAGCTTTCATCCAGTAGACCTTCTCATTGGTGTGGCAGGAGGCGCATTGCTCAAGCTGGCCGTCTACATCAAAGGCAAAAACCGCAAGAAATTCCGCCAAGGGGAGGAATACGGGTCAGCGCGTTGGGGACGACCGGAAGACATCCGGCCTTACATGGATGACGACTTCTCCAACAATGTCATCCTCACCCAGACCGAGGGGCTGACCATGAACAGCCGTCCAAAGCAACCGAAGTACGCGAGGAATAAGAACATCCTTGTCATCGGTGGTTCCGGCTCGGGTAAGACCCGCTTCTTCGTGAAGCCCAATCTCATGCAGATGCACAGCTCCTATGTGGTCACTGATCCCAAGGGTACAGTGTTGGTCGAATGCGGAAAGATGCTTGAGAAAAACGGTTATATCATCAAGTCGCTGAATACGATCAACTTCCGAAAATCCATGCACTACAACCCGTTCGCCTACATCCGCAGCGAAAAAGACATCCTCAAACTGGTCAATACGATCATCGTCAACACGAAGGGAGATGGCGATAAGTCCGGGGAGGATTTCTGGGTCAAGGCTGAAAAGCTCTACTATACCGCCCTCATCGGCTATATCTGGTACGAAGCGCCAGAACACGAGAAAAACTTCACTACCTTGCTCGAATTGATCAACGCTTCGGAGGCCAGAGAGGATGACGAGACTTTCAAAAATCCCGTTGACCTCATGTTCGATGAACTGGAAGAGCGCGACCCTGACCACTTCGCGGTCAAGCAATACCGTAAATATAAGTTAGCCGCTGGCAAAACCGCCAAGTCGATCCTGATTAGCTGCGGCGCACGGCTCGCCCCGTTTGACATCGCGGAGCTGCGGGAGCTGATGAGTTACGACGAGATGGAGCTGGATTGCATCGGCGACCGCAGGACGGCGCTGTTCGTCATTATCTCTGATACCGACGATACCTTCAACTTTGTCGTGGCGATTATGTACTCCCAGCTTTTTAACTTGCTCTGCGACAAGGCGGATGATGTCTACAATGGGCGGCTTCCCGTCCATGTGCGCTGTCTGCTCGACGAGTTTGCGAACATCGGTCAAATCCCGAAATTCGACAAACTGATTGCTACGATCCGAAGCCGGGAAATCTCAGCATCCATCATCTTGCAGTCCCAGAGCCAGCTCAAGACCATCTACAAGGACGCGGCGGACACGATTGTCGGCAACTGCGACTGTACGCTCTTCCTCGGCGGCAAGGAAAAATCCACTTTGAAGGAACTCAGTGAAATCCTCGGAAAGGAGACAATCGACCTATATAACACATCAGAAACCCGTTCGACCAACAATTCCTACGGCCTGAACTATCAGAAGACCGGCAAGCAGCTCATGTCGGAAGACGAAATCGCTGTCATGGACGGCGGCAAATGTATTTTGCAGCTTAGAGGCGTGAGACCTTTTCTCAGTGACAAGTACGACATTACGAAGCATCCAAAATACAAAATGCTGTCCGACTACGATAAGCGCAACGCCTTTGACATCGAGAAATACCGTTCCCACAAGCTGGTAGTCAAGCCAACCCAAACCTTCGATCTCTATGACATGGGAGAGGTTGAAGCCGATTGAAGCCCCGTCATGCACTGCGCATGGGCAATGCCCAAAGCAGAACAATGACGGGGCTTCTATTTTTTTACCCATTTTCAATAACTCACACTCAAAAATCAAGGAGGTTACTCTATGGAATTTATCAATCAGGCTGTTACGGTCCTTCAGACGCTCGTTGTTGCCCTCGGTGCCGGTCTGGCTGTGTGGGGTGTGGTCAACCTCATGGAGGGGTACGGCAATGACAATCCCGGCGCCAAGTCCCAGGGCATCAAGCAGTTGATGGCCGGTGGCGGCGTGGTACTCATCGGCACGACCCTCATCCCCCTGCTGTCCGGTTTGTTCTGATCACCGGTTCGCGTGTCCACATGGGAGGGCGCGAAATGTCGCGCTCTCCCTTCATTTTTAATCAATTTCCAACATAAGGAGGTCATTTATGGAATTTATCAATCAGGCAGTTACCGTTTTGCAGACCCTCGTTGTCGCCCTTGGTGCTGGCCTTGCCGTGTGGGGCGTGGTCAACCTCATGGAGGGGTACGGCAATGACAATCCCGGTGCCAAGAGCCAAGGAATCAAGCAGTTGATGGCCGGTGGTGGTGTGGTACTCATCGGCACGACCCTTATCCCGCTCCTGTCTGGCCTGTTCTGATCCGGCAACCCCAGCATAACCGAAAGGTGGTGAAATATTGGGATTTATCCTTGAAAAAATCGAGGAAGCCATAAAAGAGCTTCTGATCGGCTGGATTGAAAGCAACATGACCAATATGTTCACCGATGTCAACGACAAGGTAGGGACGATAGCTGCTGAGGTAGGCAAAACGCCCTCTTCATGGGATAGCAGCATATACCAGATGATCCGGGGACTATCCGAAAATGTGATAGTCCCCATCGCTGGTATCATCATCACCTTTGTCCTGTGTTACGAGCTGATCTCCATGATCACCGAGAAAAACAACTTGCATGACATGGACACATGGATGTTCTTCAAGTGGTTCTTCAAGGCGGCTGTGGCGATCTACCTCGTTACCAATACCTTTGACATTGTGATGGCGGTCTTCGACATCGGTCAGAATGTCGTAACCGGTGCAGCCGGTGTCATAAGCGGCGACACGAACATCGACATCGACTCCACTCTTGAACAAATGCGCGCCAGCATGGAAACGATGGGTATTGGCGAACTGCTTGGCCTTGTCCATAGAGACGCTGCTGATCAGCCTGTGCCTCAAGATCATGTCCATTCTCATCACGGTCATTCTCTATGGCCGTATGATTGAGATTTATTGCACCGTGAGCATCGCGCCCATTCCCATTGCGACGATGAGCAACCGCGAATGGGGCAGCATCGGCACGAACTACCTCAAAGGGCTGTTCGCGCTGGCATTCCAAGGCTTCCTCATCATGGTGTGCGTTGCGATCTATGCCGTGCTCATCAACAACATGATCATCGCAGCCAATATCCACTCGGCGCTATTCTCGGTGGCAGCTTATACGGTCATTCTTTGCTTCTCCCTGTTCAAGACAGGTTCGCTTGCAAAGTCACTATTCAATGCCCACTGAGAAAGGAGGGTCAACTTGAAGAAATACTCCGTGATCTACGCCGACCCTCCGTGGCGGTACAAGGTCTACTCAAAGAAGGGGCTTGGCCGCTCAGCGGAAAGCCATTACCCGACCATGAGCCTTGAAGACATCAAGGCTCTGCCTATTGGAGAGCTTGCAGCAAAAGACTGTGCGCTCTTCATGTGGATTACCTTCCCCTGTATGCAGGAGGCGTTCCAAGTCCTTGAAGCATGGGGATTTGAATACAAAACGACGGCTTTTGTCTGGATCAAGCAGAACCGGGTGTCCGACAGTCTCTTTTGGGGCATGGGGTACTGGACACGGGCAAACGCTGAACTCTGCATCCTTGCAACGAAAGGCCATCCCAAACGGGCAAGCCCCGGTGTGCATCAGGTCATCATGAGCCACATTGAAGAGCACTCCAAGAAACCGGAGGAAGCCCGAAACCGCATCGTCCAGCTCATGGGCGATGTCCCGCGCATCGAACTTTTCGCCCGCCAGTCCCCCGAAGGCTGGGATGTATGGGGCAATGAGGTCGAATGCAGCATCACTCTTGGAAAGGAGGTTCCCAATGGCGTTTGTACCGGTTCCGAAGGATCTGAATCGTGTCAAGACGAAGGTCATGTTCAACCTGACAAAGCGGCAGCTCATCTGCTTTGCGCTGGCTGCGGCAGCGGGTGTCCCGATCTTCTTCCTGACTAAGCCCAGCCTCGGCATCTCCACCTCGGCAATGCTGATGGTGGTCATCATGCTCCCGTTTATCTTCTTCGCTCTCTATGAGAAGGACGGGCAACCGGCTGAAAAAATCCTCGGTCATGTGATCAAGTCCATGTTTTTGAGGGATAAGGTGCGACCATACCGCACGAACAACCTATACGCTGCGATCCAGCAGGAAATCAAAGAGAAGGAGGAATTGCAGATTGCACAGCAGCACGAAAAAGGCCGCAGAGCCTAAGCGGCTTACCAAAAACGGCAAGGTGTACGGCGATCTTCTCTCCGCTGAGGAAAAGAAGAAGCTGGTCCTGCAGAAGAAAAAGGCCAAGAAGACAAAGAAAGTCCGTCAGTCGGCGCAGCAGACTATCCCCTATGTGGAGATGTGCCGCGACGGCATCTGCATGGTCAACAGCCGCCTCTACACAAAGACTATCCGTTTCAACGACATCAACTATCAGCTTGCCCAGAACGAGGACAAGACGGCCATCTTCGAGAACTGGTGCGACTTTCTGAACTACTTTGACAGCTCGATTTTTGTCCAGTTCTCTTTCATCAACCAGAGGACGAGCATCAGCGAGTTCAAGAAGCAGATCAACATCCCGCAGCAGGATGACGAGTTCAACGACATCCGCAGCGAGTATTCCGAGATGCTGCAAAACCAGCTCACGAAGGGCAACAACGGCCTCATCAAGCGCAAGTACATCACCTTTGGGATTGAGGCCGACTCCCTGCGCATGGCGAAGGCCAAGCTGGATCGGATTGAGACGGACATCCTCAATAATTTCAAAACCCTCGGTGTGAAGACCGAGCCGCTGTCCGGCTACGAACGGCTGAAAGTGCTCCATGATGTGTTCAACATGGACTCGAACGAGCCGTTCCGCTTCTCCTTTGACATGGTAGCCCGGACGGGACTCAGCAGCAAAGATTTCATCGCGCCCACTTCCTTCGACTTCCGTGAAGGCAAGTGCTTCAAGATGGGCAAGGCCATCGGCGCAGTGAGCTTCCTGCAAATCCTCGCGCCGGAACTCAATGACCGGATGCTGGCTGACTTCCTCGACATGGACAGCAACATCACGGTCAATCTTCATATCCGCACGATTGATCAGGCGAAAGCCATCAAGAGCATCAAGATGAAGATTACTGACCTCGACAAGATGAAAATTGAAGAGCAGAAGAAGGCCGTGAGAAGCGGATATGACATGGAAATGATCCCGTCCGACCTTGCCACCTACGGCGGTGAGGCCAAGCGCCTGTTGCAGGACCTTCAGACGCGCAACGAGAGAATGTTCCTTGTGACCATCCTCATCATGAATACCGCTGCCTCCCGCCAGAAGCTCGAAAACGCCATCTTCCAGACGGCTTCCATTGCCCAGAAATACAACTGTGCGCTCAAGCGGCTGGACTTCCAGCAGGAAGAAGGGCTGATGTCCTCTCTTCCGATTGGCCTGAATCAGATCGAGATTGAGCGCGGGCTGACCACCTCTTCGACGGCGGTGTTCGTCCCGTTCACGACGCAGGAGCTTTTTCAGAGCGGCGAGGCGCTGTATTACGGGCTGAATGCGCTCTCCAACAACATGATCATGGTTGACCGCAAACAGCTCAAAAACCCGAACGGTCTGATCCTCGGCACCCCCGGCTCCGGCAAGAGCTTTTCAGCGAAGCGGGAAATGACCAACGCCTTCCTCATCACAGAAGATGACATCATCGTCTGCGATCCCGAGGCAGAGTATTATCCCCTTGTGCAGAAGCTCGGCGGTCAGGTCATCCGCATCTCGCCGGTAAGCAGCGACTACATCAATCCGCTGGACATCAATGTGAACTACTCGGAAGAGGAAAACCCGCTGACCTTGAAGTCCGACTTCATCCTCTCCATGTGTGAGCTGATTGTGGGCGGCAAGGACGGGCTGCAACCGGTGGAAAAGACCATCATCGACCGCAGCGTTCGCAAGGTGTATCAGGACTACCTTGCCGATCCGGTCCCTGAGAAGATGCCTATTCTCGAAGACCTCTACAACATCCTGCGCAGTCAGAGTGAGCCGGAGGCACAGCGTATTGCCACTGCCCTTGAAATCTATGTGCATGGCTCGCTGAATGTCTTCAATCACCGGACGAATGTGGATGTGAATAATCGCTTCGTCTGCTATGACATCAAGCAGCTCGGAAAGCAGCTCAAAAAGCTGGGGATGCTCATTGTGCAGGATCAGGTCTGGAACCGCGTGACAATCAACCGTGCCCAGCACAAGGCGACGCGCTATTACATGGACGAGTTCCACCTTCTGCTCAAGGAAGAGCAGACAGCGGCATACAGTGTCGAAATTTGGAAGCGGTTCCGTAAATGGGGCGGCATCCCCACCGGGATCACGCAGAATGTCAAGGATTTGCTGGCTTCTCGTGAGATCGAGAACATCTTCGAGAACTCCGACTTCGTTTACCTTCTGAACCAGGCATCCGGCGACCGGCAGATTCTCTCGAAGGCGCTGAACATCTCGCCCAGCCAGCAGAACTACATCACCAATTCCAACGCCGGTGAAGGCTTGATCTTCTACGGCTCGACCATCGTCCCCTTCAAGGATGACTTCCCGAAGGACACGATGCTCTATCGTTACATGACCACCAAACCCGAAGAAACCTTGCAGAATTAAGGAGGACTACCTTTATGAAAAAGAATATGAATGAGAACTTTGAGATCACCGTTGACGAGATGACCGAGATTTTCGGCGATACGCCGGTTGAGATGAGCTTCCGCGAGGTCAAAGGAAGGCATGGACAGCTTCTTTGGCCTGATGGGGCTGACCGTGGAGCTGGTCAACCTGATCCGCAAGGAGGACGAGCTGAAAAAGCACCACCGCGCTTACCTCCATGTCCGCGAGGAAATCGCCGAGTGCGCCAATGAGGCGACGGAGGTCATCGGCGGTATTCTTGACTCCATTCAGGAGAAAGAACACATCTACCGTGTGTCCGGCACTCCTTCCGCTTTTGATATGGATGAGGAAGACGAGTATGAGGATGATTTCGTCACCATCCCCAAGGAGAAGTATGACAGCATGATTGAGGATCTGCTGACGATGGCCGAGCTGATCGACATGGTATCGGATATGCGCACCAAGGATGTCCGCACCATTCAGGAGTTTGGCAAGTTCATCCCGGCCTATGCGGCCTATGAGCGCAACCGCCTTTCCCTGTACCGCGAAGCGGCGAAGGAGGCCGAATCCATCATTGACCGCTGGGAGAATGAGCTGGACGATGACGAGGGCTACGAGCCGGACGAGTATTTCTCCGACTGATTGCGCATCAAGTCTCGCAGAAAGGAGGGAGTCCCCATACAGCTTGATCACATTTACACCGGCGATTGTCTCGAAGTCCTCAAAACGCTGCCCGATGAAAGCGTCCATTGCTGCATCACCTCCCCGCCGTATTACGCGCTGCGTGATTACGGTGTGGACGGGCAGATCGGCAGAGAGGCAACGCCAAAGGAATACATCTCGCGCCTGACGGAAGTGTTCACCGAAGTCAGGCGCGTTACTGTTCGGATGGGACGCTCTGGCTCAACATCTCCGACACCTATGCCGGGAAAGGCAATCAGGGCAGCTATGTGGACGCAAAGAATCCCAAGGGCAGAAACGGTCAGGCTGTGGCTCTCAACTACAAGGTTGAGGGCTGCAAACCCAAGGATATGATCGGAATCCCGTGGATGCTGGCCTTTTCGCTCCGCGACTCTGGCTGGTATTTGCGCAATGACATCATCTGGATGAAAGAAAACCCGATGCCGGAAAGCGTCAAAGACCGCTGCGCCCGCTGCTATGAGCATATCTTTCTGTTCTCGAAGTCACGGAAGTATTTCTTTGACTGCAAGGCCATTTCGAGCCGATTGCTCCCGGAACGGTAAGCAGGCTCAAGCGCGGGGTCAAGGGAAGCAACAAATACGGGGAGCCGATCCCCGGACAGGCAAAGCAGCAGACCATCAACCTGTGCCGGGAACACGGTGCTATCTCCGATGAGATGATCAATCCGCTGCGTAACAAGCGGGATGTCTGGATTATCAACACCGTCCCCTTCAAAGGCGGTCACTATGCCGCATACCCGCCGAAGCTGGTTGAAACCTGTCTGCTTGCCGGATGCCCGAAAGACGGCGTTGTCCTTGATCCCTTTATGGGCAGCGGAACAACCGGCATGGTCGCCAAAGCAGCTTGACCGGCACTATGTCGGGATTGAACTGAACCCTGAATACACAAAGCTTGCCGAGGCGCGGATTGGAGGTGAAATCTGATGCCTCATGACGAATTGAAACCCAAAGACAAAGTTGTCCTGCGGATGACCAGAGACGGCGCTGTGGAAGAAAACCTCACGGAGGGCACTTCGGAAAAGGTATCGAAGCGCCTTGAGGACGCCCAGCTTGTTACTCCCCATGACGCAGAAACCGTCAATATGACCGAAGAGGTCAGGAAAGGGCGGCAGCTCCGCCCCGATGAGTTGGAAAACCCAGAGAGTCAGACCGAAGCTCAGACCTCAGAGACGGCACAGGAGTATAAGCCGGATGATCTGCCCGTCAGCGATGAGCCTACATCTCACGCCCCGCATTCGGATGGCTACCATGCCCATCCCGTTGACTACGGGAAAGCATTTGCCGACACTGCTGTCACCGGCAGGGTCAGCAGACCTCGCGCCGAGCGGCAGATTGACGGCGAGGCCGTCTTGGAAAAGGCGGCTGAAACATCCGCAGAGATGCCAGACTTTAGCAGTGATGCCCCTGCATCCCGCCGGATTGAGCGGTTGGAGCGCAAATCCCAGAAGGCGCATGAGCATCTGGATGCCGCCCGTGAGAAGCTGCCCACCAAGAAGGTGCTGAAAAAGAGCGCGTCTTTGATGAGGAAACCGGCAAAGGCAAAATCCGTCTTCACTTTGAGGATGAGCTGAAAATCCCCAAGGGGGCAGAGCAAATTGCAGTTTGAGGCGGACAAGACTGTCCGCAAGGTCGGCGATACCCTCGCTTCCGGCATTCACGGCAAAATCCATGAGGTCGAGCAGGAAAACTCAGGCGTAGAGGCCGCCCACCGAACGGAGATTGCCGCCGAGTCTGTTGCCCGCCACTACCAGCACCACAAAGAGCGCAGTGCAAACAAGCCCTTTGAAAAAGGTGTCCAAGCTGGAACAGCAAGCAGAGGCCGCTGACCGGAAGCTCCATTTTGAAAGAACGGTCGCCGAAAATCCTGAGATGAAAGCTTCCCGCCCAAATATGAACAAGCACTACCAGAAGCAGCACATCAAGAAGAAATATGCTGCAGCGCGTAACGCCGGGGCGCAGACTGCATCCACCGCCACAAAGTCCACCGGCAAAACCGTTCGGGAGAAAGCATCGGATAAGGTCAAGGAGTTCTTCTCCAAGAATAAGAAGGTCTTTGTGTGGTTAGGTGCAGGACTGATGATTCTAATCCTGCTTTCGGCGGGAATTAGCTCCTGTACGGCCATGTTTACCTCTACCACTTCGTCTGTCATTGCCACCTCCTATCTCAGTGAGGATGATGCCATGCTCGGTGCGGAAGCGCAGTATTGCCAGATGGAGGCGGAGCTGCAAGAGTATCTGGACAACTACGAGAGTACACACGACTACGACGAATATCACTTTGACCTTGATACGATTGAGCACGACCCCTATGTGCTGGTTTCCATTCTCTCGGCCTTCAACGAAGGCGAGTTTACATTGGACGAAGTTCAGGGCTGCTTCAAACGCTCTTTGACCGGCAGTATATCCTCACCGAAGATGTGGAGGTTGAGGTGCGTTACCGCACGGAGACGCGGACAGACAGCGAAAGGGTAACGAATACGATGTCGAAGTCCCTTACAACTACTACATCTGCACCGTCACACTGGAAAACTTCGACCCTCTCTCATTTGCCGGTCTACATCATGAACGAAGACCAGCTCTCCATGTACTCGGCGTATATGTCTACCCTTGGCAACCGCGAGGATTTGTTCCCGGTTCCGGCTATGTAGACAAGTACATCGAAAACCCGCCGGATGACTACACGGTCAATGCGGAATATCTGACGGATGAGAAGTTTGCAACGCTTATCGCTGAGGCTGAGAAGTACCTTGGCTATCCCTATGTATGGGGCGGCTCAAACCCGTCCACTTCCTTTGACTGTTCGGGATTCGTCAGCTATGTCCTCACGAACAGCGGGCTTGTCAATACTGGACGGCTGGGTGCGCAGGGGCTTTACAATGTCTGCTCGCCTGTTTCCAGTGCCGACGCGAAGCCGGGGGATCCCGTTTTTTGTTGGCACCTATCACACGCCGGGCGTGTCCCATGTGGGCATCTATGTGGGCGACAATGTGATGTTGCACTGCGGCGATCCCATCCAGTACACATCCATCAACACTTCCTACTGGCAGTCTCACTTTTATGCCTTTGGAAGACCCAACTATTAACTGAAAGGAGCGTTTTTATGAACCCGAAATATCAGAAGGTTTGCGCGGAAATCACCAAAACCGAGAAGAAGGTCGAGGACCTGCAGGGGCAGCTCAAGGAGCTTTACGACAAGAAAACCGAGCTGGAAAAACCTTGAAATCGTCAACACCGTCCGTGCAATGGTCATGGACAAGGATCAGATCATGGCCTTCCTCGCTGCGATGAAGGACGGCAAGGCGGAAAAGCCTATCACTACCCAGCAGGAGGTGACGGACAATGACTAAGAGAAAAGGAATCCGCCTTCTGGCGGCGCTTGCACTGTGCTTCACGCTTTGTATCTCGTTCACTGTACCCGCATTCGCCTATGCGGATGACACCGAGCAGGAGCTTCCGGTCACGGAGGCAACCCAGCCCGAGGCAACACCGGAAACCGCAGCACCCGAAGAGCCTGAACAGTATGAGGGCGAGCCGATTGACGGTGAAGGCAACGCTTATACCCGCGATCTGCTCTATGACAAGGCGACGAATAAGCAGTTCATCACAGTACAGACCAAGACCGGCAACACCTTCTATGTTGTGATCGATTATGATGCGCCCATCAACGAGGAAGAGGAACAGTACCAGACCTATTTCCTCAACATGGTGGACGAAGCCGATCTGCTTGCCCTGTTGGATGAGGAAACGGCATCTTCGCTTACTACCTGTAACTGCGATACCCGCTGCGAGGCCGGAGCTGTCAATACGGAATGCCCTGTCTGCAAAACAAACATGAGCGAGTGTGCCGGCGCTGTACCTGAGCCGGAAGAGCCGGTCGAGGACGCGGAAGCCGAAGCGTCCGAAGAGCCGGAAAACGCTTTCCCCAAACATTGCCTTGATCATCGGCATCATCGCGCTGGTCGGCATCGGCGGTGGTGCGTATTACTACTTCAAGTTCGTGCGCGGCAAGAAGCAGAAGGACGAGGATCTGGATTTTTCGATGACGAGGGCTATGAGGAAGAGCCGTACATCAACGAGGACGAAGAGCCTGTCATTGCAGACGATGAGGATGACGAGGCTGAAACCAAAGAAACGGAGGAATCGATTTGATCTTAGTGATTGCGGAAAAACCGAGTGTTGGAGCCGCCATCGGGAAGGTTCTGGGCGCAACCTCCCGTAGGGACGGCTATCTCGAAGGAAACAACTACATCGTCTCGTGGTGCGTTGGTCATCTGGTGGGGCTTGCAGACGCAAGCTCCTATGATGAGCGCTTTGCCAAGTGGCGGTACAGCGATCTTCCCATCGTCCCGGAGGAATGGCTGTTTGAAATCCCGAAGGACAAGCAGAAGCAGTTCAAGGTGCTGCGTGACCTTATGCGCGATAAGCGTGTAACCGAGCTTGTCTGCGCCACCGATGCGGGGCGCGAGGGCGAGCTGATTTTCCGGTTGGTCTACAAGAAAGCCGGTTGCACGAAGCCTTTCAAGCGCCTGTGGATCAGCTCGTTGGAAGACAGAGCAATCCGGGAGGGCTTTGCCCATCTGCGAAGCAGCGGCGAGTATGACTGGCTCTACGAAGCTGCGCTTGCCCGTTCCAAGGCAGATTGGATTGTCGGTATCAACGGCACAAGGCTGTTCTCAACACTCTATCATAAAAAGCTGGTGGTCGGGCGTCCAAACGCCTACGCTGGCAATGCTGGTGGAGCGTGAAGGCAAAATTTCCACCTTCCACAAGGAGAAATACTTCAATGTCCATATCAGCAAAGACAACCTGACGGCGGACCTGGAAAAGGTCAAAACCGAAGACGAGGCGAAGGCGATTGCGGCGGCTTGCGATAAAAAGCAAGCCGTCGTTTCCTATCTCAAGAAGGAGACGAAGACGGTCAACCCGCCGAAGCTCTATGATCTGACTACCTTGCAGCGGGAAGCCAACCGCTACTATGGTTTTACCGCCCAGCAGACGCTCGATCTTGTGCAGTCCCTCTATGAGAAGAAGCTGCTTACCTATCCCCGAACGGACAGTCAGTTCATCACCGAGGATATGGAGAGCACCGCCCGTCAGGTGATCGGCATTGTCTCCCGAAAGGTGCCGCTCTTTGAAGGCATCATCCACGAGCCGGACATCGGGCGAATTACCAACAACGCCAAGGTCACTGACCATCATGCCATTATCCCCACCGTCCAGCTTGAAAATCAGGATCTCACTGAGCTGCCGGAGTCGGAGCAGAAAATCATCCGGCTTATCGCCATGCGCCTTCTGAGCGCTACCGGTGAGAAGCACATCTATGACGAAACTTCGGTCACGCTCACTTGTGAGGGTTACGAGTTCAAGGCAAAAGGCAAAACGGTCGTGCAGGATGGGTGGAAGGTGATTGAGCGCTGCTTCAAGGAAACGCTCAAGAGCAAGGAAAAGGACGAGCCGGAACACTCGCTGCCTTCTCTGAACGAGAAGGATATTCTCTCATCTGTCGATTCCAGCGTCACCGAGCACTATACATCCCCACCGAAGCCCTACACTGAAGACTCCCTTCTGTCGGCTATGGAGACTGCGGGAAATGATGCGTTTGATGATGATACCGAAAAGAAGGGACTTGGCACTCCTGCCACCCGCGCCGGTATCATCGAAAAGCTGGTCAAAGGTGGCTTCGTTGAGCGCAAGGGCAAATCTCTCGTGCCTACAAAGGACGGCAACAACCTTGTATGCGTCTTGCCTGAACAAATTACTTCCCCTCCATGACGGCGGAATGGGAAAATACCCTGATGCAGATCGAGCGTGGCAATGCGGAGAAAACTCGACCCGGCAACGCAGAAGCCCGTTCTCGACAAAGGACGGCAAGCCGGTCACCGAGACGGTTGAAGTGACCCGTCCCGCCTTCAAGGTGGTGAGCGTGTTCGATGTGTCCCAGACGGATGGCAAAGAGCTTCCCGATATTGCCGTGGACGAGCTGACAGGCAGCGTGGAAAACTACGCCGCCTTTTGATGCTCTCAAAGAGCTGTCTCCGGTCCCCATTGCCTTTGAAAACATCACCGATGGCGCAAAGGCTACTTCTCTCATGTAGAAAACCGCATTGCCATTCAGGAGGGCATGAGTGAAATCCAGACCATCAAGACGGCGATCCACGAGATTGCCCATGCCAAGCTTCACGCCGTCACTCCCGGCGAGAAGGTTGCTCCCGAGGACAAGAAAGACCGGCGCACTAAGGAGGTCGAGGCAGAAAGCGTCGCCTATACCGTCTGCCAGCGGTACGGCATTGAAACCTCTGATTATTCCTTCGGCTATATCGCCGGTTGGTCCTCCGACAAGGAGACAAAGGAGCTGAAAGGCTCGCTGGAAACCATCCGCAAACGGCGGCTGAGATGATCACCGGTATTGATGAAAAGCTCAAAGAGCGGCTTGCCGTGAAGGAACAGGGGAAGCCCCTACGCCGCTGCGGGATACGGCGATTCCGGTTTATCGGGAAGCTGCGATGTATGCCTTTGAAGCCGGTGAGCTGAGTGCTTACCGCGCCTCGATGCAAGCGAACATGGACTGTAAAGAGGCGATTGAGCAGACCATCAACGACTACTACGGCAACAACCGACTTGCGGCGGAGTCCGCCGTCAAAAGCATCCTGAGAAATTCTCGCCTGAGCGCGTCGCTTATGTCCTTGCGAATACCATCCAGCAGAAAGACCATGACGGGCGTATCTCCCGTGATTGCAAGGAATGGGCAAAGGGCATGGATGCCAGCCCGGATCATGCAACTCAACTCATTATTGACAGTGTAAATCCGGGGCTTGTCAGTCTTTTCACCGAAGAGTTCGTCCGGCAGACCGCTATCGGTAAGGCGCAGGAGCAGACACCGGCTGAACAGAGCAAAACGGCTGTCCCGGAGGAAGGTCCGAAACTCCGGCTCCCAAAGAGCCGGAACAGGCGGCACCGGTGAAGCATCGCCTCACACCGGAGGAAAAAGAAAATTAAGGAAGCCGTCATGGACACGCTCAAAGCGCAGATCGCCGGTCGCAACGACGGGATGCTGTCTACCTACCGCTCGTCCAATCAGTCCTTCAAGGTGATGGTGGAGTACAAGGTCAGGATTGAGGGCAACACCGTTACCCGGGATGGCGAGCCGATGTTCACCATTCACCGCCGCCATTCTGCCAAGAAGGTGCAAGGCTGCTATCGAGAGCTGACACCGACGCTTGAATATATCGGAAAAGAGAAGACTCAGGAAGCAGCGCGGGAAAAGCCTTCTATCCGGGGACAGCTCCGTGCTGCGGCAAAGAGCCAGCCGGAGCGGAAAACGCCGGTTAAGCAGAAGTCCCATGATGTCGGTTTGGAGTGATGCCTATGAAGTTTGAAAACATCGATCTTGTGGATGCCCTTCGCCGGATTATGGACATCCACACCCAGAACTACAAGGAGGATTTTGAGCTGGACGCCGGGCTGCTTCACAGCCTTGCCGCTTCCCAATCCTCCGAGGACAAGCACCTTCTCTGGATGTCCCGTCCGAACGGCACTTACCTCCTGCCTGAGCGCGAAGTCTATGTGGAGGATTCCTACGAAAACAAAGTGTGGGAGTTCTACCATGAGCAAACCCGCGATCCCATACTTGCCTACGCGGTTGAGATCAAAAGCGTAGAGGGAGATACCGTCAGAGGCGACCTCATTGAGCTGGACTATGCTGCCCATGTGGGAGAGGATGCAAAAGCTCACCGTTCCGGTTGAGACAGTGGCAGTCTCCTTTAAGGACGATGCCACCTTTATCTGCCTTTCCGCAGCTACCGGCGTGAAGCGATCCCGCTGGAAGAAAGAGCACGGCGAGGTTGTGTCGGTGAGTTATCTGCCTGAGAATGCGACTGAGCTTGACATGATCCTCCGCCGTGAGCGCTTCAAAACGGGCTTCCATGCGAAAACCGGCAGTATTGAGGATCACATTCACAAGCTTGCCGTCCAGCATGGCGTGACAGAAAAGCTTGGCATATTGCCCTTGAAGCGCAGACCGCCTACAATGCCGTCAAGGAAGCCCATCCCGAAGCGATTGTCTGCTTTGCCCAGAACGGCTACTTCGAGATTTACGGTGAAGATGCGAAGAAGACAGCGCCCGCGCTCGGCACAAAGCTCCTGATGAAAGAGCTGGAAGGCGGCGGGCAGGTCGCCGTGACCGGTTTTCGGGAAGATCAGTGGGTCGCCAAGGCAAAAGCTCTGTGGGGACAAGGCAACGATGTCCTTGTCACGCAATCCGGTGAAGACGGTAGACAGGAAACCGTCAAGCACCTTCTCGCTGAGGACTATATCCCTGTTGGCATGGTGATGGATATGGACGGCAAAACCGTCCGCGTTGACAAAGTTGGATTTTCCAAATGAAGAAGTCAGCCTGACGGACATCACGGACAGGAAGCATCCCGTTCCATTCCATGAGCGTATGTCTATTGTGCGTTCCTATGTGGAGGACGCTCCGGCAGAAAGCCTCTGGAAAGCAATGGATCGCAGAGAGCATCCCTCTCAGAAGAAGACTTCTGTCCTCGCAAAGCTCAAAGAACACGCCCAGACTGCGCCAGATAAAGGCGCTAAGAAACCTGAGCACACGAAGAAACCAAAATCAAAAGAAATGGAGATGTGATTATGTTTTTTACCGTGGAAGAAACTAACCTGATGTGCTGTTTCGACACTTCCAGCCGCAAGAGGCTGATTGCTGAAATGAAGTCGCTGCCCATCAACGAGCTGGACGATGAGATGGCGGAGCTGCTTTTCCATACCGTTCGGAAGCTTGAGGGCATCACCGACGAGGCGTTTGCCCAGCTCTACATCGCGCCGGACAGTATGATGGACGATTGAAAGGAGAATGCCTATGCCCGTATTGGATGGCAGTTTTGAAGCCTTCGTGACCAATCTCGGCAAGTACAACGAAGGCGAGCTTGTCGGTGAGTGGGTTCATTTCCCGACCACCGAAGAGGAAATGAAGAAGGTCTTCGAGCGGATCGGCATCGGCTCAAAGGACGAGTTCGGACAGGTCTATGAGGAATGGTTTATCACGGATTACGACTGCTCCATTCATGGAGTCAGCAATCTCCTTGGCGAATACGAAAACCTCGATAAGCTCAACTACCTCGCCGCCCGGTTGGATGAGATGTCCCGCTCTGAGCTTGAGCATTTCGTGGCAATCATGGATAGTGGCTGCGATGAAGTAAATGACCTCGACGATCTGATCAACCTGACCTACAATCTCGACAACTATGATTTTATTCCCGACATCAAGGACTATGACGATCTCGGTCGTTACTACTTCTTTGAGGGTGGGTACAACATCGACAACAAGTTCGGCAGCTTTGTGGACTACATCGACTTTGAGCGGTACGGTGAAGACTGCGCAATCAATGAAGGCAGCACACTGACCAATGCCGGGTACATCCGTCCTACCGGCGATAGCTGGAACCGCTACTTTGACGGGACGCTTGAGGATATTCCCGATGAGTACCGCGTCACCGGAAGCGGCGAGGAATTGGAGCCGCCAAGCACGATCGCTGTGCTGGTGGTTGAGCCGGACAAGAAGCCCTATGTGAAAGAAATCCCTTCCAGCCTTGAGTCCTTACAAAATGAGGTTGGCGGGGACATTGAGGCGGTCTATCCCTTTGAAGAGCCGGTTGCCATTGTCTGCAATGAAGAAGGCAAGATGAACGGTTTGCCTCTCAACCGCGCTCTGCGGGATGACAGCGGTGAAATCTATGACATTGTTGCCGGTACCTTCCTTGTTACGGGTCTGACGGATGACAGCTTCGGCTCGCTTTCGCCGGATCTGTTGCGGCAGTTTATGACGGAGTTCAAAATGCCGGAGCAGTTTGCCAAAATCGGAGACAGGCTTGTGGCTATCCCGATGATTTCCGAAGAACAGCAGAAACAGACCGTTCTTGAAGAGAAAAGCTCCATTGTCAACGAAAACACCTCCGGCATGGCGGTGGATGGTCATATCGGCACATGGCACACGATTGACCATAAAGAGATCGACGGTCACACCTTCTGGCTGATGGAGCACGACACCTTTGGGGACGATGCCTCCTGTATCATTGTCGATGAGCGCGGCGAGCTGGTGCTGTCCCATATCTATGACGGCTTCGATGAAACCGCAGTCAATCTGCTCCGTCAGGAGGTCATGCCGGTCGAGAAGATGCCGGATGACAGCATCAGTGTTGAAGAAATGAAGCAGTACGGCTACAAATGGGGCGGTATGCTGCCCATGCGGGGAGGATGCTGCGGCTGAGGTCATGAAGTCGTGCCAGATTTACCGGTTGTACGGCGACGATACCGAGGGGCTGGTTCTGGACGCCAAGGAGATCAAGGAACACGCCGCCAAAGGCGGTATCTTCGGTGTGGAGAAAGCGGAGTGGGTAGCCGAGCTGGAAAAGCAGAATCCTCTTAAAGCCGCTGAAATGTCGCTTGAGGATGACTACGGCATGATTGACGGGATCATCAACAACGGTCGAAGGAAGATAAGGCGAGCGAGAAGGGCGGGAAAACCTCTATCATGGATCGGCTGAAATCAGCAAAAGCGCCCAGCAGACGGATAAGCCTTCTCCCCACAAGGAGATGAAGAGCGAGCGTGAGTTATGAGCCGGGTAAGAAATGGAAGCTCGAATGGAGCTTCTTTTTAGGCAGCGACGGACGGCGCAAATACAATGACCTGTGCCGCCGCTGCGTTCATCCCTGTAAGCAGAGCTTCCGCGCCGTTATCCTTGCCTGTCCGCATTACTTCTCCAAGCGCTCAGGACAAAGCCAAAATCTGTCGGATTAAAGGTTGAAAATCGCTGATTTCCTGCCCTCTGAGCAGAGATGACGCATTGCCCCGTATGTTTTCCTGTCTAAGCGCCAAACGCCTGAAATGTCAGAATAAAGGTCGTATTTCTATCAAAGCGAAGAGCCTCGGTCGATGCCCTTGCGGGTGTCGGCTGAGGCTCTTTTGTTTACAGCAGATCGTTAAGAAGATTCATGCACTTCACTTTCTGTTGGAGATTGGCGCTCCCATAGACATTCAGCGTGAATGAAACATTCTTGTGTCCAAAGAGAGCGATTTGATGTCAAACGTATCTCGATTGCCCTTACTGCGAAGGGTGTGCGGATCTCATGGAACTTCAGCCCATTACGCTTGAGAAAGCGAGTGAAAAACTGCCGGTATGTACGAGGCTCAGTGGGTTTCGTCTTGCCTGTCAGGAAGTAGTGATTCGGGTTTTCCGTGTAGAACTTCTTGATGATGTTCATGAGTAGTGACGGGACTGGAATTATTCTTGCAGATGTCTTTGTCTTTGGCGGACCTATGTGAAGATAGACGATTTGCCCTTTCGCTTGTCGTAGATACGCTGGACAGTCTTGTTGATATTGATCGTTTTCTCCGTAAGGGAAATGTCCTTCATCTGGAGTCCACAAAGCTCGCCGATCCGAATGCCGGTAAACAGCGCAATCAGAATACCCGCCGTTTTCCTGTTCAAGTCCATGTAGATGCACTGAATAAGTGCTTGCTCTTGATCTTTGGAAAGCGAGTTGACTTTTTTGATACCCAGTTCTTTTGGGGTACTCAATCTAGTCCCAATTCAGCAAAGGAATAGCCCGCTCCTTTATAGGCAAACTCCATTGCAAGCCTGAGAACGAGGATAACATCCCGTATGGTTTTTTACGGTTAGTCCGCCCGTGTTGTCCAGCCGACCGGCATTGTAGAGATGCGAAATGTAGCTCTGAATGTCCGTTTCGGTGATGCTGCCAATCTTACGCTTGCCGAAGTATGGGATTAAGTGATTTTCGGCAATCAGCGTGAAGCTGGCGTGGGTTGACGGCGTGATCATTGGCTTTTTCTGATTTAGCCAAGCGTTCAACAGCGTCTTAAATTGTGTATTGTTAGTCATATTGACCACCTCCATGAACATTATCTGACGGAGGGATAATCAAGGCATTATAAACCTCAAGTAACGGTCTTGAAAAGCGCCCGAAGCTGCGCTTCCCGGGCTTTGATGAGCCGTGGAAAAGTAAACCCTTTCAAGTCTTTATAAATATGTAAACGAAAAAAATGATGGTTCTTTCTCAGTGGACAGCATCATCTCGGTTGCAAATATGTACTTCAAGCCAGACGCCCGATTACTGATATGGAATATTTGAAAACATATAACATCTTCAAATTGGGTGACATAGCTTTTGAAGGCAATAAGAGTAAAGACTTTTCCTTTGGTAGATTCGTTGAAAACACAATCGGAGATGGGATTGTCTCTCATGTTTTCGTTGTATTCAGGCCTATAAACAATTTTCACAATTTTGATTATTGGAAATATGCTATTAACAATGAGAATGTCATGGGTAGAATCCTCGCTCGCTGCACAAAGAAAACAACTATGATGACAAATTTGGTGACAACGGATTTTCTTACTCAAAAAATATATTGTCCTTCTTTGGAGGAACAAGCTCACATTGCGTCATTTCTTTCTCTAATCGATCAAAGAATCAGAAAGCAGAAAGAATTGTTGAATGCTCTCAAGAAGTATAAAAGAGGTGTCGTTCAACAAGTATTCTCTGAAAGAAATGAAAATAAAAGAACTCGTTATCCAGAATGGAAACTATCGTCTTTGGGAGAATATTTCACTGAGCAAACAATAAGGACATCAAATAGTTCAGCCACTCCCTTAGTCAGCCTTACTGTCGAGAATGGCATAACGCCAAAAAACAGAGCGTTATTACCGAGAGTTTCTTGTGACTAAAGAGGGTGACAACTACAAGGCAATTAAGCCCGGTTGGTTTGCATATAATCCTATGAACGCTCATCTGGGGGCAATCGCACCCAATCATCTTGGGTATACCGCCGCTGTTTCAGGCTATTATAATATTTTTTCTGTAAATGAAATTGATACTGTTGATTTCTGGGAAGAATACCTGACATCGTATCCTATGTTGATTCACTACAAGCTCATTGCTACGGATCGCTTATTGAAAAACAACGAGTACATTACTCGCAATTTGTCGGTATCCGTCGGAAATTACCGTCATTGGAGGAGCGAAAACACTTATCTAAGATATTTCAGGCATTAAATGCGAAAATAACGAATGCCGAAAGCATGGAGCATCAGTTGATTAAACTGCGAACATCTTTCCCTGTTACAGCAACTCTTTATATAAAGAGTTGCTGTAACAATCCAAGTTTCTGTTCTTGAAGGAGATGTAGGCACATAGATTCCTTTGGATTTGAGAGTCTAATTTTGAGCAATGGAAGCAATTCGCTTTTGTATCCTGAGCGATGGCAATTTGAACCGATACCTCCTATACTGTTCGGCGTTAATCCCGGGTTGTCCAGATCGTGCAGATTCCAGCAGCACCCACTTGGCGTATTCTTCTGTTAGCGTATTTAGAAAGACATATTCACTATCTATGCCGTCTTTGACATGAATGCGAATAAGAAATCCAGCAAAGAATAAATCTCCATCGGTTTTTCGATAAAGATAACTTTTGCCAACCGAAGCACCGGTACGGGCGAATAAAATGTCATTATCTCTAACACGGTATTTTTCTTCAAGAACACCAGAGGGGGAAACGGGATCACAGTCAATATATGTATGAGAATCATCGTCCATATCGGTAATTTTATATACTATGAGCTCCGTCAAAGGTAGTAGCAGCAGCATTCATGGTACTCAAAACCGTCTGCCACATCATTTAGAGATACCTCTTCCCACTTTTCACTTTCATGAGAGACTGCGAGGTTCTGTTTCAATATATCTGAAATGAGTCCTCTTTTTATACTTCTGTTCAAGTACGCAGAAACGATCTATAAATACCGAAATCCCTTGCAATAGCGGATTTACCTCTGCTACTGCAAGGGATTTTGCTATGGTACTGCATTGATTTTGACTTCCAAAATAAACCTCAAGTAACGGTCTTGAAAAGCGCCCGAAACTGCGCTTCCCGGGCTTTGATGAGCCGTATAGAAAATGCCAGATAGGTGATATTTATGCCGAGCGTAGCCAGCGGGGAGCTGGCAATATGGAACTTCTTTCTGTAACAATGAATGATGGCGTTATGCCTCGTTCAGAGATCGAGGGGAAAGACAATTCGAGCGAAGATAAGAGCAACTACAAAGTCGTTTGCAAAGGAGATATGGTGTATAACTCTATGCGGATGTGGCAAGGGGCAAATGGCGTTTCCGATTATGACGGGATAGTCAGCCCTGCATACACCGTGTTAATGCCTACTGAAGAGATTGATAATCAATACTTTGCAGCCTTATTCAAAACTTCAATTTGATAAATGAGTTTAGGAAAAACTCGCAAGGGTTGACATCGGACACTTGAACCTTAAATATCCGCAAATTCGTGCCATCAGACTCTATATTCCTTCTCTACAAGAGCAGCACAAAATCTCTTCTTTCATTATTACACTCGAAGAAAGAATAGAAAAACAACGGCAACTCGTCGATGTTCTCAAGAAGTATAAAAGAGGTGTCATCCAGCACATTTTTCGCCGCTCGCATGGACAAACTGAAAGCCAACAGTGGCAACAAGTTAGTTTGGGCGATATATTTAAAAAGTCTCCCGCAGGAATACTGACGGAAAAATAAAAAATGTTATTACAAACTCTGCTGAGTATGGTCTTATTCCGCAGCGAGACTTTTCGATAAAGATATAGCTGTTGAAGGGAATACAGAAAATTACTATGTAATTGAAAACGAGGATTTTGTTTATAATCCAAGGAAGTCGAATACCGCACCCTACGGACCGTTTAACCGATATACCCTTAGAGAGCAAGGGATCATCTCACCTTTATACACTTGTCTTGTTCTTAAAGTTGATATCAATTCATCCTACCTTGCGTGGTATTTTAAGAGTGGCGAATGGCACAGATATATTTATGACAATGGCTCACAGGGTGTGAGGCATGACAGAGTCTCCATGACGGATGATTTACTCATGGGGATTCCCGTCATTTTTCCTGATCGCAAAACTCAAGATAGTATCGCTAATGCATTGGATTTAATTGAAAGCAGACTTAATTTGGCACAAAATAAATTGGATTTGTTGACCAAAGAACAAAATGGCTTTATGCAACAGCTATTTATATAAATAGCTGTTGCATAAGAGAAAGCGAGATTTCTGGATAAAAGTCAACTTTTTTCTCTTCGTCATATATTTTTCTGTCAACACCGATTAATACACCTGCTATTGCTGTTTGCTCCTTCAAAGAAGGAACAGATACTTTTATCTCAGAGAATCGAGAAAATTTGAGATTCCAAGTATCCGAAGTGAGCCCTTGTGAATATTTCTGAAAGGTCCGAACGAGTGGAGCAAACTTAAAATAGTAAGACCAGAAAATAATATTAGTTCCAGCAGCGTCAATAGGTGTAACGACAGTGTATGCAGGACTGACAATACCATCAAATAATGATACTCCACTTGCTCCTTGCCACATTCGCATCGTGTTATAAACAAGATCGCCTTTGTAGACTCGCTTATAATGACTTTTATCATCGCTTGAATTATCTTTAAGGTTTATCTCATCCCGCTTTTGTACACCTGAGCTTATGGTCACGGCCAACAGTTCTTCATCTCCAATGGCTCTTTCGGTGCGCTCTTGGAATATGTCTCCCAGTTTTGTAGTACGCCATATTTGACCCGATGTAAATTTAGTCGGTTTTTTTGAGTGATAAGGCTATTGAGTAGTCCTCTTTTATACTTCTTGAGGGATTCAACAAGCTGCTTTTGCTTTGCGATTCTCATATCCAGCTTTTCCAGAAAATCTGCAATGTGCTTTTGCTCAGCGTAAGCCGGGAGATATACCACGACACTCATGTACTCATCATAAGATATGTTAAGAAGTCCGTCCATTCGAACGCTTGATGATACAAGCCGTTTTAACTGTTTATCCATCTTTGTATTGTTTAACTCCAAAGCGACATAAGGAGCGTATTCAGTGCCCCTGAACTTTAAAACAATGGTAGACATACGGTATTCTGGCTTCTTCCTCACGAAGTTCATAACAGCAGCCAAATTGTTTCGCTTTTGAGGCTCCATGATTGTATGCCAGCTCTCCCTTTTTCAGAAGAGTATATTTTTTGAGACTCTGACCAGCATTGTCTCTGGAATATTTATCTGACTGCATAATAAAGCCATTACCTGCACTAAGCATCATAATTGGTGCATTAGACCGTGGGTCATTCCGTTTTATAAGAGATGATATTTGACCTAATTTTTCAACTCTCCACGGCTCATCAAAGCCCGGGAAGCGCAGTTTCGGGCGCTTTTCAAGACCGTTACTTGAGGATACATTTGCCATGATTATTTGCCCTCCACATCAAACGGGAAATCCAATCCCAACTCATCAAAATATGGTTTCAACTCTGCGTCGATATCCTTGATTTCACTTTGAAGCTTGCGGATTTCCGCAGCTACTTCATTCAGATCAATTTCTTCTTCCGGCTCGAAGGTGTCAACATAGCGTGGAATATTGAGGTTAAAGCCGTTCTCTTCAATCTCCTGCATCGTCGCTACATGAGCGTACTTGTCCACGTCTTCACGATGCTCATAAGTCTCTACGATTTTGTCGATGTCGCACTCACGGAGGATGTTCTGATTCTTTCCAGCTTCAAAGTCCTTGGAAGCGTCAATGAACAAGATGTTATCCGCATTACCGTTGCGCTCTCTTTTAAGAACGAGAACACAAACGGGAATACCGGTACCAAAGAAGAGATTTGCTGGGAGTCCGATAACAGCATCCAGTACATTCAGTTTTTGGATAAGATGCTTACGAATTACCTCTTCAGCAGCGCCACGGAACAGAACACCGTGAGGCAGCAGCACGACAGCTCGCCCGTCCTCGTCCATGTGATAAACCATGTGCTGCACGAATGCAAAGTCTGCCTTACTCTTCGGGGCGAGTTTGCCATACTCATTGAAACGAGGATCTTCCATAAACCGCATGTCGGCTGACCAATGCGCTGAATAGGGTGGATTTGCCACCTGAACACGGAATTTTTGTCTCCAAAGTAGTCATGTTCCAAGGTGTCTCCATTGTAAATATTGAAATTGCGGTACGGAATACCACGCAGAATCATGTTCATTCGAGCGAGGTTGTAGGTGGTGGAAGTCAATTCCTGACCATAGTAGTTGCGTACATTGGCATAATTTTTTAGGCGCAATAGAAGAGAGCCGGAGCCGCAAGTCGGATCAGCAGCATCCTTAACATTCGACAGCCCAAGACAAGCAATCCGGCAAAGCAGTTCAGCAGGGCCCGAAGGCGTGTAGAACTCGCCAGCCTTTTTTTACCGGCTGTGGCGGCAAATTGGCCGATCAGATACTCATAAGCATTGCCGAGGACATCAATCTTCGTGTCCTCCACGCCAAAGTTAATCTCGTCCAGAGAAGCGATAATTTTGCCATAACGGCACTTCTGTCCTTTGACGGTGTGCCCCAATTTTGTAGAATCGAGCTGCATATCAGAAAACAGTCCGTCGAAATCTTCTTGAGAATCATTGCCGATGGTGGACTCCATGAGAGCGTTGATTGCTTTCTGCAAAAACTCGATATCAAAGAACGGTTCTCTACCATCTTGACCATCTTGCGGAAAAGAAACTGAGGTTCAATCACAAATCCCAAGATCACGCAAAGCTTCCTCCACGACGGCTTCCTTTGTACTCAGGGTCAGCCCACGCCTCTTCATAGCTAATCCCGTCATCTTTCAAAAGGTTTACCATGTACTTCTCGGTTTTGTCCGAAAGGTAGTAGTAGAAGATCATGCCCAAGATGTAATTTTTGAACTCATAGGCTTCCATATTACCTCTGAGGGCATTGGCCATTGCCCAGAGCTTGTTGCAAAGCTCTTTTTGATGAGCTTGAATGGTGTTGTCCATTTTTCACTTTCTCCTTATTGGTATTTTTCGGTGTGTCTGCCGAATAAAGTCTACAATTCTGTTGACAAGAGAGCGTTTTTTCACAGCGGCATCGGCTTTTCTATACGATCACGGATGTTTCCTGCATCCATCGTGCCGGAAAACTCATATTCTGAGATAAAGTCGGTCAGCATAGACGGATCGATTTCCTCTGTCTGCGCAAAGGCAATAATCTCTTCACGCTTTGCCTCGTTTTCAAAGTCGTTATAGGCTGCGTCGATTTCATCTGCACTGTTCCAGCCCTACAACCACACGTGATCTAAGAAACGCTTGCAGAAGTTCAACTTTTCGGAGTAGCTGCGGGATTATCCGTTCTTGCCAGCTCATCCTTGATATGCTTAATATCATAATCCTTCTGCTTGGCGTCATCGAAATGAATGTTGCGGATAAGGTTCATGATATAGGCAACATTGATTCTGTCGCTTTCCATCAGTTCAATGCAGAAGTCTACATCGTTCAGAACAGAGACAACCTCTCTTTCTGTTCTTTTGCCTTGCATACAGCATCAGGTATTTGCTTTTATAATCCTGATACTCCTGTTCGGACATAATGAGTGCATCCTGATCGAAACTAAACTCTATGAAAGTTTGGAGGGATTGCAGATATTTTGTCAGCTCTCGGAAGGTAACAACAAAGAGTTTCTGGTCATCCTCGCTTTGCATCGTGTCAACAGATTCCGGAAACAGAGCGATTCCTTTTAATTTCAAAGACCATTTCATTGAACTTTTCTACAAAATATTGATAGCCGGGAACAATTACCCCGCTTGTATCATGACTCTGAGAAAATAGTGCAATAGCATCATCAGTACGCTTTTTAAGATTACGGTAGCAGATGATGATACCGAAGGGCTTCGTTTCTTTCTCAACCCGGTTAGTTCGTGAATAGGCTTGCAACAGGTCGTGATACTTCAAGTCCTTGTCCACATAGAGGACGGACAATTTTGCTGTCAAAGCCCGTCAGAAACATATTTACTACCAGAAGGATATCGAGTGATTTTGTTTTCTTGCCTTTCACACGATCTGAAATATCCTTGTGATATGCGGAGAATGTATCGGTTGAGAAATTGGTGCTGTACATCTCGTTATAGTCTTTGATGATCCGTTCCAGAGCATCGCGACTATGTTCATCCTTTCCCTCCGCCTCTTCATTTTGCCCATAAGAGAAGATACCGCTGATATTCAGGTCATGCTTAATTTTCTTAAAGATGTCATAGTATTTTACCAAAGCTTCAATCGAGGAAACGGCGAAGATTGCCGTGTACTGGCCATTCCTTGTCTTTGCCTTATGGTTTTGGATAATGTGATTTGCGATCAAAGACATCCGTTCCTCTGACATATAGAGTTCGCCTATATCAATGGCATCTGCCAGCGTGGGATCGTCCCAGTCAAAATCACCCTCCATCGTCTTTATGTATTCCACATGGAAGCCAAGGACATTGTTGTCAAAGATAGCATCTTTGATGAGATAGTTATGTACGCATTCTCCAAACAACATTTCCGTAGTTTGCGTAATTTTTCCTTCTGTCTTGCCGTTCACCTCGAAACGGGGTGTGCCTGTAAAGCCAAAGAACTGCGCTTTCTGGGAATGCCGGACAATGTCTTTGTGCATATCCCCGAACTGACTGCGGTGGCACTCATCAATAATAAAGACCACCTTTTCATCTTTGTAGGCATCCATAATCCTTGCATACTGAGGACGTTTCACAGCGTTCGCCATTTTCTGCATTGTTGTAACAATGAGCTGGCGGTTTTTGTCCTGCATTTGTTTTACAAGGACATCTGTGCGGTCGGTGGCATCAACAGAGCCTTTCTCAAACTTGTTAAATTCTTCGGTAGTCTGAGAGTCCAAATCTTTTCGGTCAACAAGGAAGATGACTTTTTTATGTTAGGATTGGCTGCAAGGATCTGAGCTGTCTTAAAAGATGTCAGCGTTTTCCCTGCGCCGGTTGTATGCCAAATATAAGCGTTGCGATTGGTAAGCGTTGCCTGCCTGACAAGCGCTTCAACAGCGTAGACCTGATAGGGACGCATCACCATGAGCAGCTTGTCCGTATCATTTAAAATCGTATATCTCGTCAGCATCTTAATGATGTGATCTCTTGCAAGGAAAGAGATAGAAAATTCTTTTAGATTAGTGATACGGACATTGTTGAAATCTGTCCAGAAGAAAGCAAGGCTATGAAGCATCTCCCTGTCAGAGTTGGCAAAATACTTTGTATCTACGCCGTTGGATACCACAAAAATCTGAATGAAATGGTATAGCCCGTTATACGAATGTTTTTTGTAGCGCATCACCTGATTAACAGCTTCTCGGATGTCGATGCCTCGGCGTTTTAATTCTACTTGAATGAGGGAAGACCATTGACGAGGATCGTCACATCGTAGCGATTGACATATTTTCCGACAACAGTTGTCTGGTTCGTTACTTGAAAGATATTCTTTGTGTGGTCTGTATCAAAGAACGAGAGATATACTTTTGTCCCGTCCTCTCGCTCCAGCACAAATTTATCTCTGAGAATTTTTTGCACTCTGAAAAATTGACTTTCCGAGCATGATGTTGAATACACGCTCCCATTCCTTTTCGGTTAAAGGATGGTCGAGCTTCGCCGCATTGAAAGCCGCAAACTGTGCTTTGAAATTTTCGAGTAGTGCATCATAATCAGGAATAGATACAGAATTGTATCCCTGTTTATTTAGTTGCTCTATAAATTGTTGTTCAAGAGCCGCTTCGCTTTGGTATGACATATCTTCAACTCCTATACTTGAGGATCATTTATAAATTGTTTTTAATGTGAGAGCATTTTATTTCATTCTGCTTACAATATCTTATAACTCACCAACGTCACATTCCCCATCTCATTTGCCCGGTCAATGCAGCCTTTTGTAAAGCCGGTTTTGGCAAAGAGATAGTAGTGGACATTTTTATAGGGGAACAGTTCGCTACGCTTTACAAGCGTTTCTAAAACGCCGAGATCGACTTTTTCATTCGTCCATTTACACTCCCCGAAAAGGGCGGTGTTTTTATCCTGCTCGGCGAGAATATCAATTTCAGTCTGACGTTTTTCTTTGGGATCGTTACCCCACCAGCGACCGAGAGAGGAAAACTCCACCGGGCATTCGCCGGAGAGCAGCTGCTTCCAGAGATACTGCTTGCAAATCTCCTCAAACACCTTGCCCATATAGTCGGACAGATACGGCTCGATGCGCTTGTATGCCAAGTCGGCAGCACCACGAGCGATGATCGAATTGTTTTCCGGCACAAAGCGATACCAAAAGCGGAACATATTGTCCGCAATGGAGTAAATCGCTTTCCGGGACGCTTTTTCACCGTACGGCGTTTCCTTTTCGATGATACCAAGGGAAATCAGGTTTTTACATAGGCGGAGCAAATATTTGTGCTTTCCCCAACCTTTCCGGAAATCTCCGACATACGGGAAGCGCCGGTGGCAATCGCCGTGATGATGGCATTATAGAGTGCTGGTTCCCGCACCTCTTGCTTGAGCAGGTTTTCCGGCTCTTCAAACAGGGCAGAGTTGGGATTCAGAAATGTGTTTTTGATATTGTCCTCAATGCTCAGCTTATCACTCATCTGAAGCAAATACTGGGGTGTGCCGCCGACGATGCCGTACACATAGGCTTTCTCTTCATCAGTAAAATTTTTGAAATAATGGCAGGTTTCCTCAAAGTCAAAGGGAAGAATTTTCATCTGCGCCGTCCGTCTGCCGTAAAGCGGCGCTTTGTAGGCGAGGACATGATCTTCCATATAGGACATCGACGAACCGCAGAGGATCAGCATCAGTTTAGAAGTGTCCTTGTACTGGTCAATCAAAAAGCTGAATGGTGGAAGCGAGGCTTTTTGATGAGCGAGCAACATAAGGGTATTCGTCGATTGCAAGAATGAGCCGTTCTTTTTCGGACAGCTTGAACACATATTCCAAAGCCGCCTGAAAGGACAGGAAAGAGGTTTCGGCAGCCATTCCGGTGTGATAGTTCAGAATGCTCTTGCTGAAATTTTCAAGATTCTGCTTGGCGTTGCTCTCGACTCCCATAAAATAAATGGCGTTTTTGTCATCAATAAACTGACTGATCAGCGCCGTTTTGCCGACACGGCGGCGGCCATATATTACTACAAATTCAAACTTGTCCGATGCGTATAACTTATTCAGCGTCGCAAGTTCACGCTCTCTGCCGATAAACATGACCGGTGTCCTCCCATCTGCCATAGATTCGATAAATATAGTATACCACAAAATCAGAATTAGTCAAGTACGATTCGGCAAATCGCACTTGACTAATTCTTTACTTATTATTTTCTGTTGGTTAAGCAAAAATCAAGTCGGCATGGACGGTTTCTGCTGCTCGGTTGCGGATGTTGTTCATTTTCTGCACCCACTCCGTTGGATTCTCAGCTTTCAGTTGCTCGGTGACACCTTCTTGTTCAGCGTACTCTTTTACCAACCGAAGAAAGAGTGATTGTGCTTCTTCCTCCACATCGGCGAGGTGGGAGCGGAGCTTACCGGAAGTGAGAAGATTGTAGTAGAGAATTTTATGGTGTTGTTTTAAGTAACGCTGGCGGTGTTTTCCCCCATACGCCGATGGGGCGTTTTTCTTCGGGTGGTAAGGTCAGATTGGGCAGGCAGTAGTCGCCCTGTATGGTATATGTGCCGCTCGTTTGTTCAAATATTGTTTTAGCCATAATGAAAAACCTCCTTTGATACCGTCATTGTACCAAAGGAGGTTTCTGTTTGCGAATGTACGATTTTAATTATCGCACATTGTACATTGAAAAAAATTAGTCAATTATAATTGACTAATTTGCGATTCGGCAGACCTTTCAGTCTTTCAGGTAGCTTTCAAACGGTGCGTCATCGCTGCAAAAGGTATCAAAAATCATTTTTGCACCGAGTCGGAAGCCGACGAGGAATGAATCCAGTCCGGTATCGCCCATCAGCTCTCCGTAAGCGTTGCAGAAATCGAGGAACAGCTTCTTTTTCCTCACCGCTTAAACGTTCAGTCAGTTTTTCTTCCAACTCATTGATGTTCTCTGACACCTTCAGGATATGGCTGCCTTTTCGGTATCCTCTGGCCTGCGGATCAACATTTCCGTAGTACAGCTCTTCCAGAAAATTTGTCATTACTCCGCACCTCCTTCGCTGTCTGCCGTGTGCAGGTCACGAATTTTTCGCCAGTTGAGCAAAGCCTTGCAGGGTGTGCCACGGAGATTTTCGGGTGATGGTGCGAAGTAGGTAGAGCAGAAGAACTCCACCAGATAAATCTTCGGAATGTGGTTGACGTTGTTTTTCTGGAAAGACTTGATGTGCCCTTGATTACACCAGTTGTTGATTGAAGTTTTTCCGTAACCGGTGATTTTGGAAACCGTTTGGGTGGTCAACACATCGGGATAGCCGGAGAGCAGCTCGGTATAGTACAGCTGCAAATGCTCCAACACGATTTGGGGAACCTGTTCCTCCATCTGACAGTATAATCACCTTTGTACCAGCCCGCCGGGGCAGAGTAGCTTTCAGGGAACACCTTGCGGTTTTCCAGATAGGCAATCACATCCTCCTTTTTGATTTTGTAGCAGCGTGTTTTCCTGCCCGTGTACTCGCAGGGAATTTTCCCGCTTTGGAGCAGGTACAAGGCGGTAGATTTGCTGATGTGGCAAATGCGATACAGCTGATCCTTCGTGATCACATCGGGAACGGCATCCCAGTTGATTGCGTTTTCTTTCATGACAATACACCTCACATCTTGATAATCTTTGCCGGCATTCGAACCGTCCGTGTATTGCCTATTGATTTTTGTTCTTTCCGTTCTTTCCGCAGTTCTTTCCAAAAGCGGAAAAATCGCTGATTGGAACCGATGGGCGATTTCTCAGTATTTTCGGGCGATTTTTCAAAAAATCCAGATTTCATGCGGGTTTGCGGGCGTACAAGGCTGACTGAAACTGACAGGAGAAACCATGTAATTAACAGACGGCGATAAAACTCGAAATCCTCCGCGGCTTAGGCTTTCTCGTCCACCCGTTTCCCTTTGTTTTCAAGGGTTTCCGCGGGTTCTAAAAACTAAATATTTCGCTGTTCTAACACGCCGTTCTAACATTTTGGTTTTTCCCTTCTTTTTTGAGGTTCAAGGTGTTCTGACCGTGTTTGACATACACGGAGAGGTATCGAAGTGGTCATAACGGCCCTGACTCGAAATCAGTTTGCGAGCAATCGCACATGGGTTCGAATCCCATCCTCTCCGCCAAAAAAGTCCAGTAAACTCAAGGGTTTGCTGGACTTTCCTTTTTGTCCGACTCCTTGAATTTTCCGATTTTCGCGTTGGAACGGCGTTAGAATTGGCCGTTTTTGCGTTAGAACGGCATGTTTTTTAGTCAAAAACCGGGTTCAAATCCGGTTCTGTTATTTTGCCCTGCTCGGTCACATCTTCCCAGCGGCTCCCGAAATCATCTGACCTCGGAAGAAGCATTCCCTGCTCCATCGCCTGCGCCGAGGATATTTGGGATCTGTAGTAGAGATGGGCATAAATATTGGCGGTCGTGCTGAAATCCGAGTGGCCGAGCCATTCCTGGATTTGCTTCAGCGGCACGCCGTTGGCCAGCAGCAAGCTGGCGCAGCTATGGCGAAGATCATGAAACCGCATCTTCGGCATCCCATGTTTTGCTATGTACTTAGGAAAGTACTCTGTCAAATAGTTCGGGCGCATGCGCTCTCCCAGCTCGTTCACAAAGACATATCCGTCGTAATCGTAGTTATAGCAATTGCCGCAAACCTTCTTGTTTAGCTCCTGGGCCTCTTTTACCTTTTGAAAGTAGTCGCGGAAGCTCCCCACCAAGGGAAGCGTTCTCAGGCTCGATTTGGTCTTAGCAGAATCCTGCTCGATGATTTTCATGGTGCCGTCAATCGTTGCCTCAGTGACTGTTCGTTTGATGGTCAGCGTTCCGCGATTGAAATCGATCGCATCCCACTTTAGCCCGAGCACCTCGCCACGGCGCAGTCCATAAAACGCAGCAACCAAAACCGGAAGCTCCAGCCGCGTTCCCTTGACAATCTCGAACAACTTCTGCATTTGCTCCGCATCAAGGAATGTCGGCTGAAACGAGTTCTTCCTCGGCCTATCCACCTTCATAGCAACATTCTGCGGTACCATGTCGGTTTTCATCGCATACTTCAAAGCCTGGTAAATCACCGCATGATAGTGGATAACTGAATTCGGCGTGACGGTTTTCAGCTTCTCCGTATAAAACTGTTGGATGTGCCGAGCCTCCAGTTCTTTCAAGGTTAGCTCCTTTTTGCGGAAATACGGGCCAATCGTGCTTTTGACCATCCCTTGATACGAGCCGAATGTTGCGGGCTTGATTCTCGCTCTGACAACCTCAAGCCATTGATCCAAATAGTCTGCAAAGAGCATATTGGAGTTTAATTCTCCAGCAGCCGGAGGAATCTCAAATTCGCTGCGAATACGAATAAGTTCCTGTTCTGCCCGGCGCTTTATTGCCTTTTGGGGCAATCCTGTCGATACCCATTTTTGATGGCGTTTTCCTGCTGCGTCCTGATAGCTGAGAACGGCATAATAGTAGCCGTTCTTCAGCGCAAGAGTTCCTGATACCATTTTTATTACCTCCGGAATCATTGAATTGTATACAGGCATCTCCCACCGACATCTATATTTTATTCGGTCGGTGGGAGATACTCAAATATGCGATTGGTGAAAGTCAATAATTCGGAGATCACGGGTATTCAGCGATATAGCAGAGCCACTGGTCGCACATAAAAAGTCCTTTCCGCCTGCTGCGGTCCAAAGGACACAACTACGCTGGCGAAAAGGACTCCCGATGCTGCCTGCCTGAAAAAGGGTGCAGAAATCTAAGGGTACCCATACTGCTTTTTCAAAAGAGTTTGAAATCAGCGTATTTGTATCCTTGGTACTTCAGGCTGCGAATATGTATTTGTGATGTCGGTAAAAACAAAAAAGGCCACCGACAAGGCAGACCTATAGATAGAACTATAGTGTCTTACCTTGCCGGTGGCCTCTCACGTATGTCTGGAATAACTACCGGTTCATATTCGGGCTGCTGCCCACGATCAAGTGACCTGGAAGCGGATTTAATACGGCCCTGTTTCAGCCCGACCGTTCCGTCGTGATGTCGTTGATTCAGTTGTTATAGGAACTCGCTTCGATGATCTTCAAGCAGATCAAGTGAGGATTATCACCCCGCCAGATTAGGACTCATGCCGTGCTCGTGCAGCCATGCTTTGCCTTGCTCACAACGGCTTCCGGCGCATCCTTGACACCGCAAATGGCCTTGTACACGGATGCCCAGAAAACTGTATCGGGTGTCTGGGATATCTCCGTTTCTCCATATTTAATCATGTACGCCTCGATCTTCTTTCGGTCAAGGCTGAACAGCGCCTCGTTGCGCTCCTTTACAAAAAGCCTCTAACATCGTCATATCAATACTCCCCCAATTCCAAGTTCGCTATGCTCCATTCCAATGACGGTGCATATATATCAATCACATCGTGCCTTCTGCCCACTACCGTGCGGACCATTTCGGCACTGCATTTCGTGCAAATAACTCTGATTTGATTTTTCTTGTTTTTAGCCCCGCTACCTGCGTCTTACAGTTTGGGCAATACCAAGAGTAAATCGCCCAATCCTCCAGCATCGCCATTCTCCTTCTATCTTTTCTTGTTCAACGGAACGCGGAGATTGCAATCTGCCATCTGATATACCGGAACACGCCTGCTTTTAGCGTACTCCAATATCTGAACAGCGTTATGGCAACTCTCGCATTCCATCCATCCGTCGGTCTCATCTAAATCGAGACTTCTGTTGACTGTGCCGCAAATTGGGCATTTAACATCTTTTGCATTCAAAACAACACATCTCCCATCGTCATTAGATTATTGTTTAGAGTGATTTTATTACGTGCCGAGCAACGCCTTGTACCTGAAAGCTTCGCAGCTTTATGGTCTTGCCCGGGTACTGCTCCTCGTTTTCGTATTCGAGGATGTAATACCCGCTGTCCTCGTCGTAGCCGGCGTATCGCTTCAGCGTATTCTGGTTGTCCTCGTCCAGCGCAACGACTATATCCCCCTCGAGAGCAGGGCAATTGCGCTCGATAACAAGCAGATCGTCCTCGTCAATTCCGGCATCCACCATAGAATCGCCTTTGGCGCGGAGAATGTAGAAATCCCCCTTGCCAAACATAGAGACCGGGAGGCTGACATATTCCTCAATCGACTCTTCCTCGTCCTCCGGATTGCCGCAGCGAATAGAACCTACTAACGGGGCGGATACATAGGCTGTTTTCATTTTGGCGCTCTGGGGAGCAGACAAGATACCTCTGCTGTAATCAATCAGGTTGCGATCACTCAGCTCCTGAAGATAGCGATGCGTAGTGGATCTGGCAACGCCGACGCCTTCAGCAACATCATTGATCGTAGGAGAACGGTGATACTCCTGATAATACTTGTTTACGAACTTCAATATCCTGTC
>VOFH01002312.1_pt1 | contig 35425 bp, 49 predicted proteins | sample 5384091 | NCBI WGS metagenome assembly VOFH01 (sample SAMN12384727, study PRJNA508395) | human gut metagenome | isolation source: healthy gut G | host: Homo sapiens
TCAGTAACGCTTCGTTCAGTTACGGCGTATTGCTGTGTTTTTGGTAGTAAAGCCAGTGGTTCAGGGTAACAAAGTGTACCACCCCATGCCTTCACTCCATACCTCCAGGTCAAATGGTTTGCTCGCCCACACAGCCTTTTCGGTTTCTTGGTCATGCATGAAGATAAATCATCGGGCGATTTGCAAATGACGGGCAGCAGTAATGTCACCATGCCACATCCCACTTAGCAATGTCGGCTTCCCCATATTGTGCACAACTTGTATAAGAACATCTGCATCATAAAAACACCATCTATCCCCACATATTAGGACTCCTGTTTCCGTGCCAGGACATCCATCAAGACTTTGATCTGGCTTTCAATATTTGCAGGCAGCTTTCTTGTATTTCTCATCCCCAATGCGTCCGTATAATGTACAAAAGGCCGAACCTGTTAAAATTATCGATTCGTTAATCCGCCTCCTTTGTAATTACCCGTTCATCAACGAAATGATCCATATATTTCTTTATATATTCCAGATACCTGCTATCACTGTTATTGTCCCAAACGGTCCATAGCCTCAAACATGTATCCCTGCACATATGTATAATCTTTCAGTAAGCCATCCGATAATCCGGATATCTCGTCACTGTTTTCCGACAAAGGTATAGCTAAATACTCCGGGAGTTACTCCGGGTGTATATCCAGTTTAGCTTCCCGGCACTCGGGAAGTAGTTCGCCATAGCGGGTAGTAGTCTCCTGAGTAACCAGCATAGTAACCTCCTTCCACTACCGTACCGGCTGTATGTTGAGTTACTACCCGATTTTGAGCCATAGAAGAATGACTTGTACCAACTGCACATACGATACAAATTCCTACTATTATTTTCCGTGTTATTACCATAGCATCATCATTAATGATTAAATCCAAATCAACGGGTTACGTACAGGCAGATTACGCACCACTTCGTCGGTTTACAGGAAAATGTTCTAACTTCTCCCACCTTTGACTGCCAGTCTTTATTATGAGTCTGTAGCGCAACCGAATATCAGGGAAAGGATGCGCTACCGGCCATTCATCCCAATACATTACATCTTTCGTATAAATCCAGCTTTCTTTATCAACGACATAGGGATAGATAAAATTAATACCCTTCTCCATATTCTTACCTCCCTCTGCCGTATAAGTCCATAAATTATCATTCTTATCCGAAAGCGTCTGGCATATTGTTGCCATGGCATCCAGATTAAATAAAGAATAACCATAAGGTTTCGTACGTGCTGTCTCCAACGGAAAACTACCGTCTTCCGCCATCTGCTTTTAGGTAAAAGTACTTCTTTATAACGCCGCTTACAAAATCCATCATATCCTTTATCACCGGCATAACGGGCAAATACAGCAGCCTGCATCACCCAGCAAGTTCCATGATTATTCTTAGCATTCATCTCGTCTATGCCATACTGATGTGAACAGCCATTTCAAATAATCAGCAAACCACTGTTTAGTAGACTTTATATCATCCTTAGACAATACTCCAAGCTTTTCTAACTGCCATAACGATTGGGCTACTTCCATAAGATGTACCGTATCAATGATGCCAATACCACGTCCTGTAGCAATTCCCTTAATAGCTTGCGCATACTGTAAGTTAGGATTCATTTTCGTAGACTCATTCACAAACCAGGCACGCACATGCGCCAGTATCACATCTACATATTCTTTATCCTGAGTCAACAAATAAGCAGAGGTCAGATTACCTACGATTGAACTAAAACGTATCATAGCATGACGATGAGCTACAAACTTATCCGGATTGGTCTCCCCATCCCGACGCACATAAGGTCCGTCAGGGTTCAAAGTATCCGGCCACCAATAATCACCCTCCGAATAAAAATCATGTATATCCCCTGCACTGCGTTCCGCTATAAAGGCGGTAACCGTTACCGGTTTCCTCCTTTATATTCATAGCGGCATTCCAGTATACCCTGCTTTTTAAAACGCACTTCACAAAATCTTTACCGTCTTTATCCGATGTACACGAAATAGCCAGAAAAAGAACAGATCCCTAAAATAACATACCTACCTTTTTCATAATCTTACTGCACCGTTATAAATGATGTTTGGACTTTATCAGCTTTTACAGCTACACAGGAAGTACCACCTTGCGTACGAACCCGTATTTGTGCCCCCGTTACGTGCCTGTGCTTTGCGGGAACCGGTTGCCGTGCCCTGATTCTGTATCAGTTCTCCGTCACCGGCAATATCAAGAAAAAACAAAAACTCTGGAATCAAGACACCTGATACCATTACTATCTACCAGCTGGGCTTCCAACTTCAACAATTCCATCTTCTTTAGGAGTAGACAGTTCCCGGAATGCATGTTCTGTCCCCCCACTTCTCGGTCTGATATTCCCCAATTCATTCAAAGCTCAATTCATCAGATATGAACCATAGGCTCTTTTCCAAAAATTGGAGCACGACTAATACGCTTGCGTTCCTTTTTCGTTACAAACACGTTCCACCGACTGGACAGTTTCTGATTCTTTTTATTCATCGGATCTCCCATTGGACGCCACCGCTTGTCCGACCAATCGCCATCGCGCGAAGCACGTGGAACGCCACCATATAAGGAAGCATCGCCGGCACGTTCATCACCGCCCTTTCCTGCCTCGATGTTCTTCAGATTATAAAAAGCATCTTCCGAATGACGACGGGCATGGCTGTCACCTCCCCACTCTACATGCAGGAAGTGTTTTACCTTCTGCATCTCCTGTTCTGAGATCGATTTATAATCGGTAAAGACACCCCGATACCAACCAGCCCAGATAGAAGGTGAATAGACATCAACAATATCATTACAAAATTCACACCGGCGGATCGCCGTCATACGTGTGTCGTCTAAACGGTGCGCCATGTCGTGCAACTCTTTCATGAAAGCACGGATCGCACTCTTGTCGAACGTATTGAAATCGTTAGGCCAGTCATTCTCATTACCCAACCCCCAGATGATGACAGCCGGATGATTATGATGCTGGACGATCATATTAGCAAGCATCCGACGGGCTTGTTTTTTGTAGACATCGCCTCCAAGACCGCCCCGACACCAAGGAATTTCTTCCCATACCAGAATGCCCAATTCGTCGCAAAGGTCCAGAATGATTTCAGATTGTTGGTAATGTCCTAAACGGATAAAGTTCACGCCCATATCTTTCATCATCCGCATTTCACGACGCATCATATCTTCCGTCATGGCTTGTGCCACACCAGCGTGATCCTCATGGCGATGCGTACCTCGCAACAGCAAACGTTTGCCGTTCAGGAAGAATGGACCTTTGTCCTTAAACTCCGTATGGCGGAAACCGAAGCGTTCTTCCGTCGTGAAAGTCTGATCCGGTGTCTTTACAGTCAACTCGCAAGTATAGAGTTGTGGCACATCCACGTCCCACAATACCGGATTCTTGATCTTCATCTTTGCTAAAAGCTGGTCACCCAAAGGAAGTATTCCTTCCAGTGTTTTCGAGGAGACTGGTTTACGGTCCACATCGTAAACGGAAACGGTCACATCCGCCTTCCTTATATCTTCCGGATTATAAAACGAAGTTTTCACCTTCAATATACCTTCTTTCAAGTTAGAAGAGAGGGAAGATTCCAAATGAATCTGTTCAAAAGAAACTTCAGGCAGGTACACCAAGTTCAAATACCGGTACAGACCACCATAGATATTGAAATCAGCCAGATCGGATGGTATCATTTCCAGATCACGTGAATTATCGCAACGGATCGACAAAGGTACTTTCCCTTTGAAACGTTCCGCATCTTTACTGCCGAGAAATGCTTTTACCGCATCCGTAATATCGACATTCCAACTGTCATAACCGCCAACATGGCTACCGACATGAGTCGTATAGACATAGACATCCGTCTTCTGTCCCGCCCCGTCGAAATCGAGTACGATCCGCCCGTTCCGATAGGGATTGTCTATCGCCAGCAAAGTTTTATACCATCCCGGACCTTCATAATAATTCACGTCCGGATCAACAGCATCTTCGGCATTAAAACAATGAGGTAACGTAACAGGCTGCCAGATGGGAACCGCCTCCGAACTGCCGGGTGCGGCAGGACGTACAGCCTCCCAGATTCCCCCAAATCACCTTTCAGATATTCCCAATTGTTCGTCAGCCGAATCTTATTCATAGCAGGCACTTTCGCCACAGCCGACAGAACGGACAAACACAATAAGCATGCAACAAACAAGTACTTCATATTCTAATATTCAATTTAAAATTCAATTAATTTTACAAGAGAGCAGTTCCTTCTTTTTCCAATTTGGCTTTTCGCAACAAGGCTTCCAGATAGTAATAATCCGCATATACGATCGGCACATCCACTTCCGAACCGTGAGTCTTGGAACCGGTACTATGCAAAAGCAGGAAACCACAGTCTTTCCCTACACTTGCCCGATAACGGTTCGTCAGATTTTCCAATATCCTATCAGCCCTATCCACATATCCGGTTCTATTCGTTTCATCATACATACTCAACTCGTAAAGAGCAGAAGCCGTAACGGTGGCCGCCGATACATCACGCGGCTCGTCCGGTATTCCTGGAGCATTATAATCCCAATAAGGTATCAAATCGTCCGGCAATGTAGGATTGGAGAAAATATAAGAGGCAATTTGTTTGGCACGTTCCAAAAATTCAGGCAATCCAGTTTCTCGATAGCACATCGTATAGCCGTACAATCCCCACGCTTGTCCACGCGACCAAGCCGAAGCATCGGAATACCCCTGATGGGTGTTTTTATGCAAGACTGCGCCGGTCAACGTATCATAGTCGATAACATGATAGGAACTGTAGTCCTTACGAAAATGATTCTTCATCGTAGTACGGGCATGGTCGACTGCAACCTGGTAGAAAATGGAATCGCCATTCGTACGGAAAGCCCAGAAAAGTAGTTCCAGATTCAGTTGTTCTTCCGGCATGCTTGCTTTAGCAGAATCTATTTGCGTAAATGCATACTTCAACTGCTGTCCGGCAAAATCAAAACTGTCTTTACGACATCCGTTTCTTTTTTGTCGCTTGGCTGCATGCTCCACATACGACCAATAATGATACTAATCCTGTTTAAATTTCATAATAATTATTCTTACTAATGTTGATATTGATTTAAAGATTAAATTCTCCATAAAAAGATTGCGCTAAGATAGGCGATTTATTAGCGCAACTTTCAATATTGTCTTATTCATTTGAGATTCTATTCCAAACGATATGCAAAACAGAAGCTATTTGGGAGTTTTCTCCCTTATCATTATGCCTTTGTACCCACTCTGAAGGTGAATAGCCATAAAATGACTTGAAGCAGTTGGTGAAATAAGCATGACTATTGAAGCCTGTGTAGACCGATATTTCAGAAACCGTATAACTGATTCCAACAAGAGTTTGGCAGCTATCTCCAAACGTTTATTACGTATCAACTCTGTTGGAGAAAGTTCCGTTACCGCTTTCAGTTTCGGTACAGGTTGGCACGACTCAGACCTAACTCCTGGCTCAACAAGTCCACTCCAAGCTCCGGATTAGAGATATTTTTCTCTATAATCTCAAAGAAACTCTGCGTAAACCGATCATCCCCCGAAACAATCTCGATGCCCATCGCTTCCGGAGAGAACTTCTTTCCATATAGTTTCTTCAGTTTCTCACGGGATTCCAGCAAACTGTTGATACGGCAAATCAGCACATCCATACTGAAAGGCTTCACAATATAGTCATCAGCGCCCACCGAAAAGCCTTCCTTGATATGAACCACCATGGACTTGGCCGTCATCAGTACAACCGGAATATGCCCAAGCTGTAAATCCTGCTTCACACGTGAACACAGTTCCAGTCCGTCCATCTGCGGCATCATGATATCACTCAGTATCAAATCCGGATATTTCTCCAGACTCAGTTCCAGTGCATCCTTACCATTGTTTACATCCAGCACATAGAAATAAGGATCCAGACATTCTTTGACGTAGCTCTTACTTCATCATTATCTTCCGCCAGAAGTACAGTCCACTTCTTCTCTATCTCAAAATGCATTTCCTTGGCTGACGGGATAACGTCCTCCACTACCTTCTTCATCATCCTCCACCAATTGCTCCTTGCCGTAGACAAATTGCTGATCGGAATATAAACCTTGAAGATCGTACCCGTAGGCTGATTATGGGATACGGAAATAGTGCCTTTTATGCAGAAGTACGATAGAGCGTGTCAGACTCAAACCGATACCCGTACCCACATTCTCTTTATTGTCATCTTCACCCTGATAAAAGGTGCAAAATATATTCTTCATATCTTCCTCCGTAATACCCTTCCCGGAATCGGTAACCGAGACAGGCAAACCGGGTATCGGCAGGCATCTTATTCAATTCCGCCTGCTGTTCCGACGGAAGTTCGGCAAAGGTACACCGGGACAATGAGAACACAACTTTACCATTATTCGGAGTAAACTTCATCGCATTGGACAAGAGATTAAAGACTACCTTTTCCACGACAGACTTATCAAACCATGCCGACATTCTCTCCTCACTCTTCTCAAAAAGTAAATTCTATGGATTTCTTTGCTGCAAGATGGTTGAATGCATAGTAAATCTCTTGCAGGAACAAATTCATATCCATTTTGGCAATATGCAATTTCAGCGTTTACCCTCCTGGTTCTTGCGCAGATCCATCAACTGATTCACGAGCAGCAATAGGCGTTGGGCATTACTGAATATCAGGCTCAGCTTATTCTTTCACACTGGAAGAGAATTCCGGCATAGACACCAGATCCTGTAAAGGTGCAATAATCAGTGTAAGCGGGTACAGGTTCATGGGAGAAATTGGTAAACAGCCGTATCTTCGCCTGATGGAACTCTTCAATTGCAGTTTCTCCTTCTGTTTGAATTGCAATTCACGCTCAGCTTTTGCTTCTTCGATATATAATACATGATGAGTGTCATTATAAAGACAAAAGCAATGGCATAAAACAGGTAAGCATACCAGGTTTTTCCACAAGGGTGGATGCACAATGATGCGTATCTTACGTGTCTGTTGACTCCATACTCCATCATTATTAGAAGCCTTCACTTCAAATACATAGGTTCCCGGACTTAAGTTCGTATAGTAGGCTTCCCGACGATTGCCAATATAATTCAATCTTTATCATAACCTTTCAGGAAAAAGTGGCATACTGATTCTGCCGGGCAAAAAACAAAGTTCAGTGCGCAGTAACCATTAGAAATATTATTCTGATTTATAACTCAGCTCTATTTCTTCCATACCGTCCAGCACGGTGTCCAATATTCTGGTTTCGTCTTCCGGTTCAATCACCTGGTTATTCACTACCAATTTCGTGAACACCAATGGCGGTACAAAAGAATTTAATTGCAACTCCTGCGGACTAAAGGTCACAAAGCCGTTGTTACCGCTAAAGCAGATTTCTCCATTGGGCAGTAATAAACCACTATGGGGAGTAAACTCATAGACTCCGATGCCATTCAGAGAATTGTAATTGGTAAACTCCTCTGTTTTCAGATTGTATTTCGAGATGCCATTGCTCGCACTGATCCATAGGTTATTGTCGCTATCTTCCACAATGGAGCAAATATCATTCTCTATCAATCCTGTTCCTTCGTTACGGTCTTTACTATTCCTTTTTCTTCCTCGTACAAAGCAATACCGCCGCCGAACGTACCAATCAGATACGACCAGAACTATCGCACAATACCCGTCACATAATTACTAAGCAACCGATGAGGCTCTTTCTCATCCGTATCATAGTAAACCACCTCTTCCCTATTTACATCGTACTTTATCAGACCATCATTACGGCTGCCAATCAGCATTACCCCATCCACGCAACTTCAGTATGCAACGCGAACTGGCAAACAGACAACTGTCCTTTCCGCCATTAATAGAAAAGTGTTTCTGAAGTTCCTTTTTATCTGACAAAGCGCATCACTCCCATACGCGAATCGGAAGTTATAATCCACAGACTATTATCCTTATCACGAAGCATAGAGTAAATGGACATTTCCCCCGGTAGCTGATAATAGAATGTATATTTCTTAGTACGGGTATTGAATTGATAGATAGAGCCCTTATTCGTTCCGCACCAAAGTATATCATCTTCCAACAGAAGCCCTTTTATAATATTCTGGCTGTACTGCAACTTTGAAGCTTTATCTATCGGATAATATGCATATTGCCTGTTTTCCAGATTATAATCGAGCAACCCCTGCCCTCCGTTGCCATATATAAAGAACCGCCGGGAGTGGAAACCATACAACCGTATATCCCAAACAATGCGTCAAACACCGTAGCAGGATCATGGAAATCAAAGCGGTTGTTAAAGCGGCTGGAGAAGCTCACTCCACCGGCATACGTCCCCACCCATACCGTCTGGCTCCTGTCTACAAACAATGAATAAATGGAAAAGTGACTCAGATTCCCCTTTTCAAGGGAAGCATCCGTATGTTTCAGAAAAAGAATTGGTAGAGATCGATAGTATATAGCCCGTCGAACGTACCGATAAGCAGCATTCCGCGCAACTCTGATATGGCTCTGACGCTATTGCTCGTTAGAATACTGTTACCCTTATGGTAGGTCACCATTTCCTCTTTCTCAAAGTTTATGCGATACAATCCGCTCAGTCCGCTTCCCACCCATAACGTTCCGTTTGAATCTTCATAGATAGTAGAGATACTATTGCCAAGCAGATGAAGTCCCGGCGTCCGGGTAGTCAACTGCCGTTGCACTTTCATGTTCATATCGCAGACAAACAGGCCTTTCGTGAAGTACCTATCAGAATCTGATGCTGTTTCGTTTCGTAGACTACAGAGATGAATTCATCTTTGATCTTCCCGTTCAGGTCTATACGCTGAAATACATCCATTGCAGGCACATACAGGTACAGCCCCTTGGTAGTTCCTATCCAAAAGGCGATTACGGGAGTCTACCGTCCAGACAGCGTACTTCACTTTTGGCAAAAGCACCGTATCGTTCGTCAACAAACGGTTTGATGCGGTTGGTTTTCAAGTCGAGTTTATTCAATCCGCGTGCCGTACCAATCCACAAATTGCGGTCGTTATCTTCGGCTAAACTCAGATATGATTATCGCTCAGGCTCAGAGAGTCTTTCGGATCATGTTTATAGATCACGAACTCACTGCCATCATAACGATTCAATCCGTTGCGCGTACCAAACCAGATGAAACCTTTGGTATCCTGGAATATTTTAAGCACAGAGATCTGAGACAAACCATCTTTCAGATTCAGGTTTGAGAAATAGAAGTTTTCACTATTCTGCGCGGTTACTTTCAGGGTTGCCAACAAGGTTATCAAGCAAAAGAATATGTTTTCTCATAGGTCAAAATGTGATAGGCTTATTTCGTCAACAACTCCGTAGCGCACCATAGCAATGGAGCATGAGCGTGCAGGTCACCGGTGATTTGCTTGCGATTCATGTAATGGTTCTTGTCATTCTTGATATTGGTTTCCCTCGCATACGTTTGTTACCTCGTCTTCATCATTGATATATGAGACCAATGCCAACCATCCTTTTGTGGCGGCAGGAGCATGGGTTTTCTTATCGAGCCAACCGTGTTTTACACCCACCAGCATGGCATAGGTGAACATTGCCGTGCCAGAAGTCTCTTTGTACGAAGCGGGTTCATCAATCAACTGGTGCCACATTCCATCGGGATCCTGATTTTCGAGGTTAAGGTAGCCATCATCTTTTTTATAGGCTTCCATAATAACCGGACGGTTCGGATTATCCTTCGGAAGTACGGAAAGCAAACGGGACATTCCGGCAGCCATCCAGCCATTGCCACGTGCCCAGAAGAAAGGTGCTGTGGGGGCGTGATAGAAAAAGACCGTTCGGTCGTTGTATCTTCTCCAGATACATCGCCATTTCAGCAGCGGCGCGGTCTATATACTTTCGGTCACCCGTAGCCAGATAGGCTTGCGACTGTATGGTGGTTATCATAAACATATCGTCAATCCATACGCGCGTTTGCCAGGAATAGCCCTGCTCGGCATACGCTTTCTCCTCCGGCTTGGCATCGGCAGGAACTTCCCATTGGGTATCGGCATATTTCATTCCGAGATCGAAATATTTCCGGTCGCCCAACTTTTTGCATATAGATTTCGAGGGAACAGCGCCTACCACGTTATAGTCTACGTGCACCATGCGGGGAAGCATATTCTTTTCTGTAGTAAACAAGGGTTCAAAGCGTTCCTTCAGCCGCTGCTGCATATCTTTATTCTTCACGGCTTTGCTAAACCATAAGGCGCCCAACCAGGTGCAGGCATCAGGATAAGTCACATAATTGGGAGCTTTTTCCGCCCGCGGATTTCAAAGCGGGTATGAGGGGTGACCAGGAACTTATTGACTATGCGCGTACCTATCACTTTCGGATCGGCATCTTTCATACGTTTCTTCAAATCGGCATCCTGGGCGTTCATTGTTCCACACCAGCCTGAAAAAGGCGGCAAATAGGATAAGTAAGATCTTGTGCGTCTTCATTCCATAGTATTGTTAGCAGATTAATAACTATGGCAAAATTAGGGAAATTTGGGTCTGAAGGGTTTGAAAGATCGTTCCAAATGCTTGAACTATTAGCTCAAAAATAGCGTATATAGACCTCTCAGACAGGATAGTTCAGCGATAGAATTAGAGATTGGCAGACAGATTCACCACAATCATCAAATTCTCGCTTTTATTGAGATCAAATACTCACCGTAGCGAGTTTTTCTCATCGCATTGAGTATTCTTTCTCATCGCATTGAGCAAATATTCTCAAAGGGGTGAGAAAAGAATAAGAAACTTACTGCCTACGCCGACTATACCCTGCATAAATCATCAGCGCAAAAGCGCAGGCGTACGTAATGAAGACAGCAGTCAGTCCCGGCGGTGTATCACCTCCGCCATACGAATGAGTTCACCAGGCCGGACAAGTAGTAGTTCACACCGAAGTAAGTCATCAGTACCGAAGCAAGGCCCAGTACGGACATGACGCTGAATACATAATCGAACGAAGGCGGGAAGAAAGCGTGCATGCAGGATAAAAGCATAAACCACCATCGTAATCAATGCCCAAGTCTCTTTAGGGTCCCAGCCCCAATAACGTCCCCATGACTCATTTGCCCAAACAGCACCAAAGGAAGATGCCTGCCGTCAGCAGATAAAGCCCTATATGCAGGGACATTTCATTGATGATGCGGAGTTCATGGATATGTGGCTGCAACAAGGCAACTTTCGACGGATTGCCGGCACTCATGAATGCAAGGTAAGCAGACCGAGCAGGAAACTGATACCGAAGAAGCCATAACTTGCCGTAATTACAGCCATGTATCATCAGCCAATAAGACTTCAACACCGGAACCAGAGGAGTGATTTCGGGGTCCATGAAGTTCAGGTTGGCAACAAACAGGATGATACCTGCGAAGAAAGCCGCCAAAGCCAGACGTCATGGAGGAACGCTTGATAAACAAAAGTCCGCCAACGCCGTAGCCCAGGCTACATATATCATGGACTCATAAGCATTGGCCCAGGGAGCACGCCCGGATATGTACCAACGGATACCGATTCCGGAAGTATGCAACAAGAAGATCAGCACAACCAATGCCACCAAGGGAATGATAACGGTTTTAACCCAGCGTCTGGGTTTCAGCAACTGCCCTACCACGAATATCAACAATAACAGTCCGACCGCCATATAACCCATAGCCGACCAGAAGAACAAATGTGCTTTATTATAAAACAATTCCCAGGACACTTGCTTCTCCGTCAGCAAAGGTGTAGCGCTCTGTTTCTGTTGATACGTTCATCATGCAAAGCACCTCTCCCGCACTCTCCCATGTACCGGTACGCAAGGCATCAAGCTTCTCCCAAATACCACGGCATGATTTTCGATACGAACAGAGAGTCTTTCCCGGAATACACACTTAAATCATCTCCCGGAGAATACCATTTGCCACTCGTATCTCCCGGCAACGGGAACAGTGCAAACATCTTTCCTTGTTGCAGGGAATACAGGATATTAATCTTTTCGTCCAGTTTCAACAGGTCCTTTTCAAGCCGCGAACGTTCGGCTGCCGGACGAGAATATGCCTTGTCTACGGCATCGGAAATCAGATAGCTGCCATCTTCACTGAATACATCAAAGAAACGGATATATTTACCTTCGGGCAGAGAATAGGCTTGCGGCAATTCTTTATTAGTCTGGCGAATAAAAGGAATATTTCCCCAGTAAGACGGATTCATAAGAAAACCGATAATGACCTGTTCGGAACTAAGTCCTTCGAAGGTATCGCTACGGTAGATCTTGCGCAAAGTTTGTCCGTATAAGTATCTACAGGTTCAATACGACCTGTAGGACATTGTATCTGCATTCGTCCCCATTGCTCAGCCTGTTCCGCAGGGATGGTGTTCTTCAGCAGATGTTCCGTTTCTGCCTTTTGCGCAAAGGAAAGGGTGGGAAGAAAAAGCCAGTAACAAAGAGGAGTCACCCGTTTCAATTGTTTTGCCAGTTGGCGGAAACGGGACTTTATCTGCCAGGGTCAGCAACATACCGGCAAGCAGCAGCAGATATCCGGCATACGTAATACTTGTTCCTGCCGTATCATTGTTGACGGTCAAGATGGTGCCTTGTTCATCGGCATCATAGGAGGATTGGTAGAGCCGGTATCCTGCTCGTAAATCACCTTATTCATATAGATGTGTTCGCTCCGTTCTCCCTCTTCCGTATGAATGGTAAGGAAACTCTCAAAAGAAGAAGGGCTGTGAGAACCGGGATAACGAACTAACTTAAAGTCATCCAGGCGGATGGAAAAAGGCAACGGGCGTTGATCTTCCGTCGTACGCATATGGGACACGGTTTCTCCTTCCTGATATGCACAATGCCCTCAAAACCGAACATATTGGTCACAATGTCTCCCCACCAGGATTACAATAAAGGAGATATGCAACAGTAAGACTCCATATTTGCGCTGGCTCCACAGGCGGGCTTGCCAGGCAGTAGCACAGAAATTGAGAATCAAAAGAAATTGCAGAAGATAGAAAAGCGGTTGTTATAGATTATTTCCTTGCCATTGCCGTCCCTTGCGCCTTCTCGACAAAAGTTGCGGCAGCCAGCAGGATCACATAATGCACCAGCAATATCAATGTTATCTTCCACGATGTGAACATCGCTTTCAGGGAGGAGACTTACTTTTTTCATGTGCGGATATATCCTTTCAATTGTTTTTTATGATCTACCTGTCATTCTATTGAAACATTCAACGTAACCAACAATTCTGCCAATGCCGGTGGCGTCAGTTGCTGGGCAGCATCAGAAAGAGCTTTCTGCGGACAGCAATGCGACTCGATAAACAGACCGTCGGCGTGCAAAGATATGGCTTTCTCGCAAATAGCCGCCAATAATTCACGTTTTCCTCCGATATGGCTCGGATCACAGTAGAAAGGCAATTCAGGAAAATGAGTATGAAAACGTTCCGCCAACTCCCAAAGGGGCATTGCGGTAAGAGAACTATCTACCGTACAGAAGCCACGATGAATGATACGGATGTCTTTCAGTCCGGCCTGTTGAAGGCGTTCTACCGCACCAATCCATAAGTCTACGTCGGGACATACAGGATTCTTCACCCATACCGGCATATCGCACCCGCGCAGGGATTTCTGCCAGTTCGTGCATCATAAAAGGGTTGACCGTAGTACGTGCACCAATCAGATCATATCCAGACCGGCTTTCTGTACAGCTTCCACGTGGCAGGGAAGTGCCACCTCAGTCATAACCCGAAGTCCCAGCTCCTGTTGTATCTCCTCGCATCCAACCCAGTCCTTTTTCGCCAACTCCCTCAAATGTTCCAGCGCGAACGGGGCTTCCACAAGCCGGCACGCAGAATGCCAACGCCCATCTCTTTCAATCCTCTTGCTGTTTCCAACATCTGTTTACGACTTTCCGCACTACACGGACCGGCCACTAAACCTATAGTTTTCATATTTACTTATATAGTAGCACAGTAACTACGGCTGCAAACTACAGTACCTTTCGGCATAGTAACCGAAGTATCTCCAGTTCTCCTCCTCCCGGGAGGAGGGAAATGGAAAGTCTATAAATAACACGCCGAAAGGCACTCGTAGCTTTAGCTCGTAGCTGGTGTAGCTTATTCTCTAATCTTCGATAATCACACGGAAACCTACATTATATACTTTCTGCCAAGGCAGATATGATCTGCGATAGTATGTGGTGGACGCTTTCGGATGATCATTCCATGATCCTAACCACTTTCTCCGTACCCGTACCTTTGCATCTTTTCATTGTAAGGATAAGGCAGATAATCAGAGGATGTCCATTCGGCAACATTACCCTGCATGTCATAGAGTCCCCACGCGTTAGCCTGGTATCCACCGCCTTTCACCATCAGCATATTGCCGTCATCCACACCATTTTCTTTAGGTTGATAAGTGTAGTACTTGTACCAAGGATCATTTTCCCGCATCGGCATCGGATTCACTCCTTTTACCGCCATCAGATTCAAATGCTTGTCAGCCAGATTCTCAAACTTACCAAAGTCTGTGTTTAAAGAACCATACCAGAACTCACCGTCGCTACCTGCACGACAGGCCCACTCCCACTGAACCTCGGTAGGAAGAGTAACAGTCTTACCGGTCTTTTCACTCAGTTTCTTGCAGAATGCCATTGCCTCTTCCCAGCTCACACGGATAGCAGGCTGTTCAGGGTTATTGGCAGGATAGCCTTGGTGTACATGGTCTTTCCATAATTGGCGGATGAAGCGGCTGTCATGTTCGGGAAGATTGTGCGGAACTGTTCATTGCTGACTTCGATCTCACCCATCCAGAATCCTTTCTTCACAACTTGCTTATGAGCAGGAGAGTAATCGGAATGACCTCTGTTACTACCCATCACAAATGAACCGGCAGGAACACGGACAAAAATTCACCTTTACACCCGGAGCTAATTCAATGCTCATTTTCGTTTCTCCTTCTTTGGCTTAAAGCATAGTCTGGGCAGCGGCTTTATCAAACGGCCAGCCTTTGACTTTTACATCCCTTGTCTTTATACTCCTTCTTTTCCGGTTTCACTGGAGCCGGTTTCTCTTGTCCTTCAAGTATTTAGCATACGACCGGATCTCAGCCTGCCAGTCTACACCGGAGCAGGCATATTTCTCCGTCAATTCCGTACGGCGGCTGATTTGTTCCACTCCCTTAAATTCATTGGCTTTAAACTTGCCATGATAAGGAGCATTGAAGTCAATCAATTGTACAGAGCTTGCCATTCTTTGTCAGTCAGTTCCACTCCATGATGTCCGTCTTCAATATCTTGATCAACGGACTCACGGAAGCATGATATTCATACGGATCGAGCACTTCAATCTCCGCTTCGGACCTTGACGGTACACATAAGGATGCAGATTCAAGTAACTGACTCCGAAACCGAAAACTTATCTATCTTCCCACCTGTAAAGTCAGCCAGTTTATTGGAACCATCGTGGCAGGCGATACAAGCACGATCCAGCACAGGTTGTACTTCCAGATCGAAAGTGAAAGAACGTACTCCACCTTCCGGCTTCGTAATTTCATGGGGCGCCATAGCCGAAGCTTTCACACGTTTCGGTATAGGCAATTGATTCTGGTCTTCGTGGCAACCTACACAAGAAACAGTTTCTCCCGGCATACCGGTCAAGCCAGCTACGCATCCACTGAATGGCACGTCCTTCCGAATCCAACGGCTGCAATGAGATCGGGGTATTGGCAGGAATCTTAAATATCGCGGAACCGTCTTCTTCTACAGGAACGGTACCCAACAAACGCTTGATATCCCAGCCGCTCTGAACACCTTGCGCCCAATGGTCGGACGGAGTTCTGTTATAAGCATATTCATAAGCAAGCACACGGAATGCTTTTTACTGTACCACGGGGCACACCTTCCAGACCTTCACCCTCGTATATATCCTGAATGAATACGGTAGCCTCTTTACTGGCCAGATTAATCTTTTTCAGGAATCACCGGAGGTACCGGACGCTGCACAACCGGAGTCGGGCAAATAAGACCTTCCCCTTCAAATTCGGCAATCAACGCGAGGTTATCGTATATGTCAATCAGATAGACTCCCCCACAGGGCACTTTCATTCAGCTTAGCAGTAACCAGGAAATATTTATCCGTCAATGGATAAGGCTTGATAAACTGAGGCCATACGCCATCCACCAAACGGTCTTTTTACAATCGGTTCTATCTTACGGTCACGGAAAGGCAATTCCTGTAACATACCTTTCTCTGATTTACGGCTCTTTGAAGGATCAAACAACATCAAACGGCGGAACGTGTCACACCATGATGACCGGAAATCACACCGATAAACTGTGATGAACCACCTGGCAGCGGTTTGGCATCGAACGTACTGTTCGGGAAGTAGAACCACTACCATACAAAGACTCTGCTCCGTTCCGTCCGGATTCATGTGCATTACAAAACGGAGAAATAGTGAGTCAAATCCGTATACTCCCCAACGTGTGTACATGATACGGCCATTATTCATAATTAGCATCCTGGTCAAAGTCAGACGACGCAAAGAACCATCTTTCGGACCATACAGACACATATTACCTACCTCATCATTACCATTCACGCAAAAGGTACACCGTTATAACCGATATTGGATACAGCATAAGCTTGCCGGAAGGCAAATAAGTGGCATCAAAGAATTCCAGGTCTTTTCCGGGGTTTCTATGAGCTTCTTCAAACCGGTACCATCAGTTTCACTTCAAATACTTGCCAGCGGCGGTCGGTATCTACCATAGAGAACATCAAGCGTTCAGCATCCCAATGTAGTTTCAAATCAGGAACAGAAGAACCATTGGTAGGTTTAAAGATAGTACGAGTCTTAACATTTCCACGTAAGTTGGATAACTCTGCAATCTCAGCATTAAAACCACCGCGTGAAGCGGAAGTCTGGTTAGACCAGTTGTTATTCTGAGTACCCCAGAGCACGCGGATTCACCTGACGGGCAGAAGTACCTATCTTATAACGACCGACAATGATCTTATCCATATCCAACGCTGTATTTGCCAGCAAGATATCACGCTTCAGTTGCAAAAAGCTTTGTTGGCAGCTTCCAGGGCAAGCCTCATTCTTATAAATGCCGGAGAATCCTTTTCCGGTCAGTAGCTTCAGTTCGGCAAGTCTGGCCTGGTTCGCATTCTTATCATAACCGGCATCTTTTGCCATATCGTTATAAGCCTCTTCAATGGCACGCATATTCAGCCAACTCAGGGACTCCTGCAACTGATATACTTTCATAGCCTCCTGTGCCAGATTCAAATAGCCGATAACCTGATCGTCCAAGGTAGGTTTAGAAGCAATCTGGGCAACTTGTGCTGTAAAATAGGATTTATCATTCAGCAAATTAATAACTTCCGTTGCTATATGCTTTTTTCGATGGCGGCATCATGGGTCGTAACCAGTGCTTTCATATCGCTTCCACCGAATGGCAGGAACAAAGTAGCCTCAGTCGGATATTTAGCAAACGATATCCGAAGCAGCTTCCGCACCGGTAATCCCTTGGAGACGGAAAATCACCGTACCTGCAGAAGAGCGGTTCTCCAATCGATCTCTGCCTCAAAGCGGGTATATTTCTTATCCAGAGGAACCACGATTTGCGCATTGGCATTCGCCATAATCGTACGTTTATAGGTTTTGCCTTTCATGACTACATCCTGTCCCTTGGCATTCTCATTAAAACGCAGACTGCCGCTACCTGTTTTCTTGAAAGTACTTTTCAGGTCGTTCAACCAAACAGAGGAACCATCTGCCGCCACTAATTTAGCATTTTGCCCATACAGCCTGGTCATCTCCTGTTTTACCATCTACAGTACCCCCAGGTATAAAGCACCATTTCATCCAGTCCGGTTATATCCGCCGAAAAGGCACTGCCGCCTCTTTTGCCTTAATCACCTTCGATGCAATCGGCAAACAGGTCTTTTGCATTGCCACATGGGCCTGATTCTTAGCCGCAGCAATGCTTTCCGCCCACGTAGCAGGCGCTTTCACCTACGCACTCGCCCTTCGCTGTGCCATAGTGGGAAGCGACAAGGCAATGCATACAGACATTACTAATAATTTCTTAGTCATAATACTTTGTTCTAAAGTTAATCTCTATTTTAAGTCCGGTAAGCGGAAATTGTCTATATAGCAGGCAGCGGATATCTTACCGACATTCTTCTTATCATGCAAGCTCCACACCACTTTACCGTTTTTATCTATCTCTATCAATTGCGGTTCATCCACCGTGGTATCTTTCGTATGTCCGTACCAGTTACAAATCAATAGATTCCATTCTTCAATTGCAGGATTTGCCCTACAAACAATAAAGCAACTCCTTCAATATCCAGTGCATTCACCCGTTTCAACTCTTCGCCTGTCTTGCGGTCGATCACGATGTAATAATGACTGTCGCCACAAGGCAACAACAGATTTCCGTCAGGAAGTTCAAGAGACGAGAATACCTTGCCGTCAATCTGATGTTCAGCAATGATCTTCCCTTTACGGCTTACTTCCAGCACTTTCTGTTTCGCCATTACCGGTATCAGATAATGGCTGTTCCGGAGCTGGAATACTTGTCTAAACTGGCTGTGGGTCTTTCCACTTCCAGGTTCAATGTTACTTTGTTTACTTCTTTGCCTTTCTTATCCAATTCTATGAATTGGGCAGGAATACACACATATTCCCAATAGTACGCCACCGTTCTGCAACAAGGTGGCTGATTGTAATTCCGTCTTGTCCGGTGTTTTTATAATCCCAGACCACCTGATGGTCCCATGTCACGAGTTTTGCTCCCCGCTTATACGAATACAAGATTTCTCCTTTTTAGTCAAAGCAACTGCATTACATTCTTCCCCTTTCTCCAAAGCATGCTGCCATTCCACTTTTCCCGTTTGTTTATCCAACAGCAGGATATTCGGATTTCCGGAACCGGCAACCAAGAGTTTATCTTGTGCTGCCGCCCGAAATCCCATGGAAAGAATGATCCAAATAATTATATAAACCCTCATCATTCTTCTTGTAATCAGTGTTACTTATTCTTCAGTTCATTGAACAGTTCGAGTGCCTGTTCCGGTTTCAGATTTTCATGTACTACCGCATGAACGGCCTGTATCATAGCAGCGGGAGCTTCCGACTGGAACACATTACGTCCCATATCCACACCGGAAGCACCTTCGCTGATTGCCTTATAGCACAATTCCAACGCTTCCAGTTCAGGAAGTTTCTTTCCGCCTGCAATCACTACAGGAACAGGACATGCTGCCACCACCTTTTTCAAAACCATCACAATAATAGGTCTTCACGATATTCGCCCCATTCTCGGCAGCGATACGGGAAGCTAAACCGAAATAACGGGCATCACGTGCCATATCTTTACCTACAGCCGTCACTCCCATCACCGGTATTCCGTAACGGGTACCTTTTATCCACTGCCTTGTACAGGTTGGCAACCGTTTTTTGCTTCGTGGGCTGCATCACCGATAGACAACATGATTGCCATGGCCGATACATTCATACGTATCGCATCTTCAACGTCAATCAAGACATTGTCATTCAGTTCTGTAAGAATAGAAGTACCGGCATCCGAACGAAGGCAAATAGGTTTATTGGTGCTGGGCGGTATCACCGTACGAAGAATGCCGCGTGTACACATCAGACAGTCTGCATATTCTATCAACGGAACGATGTTCAAATCGATACGTTCCAAACCGGATGTCGGTCCCATAATGAAACCATGGTCAAACGCCAGCATCACGGTTCTGCCTGTCTTCGGATTGAAGATGCGTGATAAACGATCCTTCATACCCCACGGAAGATGTTCCGCTCCCTTCACATGAAAACTATTATTAGTAGAAGCTACCCCCAAACCGAAATTGCAGCCTTCTCTTAAATCATCTAAATCAGCCATTTCTTATCTTTTCATTAGTTATTTACTATAAAGCTTTTGCAAACGCATCAAACATGCACGACCAGGATGAAGCCCCTGAATCCGCATAACCGATAGAGCGTTCGCCGTAATTACGGGCACGTCCGAAGTTTGCCTTCATATCTTTAGTAGCTTCAGCACCTTTCACAGCAGCTTCGGCACCCGCTGTCAGGATAGCCTTCACATCAGCAGAATCACAAGCCTGAATGGCTTCCACCGCCGGTATCAGGGCATCCATCATTGTTTATCTCCCTGTTTTGCTTTTGTTTGTTTCCTCACACCTTCAAGTCCACCTGCAAACATAGCCTTTAAACCCGCCACGTTCAGTTCGGTACCTTCCGCATGGTCGCTCATTCCCAGGAAGAATCCACCCAGTAATGTGCTGGTCGAACCGCTGATCTCAAGCATCAGGTTAAAACTCATGTCATTCAGCATCGACTTAAATTCAGTGCCCTTATCAGCCGTAGCAACAAGGGCAGACATGGATTGAACGATAGCTGTTCCATGGTCGCCATCTCCCAATACCGCATCAGTTTTGAGAATTCGTCGGGCGCTCCGTAATGCATACCAGCGCATTACGAAGCATCTTCTTGAAATCAGCTATAGTCAGTTTATCCATCTCTTATTTACCGATAGTCGTCAATAAGGAGCATTAGACATTTTATTGTTCAGATAATCGATATGATCGTCATCCAGCACACCAAGAATCATCTGGAAACCTGCCTGTTCCTGAACGGTCAGCAACTCACCGATACGGGCAGCAGCCACTTCGATGCCGGCATTTTCCAACACCTGATGCGCTTTACGATAAACGATATTCATCTCCATGTGCGTAGTTGCCCCTACACCGTTAATGATTAATAAAGCCTTGTTACCGGCTTTCGGTTGCAGCTTCTTCATCAGCAAACCGATCATTTCTTCGGCTGTTTCATTGGCAGAAACCAATTGCTTACGACCGCCACCGCCTTCTCCATGCTGTCCCATACCGATTTCAATTTCACCGTCCGGAAGATCGGAGATGGTCATGCCGTTTGCGGATGGGTACAGGACTTCATAGCCACTGCCAATGTAGCCAAACGTGCATTGAAGCGTTCACCTATTTCAATAATCTCGTCTAGTGACTTACCTTCTTCAGCAGCAGCTCAACGATCTTAATCAAAGGAACACAACCTGCCAGACCGCGACGATCTTCATCCGGTGCATCCAGTCCGGCACTGATATCATCGTGTGTCAGGATAGTCTTTACCTTAATGCCTGTACGTTCAGCCAACTGGCATGCCATGTTCGCACTCATCACGTCGCCGGAGTGGTTCAACACCACAAGCAAAGATACCGGCCTCACGTTTGAACATCTGTAAAGCCTGGAACAAACGTTGTGCACCCGGCAGCAAAAATATCACCGACTACAGAACAGTCCAACATTCCGTCGCCCACGAAGCCACTTAATGCGGGTTCATGACCGGAACCACCCAAAGTGATCACAGCTACTTTATCTTCAGCTTTCGCATGTGCACGCACAATAATATTTTCTCCGCCAATAGCTACCTGATTACTATAAGCCATTACATATCCTTCCAGCAATTCAGCTGTCAGATTATCCGGATCATTTATGAATTTATTCATCATAGTTTCTTTCTACTAATTGATTATTTATCCAAACTGCATTAACTCCAAAGCAATACCTTCTTCTTCAATGAAAGCAATTGTCAGATTCTCTCCGCCCGGCATCGGTTCAACCAATACTTTTTGCACCTTCCAGTTCAGCCGCCAGATCATCTACTTCGTAAGCGATATGTGCTACTTTCTGAATCAGCTCAGGCATCCAACTACCTTCTTCAAAACGCAAATATTCTATCTTATTGGGGCTTTCATTAAAGTTAGTCAGCCATACCTTCAATCCTTCCGCATATACCTCACCCGGTTGCGGTGTGGTGGTCGGTACTCCAAAATGATTAATCTTTCTCATGGTATTCTTAATTATTGAATGATTTACAAAGCAGCCTGTCCATTAGTAAAACGCAGACCATCATTATCATGGTAACATGCCCACTCATCTACAATGGCTCCCTCAGGACCGGCCATCATAAAGTGGAAAGTACCCAGTTCTTTCAGACGGAGAACATCACCCACATTCTGTTTCACGAAATTCTTGCTCTTGATAGGACCGTGAGATGCCGGAACCGCAGGAGCATTCGGTGTTTTCATCTCTACTTCGGAGAAGTTATAAACCCAACCGTGATTTACCATCCACGACTCATGTTTCGCAGGGAATGCCGTTTTACATGGGCATGTTCCGGAATCATCTGTCCCGGCAACAAGTAAATAGCATGTGCAAAATAGCCATATTCAGGATCGTTTACCCAGAAGATGCCTCCCATACCTACATTCTCAAAGTCGCCCAAACCGAAATCTGTAAACCAGATATCTTTCTCCATCAGCGGAGTGTAAGGCACACCATAAAATTTAAACATATCAAGGAATGCTTCTTTAGCAGCTTCTTGGTCAAACTTTCCGTCTTTGTAGAAGTCAGCATTCGTGTACTTCTTCTGATACGTTGCCTTTTCCTGTGTCATAACTTGTTCTGTTTTTTTAGATTCTGCCGTACAAGAAGCGAGTCCCATACCGCAGGCGGCAATTAATGCCAGGGTTAATACTTTTTTTAATCTCATGTATTTATCTATTTTAATGGTTAATAATCAGCCTCAGCAAAGCACTCCCATTCCTTCTATCTCTATCAATAGGTCCGAACGGCACACATCGGTTAAAGTATAAATGGCAGGTAAATCGGGGTATCGCTCTGTCACCACTTGTTTTGCTTTTTCCATATCCTCCCAACATTTCACATACACGCGGAAGGTGATAAGGGTAGCATTCTCCGTAGCAGGAATACCGGAACGATTGAGATTATCACGGGATACCAGATATTCTATATTCTCCAGGATAGCCAGTGTTTGCTGTTCAATACCAACGCCTTCCAGACTCTGCTCACCACGAATAGCGGCTGTACCCGATACGTATACGAAACCATGATCCTCTTTCCATACAGCCTTGGCACGTTCAAACTTCGGAGTGGTCTTTTGAGGAAGAGCGGCATCCTTTTCTCCCAATAATACATTCTGTGAATAAGCATGAGCGGCAATCTGCAAAGGATTATCCACCCCAAGGACCCGGACACTTCCATCTTTGCAGAGTAAGGCATCCACATCAATCATAATGCCGCCCCACTGAGTCCCGATACCGGTAGCAGCCGGATAACCGGTAGTCCACTCCACACCATTATAGAATAGCGAACGTGCATCATTGAAATCCTGATAATGCTGGTGGCCGGTTGCATCGCAAGCTGTTATCTTTTCAATATAGTTCCATTGACGTATGATTGAGGAAACCGGCATACCTTCCGTTTCCAATACCCTGGCTATCCTGGAGAATACTTCATGAGATTGCTCACGGATGCTCTGATGCAGTACATCTCCCGTCACACCACTCAGGAACAAGCGTTTACAACCTTCTCTTTCGATAGTGATATAAGGCAAATCTCCCAGCATCCGATATTCAATGTGATCTTGTTCTGTCAGTTGCACTTCATGCACTTCCATCACCAATCCCATACTCTGAGGAGGTTGTGCCACATAGCTTACGGAAGGTTGTTTCTCTTTGAAAAGCTCTTTCACCGCTTCCCTGATGCAAGCAAAACGGGCTACATATTCTTCATTATCCACCGGCGCATCGAATATCACTATACGTACAGGAGTATGAATGGCTTTATATTCCGCCAGAAGTTGCGCCAACATCACCTTAAAGGGAGCTTTGTCAACCAACAGGAAATAATGAATAATCTCTATATTTTCGTGTGTAATCATGGGCTTCGTATTCTATTAAAGTGAATTCACATATTCGGCAAGTTCTTCCGCTTCTTTAGCTGATATTTTCTTTTCAATGCCATGCTTATGTACCGTGAACACTTCTTGCATAGTGGCAGCACGTCCGTCGAACAAATAAGAGCCGTACGCCACACTTCACGCAAAGTCGGAGTATCCCACCCATTCTCAAATTCGATATCTTCGCCGATACGATGCATCTTCATATCCGTATAATAGGGACCGGAATGACATTCGTCGCAATTAAACTTTTCATAAACCTTACGTCCCCGTTTAGCCTTCTCTGAAAGTTCGCCATTTACCAGATACGGACTGGGAACCGGTTTCAATGACATCAGATACTCATCCACACACTCTGCAAATTCTTCCGGCAAATCACTGAACTGAATGAGCTTATATCCTGCACGGACGGCAACTTCCGCTTTAGCACGAATACCGGAAATCATACACGGTGGAGTGACATGGGAAAATAACATACTCTTGCAGTTTTTCGAATTACCAATGCCATCATTCATCAAGTCCCAGTTCATGGCATCCATACGTGCATCACCCGGATGGCATCCGTTACACGACTGCCAGTTCTGGAAACAATGTTCCGCATCATTAAAGTATTTCTCACCACGCTGTATTCTGTTTTCCACGATTCTTCACCATGGCAACCGACTGAACATTTGCCGTATTCAAGTCCACGATATTCAATGTATCAGAGAAATAAGTAGGAACAACAGCCGTTCCGTCCTTCAGCATCATGCAACGCGGTCCATTGCCTACCAACGCTACACGTTTACGCATACCATATAAAAAGCGTAAATCATACGCCAAAGCATCCTTTTGAGGATACTGCTCAAACTTCTGAATAAATGTGGGATAATCTATCACACTGACCTCATGGTACCGGAGTGACTGACCACAATCTTATCATCCGTACACTTCACATCCCATATACCTGCTGCACCCCGTTCCGGTTCATCCAGCAACACGGCACCCTCAAAGTTCAGAGTAGCCAGATTTACAATACTGATAGCACTGGTATTCATCCAGCCTTGTTGCAACTGGGATGTCGGAACCTGGAAACGACCCAGATTATGAGTAACCAGCAAATAACGCCCGTCCGGAGAAAGCGACATTCCACGCAGGGCATTACTTCCATTGGCCAGTTGAATATCCTTTATCTTCCGGAAACTGTTCATATCAATCACTGATACGCAAGCAGCTACAGTATCCACATCCGCCCGTTGCATAGGCAGGAAATTAGTAACAAACAAGTGTTTTCCTTCTTTATCAAAGACAGCTGATTTCGGTTCACGCAATACTTTCACCGTTCTTAGCACATTCTTTCCATTCTTATCCAATTCTGATACTGTACCGGCAAACTGGTTGCAAATATATAACTTGCCGTTACCCGCATTTACCAACGGAGCACAAGCACCGGATGCTGTTTCCACAAAGACTTTTTCCGAAGGATTGGAAGCAGACAGGAAATAAACACCATTCTTATGTTCACCTGCCACCGTTGCATAAATCTGATCTCCATCTGTAGCAACTCCGGTAGGGACTTCATCCAGTTCCCACTCTTGCAAGCGTTCTTTATAATCTGATGAATAAATAGAAACCTTCTGAACGCCCCTTCTGAGATACGATCATTCCGGATTTATAAGGAGTGATACCCGTTATAAACAATGGAGTTCCTTCCGGCTGCTCCGTGGTATGAGTAGTAAATGCAAATAGAGATACCACTAAAAATACAGGTACTATAACCTTTGCGATGCTACGACTTTTATACTTCATAGTGATTGAATTAAGCTTGTTTTCACATCACAAAGATAGGGCATCACCGGTCTGAGGGTTATAAATCGTGTATCATTGACTTGCAATAATGTCTCAAAACAAATGTAGTAAGCATTTTGAGACGGTAGTGAGAACCGTTTGAGACAAAAAGGCGGAAACTCCTTTCCGCCTTAAATCTTATTTTCGTCTTACATCTTCTCTTTGTTCGCACTGTTCATCTGTACGAACTCGGTAGGTGTGAACCCATAGAACGCTTTTAAACGAATTGGAGAAATAGGAATGACTGTTGAATCCCAACAAAGTTGCCACTTCCGAAACACTCATATTCGTTTCCTTCAGATAACGCAAGGCCACCTCCAAGCGCTTATTACGTATCAGTTCCGTGGGCGAAAGCTCTGATATAGCTTTGATTTTGCGATAGAGATTGGCGCGACTAATACCGATCTGGTCACAAAGCATCTCTATACCCAGATTCTGGTCAGATATATTCTTCTCTATAATCTCATACAGTTTCTGTGAGAAGCGTTCATCCGCCGAGGTAGTACTTACACCTACCACTTCGGGCGAGAAGCGTTTGCCATACAGTTTCTTCAATTGCTCTCTCGACTGCAGCAGGCTCTGAATACGTATCCGAAGCACATCCATACTGAAAGGCTTAATCACGTAATCATCCGCCCCTGCCTCAAAAACCTTCCCTGATATGCATCACCATGGAGCGTGCAGTCATCAGTATTACCGGGATATGTCCGATACGAATATCATTCTTAATCATGGAGCAGAGTTCAAGCCCATTCCGCTTAGGCATCATAATATCACTCAGCACTAAATCAGGGAAGAATTGTACCGCCTTATCGTATCCTTTTATACCGTTTGCCGCTTCAATGATTTCATAGTCATTTTCCAAGGACTTATGCAGATAATCCCGTACATCTTTGTCATCTTCCACCAAAGAGAACCACCGGCTTTTTAGGTGCTATTTCTCCAATGGGAGATGTTTGCGGTTTCTCCACCGGCTGTGCAAATGCCGTATCGCCAATTGTTTCCACAGGCATAGAATCCGTCTCTTCCTCAGTGAAAGCTTCACGGGAAACAGGCAGCAAAACAATGAACCGTGCTCCTTCCGTCCCATCCTCCCGGTCTTCAATACGAATCACTCCCTTATGCAGCTTCACAATGGAATACACCAGACTAAGCCCGATACCTGTACCCGGTACATTTACCCCAGCCGTTTCAGGTACCCGGTAGAAAGGTGTGAACACCTTATCCCGTTCCTGCAGTGGGATTCCACAACCGGCATCCACAACCTGCAACATCATATACAGGGCAGAAGGGGCTACTTCTTTTCGATACGATTCTTCCAACTCTCCCGCCGGAATACATTTAACCAACATACGTATGTCTTTACCGGAAGGAGTATACTTGAATGCATTGGACAATAAATTGAATACGACCTTCTCAAGCAGCACTTTATCATACCAGGCCTGGAACTCCCGGTCCCGGCAATCCAGTGTGAAAGTGATTTCATTGGTTTGCGCTATCTGATTGAACGCACAATAGATCTCCGTGACAAATTCATATACATTATTCTCCGTGACTTGCAATTCCATCGTACCACTCTGGTTTTCTGCAAGTCCATCAGTTGATTGACCAATAAAGGAGCCGCTGGGCATTTCTATAAATGACCATCAGTTTATCCCGCAATTCCAAAGTCATATCCATTCGCTTCACCAACTCTTCAAAGGGAGTGATGATTAGCGTCAAGGGAGTACGTAACTCATGGGCAAAATTCGTGAACAGATGCATCTTTGCCTGATGAAACTCTTCCTGTTGCAGTTTCTCTTTCTGCTCCATTCTCAACCTTTCCCTCAAGCGGCGACGGGCATTGAAATAATGGAATATTGCGTAAAAACACTCCTATCAGCAATAGTCCATAAATCAGGAAAAGCATACCAAGTAGCCCCATAAAGGCGGTGTAATCACAATCTTCAAAGTCTTCCCTTCCTCATTCCATACCCCATCGTTATTACAAGCCTTGACATGAAAAAGATAGGTGCCGGGACGCAGATTGGTATAGTAAGCCGTGCTGCGTTCTCCCACATGATTCAGTCTTTATCATATCCTTCAACTTATAGGCATACCGGTTCATCTCCGAATTGATGAAATTCAACGCTTTTTATAGTCTATTGACAGATTATTTTGATTATACTGCAGATTGATAACCTCCGCTTCATTAAGCAATCCACTTAAGATTCCAGTTCCATCGTCTGCACGCACCACACGATTATTCACCAACAGGTCTTCAATACGATTGGCGGTACAAAAACGATTCATCGGCATCTCCGGTGTGTAAAAAGTGATAAAGCCATCATTACCGGTAAAAACACAATGTACCGTCCGGCATGGCTACCCCACCCCGATATGTAAATTCACGCAAATGAATACCATTATTGAATGGAAAGTTTTAATCTCCCCAGTGGATGGAGAATAGAGGAAATTCCCTGTAATGAGCTCATCCATATTACCGTCCGCTCCTTCCAGCAATTTACAAATATCCCCTCCCATCAGCCCTTCTTTCTCTGTTACCCAGCGAAGCACACCTCCCCGTTTGTCCAGTTGGAAAATACCGCCTCCATAAGTAGATACCCATACATCACCGGATCTGGTTAATAATATAGAAGATATATAGTTACTTGGAATTTGCATTTTTCTGTTCGGGCGCGATGTACGAAATACAGTCATTTCACCTGTACGGGTATTAAAACGGTATAGTCCGGCAGAACGCATACCTATCAGTAGCACACCGGGACTCTCTTCCTCCATGCAACGAACCGAGGAAAAATGCAATTTCTCCCCTTTCGGTCCGGTAAACTCTGTCTTCCGCTCACCGGCAGGAGTAAAAAGCAAGTCAGTGCATATCCGCCTTTTGAAGTTCCTACCCATAAATTACCGTCTGCATCACGCACAATACCATAAATAGCAAGTTCTATAGGATATTTATAGAATAAAGAAAAACGCCAGGGTAGCAAGATCAAAACGATAGACCTCACCCAATACCGTACCGCACCAGATACAGTCATCCTCAGCATATACCGTCTTGATAACATTCGAATTATGCACGGAATAGCTATCCTTATCAATCAATAAAACTGCCCTTCCCCTGTCGAAATTTCATATCGCAGTAATCATACCCCTCAGTAGCTATCCATAAGTTTTTTCTGTTTATCGACACAAGCCGTACCATAGATTCCCGTTTGCTGATTCACCGTCTTCCCCGGAGTATGATGAATGAAGCGGTCGGTAAGCGAGCTCAGCCAAGTGACACCACCGGCAAAAGTACCAATCCACAACGTACCGGTATGATCACGGCAAAAAGCATAAATGGAAAAATGCCCCAAGCCACGCCCGGGTTCGTCATAACTACTCACCTTACGAATCTGATCCTTCAACGGTGCATAAGCATAAATACCATCGAAAGTACCAATCAGCATCTCTCCATCCCATTCGGCAAGGCAACGGACATAATTATTTTTCAGGCCACTGTTGGCAGATACATAAGAAGTTATTTTATGATTACGGACATCAATACGGTTCAGTCCGCCAAATTGACAACCTACCCAGATGCGATGATAAGAATCTTCATAAAGAGTGGAAATACTATTGTCCGGTAAGCCGGCACGACGGTCATAGTGATTAATCACCTGCATCTGTTTGTTACACTGGTAAAACACCATTCACTGCCGTACCTATCCAGAAATTGCCTGCCTTATCCTCCATCAAGGCAGTGACGGAACTATTGAAGTTCTCTACAAATTCCACCCTTTTTAAAATTGTCTTGTTCGGGAATATAACAACAAAGCCCACTGCGGGTACCTACCCATACTTTGCCGGAACTATCAACTAAAAAGAAAGAATACTTGCACTGGAGAGTCCATCTACATTAAAATAGTTGCGGATACGTTCGGTACGAAGGCACATCCGGCTTAATCCGCGACTGGTACCTATCCATAAATTCTTGCTATGATCTTCGCGTATTTCATTGACTTCATTGTCTGCCAAACTCAGAGAATCTCCCGGGTGGTGACGAAAAAACGGTATACTCACTTCCATTATAACGATTCAGTCCATTACGTGTCCCCAGCCAAAAGGTATCCCCGGGTATCCTGGCAAATGGTCATCACGGAGAGTTGGGAAATTCCTTCATTCAGTTTCTGACTATAGTAGAATGAATATTTAGAATGCTCAGCCCATAAACACAAGACCGGAAATGAGCAAAATTAGAAAGATCATCAATATTTTCGTTTTCATCAGTATAGATATGTTTTGCACACAAAAATAAGAAAAGCCCGGAAATAACATAGAATATTAAGGTGAAATAAACAATATAAGGAGAAAAGAAAGGTTAGTCCGGCGTCACTAAATAGTTACAGAATAATTTTATAGTACAGATCAGTCGTAATCTTATCCTATTTCAGTCGTATACTGAATAGGGTTCAGTCGTATACCGAACCCCTATTCACTCGTATACTCATTATGTGCTACCTTAACATTCCTGATAATCAAGTAGTTAAAAATCGCGTTTTCGAAAAAGAGAAATTGACTATAAATTTATACAAATAGATTATAAATTCACCTTTATCGTTGCCCCTTCCGTCACGCTCTTCTTCAGCACTGACTTGCCGCCTTTCAATACTTCTACATGCAACTTCTTTCCTGCACGGGATACCCGAATATCAAACTCCGAATTGAAAGCACGTACACGATTCAGATTCATATACTCCCACTCCTGTGGCAAACGGGGATTCATCTCAAAACTGCGTAATCCTGTGGGGCGAATGCCGAACAGACCTTCGGTATAGATACGGCAATACAATCCGCTTTCAGCAGAAAGATGACGCTGATCTCCTTCGGGCCACGCTTCAATGGCATAAGGCACATGATCGCCCAACAAACGGCGATGTGAATACTTCTTGAGGAAGTTCATACCTTTCTCCACTTCTCCGGCAGCAATGGTGCCACGCAGAGCATAGAGCGTACTACGATCCCAGAAGGTTTCGGTACCGGCTTGCGTCAATAATCCGTCGTCCGTCCAGAGGCGGGGCGAAAAGAGAGCATCGATAGTGCCTTATGCGCGAGTATAGATACCCATAACAAGAGGCATACAAATCCAGGAACGCAGGATATCATTACCTTCATAATAGCGGTAACTGTGGAAACCTTCTATCTCATAACCAAAATGTTTTTCTATGGCTTTCTCTAAAGCATTTGCTTGATTACGATACGTATTCAACTGCTTTGCCGATACTCCCAATTCACGCCCCAGCATAACGGCTGAACGCAAAGCATCGTAGTAAAGCGTAGAGGTACAGAGGTTTGCATCACCAGCCGGGAAGCGCTTCTCCATTCATCTGAATTCGATGCAACCACGCCGGCAGGAGTTAGTTTACGGTTGCAATACTCCAGACACCACTCAATCAGAGGCCACAATTCACGCGCTTCCGCCTTATCTCCACGAGCCAACGCATAACGTGCAGCACCGTAAGCAATCATTGCACCGTCCCCCTATCTTTGGCACCATGCCAGAAACTGACACCTTCGGAGATGATGGAACTCGGAATAGGTTTATACTCCGGATTCATATAGCGGGCAAAGTGGCGGAAAGAATTCAATGCGGACTCATTACCAATCTCATAACCCAGAAAAGGGAAGAAGGGGTTGATATACTCTGCCTGGTCGTTAGCCCAGACAGCCGCATAATAGGCTTCACCACCGGGACCATGCACCAATCCACCTTTCGTGCGGTAGATGCTTTTTCAGCGCCACGCAGTTTGGCGAAGGCAAACATGCGATTAAGTACGGGATCGGGTGTATCCAAAACCAGATTGCTCCACCACTGACTGATAAGCGCTTCACGCGCGGCACGTTCACTAAGGATATTGATGTGTGAAAGACCGGCATCGTTTCGTCCGGACGAGGCATCCACCAGTTTCCTTCCGGAAAAGACTGCATAGAACTCAAGCGTCTCTCCCGGTTTCAAAACAAAAGACACCACTTTTGGAAAGACCGGCTTCGATGCAATAAGCACCATATACACCGGCTTCCTCAGGAGTAGTATATGTTACGTTCCACCTCAGGCACTCGCAGCGTTATCTGATTCGGACTGCTATTCTTAGAAAGTATATTCCTCACAATAGCGCGCGGCATTGGTGGAGGGATAGAGTACACGCGTCAATTGCACGGCATCTTTCAGTTCCTTACGCCGGTAAATATAACCGAAACTACTTTCCACACGCATAATGCCATTGAAGGTAACATCACGTACTTCTTCATTCAGCAAGGTTTGATCGTCCACTGTCACCAAAGCGGGAATATTCACATCGAAACGTTGCTTCAGATTGTTCTGTGTCTTATTGGGATGCATGCGGAAGCATAGGGAAAACAAGACTTCGGTTCAAGTGGAAACGCTTTTTGTGCATCCACACCGTAACGAAGGACAACGGAAAGTTGTTGCCCACTCATTTCCAAATGATCGTCATGTGGAATATTATCATTGATATTCCAGCGAATGGCTCCATCATCCTGAATAATCCAACGATCTTTCGGTTGTGCAATGGCCAGCGAACCGGCAAAGATGAAAGAGAAAAGTAATAAGGTTCTTCTCAAGTTCATAAGGTTATTTTGTGTTTAATTGTTAGCTATTAATATCAATACCGCACTCTCAAACTGGGTATTCAATGGATTCTCCAGACCTTTTTCCATCAGTTCCGCTCCTGTAAAGACCTTGCCATTGGCAGGGAAACGGGAAGTCACTCCCTTTGCCAGACTTACTTCCTCCACACGATATTTTTCTGGGCATCCAGGCCACCCAGCATAACCCGGGGTTCATTGCCATCTTTAGTCTGGTAGAAGTAAACGACTGCCTTTTGTTTATCTGTTGAAACATAACTCAAAGAAGCTAATGGGGACTCATAAGGAGAAACTAGGCGATAAAGTTCACCATGCATCACCAACGGACGGATACGTTCTTTGTACAATTTCACAGCATCGGCAATTTGCGCGCGTTCTTCAGCCGTAGCCTTATCCAATGCCAGGTCTATTCGAATGCACCGCTCAATGCCACATCGATTGCCATCTTCAAATGCCGTTTACCCATACGAGTCACATGAGCAGAAATCGTATTTGCAGGGAAGAAATGTGAGAAGCCCCATTGTATCTTGATACGTCCCAACGGGTCTGTGTTGTCACTGGGCCAGAAGGAGTGGAAATAGGGCATTGCGCCGTAGTCCACACGTCCCGATCCACCGGCACAAAGCATGGCCATCACATTGGGAAGCCTTTGGCAAAACGATCCATCAGACGATAAAGCGCCCATTATAGTCTATCCAGAGATGACTTTGATCGGCAGGCTGCAAATAAGAAGATCGGGTTGGGTGATGTAACGTTACAGTCCCACTTCACATAAGTGATATCCGGGTTAGGCCGCAAGGTTTTGTCGATAATATCCCATTCAAAAGCCTGTACTTCGGGGCGGGTGAGGTCCAGTATCTCCTGATGGCGACCCAATATCGGTTCACGTTTGGATTGAGTAATGATCCAATCGGGATGTTTTTCTGATAAAGTTCACTCTGAGGATTCACCATCTCGGGTTCCAGCCAGATACCGAAGCCAACTTTACGCTTCAATGCTTCTTTGGCAATATATGACAGACCTTTGGGTAACTTCTTGGTAGAAGGGTCCCAATCTCCCAGACCATGCTTGTCATCATCACGGGAGTAAGGTCCATTACCGAACCAGCCATCATCCAATAAGAAAAGTTCAGCACCCACCTGGCGGGCACCATCAAAGAGTTGCTTCAAGCGGTCTTCATCAAAATCGCAGTGTGGCCTCCCAGTTGTTCAGCAATACAGGGCGGTCTTTTCTGCATCGCGGATGGCATTTGCCATGGCCCAACGATGGAAACGACGGCTAGCTCTCCCTTACCCTGCTTCCTATACGTTGGTAGAGAATGGCGGGTGTAGTAAATGTACCGCCACGCTCCAGATTGGTACTGTGAGCCCAAAGGATTCATACCGGTCAGCAAACGCGCAGGTTCTTGTTCCAGTCTACATCGAAAGCAAACTGGAAACTACCACTCCAACGCAAAGAAGCCGCCAGTACTTCACCTTCATTCTCTTTAGCGGTCCGTTCAGGGAGAGGATAAAAGAAGGAATACGCATCTGATGTGCACGGATGCCTAATTTGGAATCAGAATCTTGACTCTATTCAGCGTTGGTGCCAATGGCGCTTCGTGCGATGCTCATGAGCTCAATGGATATATTTTAATGGTTGCCTGGATAGCCGGTTCTGTCAGGACACCGTTTCATGGGGAAATTATTCACGACAGGGTATCTGCTTGGAGGTTCTGGGCAGCATCTCAAAACCCAATTGGTAAAGGCGATCGTCGTACCACCATAAAGGTCAGTTTCAGTTCGCCGGATGTAACGGTGAAGAGCTTCTTCACATTTGGATTGTCCGCTGCATGCCGTGAGAGAAGGCAGAGAAACAAACAGGTCGTCAATATATTCTTCATAATGTTCTTTTGTCACATAAGCTTCAGGTAACGTGTTGGCAATGCCTATTTCTGGTTTCCAGCACTTCGTTATTTTCAACACCTTTCTTATGGCGGTGGTAATACTTGGGAGATGGGCTTATGATAGAGATGTTTTATGATAAATAATGGTGAATAATACAGCTTTATTGGTTGCCTTCTCTCTTTTGGCGTGCCAGGTCTGTGCATCTATGACAACTCCACTGGGAAAGTAATACATCCGGCCAGGCTATAACGGTCGTATCCGTCTGTATATCCCTTTATAACCGCTGACGCACCAATATTCGTGTTTCCCTGTTCCAGCTTATCCATCAGATTTTGCGGGCTTTCTCGCCTGCCAGTCAGGCGATACCACCAACACGATTGTGGCAGGCCGCTGCAGATACATTTCATATATCTTTGGATCAGGAGATGCGTATGGGTTTGTCATAAGTTGATGCACGATACTCAACTTTAATAGCAATCTGCGGTTTCGTAGTAGGTTCATTCTTGGTTGTGCCTGGAGATCACGGGTATAGTCAAAGACCATTCATTTGCACGTGTAGAAGAAGATTTTGGTAACGTTGTGTGTTTTGCCGCCTGGTCGCAGTTCCTGACGTCCCCAGGTTTCTGCCTTGGATGGCTCAAACGGATTCAGCATATTCGGATCATACACGTTTTCAAAGCCACGGGGTAAAAATTGGCTGCAAATCTACCAGCAAATGATTGCTCTGCCCGCGCATCTTTCATGATAAAGCCGGATAAAGTTGAATAATACGTTGTTTAATATCAATATATGATTGCTTCTCCCTGCGCTACTGATGCGTTTCGTTTCTGCACGGCGACGTAATTCTGGATCACTCATGAATGATGTGTCGATACAGAATCTACGTCCTCACCGGAATCGTCACCATAACCAAACACCCTCGCGTTGGACCACCAACTCCAGGATGCGTCCTGCCTTTGTCAAGTTCATCGATTTCACTGAGCGCAGGAAGTTCGGTGTGAAATCATTTGTGTTTGGAATATGGTATTCAGATCGTCTCTATGATGGCCAGCACGCCAGGGAGTGAACCACGGCAGTTGGATACCGGTTCTACCGCATCACATTTGATTGGTTTCATCCGCCTCCGAAACGGTTTTATAAAACATCGGTTCGGCATTATCGATAGGATGATAATGGATGGGCTTTATCATCATCGA
>VOFH01000985.1_pt1 | contig 35412 bp, 43 predicted proteins | sample 5384091 | NCBI WGS metagenome assembly VOFH01 (sample SAMN12384727, study PRJNA508395) | human gut metagenome | isolation source: healthy gut G | host: Homo sapiens
GGCGGAGAGGATCAGCACCTTTGTCTCCCGGTCGGTCTGCCGCAGGGTGCGCAGCACTGTCATGCCGTCCTTCCCCGGCAGGTTCAGATCCAGCAGCACCAGATCGTAGCGCTCCACGCCCAGAAGCTCCAACGCCTTCTCCCCGTCGTAGCAGCAGTCCACGCTGTATGCTTGGCGCCGTAGGCTGCGGACGATGGTCTCGCACAGGGCGCGTTCATCTTCAATTACTAAAAGGTGCATAAGAGCCCTCCTTTTTATTTCTTCGTTTTTGTGTTGCTTTCATTATAGCAAAAACAGATAAGGTTTGCGTTAAATTTTCGTTCTTAACAGAGACTTTAACTCTCTTGCGCTATGATGGCGGCAGAAAAAGTGAAAGGGTGATGGAATTGAGCCATGTAAAAAAAGACGGCGGCGCAGGCCTTGCTGCTGGTTGTGGGTATCGCCATGCTGTGCTTCGGCGTATGGCGCGGCGAGGCGGCGACGGTGCTGAGCAAAGCAATCAAATTATGTCTGGAGTGTGTGGGCATTGGGTAAGAAATTTTCGGGCGCGTCACACCTCCTGTCCCGCTTCCGGGGCTGGATACAGGCGGGGGCAGCCTTATTGACCAACCTGCACCTGCCGAACTTCCTCAAAGGAGGCCTGTATCAGGGCGCAGGGAAAACCGTCTGCGTGCCGGGGCTGAACTGCTACTCCTGTCCGGCGGCCTCCGGAGCCTGTCCCATCGGGGCGTTTCAGGCGGTGGTGGGCTCGTCCAAGTTCAGCTTTTCCTATTATATCACAGGCTTCCTCATTTTGCTTGGAGTCCTGCTGGGACGCTTTATCTGCGGCTTTCTGTGCCCCTTTGGCTGGTTTCAGGAGCTGCTGCATAAGATCCCGACAAAGAAGCTCTCCACAAAGAAGCTCAAGCCCCTGACATACCTCAAGTACGCTGTCCTGCTGGTGATGGTTTTCCTGCTGCCGGCGTTCCTTGTGAACGATGTTGGCATGGGAGACCCGTTCTTCTGCAAATACCTCTGCCCACAGGGCGTGCTGGAGGGGGCCATCCCTCTGTCCCTTGCCAATTCCGGCATCCGGGCGGCGCTGGGGAGCCTGTTTACATGGAAATTCTGTATCCTGCTGGCGGTGATCGTGCTGAGCGTGGTATTCTACCGTCCCTTCTGCAAGTGGCTCTGTCCGCTGGGGGCGTTTTACGCGCTGTTCAACCGGGTGTCCCTCTTCCAGATGAAGGTGGACAAAAACAAGTGCGTCTCCTGTGGAAACTGTGCCAGAGCCTGCAAAATGGATGTGGACGTGACGAAGGCGCCCAATCATACCGAATGCATCCGCTGCGGGATGTGCATACGCGCCTGCCCGACGGGGGCCGTGAGCTTCCGCTACGGCTTTGGAGACGGTAAAGATAAAACAAAGGCGGCTGAAATGCCGCAAAAAAACAAAGATAACAAGGAGAAATAAAACAGATGAAGATGAATAGAACGAATACTGCCAGCCGATTGCTGGCGCTGCTGCTTGTCGCCCTGATAGCGCTGTCTTTGGCAGCCTGCGGAGCAACGGGCGGAGACAAAACGGACGGAACGAGCAGTGAACCGAAGAATGCCGAGGAAGCGGTTGCCATGTACAACGATCTGATGGCGCGGGAAAATGACATTCTCTCGGAGAACACAGAGCTTTGGGAAAAGGTATTCATGGCAGCCGACAAGGGCATGACCCTGCAGGAGGACGGCAAAAACTACGGTGATTTCCTGCTCAGTACAATCGAATCCGCCAAGGATCAGTTTACGGCAGATGAGATGAACCTGCTTCAGGGAGAAGCGGAGAAGATTCGCGACATCGAAAACCAGCTGACCCTGATTGAGGAAAAGTACCCCGAGGCGGCACAGCAGCCTACAGATGACGCCATGAGCGTGCCCGCAGGCAGCGACACGACCACGCCGCTTGATGACGGCAGTATGCAGAAGTTCCCCACCTTTGAGGGCAAGGACCTGGATGGCAACACGGTGAAGAGCGACGAGCTGTTCTCCGGCAATGCCGTCACCGTAGTGAATTTCTGGTTCACCACCTGCAATCCCTGTGTGGGTGAGCTTGCCGAACTGGACGCACTGAACAAGGAGCTTGCGGAGAAGGGCGGCGCACTCATCGGTGTCAACACCTTCACATTGGATGGCGACGAAGCGGCAATTTCCGAAGCAAAAGATGTATTTGCCAAGAAGGGCGCGACCTATCAGAATGTGTATTTTGACTCCGACGGCGAGGCGGGAAAGTTCACTGCCAACATCTTTGCTTATCCCACCACCTATGTGGTTGACCGCAACGGCAATATCGTGGGTGAACCCATCGTAGGCGCCATCACGGAAAAGAACCAGGCGGAGACGCTGCAAAAGCTCATCGATCAGGCGCTTGCCGCCGATATGGGCTGACAAACGGATTCATCTCCTCAGGAGGGAGACCGAGGGCTACGGATATACCTCCTGTATCTGCTTGAAAAATGATTTCCGGTGCATACACATCAAGCGGAAAAACAGGACGGGGCTGTTGCACATCCCCTAAAAAAGAAAGACCGAAGTAAAAGCCATAAAAGGGCTTTTACTTCGGTCTTTTTCTTTAAGTTATAATGAAACTTGCCGGTCATTCTGCGTCCTCGGTTTCTTGGCATACTGGTGGGGTACAATCCGTCAGCTTTTCGCTTCCTGCGCATTTCACCTTGCAGACCACCGCATTGTCCAGCACATAGACAACCTTGGCCGTGGCACTGTCTCCAATTTTGTCATACAGCCGGCCGGCGCTGATGCAGTCGCCCAGAACTGTGTGCGGGCTGTTTGCCACATAACCCGCGCAGCCAAGCCCCGGCAGCTCTGCCTTGATTGCTTCGCGGTCATACTCATTGTCAGGCTCTTTGGCCAGCTTGATCTTTGCCCGACCTCAAAAGGCTTGCTGCCAAAATGGAACTTCAATCCGGTGATCGTAATAAATGCTTTCATAGGGAAACCTCCTGTCATTTGCATAAACTGTTGTGTTACCAATCCAACTCGTCCATAGCGTCATCTACGCCCGCCGCATAGTCGGGGTCGCTGTTGTAGCGATCCTCATCGTAGTCGTCATCGTCATAGATGGCATCATAGCCGTCATCATAGGAATCATACGTCTTGTAGGATTTTTTATTGCTGGGGTAAGAACTGCTGTACGAAGATTTGGAACTGGAAGAAGTGCTGCTTTTGGTGGAGGATTTGGAAGGGCGATGTACCCAACAATAAGCCGAGTCTTTATCCGCTTCTCTCGTGCAGCCGTCCTTGATGCAAGTGTATTTATGCTTTGTGCTGGAGCTGCTGCCGGACGGTCTAGAGCCGCTGCCGGAGACGCTGGAATTCGTCTTGGATGGTTTATGTACCCAGCAATAGGCAGAGCCTTTAGCCGCCTCTCTGTTGCAGCCACTCTTGATGCAGGTATACTTGGCAGCAAATGCGCCGGTACACAGGATACAGGCGGTCAGCACTACAAGCATAGCGCACAGAATGTTTTTCCAAATAGTCTTTTTCAAGGTAAAGTCCTTTCTGTCATGTGCGGTATTTTGCCGGTGGGCGGCATTTTCTATCAGAAATCGTCACTGCCGAAATCATCAGAACCAAAGTCATCTGAATCAAGGTCGTCCGTATCGAAGTTGTTTGTATCGCATTCTTCCTCATCGCTATCAAACTCATCCATTTCGTCTACGTCCTTGTCGAATTCATCCATCAGCGCCTTACGTTTTTTCTCCTCTTCCCGGATACGATCCATCGCCAGCGAATAGTGAACATATCCGTCAATCCCCTTGCCGTAGAATCCAAAATCCATATCCTTCAGCATAGTAGTTACCTCCGCTTCGCTTTTGGGAAGGGAACCTTTCCCTTCGATACTTCTATTATAAATCATGACCTGTCCTATAATTTGTACTTTGAACACATGGCGCAAAATTATGCGATTTTGCGTAAGAACAGAAAAAACGCGCCCTCTGCAAATCCCCTTATCGTAGGATTGCAAAGAGCGCGTACTATTTATGTACCCAAAGGGCATTTTTGCATAAAAAAGCCCCTAACCACTGTAGTACAGCGATTAGGGGCTTGCTATGATTTATAGAACGACCTTAACTGTCAGGTCTTTCCATTGCTTCGGCCAAAGCACGCAGCCGCGCGAATTTCGGTAAGAACGAGCCTTATCGCAATCCACATTTAATGTAAAAATCTACGTGACTTAGGCGCGGGGATTTTTGATAGCAGCCTGCGCCGTACATACCTTGTGTATATAACGATGTACATTTTGAATTAGAGCTGTCCGGGCAGCTCACCGACGCAGGCTGCCCGGAAAAGGGATGGTGTGCCCCTCCTCATCAGCAAAAGGACCAAAGTGTAATTTACTATCCATAGAGCAGGTCGTGTACTTCCTCTGACCGGCTAAATTCAGAAAGGCAACTGTGGGCTGCGGAGAAAAGTCCAAGCACCAGGCAAAGCGGGAATCAGACAGTGGTGTAACCTGTGAAACAAAGAGATCAATGAAATCCTCGCTTACCAGACCGTCATGCATTTCAACTGCTTCGCACAACGCTGCCTCAATGGCTTCCATATCCAGGCGTCCGGGATTGTAGTCCTCTGAAGCAATTTGAGCTTTGCTCTGACGAAGGGCCTCCATCTGCTGCTGAATTTCTATGGTCCGCTGGAGGAACTTATCCTGCTCAATCTCTCCACGGGCACGGACCACAAGCAAGTCATCCAGCTGTTGTTGGAGCAACTGAATAGAATCATCTTTCGCTTTCATCAAATCTGCTCGACGATCTGCGTCTGGCTTGTAGCAAGCATCCAGCATTTTGCAGGTCTGGAGGACGATTTCTCTTTGGTCTCCCCATACCCTCTCAAATATTTTGGAGGCCATCAGTTCCAGCTTGCTTTGTCCAACCGGCTTGATCTCACAGATAGGTGTTGGATTGCCTTGTTCATTCTGAAGGCGGATGCGGGGGGTATCATGGTGCCGCTTGCATTCATATCCATAGATAGGCTTTCCTGCATTATTGGTTCTCCAACGATGTCGAAGCATGGGAGAACCACAACGACACCTCATTTTTCTGCCCCACACATTCTGAGCCTGCTGAATACCAAAACTCCGTGTACGGCCTTTCTCATCAGTCAGCCGTTTGGTCCTACTGCGACGAATGGCGTTACACCGCTCGTACTGTTCCTCTGAGATGATCTGAGGGAAGCCACCTTTTACATAGACAAACTCGCTCTCGTCACGCTTGATTCTCTTTTGCTCCAAATAGTTATTGGAATAGGACTGACAGTAAACTGTGTACCCCAGATAGTTTTTGCGCTTGATGATCTTTGATACTTTTCCGGCATCCCACTTGACCTTACCTACTCCGTTTTTGCGGCCAAGGCGGGTTAGCTCTTTTGCTACTAAGGTTTCCCCCATGCCGGAATCATAGAGGTCAAAAATCATTTTTACGGTTTCCGCTTGATCGGGATCAATTTCAAACTGCTTGGTGAGTTTGTTTCTGGTATATCCGAAAATGTTCCCGTTTCCATAGAGGACGCCTTTTTCGCGGCTGACCCGTTGTCCTGCAAGAGAGCGTTCACTGATTTTGCGGCTTTCTTCCTGTGCCATAGTAGCCATAATGGTCAGTCGCAGCTCGCCATCACCGTCAAGAGTCCAAATGTTATCATTCACAAAATAGACTTCAATTCCCATGGCGGCGAGTTGGCGAACACAGACCAGTGCATCTACCGTGTTTCTGGCGAAGCGGCAGACCTCGCGAGTGACGATCAAATCGAATTTATGCTGTTTGGCATCCTCCATCATCTGCATAAAGGCATCCCGTTTATAGACCTGAGTTCCGGTAATGCCTTGGTCGATGTAGCGGTTGATAACATTCCACTGAGGATGAAATCGAGCAACATCATCATACCACTGCATCTGATTTTGCAGGGCTTTGACCTGGGCCTCGTGTTCTGTTGAGGCACGGCCATATATGACTGCCCGACAGGGTTTGTCCCGAAAAGATCGAGATAATGAGTACGGCGACATATTGTACATAGCATCTTCCTCCTTTAGTGTTCCTGATTTCTTCTGACAAAACGAGAATACTCAAAAAATCTTTAATCTGCAATGATATGGACGCTGGGCTGACATCCTTGACAACCCAGCGCAAAAAACCTACTTGTTCTGATAGGTTCGTTTCACATTAAAATAGGTTGCTTCGTTGATAAGTCCCTTTTTGTAGAGCATATCAATCAGCTTTAAGCACACATAAGTGCGGTCAATAATTGTTTCATTCATGGCTCATATCCTCCGGTAAGTGATACTGTTGTGGTAATGCTGCAAGCCGGATCTTTTGAAGTGTCAACGCCGTAAGACTGGATAATGTATAGTATTCGACAGGGCTGAGTGCAGACGCCTTGTTGTCCGCCGCGCGAGCTGCCATTGTATCAATGCTGCGGCGAAGTTTAGCTAATTCATCAATCAGAGCTACATAGTCTGCTGGAGGGAGTTCAACAGGACGAACTCCTTTAATTAAACTGCGGATATATGCGCCTCTGGATGACGCACCTACACGACGAACTTGATTATCCAGATCCGCCAAATCATCTTCCGTGAATCGTACATAGGCTATTTGGGTTGCACAGACATCTTTCTTGTTCATAACCTCGCCTCATTTCCTGAATGGTGGCGTGTCGATTTACGAGGAGTAATGATATAGTCATACCCATTGCGGACCCCACAATAAGTACAGGTATCTTTTACAAGTTGATAGCGATCCACACGCTGAATCCTTATGGTTGGCACATTATAAAAAGCATTGGCACAAGTTGCACACAGGCAAATCATCTGCGACCTCTGTTGCCGATTTTCAGTTTCTTGTTTCATGGCCTGTTCGCTCCTATTACTGTTAATTTAGAGACTGAGGGACCCAATGCCCTTCCCTGGCATTTGTGCCTCTCACTTGTAGGCCACGGCAGAGGCCGTTTGTTGCACAGATTACGAAATTTAATTCAAAAAGTAGCATAGCCCTGCCAAAATGGCAGGGCTGTGCTTTCGATGGTTTGTTGCTTAAGGATTATAGTGCATCATGGCATCCTGTATCTTCTTAATTTTTCTGCATATTGAGGACCGATTAACCCCTTGCTTACGAGCAATTTCTGCGGCAGAAAAACCCTCACACAAAAGGCGAGCAATTTGTTCCAGGTCTTTGGGAAGTGAAGTGAGAAAATCTTCTACTTCCAATTCAAGCTGCACGCGTTCCATATCATCACCTGTATAGTACCCTCCCATTCCTTCGGGGTCCTGAGCATCCAAAGAACAGTGACGGCGTGTTTGTGTGTGTTGATTATTGTATTCCAAGCGATCCAGTTCTCGCAATTCGGCAATCCAAGCTCCATTGACACAGGAAGTATCGTCTGCTCCTAAAACCAGCGTAGAACGCGATCCATCTGCAAAGTAGTAGACATAGGTATCGTGTCTTTGGGGAGAGTTCGTATGAACCACATCTTGATTGATAGTTCCTAATTCTTGGCGATGTGTTTTATAACGAGCTTGTGAGCACTCGGTAATAACTCTTTCGTTGTGACCATCAACATTTTCGGTTGTCTCAATAAAAAGCGCCCAGTAAAGCAACCGTTGCGGCGTGCCTTACTGAACGCTGAAAAACTGATTTCCTCCCATTCCTGTGGGCTGTTATTTTTCCAAATGAATACTCTTGTCCTATCCTTTCCTCCGTTCAAATTCTTGGTAGTCAGTGAATTTGAACGGTGTCATGGATATTTTGCTATGTACGCCTCCCAGCGCATACCGGCCTCCTAATACCGGGCAAAGAAAAAGGCCGGAAGTGTTTTCCCCTCCAGCCATGTTCCTGCCGCCATATTGCAGCAGGAATGAAAAAAGCCCGGTTAATGCCGGGCCTTATATAGAAAAGTATTCAATTTAGCGCATTCCTGCCACTATACCAAGTATAGCAGGTCGGAAGTCGGAAGGGAGTAGGGATTAGGTCGGGGATTTGTCGGAATTTAGTCGGGATTTAGTCGGGGCAGTTCCTCTAGGACTTCTGGAATAGAATATCCAAACAAGCAAACAGAAAATAAATAGATAGCTTCTCGTTTTCGGTCATAAAAGACACTGCGCTCTATATTTAGTTCTTCCAGCAATTCTTTCTCTGTGCTGTTGAACCGATAGATGAATTGCTTAGTCAAAATTTCATAGTAAAGTTCTCCTCGATCTGGATACCGTTTCAGACGAAGGAGCGCACGGTCAATAATATTGACCAGCATTTGATTTTGAACAAGGCAGCACTACTTTTTCTTCAAAGGCTTGTAGTTCAATATCTGGTGCAAAATTTTCAAGATAGCAGAGGCCAGACTCTATATCTTGTTCTCCCATAATCCAAGCAGTTTCTTGCAATTCTTCTGCCCGTTCACTCAGAACCCAGACTACATCCCGGTAAATCTTTAGAATCAGCCTGCTTCTATGAAACGCAGCGTCGCTGTTAAGCCCTAAAGCTGTTAGTCTGCTGTTACATTTTTGAATTGTTGTGCTTTCTTTCCTCATAGAATATTCCTCCTTGTTCGCAATATTGCGAACATATTAGGTACAAAATAGCATAGCGGAGGAGATAGAGAGGGAGAACCTCTCTCTATTCCCACTCTTTGGTTATATCAGGTTCCTGGATTTTAGACGAATCTGCATTGCTTGCTTGGAAACCTCAAAAATGTTTGCCATTTCAGCAATGAGCTGTTCATCTGTCCGACCCATTCTAAGTCGGTAAAAACATTTTTGATCTGCGGTAAAGGCATCAGCAGAGCAGAAGCCAGAGTATCTGCCTGGCGCTCAATTATGCCATGACTTTCATCGGAAGAAACATTTCCGTTATATGCAGCAACATCTCCTGTACCGGAGTACAACTTCTTATGTAGTACCCAATGAGCCAGCTCATGGGCACAGGTAAAACGGAGCCGCCCTAATTTTGACGGATCACAAAGCCGTTCATCAATTAAGATTGTACCGGCTCTTACTGCAATCATTCGATACTGTCTCTGTATCTGGTCATATAAGACAACAGCACCGTCATCGAAAATTGTTTCCCCTAATATCTTGGGGTTTTTTCTTAGTGTATGAAACTCCAGGATTAGGTCAAACTTTGTCTCGATAATGGTTTCGATTGGCACAGGACATGGTTGCCCGGATAGCAGAGAGGGATCGTATTCCATCAGGATTTTTCGCCCTACTGCTTCGATTGCTTCTGTACGGATTTGTGGAATTGACAAAGCTCTCCCCCCTATCGTTTACGCTCCTTTAGCATTTTCATAAATGTCTGCCATTCTTCATCGGTAGCGTCTACTTCTTTTGCCACACGCAAGGCCGCCCGAACAATATCTTTTTCCATGATATAGTCTGGCAAATCAGCAGATACTGTATTGCGTGATTTTGCAGCCAGATCCAAAAGCAACTCATGTTCTGATTTATCCAAATTCAGAAAGGCAGAGATGCGTTCCACAAAATCTCCAGTGGGAGCAGGACGGCGGCTTTGTTCAATGTCACACAGATAGCCATAAGCAATATTCAAATGCTTGGCTGTATCGCGTAAATTGAATTTATGTGCCTTGCGTTTCTCAGCTATAAATGATCCAAAAGTTATATTGCCCACAGCATTCACCTCCTACAATATAGTTACGGTCATAGGCACGGCAGCCAGCCGTGTCTATTTCCATCTCAAAGCCGAAGCTGTTAGAATGTGAGAGTAAATGGCCTGACACATTTCACCTTGGGCCAGCACGCCCGTATGGGAGTCAGTCAGCCGCCTCTCTCATTCGCAGCATTCGATTTAAGCAGGTTGAACCACCGTTTCGGTGCGTTCGTGTCATACCACAGGAGATTGAACAGGCAATGAGTAAAAGCGGTCGCCATGAATTTCAACATCAGGAGGTACAGCAAATGAACGCAGTCGGTATCGATGTTTCCAAGGGCAGGAGCACGGTGGCAATTCTCCGTCCTATGGGCGAGGTAGTCCAGACACCCATCGACGTCATGCACAATGCAGTCAGTCTGGAGCGTTTGGCGTATCAAATCCTCACACTGGGTGAAGACACGCGCGTTGTCATGGAGGCAACCGGACGGTACCACGAACCGATTGCCAGAGAACTGCATGCCCACGGGATATTCGTTTCTGTCATCAATCCCATCGCCATCCACGGGTATTGCACAAGCGGCACTGTCCGCAAAGTCAAAAATGACCAAAAGGATGCTCTGAAAATTGCACGATTCGCACTTGACCGCTGGACTGAATTGCGCGAATATACCCCTATGGACGCTTTGAGACAACAACTGAAAATCTTCAGCCGCCAGTATAATCTCTACATGAAGTCTTGCGTGGCATTGCAAAGCAATCTCATCTCACTGACCGACAAGGTGTTCCCGGGAGTCAACGAACTGTTCAAAAGCCCTCAGAGAGCAGATGGTCATGAGAAGTGGGTGGACTTTGTTACGACCTTTTGGCACTGTGAGTGTATCAGTACGGTCAGCGAAAATGCATTCACAGAGCGATACCAGAAGTGGTGCAGGCGCATGGGATACAATTACTCTCTAACCAAGGCTGCTGACATTTACACTGAGAGCCTCGGTCATATCATTACACTGCCAAAAAACAACAACACAAAGCTGCTGATCCAGACAGCTGCCAAGGAGTTGACCGCAATGAACGAACTGATTGCTGTTGTACGCGGTGAGATGACTCGTCTTGCAAGGGAACTGCCGGAGTACGAAACCGTTCATGCCATGTATGGCGTGGGCGACACAACGGCCGCGCAGCTTATAGCAGAGATCGGCGATATTCGCAACTTTCCCCGCCGCAGCTCCCTCGTCGGCTTTGCCGGTGTTGACCCGGCCATCAATGACTCCGGCAAGAGTGTCGGCAACAGCATGGCAGCTACGAAACGCGGTTCCCCACATTTGCGCAAGACGCTGTTTCAGATCATGACGATCTATCTGCGCCTGACACCGCAGGATGAACCCGTATACCAGTTCCTCGATAAGAAGCGCTCTGAGGGCAAGCCGTATTATGTCTACATGACAGCCGGTGCCAACAAGTTCCTGCGCATCTACTACGCCCGGGTGAAGGAATGCATAGCAAATCTGGACGCATCTGCCGAGGGCAGCGAAACAGCCGAGTAATCTGCTCATGGACACCTCTCAGCTGATGAACCATGTTGTTCACCGGCAGCTTTGCTATACCCTTTTTACTCAAGTCCCGCTTGAACCTTTCTTTCAATTGGGGCTTGACTTTTTATTTGCAGGCTCTCATTTGTTCGACGAACTGCGAACATCTTGCTTATATTGTATATCGAACATCCGTTCACTTCAAGGACAAAAATTCCATTTGAAAAGAGGTGTTAAAAATCAATAACACCTCTTTTGCACTATATAAATTCCTGAGCGATTTGCTGCATTTCCGTAATGCACTCTGATATGAACCCCAAAAGTTAGACAAAAAACAAATTAAGCGGCCCCAACGGTCTGAATCCTGTATTGCACAGGGCTCAGGCCGTTTAGTTTTAATTTGATTCGGCGATTGTTGTAATAGTCGATGTAATCGACAATAGCCTTTTCAAGCTGGTCAATGGAAGCAAATTTTTCCAGATAGAACAGTTCCGTCTTGAGCAGTCCGAAGAAGTTCTCGGCAACTGCATTGTCCAGACAAGTGGCTTTCCGAGACATACTTTGCGTAATTCCTTTTTGCTTTCAGTAGATTCTGGTAGGACTTCATCTGGTATTGCCAGCCCTGATCCGAATGCAGAATCAGATTGTCAACCTTGTCCGGCAGCTTTTGAAAAGCACCTTCCAGCATATCCGTGATTTGCTTAAAGTTCGGATGGCGGCTCAGATTGTAGCTGACAACTTCGCCATTGAACAAATCAAGAATTGGAGACAGGTAGAGTTTCTGGTCGTTCACTTTGAACTCGGTAACATCTGTGACCCATTTCCGATTCGGCTGGTTTGTCTTGAAATGCCGTTCCAGCAGGTTTGGAGCTACTTCTCCAACTTCGCCTTTGTAAGAACTGTACTTCCTTTTTGAACGAACCTGACAGACTAAACCAAGCTGCTTCATGCGTTTCCGAACCGTCTTGTGGTTCACACGAATATCGTTGTTATGCAGTTCTTTTGTGATTCTGCGGTATCCGTATCGTTTTTGTTCTCGTTGAAGATTATAACAATCTGTTCCTTTACCATCTGGTATTTGGCAGGATTCTGAGACTGGTGCAGATAGTAGTAGAACGTGCTGCGAGGAAGTCCGGCAAGTTGCAGCAGTGCTTTCAGCGGGTATTTCTGCCTCAGTTCCTGAACTACTTGTGCTTTCTGTTTTGGCGTTCCTCTTCCAGCACCAAGGCATTCAATTTTTTTAAGTAGTCTATCTCCATCCGAAGCCTTTGATTCTCTGCAATAAGGTCTTCTTCTACTTGCTTGTTCAGTTTTGGTTTCCGGCCTTTCTGTGTCCCACTGGCTACACAAGCTCGACCCCGGCGCTCTGTTAGAAGTGCTTCTTCTCCTTCCTCCCAATAAATGCGCTCCCAGTCCCTGAGTGTACGGTCCGAAATGCCATATTCTCTGGACGCTCCCTTAAAGCTCAGGTTTTCTCTGTGGATTCGTTTAATGATTTCTACCTTCTGCGTTCCGTTGTACTTCCGATATCCTTTTGGCATACAAAAACACCCCATTTCCTAAACAGTATACCATACTGTCTAACAAATGGGCAGTTCACTCTTTGGGAGAGAGAATTTTTATTTTCCCTTTGAATTTGAATATCCAGCCATAAAAAGTTCCACTGGGGTTCACTTCAATTTTGGCTGTGAAGTGTGTATCATCATACCTATCAACATCAGCATCTTCTCCATAATGATCTATAATTACTCTCATCAATTCGTTTTCACATAGAAGGGTTACTTCCTTCGATGACTCCGATGTAAACATATCAACCATTTTATTTGTATAGGAGGCTACATCAAATCCCTCTATCGGCATAAAGTAAGTTTCCAGATTTTCTACACTTGTTAGCCGATCTACACGGAAGTGAGCAATTTTCTGATGCTTCAGAGAAAATCCAATCAAATAGTAATGGTCATTTTTCCATTCAAGCGCATAGGGATTTACGACATAATAATATCCATCGTGCTTTAAGATTTTCTTTTTTTCCTGAGTATATTCATAGTATTGGAACCGAATTTGCTGATGGTTTCCAATCGCTGTTTGGATATTATCAATGATATAGTAAACCTTTTCATTATGCGGTTTGACACGGCTGGATAAAGCAGCAAATTTTTGAAGCTGTTCTGCCTGATGTGTGCTGGTCAGACAGCATAATTTCTGTACCAGTTCCTCGGATTTCTTGGCAGAAATGATCTTCGAGGATGCTACTGCGTCTGTCAGCATTTTCAGTTCTGGATACTCAAACAGGCGACTTCCCATAAAATATTGGTTTTGGGTACTCTTGACCACCACAATATCAATCCCTGCATCGATCAGCGCATTGGTATCTGCGTAAACAGTCTGCCGCACTGCCTGAATTCCTTTTCCATTCAGATGGGCAATGATGTCAGATACTGTGGCAGGATGGTTTTCATCGGTCCTCTCATAGAGAAACCGGAGTAATTCCAGTATCCGCATATTTGTTGAATTCTTCATACTTCACCTCCTCGATTCTTAAAATGGCCTATTTTGTGTGGTGTCCAGCCCCAAAGACCAGAAGCAGGGCGACAAGCACAGAGAAGCAGGCCAATCCAATTTCGATCCATAATCAGCTTGATTACCGCCACAAACAGCAGTCCGCCCACCAGGAGCACAACGCCGTTCATTCAGCGTCCTCCCGAGGCATAGTTCCCCATGTGGATGTCCAGCACCTCTCTGGGTGGCTGGATCAGCGCGTCCTCATACTGGCACTTCCACTGAATCTCCCGGCACATCTGGCCATCCGCCACGCCGTCTATGGTTTCCCCATCCTCAATGGGGTTGTCATTCGCCAGAATGTAGGACGCCGCATTGTAGGCGTGGTTTACCACCCAGTTGGGGTCCATGCCGTGGAAGTGGTACTGGAGGTCGGGCAGGAACAGGGTGCTCATGCCCACCGTGTCGATAAGCATATCCTCGGTGCCCTCAATGTTAAAGAAGCGGACATTGACGCCAAAGCGGATGAAACGGTCCGAGCCCTCAATCTGATGGGAACGCACATCCTCTACCAGAAACAACTTGCCGCAGTTTTGGAAATAGAACGCCTCACAGGTGGGATACAGCTCCGCCAGAGCCTCCAGAAAGTCGACATCCAGGTTGGCACGCTCCAGCGCCGGAAGCGCCGCAGCCAGCATATCGGTGGCTACCACCTGATATTTGCACTCCCGGAAGATCCGCTCCCGGTCCTCCTGGCAGTCCCACATCTGGCTCATCAAAAAGGCATCGAAGCCTTTGCCCTTGAACTTGTCGCATTTCATCACCATCAGCTGCACCGGGCATTTTCCGTCCTTGAACTCCGCGATATGGTCCAGGGCGGCAAAGCCGGCCATTTTCTGATCATAACAGAAGCACTCTGCTGATCCGATGTGCTTCTCCATTACGGCAGTCATTTTTTTCTTTGTCCGGCATTTCTACCGGTTCTTTGAACAGCATCTGGATGAGATAGGGACCGCCGGGCTGGGGGCCTTTTTGTCATCCAGGTTTTGCTGGAACACTTTATTGCTCATACTTATTCCTCACTTTTCCTGATGGGCATCTTCCATCTGTCTGCTGACGGTGTCCATGTAAAGATACACCCCGTCCCGGTCACAGTGGTACAGGTTGGAATAGCTGGTACTCTCATTGGGGTGGATGGGGTTGGGCTCCACCACCTCGGTAGCTTCCAGCAGACCGACACTCAGTTCAGCCGCGGCAGTGAGGGCCTTTTTCAGCACAGCAAGCTGTCCGTTGCTCCAAATCCTCTCCAGATCTTCACACACTTTGGGGTCCTGCTCCAGATTACGGAGAAGTTGCACAACCTGCTTCGGAGACAGGTAGACACCGGCGCAGTAGTTTTCAATGATCTGATTTTCTGCCGGATTTGGAAAAGCTGTTGGCACCACCTGTTCCCATGAGGTAAAGTAGCGCGCATATTCTGGCTTCTCCTCTATCAAAAAGGAAAAACCGCTCCCTCTAGTGTAATAGTAATCCCGGAAAAAGCCCTGGATCACCGCAATATAAAAGCCGTGGCTCTTGTCAAACAATTCATCCTCTGTCCCCGCACCGACCCGCAAGGTATCCAGATATTTTTCCGCATAGAAATCCTCTATTCCATTCTGTGCGGCAAGAGCCAGCACCTTTTCTTCCTGCCCCTGCTGGACCCAGGAAAGCGGGGTAAAATACCATTCCTGCATTTCTTCTGGGGAAATCGGGTGAAAACTCACATCGTATCCCATAAAATCCTCCTTTCACTCACACTCAGGCGATTCCTCTAACGAATCGATTATTTCCTGTAATTCAAAAAGCGCATCTTCTGCCTGGCGTCCTGTTTCCTCGCTCCAATACCGATTTCCACCAGCCAGCTGGTCAATCAGATTGAACATAGCAACTGCATCGGGAATAGGGATCGCTCCTGCTGCCTTCCATGCTGGTTGATTTTCAAGAAGATAGGCTTTTATTTTTCCAAACAACTGCACCTGAAATGTGTTATTACAACGCAGTTCTACCAAAAAACCGTCTTCACCTTGGACAATATCCGAAAAATTCATGCTGCACAATTCTCCTAACCCTCGTTATTCTCTGTCCATCAGCCCTTCTGCCTGCATCCGGATCACATAGAAGGCCCGCACCCAGTCCAGTTCCTGCTCCATGGAGTCCTCCAAAGCCAGCAGGCGGCGCTTGCCCAGCCTGCGGTCCAGAAGGGCAAAGATGCGGACAAGGGGATTCTCGCTCATCAGGCTTTTCTCAATGCTCTGGTTGTCAAAGATCCCAAACGCCTCATAGAACACCTTTTGGTCAAAGGTACCCTGCTCCAGCGCATAGGCATGAGCCTGATTGATGGCCTCCTTTGCAGAGTCGCAATCCTTCAGGGTTGTGGACCGCAAGTGATGAAATTTCATCCACACATTCTCAAAATAGGTGTAGTAGTTGCTCCGCAGTACTTCCACGCCGTCCATGCGAATGGCTGCCCGGCCCTCATGGTCAGCACTTTTGCTGTAACTGGTGGCAAAATACTGGATGTGGCCCCGGAGCGTCGGGCACAGGTAATCATTTTCCAGCTTGTTCCGGATTCCGCTCCAGGTTGACATAGGTACTTGTCTCCTTTCTGATGCCGTTGCGGGCGTTGCCCCTTCCGCAGAATTTGTCTTTTGTGTTTGAAGTGTTATCCGTTGAATCCGCCGACTTCAATTTTATATTTGCAGTCGACCTCGATACAAACTAAATGTCCCATGAAATAGTCGGGTTCCGCATCCAAATCGATGTAAAAGCCAGTTTCGCTTCCATTTATAAATACCGTTACATTGTTTACAAACAGTGCTTTTACAAACTCCTCTTCTGAAATTTTCCCATCCGCTTCCAGCGTTCCATCTTCGATCATTTCATTCACGGCGTCTATGCAGTCATCGTTTTCCTCCAAAAATGCTCGGATAATGGTATCTTTATGGTCATTGACCCAATTTACCTTTTCCAAAATGATATCGCCTATATTTCCCTCTGTGCTCTGAAACTCAAGGAGAATTTTAGTCTTTCTATCCCATACAGTCCATTCTCCAACATGAAAGCCGAGTTTGCGATCAAATATAAATTCCGTATTCCCCAAAATCATTTTATCCGGCATTTCGACCCTTTTCTTCAAAAACAGTCCCATACAAACCTCCTTAATTACTGCATATTACTGTGCCCACCAGTCCTGATAGCGTTTTTCATCGGCGATATTTTCATTTCTCATTGAGATACCTCGCCAATTTCTTCTCCAGCAGTTCCGCCATATCACTGCAAAGGCGCTTTACCTTGTCCTGCTCATGGGCGTAGTACCAGATGGTTTCCTCTCCGGGGCGGAGCAGAAGTTGGTCGCCGTCCGCTTCTTTCCAGAACTCGCCCAGCACACAATACCGCTCGCCATGGATGGTCAGATTAAATGTTCCAAAGAGTTCAACGATTACGCCTGTGGATACATTGATGCCTGCGGTCAGCAGGAAAAACTCCCGCACCTGGGACGGGAGCGTGAAGCCCAGCACGCTTTCTTGATTCCTGATTTGCACCTCCGTGGCGGCGGGCTTGATTTCATCAGAGGTGTCAAGTGCCTTCGCCAACGCCTTGGAGAACTTGGGGTAGCGTTGAAACAGCTCCGGGTTGTCGGCCTTGAATTCCCTTTGCTTTTCCCGCTGTACTCGCTCCTGCTCCTTGCAGAAAGCGTCCAGCTCCGCCAGATACCGCTCCTGATAGAGATTGCTGGCTTCAAATGCTGTGCCGCTCTTTTCCAGAATGGCGATGGCTCTCTTTTGGCTGCCAAACACCGGGACCCACTGAAAACCGTGTCGGCAGGGCTTCAGTTTCAGACATTCCTCCCTACCCAGCAGAGTTTCCAACTCCATCTCATGTTCGTCCCACCAGCTCCACCAGGTTTCGGGAGTTTCCCGCCCCTCGGCCAGGTCCAGGAGTTTTGCGGTCAATGCGTCTTTGTTCATAGGTACATACTCTCTTTCTCAGCCATCACGATACTTGAGATTCCATGACTTCGCCATTATCGTTGATATAAGTGTAATGAATAAAATCCTCATCCACAAGCAGCAGGCAGGGGCTGAAAACTTCCCATTCCTCATGATCGCGCAGGATGTCATCATATTTTCCGAATATAAAGATTTGAAACAGTGCCTCTGTTCCCATCAAAAAGCATAGGTAAGCATTTTCGTGTGGGTACGGGCAAACTTCTTGAATCGCCAGCTGCCCCGGCTGCGCGAAATCGAGTTTTGAGATGAATTTTCCAAGTTTGACCTCTTCCGCCTCATCTGCATACCGGTATTTTTGAGAAAAATCTTCGATGCTTTTTGTGAGACAGTCCTTGTATTGCTGGATCTCTGCTCTTTGCTGTTTTACTTTAAGCTGCGCTTTTTTCTGAGCCAAAAGCTCTTTCAAGTTGTCATCCATAGGCAGAATCTCCGTTTCACGGGGGACGGTGCTTTAATCAAAATCCATCCAGACCAGGTGCTTTCCGCAGTGGAGGCACTGGAACAGATAGCATTGCAGATGCCCGCCATTGACGGATTCCTGAATCATTTCCTTCTGTTCGTCATCCCACATTGAATCGTCCAACACTTCCACGAGCACGCCCAGTGCCCGCAGTTCTCTGGCGCCCACACGACCCAGATAGGCGCAGTAGTCGCCGCAGTGGGTCCGCCAGTATTCCTGCTGCCAGCCGGAATAGCCGGGGGTGCGGTGGATCAGCTCGTCCAGCTTCTCCGGATCGTCCACGCCATCGTCCAGAGAGAAATCGTCTTGAAAGCAGCCGTCATATTTCCGGGCCGCCTCGCCACTGGAGATGCACTCCGGGCACAGATATTCAATATCCTCCACGGCGTAAAAGGGGCCTGTATAGAAAATATGGGTCGTCTTGCCACAGCAGTCGCAGACAACGCCGTCTGCGGATTCCTCAAAAGCCCCAGTTTCCAGAGGGTTCGGGTGATACCGGAAGGCAGGCAGGCCCAGCTGGGCCTGCCGCTCCTTCTCTTTCTGCGTCTCCTCCGGCGTTTTGGGCTTGGGGAGAGCATAATGATTGCCCCAGTTGTCCGCATAGTCCTTCAGCGTGCCCAGCCGCTTGAGGGTCTTTTTATCGGAACGATTTCCGATTTGGCAGAGCAGTTCATAGGCATCCTTCTTGAAGTCCAGTAGATCATACATATCCACCAGCACTTCCTTGGCCTGCTGATCCTCACTCTGCTCAAGTTCTTCCTTGAAGGTATATAGAGCGCGGACACTGTCCGGACCTTCATTGGTCGCAACAAACTGTTTTTTTAGTTCGATATAGGTTTTCTGATATTCTGTCATTGGTCGCACCTCCCATCAATCCCACCAGAAATACCAGACGGTGGATTGGTGTATAGTATCAGCCAAAGTGCCAATACTTGCATTTTGGTCCAAATCAGGACAAAAACCGTATTGTTCCACAGCTACATCTATGGCCTTCTCCTTGGGGACAGGAACCGGGAGCAGAAACTCCAGCTCATCGTGGCTCATGGCGGCAGGCACCGCGTCATACTGCTCGAACCAGTATTTCGCCACTGCCATTAGCTCCAGCGTATCAAGACATTCATTCCAGTTTCCGAAGGGCAGGTAGGCAAAGATCTCCCAGGGGTTCTTTACCGGAATTTTAGCCAGAATTAGCGGAACGGTCATATTGGTATCAGAATCCCAATAACTTGCGAAGCGGTCGTTGTTGATACCGCCGTCTATCTCACCAATAATTTCCTCCTCCCAGTCCATATCATCCTCCTCGGCTTCTTCTTTGCGCTGGCCGGTCAATTCCTCCAGAACTGCCTTTCCGTCCTTGACGGGAGCGGAGAGCATCTTCTTCCGGTATTCCTCCACAGCTTTGGGGTTAAATTCATAGCAGTCTGCATCGTTTTCCGGGTCGGCATTCATCACCAGACACTCCAACAGCGTTTCATCCGGCTTGATGAGAACAGGAATAAAGTCCTCCCGCACCCCCAGCCGCCGGGCGTAGCTGTATGCTGACCTGATGGGATCATCATCTGCCATGGATGGGAAATAGGTACACTCACAGTCCAGATACTCCATAATGGCCTGCGCCACCTCGGAAGGCTCCAGCGTGTCCTCGTCAAAGTCCTGTCCCTGCCAGTTGGTGAAGCGTTCCTCAATTACCTCTGCCATAGCCTGATAGTAGTCCTCGTCAAAGGGGATGAATAAGTATGCCTCCTGTTGAAATTCATTGGAGTGGTATCGGGACGGACCAAAATATTTCAGGGCATAGTCATCAATGTCGGCAGGATAATAGGGCGCATCAATTTCTCCATAGTAATAATGGGCAAAGGCACGGCCTTTCTGATTGAACAGAGCCGAGAATAGACAGCCGAACAGCTCCTCCCGGATGAATGTTCGTAGGTCTGTGTTGCCTGGATCGGCTTTGACCTGATTTACCACTTCGCCATGCTCCGCCAGGAATTTCCCGCCCATCAGGTCATGCTCCATGCACCAGCGCAAATAAATCGCCATGTGGTTGTAGGCGTTGATGGGGTCAATGGGAAGCTCCTTCTCACTCAATCTCTCAATATGATAGGAAACATCATCCATTCCTATGCTGTCATCGTCATCCTCCGGATCTCCCTTTATAGGCTCGTAACCGATCTTCAGGGTCATCTGTTCCTCTGGCAGAGAGACACCGGGGCTGCGGGTGATGGTGTGCTTATCGTCCGCAGAAAAACCGATGGTCTCGCCGTCTTGCAGCGTCACATCACACGCCAGCACATAGGAGGCAAGGCTTGCCAAAAAGTCCCGTAGTTCCTCCGGCTCAGCGTCGGTGTTCAACACCTCCATTTCCTCCTTGCCAAACACATCCATGCCGTAGGTGTAGCCGTTTAGGCCCCCCTCGCTCCGGTACAGGCCGAACCAAACCCAGTTGAAGATGGGCAGTTCGTCCTTTTTGAGCATATCGGCAAGGCCCTCATAGAAACGAGGCTCAAATACCACGCCGCTGGTGTAGACACCGGTGGCGTATTTCTGCTTGCAGCACACTGCCATCGCCTTGGTGAACAGCTTACCTCGTTCCAGCAGTTTTTCCTCCTCGCCCAACACAGCCACCATGATATGGGCCTTGTGCGCTTTGGCCACTTCTACGGCCTCTGGCCACATATAGTTGTTTTCGGCGTTGATCTCTGCTTCATTGTCCGGGATGTGACCGTGGAATAGTGTCACAATCAGCATCATATTGCCGACCCGCATTACCACAGCGTCATCGCTGTTCTCAACATCTTCGTCGCCCTCATCCGGCTCCTCATCTACGATACCCCATTCTTCCCGCAGATCTCGGATCAACTGCTCCTTGTCCCACTCTGCTTTGGAGAGGAGCACAGATCCGGCAAAGGAACCCTTATGGTCGGTTTCCTCCTCGTCGGCGTCATCCTCAAGATCCTCTGCATCTTCATCCGGATCATAGAGGGATTCATGCTCCAGTCCGCGGATAAATTCCTCAAAGCTGTCTGCCAGATGGGTAATTTTATAGTCATTTTCCTGATCCACATGGACTACCGCAGGCTCTCCCTGAGGGCCGCAGGCCCGGTAGTCCAGGAAAATCATATCGTGTCCGGCGCTTGGACAGTCGCAGATGGCCACACCGATGGCAGGATACTCCCACTCATCGATCATAAACTGGCTGCCCAGCTCTCCGCAGAGGGAGCAGCTCTTTTCCCGTCCGATGCCGAAAATGCCGGTGATGGCCACATGATCATCTGACCAACAGGTAGGCTCATCGCAGGGATAGCAGGTGTTCACCGGAATGCCGCCGTTGTGCTGCTTCATCAGCCAGATGTAGGCGGCGGGCAGCTTGTAGCCCAGTTCCTCCTCCACGCTGGCAATCAGCTCATCGGAAGGCGGCTCACTGACATATTCTTTCAGTGCATACCAATTATCATCCCAGAAGTTGGTGAGGTCGAAGCCCTCAAATGGGGTATCACCGGGCACGAATTTGGCCTTCTTCTTCCGGCTGCGCTGGCGTTTCCGGATCTCCGCCTTACACTCCCGAATTACCGCCGGAGCATTTTCATCCTCCGGGTCCAACTCTGCCCACCGCTGGGCGTAGGGAATGGCCTTTTCCTCCTGGCCGTAGAGATACTGATAGCCATAGGCCATCCGCATATTCCACTCCGCCTTGTCCTGGCCTTCCTCCCGGACGGACTCCAGCACCTCAATGGCCCTCAGAAGGGCTTTGTCTCCCTTGGATTTCAAAGTACCTTCGTCATGGTCCCCGATGATGGCGTAGTTCTCCAGTGCACGGGCCAGGGCGTAGGCGGTGCGGTAGTTCCTCCAGTTCTCCGGGATGGCATTCAGTGCCTGGATACAGCGGGTGTACTCGTCTTCGTCGTTCCACTGCTCCAGCTGCTGGAAGAAGGATTCGGCGTTCTGCGGGGTGTAAGGAATATAGTCCATGCCCGTCAGCGTTTCGTCCAACTCGTCATCCTGATTCTCAGTTTCTGTCCCATCATCTTGTTGCTTTAGGGGTACAGAACCTGCTTCACGGCGGAAGGTGTGGAAGATGGCCATGGGATGTCCGTGCCTTCAAAGAACTCTTTCGCCATGTTCAGCGCCGTCTGGATGTCCCAGGCGATGAAATCCACATAGCCGCAGTAGAGGCCGGTGGCCCCGCCGGTGAGTGAGCACTTCCGGGCCGTTGCCGGTGGTGAACAATTCCTCCAACTTGTCCCGGAAATCGAATATTTTCTCCGTTCCTTCCTCCTCCCGCAAGGTGTCCAGAGGATAGCAGAAGAAGCCCGCTACTGCGCCATCGGCGTGAAGATCGTCCATAAAATCATTGTCGGCATTCAGATAGCCGTTGATGAGCGGCACACAGCAAGTGGAGCCCACCATGGTATCCAACCGCCAATCGGCGTCCGGGTCCTGTTTGGGTTCCATTTTGTAGCCAAGGTAGCTCTCCAGATAGGCTTCCGGGTCGGTGGAGAGTTCCAGGCCCTGCTCCCGCAGTTTGTCGGGCAGCTGGGACAGGAGGAAGGACGGCTCTGCCTTGGGTTCCTCCAGCACATCAAAGCTGTCTATGTATCTCATGTGGGGGATCTCACCCAACACTTGATCGGTGAGGGTGGTGAGCATCCACCAGGCCCGGCCTTCCGCCTCCCGGAGCATAGGCAGCAGCTTTTCGCAGTAGGCGGAGATGGCGAAGCTGTTTTCGCCCTGCTCCTCCAGCCAGATCTGCACATCCTCCCCGGAGATGTCCCAGCCATCCTCAGTATGCAGGCCGATGTTCTGGAGGGGCTGACGGCCCACAAGGATATTCCAGTGCTCCAGCACCTCCTTGGGGGCGTGCTTCTGGAAGTAGACCAGCTCAAACAGCTTGACCTTGTCGCCCTCCGGGGTGAGGATCAGCTCATGCTTTTCGCCGTTAAATCCCATTTCAAAGGAGATTTCATCAAAGACCAGATTCAGGGTTTCCTGCATTTGGGCCACGAGTTCGGCACCGCGGGTGTGATCTTTGTCCTCATCCATCATCTGGCGCAATTCTGCTTCCATCTCGGCAAAGGTTTCACCAGTCCTCTGTCCTTTCCCGGAAGCACTCCGAGAACTGCGGCAGAGAAATGCCTTTCTTGCACCAGTCGATCAGTTCCTCAATGTCTTGTTGGGTGTTGAGTTTTGGATCATCACCGGGATGCAGTTCCAGGGCTTTTTTTCAAAATATCGCAGGGCGCGGCCCTCCTGATCCAGATAATAATAGGCATACCCCATGCGGAAATTCCAGGAATAAGTATCTCCCAGTTCCTCCTCATGGGACTGCATCAGTTCCAGCGCCCGGTGAAGCAGCTTCTTTCCCTCCGGCTCGCTGGGGTCCGCCAGATTGTTGTAGGCTCGCGCCAGCTCCATATCCATTTCTCGGGGTACGCTCCTCGGCAGAGATTGCCTCCAGTGCGTCAACGATTTTCTGGTGTTTGTCCTCCTCATGCCACTTCTGGCACTGTTTCAAAATGTCCATATCAGGGCCCTCCTCGTCCTCATCCGGTTTCCAGTCTTTGATCTGCTGGAACACACCGTTCTCATCCCGCTCAAAGGCGCAGGGGGCGGGGGTGTTCAGCAGAGAAATGATGTCGGGATCGTCGTTGCAGATTGTGTTCAGCTTGTAAATCCCGGCATTGTTGGGATCGTCCATGTACGCCTCGCTCTCGTCACCAGCGGTGAAGCGCCAGCCGCTGTCCCAGCCGCCGTCCGGCTTCTCCCGGTAGCAGTAGCCCACCTTGCAGCCCTCCACCGTGATGCGGTTGGTGGCGATACAGCCATCGGCGCCCTCCCAGTCGGGGAGCAGATTCTTCATGTCCTCTGCCTTTACATAGTAGTCCCGGTTGCGGCCACCGGCCTCGTACAGCTCTCCTTCCGCAGCGCCTCCCATCCCGAGCCATCTCCTGGATCTCCTCGTTATCCATCATCTCGCTGATGTCGTATTCCAGCGGGGCATGGACAAAGTCCGCCAGGGACTTGTTCATTGCGTCGTGCTCCTCTGGCGTAGCAGTGATGCGGATACGGCGGGCGGGGGTGTTGTACTCGTCCAGATCCTGAAGGTTTACACTGCCACTGACGCTGCACTCCAGCAGGATGGCGGCCAGGTCGGTGACCACATCAATGGCGAAGTGGAAGTCCATCTCCACGCCATCGGAATGTGTAAACTCCAGGTACTCCACGGTTTGGCGAAAGTCCCAGTTCTGCTTGTCCAGACCGATCTTGGCGAAAATCTCGCTGAGGGGGATCTCCTCCTTTTTCTGATCCTCTAAAAGTGCCACAAGGTTCAGACTGTCATCGGAACCGCCAATAAAGTTGCCCCAGTATTTTTTGATATACATTTGTCGTGCCTCCTGTTCTGAATCCAGTCGATCAATGAGCTGATTCAAGTGTTCCAACCACGCAGGAGCGATCTCACCGCTATCCTCGTTCTTCCAAAGATCCATAATCTCACGGATGCCGTCCTCGTCCGGCACCTCGTTTTTGATGTCGGTGAGCTGCCGCAGCAGGAAAGCAAGTGCTTCTTTGGATGCTGTGAAACCGGTGACTTTATCCCATATAGCTTCTTCATGATCGTAGTCCAGCTTGCCGTTATCCTTCCATTGGAAATACAGCTCCGCCAGAGCCATCGCAGTATTGTCAAAGAGAAAGTCGATTTGTGAGAAGTCAGATCCCAGCATGACTTCCTCTTTCATCAGTTCAATCATCTCGCCCAGATCCATTACCGGATGCTCCGGTACATATTCATTTTTGAGGATGTCCAGTACATCCAGCCCTTCGTCACGCTCTAATGCTTTTATACCCCATGCTCCCATGTCGGCACCTCTCTTTCTTTATTTCGTATCAAGCTTCTATTGTCAATCATGGTTCTCCACCCGGATAATGGGCCGGTAGAAGTCATAATCTCCGTTTAGTTCCTTGTCCTCCTGCACTTCCGGCTTACAGTGGGGCGAACAGGGTAGGAAACCGAGAAATGGACCCAGCCCGCCGCAGATATTGCACCCGCCGTCACCGCCGCAGGTGGTAAGTCTATCAGCCTGCACCACTTCCCGCATATAGGGGTCGTAGGCGATGGACAGGCCGAAGAAGTTGGGTTCCTCCATATCATAGGGCCGGTTCTCATCCTCATCCATGTCCTCAAACCAGCGTAGACGCATGGAGTAGTCTAACCCATCTCCCCATGGGAACAGGGTCCGACATCCGCCGCCGCACAGGTAGGCCCACTCGTCCGCTGTGGGCAGCGAAAGCCCCTGCTTTTCCAGCCCGGCAAGAAGCGCATCGTAGTCTGTGCAGTGATAGATCCAGGTATGAAATCCATCTTCTGTCCGTTCTATGCGGGCCGACTGATGCAAGGTAAGACTGCTGCTGTCACTCCAAGCAAAATCACGGAATTCCTTCAGCCAGTCAGGGTGGGCAGTCAGCCTGGGATCGTCCATCTTGACCGGCTCCCAGCACAGTTCCTCCAGCTCCCGGCCCACCAGCATGGGGCCAATGGCCGCCTGCCGAACGGGAGCCATGCTTTCCCGGATCATCTCCTCCGGGTTCTGCGGTTCCATCTCCCACTCCTGGAACAGGTAGTCCAACTCCTCCCGGCTCTCCTGATTCAGTCCCACGGCAAACTGCTCCCAGCCCAGGGTGACGGTATCGCCGGGGACAAAGACGAACTCCCGACCATCTTTCTCGAAGATGCCGGTGGTGCAGCTCTGGCCCCAGTGGTCAAAGGTATGTAGACCGAGAAAGGTCATAGTATAACGAGCAGCCAGGCTTTCCATCAGCGCCTGCTTCTCGGTGGTTTCCATTTGATTGAATTGGGGACGGGACAGTTTTTCGTTCATGGAAAGTCCTCCTTCGATTCGTTTTGCGTGTTCCAGCAGATAGCTCTGACCATCCTGCTTGGCCCATTCCAAGTATTGTGGAAGCTGGTCGGAATGGATGGCATCCAGTGAAATCAGAACGGCGATCCGCTGGTATTCCTGAAGTTCAGGAGAGTAACAGTTGCGCTCCCAAAACAGCGGAGCGAACTGTTCCACACAGTCAGGACGCAGAGCAGGCATCGCCAAAAGCGCCCGCCGGCTCACATATTCATTGGGGTCCTTTGCGAAATCCAGAATTATATCCCTGACTTTCTGACTACATGAGCATTCCGGCAGATAGGCAGCAAACTGCCACTTGGCCTCATTCTCATTGGAAGCTGCGGCCCTGCGGCAGAGGCACTCAAACCATTGTGGATGGGAAGTGGTCTCCTGTATAAATCCCTCCGCTTCGTTGGCCCTGGCAATTAAATAGACCATCTCATCCAGTAGGACGCTGTCTGCCGTTTCTGCATTCATTTGGGTCAACACATGGCAAAAGGCATCAAATATATCATTCCACGCAGGGTAATCGACCTCCCACGCACCGCCAATCTCCTCGGTGGTTTTTCCGGGATAAGTGATTTCCTGCCACTGATGAAATTTTCCTACCTGCTCCAGCAGGCACTCCCTGATGTCCTTTGCCATGTGCTTACCTCACAATTCTCTGCACAGTTTTCCCAGTTCCAATGCCTGTTCCACAAGGTCCAGGAGCAGGCTGGAAAAATTCTCGGCAATCTCCTCCAGATCGGCATAGTCACAGTTATAGCCCCGGACTCTGCCGCTCTCCAAGTCGATAAATACGATACTCCCGTCACCCAATCCTCCGATTGGAAAGGCGGAACCGTGGTCATATTCGCTCATGTAATCCTCATAAGCCTCTTGAAAAATCGGGTAGGCTTCTTCCAACTCTTTCAGTGTGAAGATCCACGGCTCCGCCAAATAGCAGCCGCCGAAGTTCAAAAGTAGCCAGCGGTACTCTGCGGGGATGGGAGTATACCTGCTTTCAAATCGTTTCACAGCATCCTCCGGTTCTGGGCAGGTACCCTTTGTGAAGGGGCTTACTTTATAAGCAGTTTGAATTTTACTGCGGTTTTTTTCCAAATTCATGTCATGCATTGTATTTCCCTCACAGAGCATCCAGGTTTTCCTGTAAATCGCCCTGCATCAAGTGCTGGGCAATGGCTTGGTTCAGTGGCTTATGGGGGTGATAGGCTGCCTGCTCTACATCGTGCAGGCACTCCTCCATCAGTGCCTCCGGAGAAATGCCTTCCCGTTTGCCATAAAGATGGCCGAAGGCATAGCACACGGACTTGAGAAAGCCGAAAATATAGTCATGATTTCCACGCATACTGGGCAGGTCATTGAACGAGCCCATGCCGCCGTATGCCCGAAGATGGTGGGCAACCTCACGACGCTGGGTCCAGTCCTGAATATCCCTCTCCAGCCAGTCGATCCAGTTTTGAAATTCTGGATGGTCTGCCAGAAGGATCGAGCGCAGACAGGTCAGAGCTTCGGTATAAATATCGGTCTGTTTCATCAGAACCCTCCTGATTCTTTTAACGCTCCCTCATAGGTGTGGCTTTTCCAGATGGCCTCAAATTCCGCTTTCTCTATGACGCAGGCGTGGAATTCCTCGCCCCAGACATGGGCGTTCAATTCCTCCACGGTGGGGATGGGCGTGATTTCAATAGCTCCGTCGTAAAGGTCAGGGATATTGCGGGTGCGGCCATCTGCAAAGATGTCAATGGAGCGGAGAGCCAGCCGCCCATTTCCTGTATCCACTTCATAGAGGATCACCGACGGTTCTCCCTCCGGTGCGCCCTCCCAAAAGAGTTTGATGTACTCGATCATTCCATTTCCCTCATTTGAACCAATGCCACCCCGTCATGGTGCCGGTTACCTCATCTATCTGTACCGCAATATCATAATTGCCGCGACAGCCCAGCAAAGCTGTAGGATGGTCGTTTTCCATAATCAAATCATAAAACTCAACCGCTATGTCTTGGAATTCCTTCGGAATTTCCAGTGCAGAGAAGAAATCCACTGATTGAGCATTTTGGAAAAATTCAATGGCCGTTTTACTGCATTTTACTATAATCCCTGTTTGAGTGGTCAAATCTTTCATGCTTTCGCAACCTCGCTCATGTTCAGATACATCCCCATCGTTTTTTCATTGTCACAGGCCGCCCGGATCATTTTGGACAGCAGCATCAAATCGTCGATGTATTGGGAGTACACGCAGAACACATCCTCGTCGGAATCAAAGTGAAACAGATCCACGCCGCTGTTATTTTCCTCGAACTCCTGGATCACGCCCCGGACAAGCCGCTCCCAGTCCTCGCTGCTGCCTGTCAGTCCCAGCCGTCGGAATTCCTCTGTCCGGAACTCGTCACTGATCTTCAGCAGAAGGGAGATCGCATAGGGGTGGTGGGGAATGAGAAAGAATGGCGCGATCTGCTCCGGTTTTACCCAAATTTTGAAGGGCGGGCGCGGGTCAGGTATCCAGGGCAAGATTTCCCATTCGTCCTCCGGTCGGTTTCCGTATTGGCAAAGGTCTTTCATAGTGTTCTCCTCATTCGATGTCGTTTCGTTCTTCTTTTACATCCAGTGGAGCACCGTCCAGAGATGTGATCTGTGCCAGCTCTGTTTCCGTCAGATTTTTCAGAAAAATGCAATATTCGTCCGGGTGGCCTCCCACAAATTCCATTTTAGGCATCCCGATCTGCTCCGGGTCGGTAATCCACAGGCAAGGTTCTCCTGTTGCCCAAAACCGAGTCAGGGTAAGAATTTGGCCGTTGAAAATAACTTCCTGTTCCATCCTCATTCCTCCTGCATTTGCCTCAGCAGCTTCACGATCCGCTCCCGGTTCTTTGCGGTTTTCATGAAGGTGGGGAGATGGTCAGCCTGGGTCATTTTCGCTCTTCCCGGCGGCTTTTCCCGCAGGTCGGCGCTGAGATAGCCGATCAGATAGGCAAGATGTTCTCGGTTGAGTGCCCATACAGGTTTTCCCTGAAATGAAGTCAAAAACCATAGTTCCAACCCGAAATAAGGTTCTCTCCCATCCCTGATTTCGCCAATATATGAAAACGCCTCCGCTGTTTTATGAACTTCTCCCGACATGGTTTTCCCACAATAGGGACAGGCCACATAGAGAACGGAAAAGTGCTGTTTTGCTGTATCTTCAATATCCACTCGATAGTACCTGCCGCAGTTTTTGCATTGGTTATGGACATCATAACGGTAGATCGTCCGGTCGCGGGTCTCCTGATGGCCGCAACTCAAACAGCGGAAATAGGCGTTATCCTCATCCGCTGTCACCACACCCGCGCCATGGCACTTGGGGCATTTCACCTGGATACCGGAGGTCAGGGCGTTGTATGCACTGTATGTAAAGTAGGGTTCATCGACGATTCGGCTCATGCGCCCACACACTCCTTTCATCCGTCTTTCTCTAAATAAAATCCCCATACGCAGTTGGAGAACTCTCCAGCAGCAAAGCGGTGGATCTGCCCGCCGATCTCTACCTGCCAGACCTCAAAGGTATGTTCCTGGTGATAGATCGGGTCTTGGACTTTTACTCGCTTGCCAGTGGTTTTCCAGTCGTAGTCAAAGATGTTCACACCAAACAATTTGCATTGACCGTCCGGGCCAAAGGTTTCATATTCCCAAGCCATGTGATGCCTCACAATTCCGTGCGCTGCCAGCCGTTCAGCCGCTCCTGCACCGCATCAATCTTCCAGCCTTCGCCCACACGCTTCATAAGAAAGCGGCGGTCAAAGCCGGTGTTTTTCTCCCTGGTGTAGATGTAGAGCTTGTTTTTGGTGATCTGCTCTGCGTCAAGGAATTCTTCCCCGTTGTAGGTGCCCTGGGCGCTGTACGAAAGGCTCAGAGGCCGGAAGCCCGGACGAGGCTTTTCGCTCACATACTTCTCCCAGATTGCCAGCAGGCGGGGCACAGCCTGAGCGTCTTCAAACCCGGCCTGCTCCATGTACTGCTCCCACTGCGTCATCTCGGCAAAGAAAGCGGACAGGATTCTGCGGCATTCTTCCGCCGCCTGCCCATCCAGTTGGACGGGCTTTTTGGCCTTTTCCCGCTGGAGCTGGGAGAAGTGTTCCATCTGCTCCTGGGTGAATTGCACATGGGCCACCGGCTCGATGCGGTTGTTACCGGCGATGGCCAACAGGCCCTCATAGGTAACGGCGGTATGGTCGATCTGGATGTGGGAGAGCTTGGGGATGGAGGCCGCCTGGAGCAGACCAGCATCATCCAGCCCAGTGCGGTTGAGAGTGATAAGGTCCAACTTGCAGCCTTGCAAGGCGGACAGAGCGCTGCCGTGGATGGCGGCATTGCCGTCCAGCAGCAGATAGCGCAGCTTGGGCATAGCGGAAAAAACGGGGAAACAGGCGTCAGTGAGCGCACCGTCCTCCACGCCGAAGTTAGCCATGCTTTTATGTCCGGCAAAGGGGGTAAGCAGTTCATCCGTCACCGGATAGCCTTTCACATGGAAGCCCACCAGGGTGTAACCGGCCAGCTGCTCCATGATCTCTACGGTCAGTTCCGGGACTTCAAACTGCTTTTCTCCGTCTAAGGTCAGGACACCGCTCTCCCAGTTCACTGTCCGCGCCCGTTTTGGTAATTCCATAGCGCACCTCCTTATTCCTGCTCTTTGTAACTGGCTTCAATGTCGATGAAGCGCACATACACGGCGCAGATTTCGCCCTTTGCGTCATACCCGAAGTAGACGGGATAGTAGCCGTCCCCCCAGCCGGAGGCAAAGATGGGCAGATTGCAGTCCGTGTCCGGCACCGTCCAGTTGAGCCAGTCGCCGCAGTCTCCCTGATATTTGGGGTGGGCTTTGGCGTTTTCCTCCAGCAAGTCGCAGAACAGGTCGTTATAGGGGTCGATGTCCGGGTCTTCTTCCAAACGCTTGGCCCAGTAGGTCTTGAAGGCCGCCTGGGTCTGGATGTCCGCAACACAGCCCATTCCAGCGTCTACGCCAAAGCCAAAATACTCGTCCTCGCCCAATTCCTCGTCCAGAGCCTCTTTGCCGGTCATGCCCAGCTCATAGCGGACAGGCTTTTCCTGGCTAACTTCCACCTTGACACAGGCATAGCGGTCACCATATTTCTCACTGGGCACCACACAGATCTTTACGGGATAAGTCCCGGCGGGGATCGTCTGCATAAAGGGCGGAGTGTCCTCCAGCTCCACCAGCGGATCGCAGGCGAAGATCTGCCCGGTGGGGAAATGGACGACACCGATGTCCAGTACATCCACCGCCATATTCCCAATCACTTTCTCTGTGAAATGGGCCTCTAAGTCATCTTTACAGGTCAGTTTGTTCTTGATTGCTTCGTATTTGTTCAGCCATTCAGTTGTAGGCATATCAGTTTCCTCCTGTTGATTCTGTTTCTTGATGTACACACTCTTTGAGCCATCCCAGTAGCAGTGGGCACACCGGCCATCCTGAAAATGATGGTCACAATTTGGGTAGCCATAGAGAACATGGGCGCATTCCGGGCAGAGGGTCTCCATTGGGGAACTCCCTTTGAAAAACAGGCTGCCGCACTCATCACAAAGGGCCAGTTCTTTTTTCTGCCATAGGGATCACCAGTCCCTTTCCCGGATGGCCTCCTCGGTGTCAATGGGGATGTTGAACCACTCCAGAATGTAGGCCACATCTGCCGCGATACATTCCCGTGCCACCGTTTCGATCTCGCTGTCGTTCTCGTCAAACTCCTCCTGGAGATCATTGATGCCGCAGACCGCCTCGTCCAGCGTTTCCTGCACCACTTCGGTGTCGGTTTCGCCGCTCTCCAGCAGATCGATGACCTTCTGAAGTTCATCCTTTACCTTGTCCACCAGAAAAGTGGGATAGTAATTGTCCTGATACATCTCGTCCAGCAGTTTGTAATTGGGGTCAAATGCTTTCATCGTGATTTCTCCTTTCTCATTCAAACATCAAACCGTATGATTCGGTCAGGCTTCCGTCGTCCTCGTGAAATATACACTGATACAGAGGCTCACGCTGGGTTGCTTTGCGGAACCGCTCCAGAACCGGAGCCAGCGGCTCACCGGCAGGGATGCCGAGGGCATCAGACACCCGTTGCAAGCTGTCCATATCCATATCTTCCAAGTTACAGTTGCGCTGTCTCTGTCCATACTCCTCCAGTGTTTTGGAATCTACATACTGCTTTGTGTCACAGCAGTCGTGCCAGCAAATACAGCTCACAAACAGAGAAAAGAGGTCGTCCATGCTCTCGGCCAGACGGCCCGCCTCCCCCTCGCTGCTGTAATATCCAATGGAGCCATCTTCCAACAGGTGGTATTCTCCGCCGGAGCCATCTCTGGCAAAGGCCATGCCGGGCAGGGAAAAGGTGCATCGGCCTTCTGCGTCATTCCGCGGGAATAACTCATCCAGCAGGAAGAAGTCAAATAGTGAATCAAATTCATCCGCCAAATCAGGGTTTTCATGCAGTATTTTCAAATAGTCCATAGCCGTTTTCCCTCCGTTTACGGTTCTTGGGTCATTTCGTGCAGCCGTTCCAGCCACAGCGTTTCTTCGATCATCTCATCATTCTGGTAAAAATGGTCTTTGTCGCGGGCCAGATGGTCAGCGAGCGGAGGTGCGTCCAGCGGGGTGCATACGGTAAAACTGTCCCGATCTGCGCCCTTGATCTCCCGGTTGAGGTAGTACACCCGCCTGGCATCGCGGGAATACCAGTGCCCAAGCAGTTCCCAGGAAGTCAGTTCTGCTTTGGGAAGTTGTTTGCCGTAGGCATAGATCCGTTTCTCATCCCTGGCAAAATAGGTATCGCCCAACGAGCGGAAAGAGGAAACTTCCGCGCCCTTGATGATCTTTACCTTGCCGTCTCCGTTGTGGAAGTAGACCTGCCGGCTGTCCTTTGCATATCCCTGGGGCGCACCCGAATCGTTCTGGCCGTTGTCTAATGCCTGAAAGGCTGCCAGTTCTACATCCGGGATTCTCCCGCTGGTGGTGTAGACGGCTGTTTTGTCCATCGCGTAGGCATAGTTTAACACCCGAAACGATGCCGGGTCTGCTCCACGCAGGCGAATCCCGCCGAGAAAGCAGGCCGTAGAAGATTTGCCCCAGTAATGCCAACAGCAGAAGTCTTTGGGCGCAACACCTTTGAGCAGGCCGTTTTCATATAGGCCAGAGAAATAGACCGCTCCATCCCGAAGGAAAAACTCGTTGTCCACCGGCTCTGTGTTGGCGATTGGTTGCAGCATTTCTTCGTGCTCGGCTGTAATGCTCAGTTCAATCTCATCGTCGCTGTAAATTAAGTAGAGTCCATGGGGGGCCTTTCTATCGAAATGCAGTTCAATGTCATGATATTTGAGGATCAAAGGTTTCCCATCGCTTCTCATCGTGGAAACGGTATCGGGATTCCCAAAAATTTCTATGACCTCATCCTGTATCATTTCGAATTTCAGCGGTGAAATGTCCCACGGATTCTTCAATATTTGATTGCGCCAAATCGTAAAGTCCTGTTTCATAGTTTTCCGTCCAGTGCCTCCACAGTTTTCATGGCAGCGGAATCAAATCTGCACTGCCGCAGTTCCCGTTCGATCAGGGCAAACACATCTGGAAAGCACTCAATCTCGTCCTGGTACTCATATTTCGCATACAGTTTCCCATACTCCGAGATCCAAACCTCTGCCGGGTAGTAGTAGCCGATGTGACCGATGGGCTGGCACTTCTGACCAGCTGCCTGCTCGATCTCCGCCAGCTCACAGCCGGACATATCCCGGAAATAGGCGTCCTCCAAATGGTTTTTAATTCCGTTGACCAGGTAAGGGAACAGAGCAAACTCAAAGTCAGCCGCCCATTTCAGCTTTTTCTGCGCCAGGTACCACTCGCAGCACAGGCCGAAATACTTGCGGTAAAACCGCTGGGTGGTCTTCATCATCGGGACGCCATGATCGGCGTAATACTTCTCCACAATGGAAATATCCACACTGCGGCCTTCGTACCACCCGGCGTACTCCATCAGCTGCTTAACCTTGCTTTGGAGATCGCCAGAAATGGGGACGCGTTCTTTAATCATGTTGGTTACCTCCATTACCAGATTTCAGACATTTACAACTTTGCCACAAACTCATAGGAAACTGCAATGATGTCGTAAACATCATCATATGTAAACAGCCGGTAGTGCTGATAGATGCCTTTGTCAAAGTCTTCCCGCACCGGCAAAGACTTCAGCCAGGTGCTGTCCTCGATCAAATCAAAGGAGCTGCCAGCTATATACTCGGTCCCAGCCATGTTTTTATAGGTGTCCAATTCACAAGAAAAATAGGCCAGCACCCGCCGGAAGGTGAGTGTGTAGGGAAACCAGTCTTTTTCGTCCCTGTGCTGGGAGACCAGATGGCCATTGATGTCCCCCGTAAAGGTCAGATTGTTCAGTCCATCCTGTTTCACCTGATCCAGATAGATGCAGTCCCGTCCCTTCAAAACACCTAAGCAGGTATTAACAGCAGTCGCTTTCTCCATAGACAACTCCTATCCCTCAATACTGGCAGCTTTGAGGCCCTTTTTCAAGGAGCCGTAGACCGTCACCGCATGGTCGGTAAACATCTCGTCGCAGTCAAACCAGGCGGTGAAGCTGCCGCCGGAGGTGACGGACAGGCTGGTCATGCTGATCCGTCGGGCCAGTTCTTCCTCTGTGATAGGGTCTGTTTTCGGATTGCGGGGATTTTCTTCATCTTGAGAAAGCCAGTTGTCGGCCAGCTCGGTCAGGTTCTTGGCTGCAAGCTCCCGCATGGCCTTGTCCCAGGTTTCACAGTCGGCCAGCAGCTTCTTGGCGGCGCTGCGGGCGCGGGTCCAGGATGGCTTGCTTTCAGCATTGACCTCCAGAGAAAGGCTGACATCCTTTCCGCGCCACTGGATTTCACCCTCGAAGGTATCATAGTTCTTGTCCAGCGTCAGTTCTCCCAGCACCTGGTCCTGGATCACCACCGGCTTGTGGTATTCCTCCAGAACAGCCTGAAGTTCCGGGCAGTCCTCATGGGTATTGACTATCTCGGAGATACACCAGGGGCGCACCACCAGATCCTTTGCCAATTCTTCTTTCATCCGGCGGATCTTCAGGCGGCAGATCTGCTCCTTGCCAAAGCGTCCCCAGCCCTTTTCGCTATTGCGTTCCTCCTCGGTGACCGGCCAATCCAGCCGCTCCTCTTTGGTGCTGACCTTGCCGGTGTTACAGAACACCATGCCCAGCGTCACAACGGTCATTTCCCAAAAGTTGCCTTTCCAGTTATATCCGCCCCCAATGCAGCGATTGATCAGGGCGACCACTTCCTGCTCCTCGGGTTCATACATCTCAT